>Ga0114914_1000136_pt1 | contig 20914 bp, 18 predicted proteins | sample MalvirAntarct_38_FD_89689 | JGI IMG/M metagenome (GOLD analysis project Ga0114914, IMG submission 89689) | Marine viral communities from the Global Malaspina Expedition - Malaspina viral metaG Antarct_38 | ecosystem: Environmental > Aquatic > Marine > Oceanic | place: Orkney Island (southeast)... | reverse complement strand
GGCATTGGCCACGAAGAACGGCGCCAGGCTGACCACCACCACCACGAGGTCGATCAGCCCGATCGGGGAGAAGATGAAGCGCCAGCGTTTCTGCCAGGGGGAGCCGGGGCCTTCGCGTTCGGGGGCGGCGAAGATCCGGCCCGCATATTCGAGCAGGAAGACCAGCCCGAAGATGAATTCCGCGATCAGGATTTCGTCCTGATAGGGCAGGCGGATCGCCGGTTCGGTCGCGACGATCCCCACCAGCAGCGCCGCGAGGATGACCCACACGACGAATACGTTGAGCCCGGTCAGCTTGCCGTTCGGCCAAGAGCCGATGTGGAGCTGCCGGTGGAGCCTTGCGCGCAGCGTCACCGGGTCAGATCCCCAGCACCTGATCCATCGTATAGCGGCCGGGGGTCCGGCCGATCATCCATTCCGCCGCGCGCACCGCGCCGCGCGCGAAGATCGACCGGTTTTCCGCGCTGTGCGACAGCGTGATGCGCTCTTCGCTGCCGGCGAGGATGACGCTGTGCTCGCCCGCCACCGTGCCGCCGCGCAGCGCCGCGAAGCCGATCGCGCCCTCTTCCCGCGCGCCGGTGCACCCGTCGCGCCCGCGCACTGCGTGATCGACCAGCGCAACCCCGCGCCCGGCCGCCGCGGCTTCGCCCAGCAGCAGCGCGGTCCCGCTGGGGGCATCGACCTTGCGGCGGTGGTGCATTTCGAGGATCTCGATATCCCAGTCCGGGCCCAGCCGCTCGGCCGCCTCGCGGACCAGATGCGCCAGCAGCGTCACCCCCAGCGAGGTGTTGCCCGTCTGCAGCACCGCCACTGCACGCGCGGCATCGTCGATCGCGCCGTGATGGCGTTCCTCCAGCCCGGTGGTCCCGATGACGAGCGGGATGCCGGCGCCGATCGCGGCATGCAGATTGGCGTCGAGCGCCTGCGGCGAGGAGAAATCCACCAGCACATCGCTGGCGTCGGCGAGCGATGCCGCATCGCCGCCGCGGTCGATGCCGCCGGCCCATTCGTGGTCGCTGGCGTCAATCACGCCGGCCAGCGCCTGGCCCATTGCGCCTTCGCTGCCGATAATTCCGATCCGTGCCACTGCTGCTCCCTTTCGGTTATGGTTCATGGCCGGTCTTTGACTTGCCCTTCTGCATCGCTACTTGAGGGCAAATGACCGACATGCGCAACATCGTGATACTCACCGGGGCGGGGATTTCCGCGGAAAGCGGCATCGATACCTTCCGCGATGCCGGCGGGCTGTGGGAACAGCACCGGGTGGAGGACGTCGCCACGCCCGAAGGCTTCGCGCGCGATCCCGAGCTGGTCCTGCGTTTCTACGACATGCGGCGCGAAGCGATCCAGACCAAGCAGCCCAATGCCGCGCACGAGGCGCTGGCGCGGCTGGACGCGAACTGGGACGGCGAGCTGCTGATCGTCACGCAGAATGTCGACGATCTGCACGAACGCGCTGGGGCGGGGCGTGTGCTCCACATGCACGGGACGCATCTCAACGCCTGGTGCACCGCCTGCGACGTGCGCACGCCGTGGACCGGGCCGCTGATCGATCGCCCGGCCTGCCCGGCCTGCGATGCACGCAGCCTGCGCCCCGATGTCGTCTGGTTCGGCGAGATGCCCTATGAAATGGGGCGGATATATTCGGCGCTGCGGCGGGCGGACCTGTTCGTGTCGATCGGCACGTCGGGCGCGGTCTATCCCGCGGCCGGTTTCGTCGAGGAAGCGCGCCAGCGGCGCGTCCGCACGCTCGAGCTCAACCTCGAAGCAAGCCAGGGTTCGCGCTGGTTCCACGAAACCCGTCAGGGTCCGGCAACCAAGGTGGTGCCGCAATGGGTCGACGAGGTGCTAGGCGGCTGATCCGCAGCCGGTGCAGGCCGGGTCCTTCGCAATCGTGAAATTGCGCATGCCGGGCTTGAGCCCGTCGAGCAAATGGACCCGCCCCCAATCGGTTGCGCCGAATGCGCTGACGCCGTCGAGCAGGGTGCGCACTGCCTGCAGCGCGGCGAATGTCGCCACCCAGCCGGCCATGGCGCCCAGCATGCCGTCCTCGGCGCAGCTGTCGCAATCTTCCGCATCGAACGCATCGCCGACGAAGCAGCGATAACAGGCCTCGCCCGGCAGGTGCCCGGCAAAGGCGCCGACCTGCCCCTGAAAGCGGCCGACCGCCGCGGACAGCAGCGGGACGCGTTCGGCGACGCAGGCGTCGGATACCGCCAGCCGGGTGGCGAAATTGTCGGTCCCGTCGAGAATCAGGTCGGCATCGACCACCAGTTCATGGGCATTGTCGCGCGTGATCCGGCGGTCGCTGATCGTCACGTCGAGTTCGGGATCGAAGCCGGTCACCCAGCGCTTGGCGATGACCGCCTTGCCATGGCCGACATCGCGCGCATTGAACAATGTCTGGCGTTGCAGATTCGACGCCTCCACCCGGTCGTCGTCGACCAGCGTGAGTTTCCCGATTCCCGCCCCGGCGAGATATTGGAGCGCAGGCGAACCGATCCCGCCGAGGCCCACCAGCACGAGGTGCTTGCCGGTCAGCGCGACCTGCCCCGCGCCGCCGATTTCGGGCAGCACGATGTGGCGGGCAAAGCGGTCGAGGCGCTCGGGCGACAAGCTCATGCGTCGTCGCCGGGCTGGGGGCGGCGTTCGGCGCGAAAGCCGTGCATGCCATGCCACCATTGCAGCGCGATCACTGCGCCCTTCGCGGGTTGCAGCGTGAGCAGCATGAAGGCCACCGCCAGCGGCAGGATGATCGCGAGGATCGCCGTGCTCGACAGCGCAAAATCGCTTGCCAGCACGATCAGCACCGGCGCCAGCAAGTGCCCGGTCACGAAGATGGAGATGTAGGCGGGGAAATCGTCCGCCCGCTGGCCCGATATATCGAGCGTACAGGCGGGGCAGGTGTCATAAGGCTTGAGCCAGCGCCGGAACAGCCGCGCCTCGCCGCAGCGCGGGCAGCGGCAGCGCGCCCCGCGCAGCAGCGTCGCGCCGAAGGAATGCGGCAGGTCGATGCCTGCTGGCTGCGCAGTGGGGGCGGGATCGGGCATGAAGGCTCTTTGACGCTTTGCAGCGTGCCTGTCGACAGGTCTGTGGACAGGCCTGTCGATCAGCTGTGCTCCGGTTGAGGACGGCGCTGCCGGGCAGCGGGGGCGTCAGCTTTCCAGCTGGCGCAGCAGGCTGCGCACATCGCCGTCCATATCGGCATCGCGCTGGCGCAGGTCTTCGATCAGCCGCACTGCGTGGATCACGGTCGAATGGTCGCGTCCGCCGAACTTGCGTCCGATTTCCGGATAGCTGCGCGGGGTGAGCACCTTCGACAGATACATCGCCACCTGCCGCGGTCGGACCACGGCGCGCGCGCGGCGCTTGCTGCTCATCTCGCTGCGGTCGATGCGGTAGAACTGGCACACGGTGCGCTGGATCTCGTCGATCGTGATCCGCCGGCGATTGGCCGACAGGATATCGGTCAGCTGCTCTTCGGCCAGCTGGAGCGAGACTTCCTGCCCGGTGAGCTGGGCGTAGGCGATCAGCTTGTTGAGCCCGCCGACCAGTTCGCGGATGTTGCGCGTGATCGTCCGCGCGAGGAAGTCGAGCACGTCGGCAGGGACCTCGAGCGGCGCGAAGCGCGTCAGCTTGGAGGTCAGGATCTTCTTGCGCAGCTCGATCTCGGCGGCTTGGATGTCGGCGACCAGACCCATCGACAGCCGGCTCAGCAGCCGCGGTTCGACCCCGTCCAGCGCCTGCGGGGCGCGGTCGGCGGCGAACACCAGCCGCTTGCCTTCGGCGAGCAGCGCATCGATCGTGTAGAGCAGTTCTTCCTGCGCGCTGGCCTTGCCGATGATGAACTGGATGTCGTCCACCAGCAGCAGGTCGAAGCTGCGCAGGCGCGCCTTGAATTCGAGCATCTGATTGGCCTTCAGCGCCTGGACGAATTCGACCATGAAGCGCTCGGCGCTGCAGTAGAAGATACGGCTGCGCGGATGCGCCTGCAGGAAGGCGTGGCCGGTGGCGTGCAGCAGGTGCGTCTTGCCCTGGCCGGTGGCGGCCTTGAGGTAGAGCGGGCTGAACTGCGGCTTCTCGGTCGCGCCCATGCGCTGCGCGGCATTGAACGCCAGCACATTGGCTTCGCCGGTGATAAAGGCGGCAAAGGTGAGGCTCGGGTCGAGGCCGACCGAGCTGGTGAAACCGGTGTCGCCCAGCGTGTCGGCGCCGATCGCCATCATCGAGGTGTCGAGCCCGTCATTGGCCGGGCGGCGGCCGTCAGAATGCAGCCGCAAATCCGTTACCTGGCGGCGTCCGGGATGGACCTGGATGCGGACGTCGCGCACTTCGCTGCGCGCGATCTTCCATGCCAGGCCGAGGCGGTCGGCAAAGCGGTCCTTGACCCAGTTGGCGCTGAATTCGGTGGGCAGGAAGAGGTCGAGCGTGCCGGTTTCCTTTTCGATCCCGCCCACCTGGATCGGCTTGATCCACTGGCTGTGCAGCTGGTGGCCCAGGTCCTTGCGCAGGCCCTGGCTGATGTCGGCCCAATCGGCGGCAAGGTTTACGGCTTCCTGGTCTGCCATGAAATCGTCCTGTGCCTTCTGCGCGCCGATGTCCGATGTCTTTCGCATACTACTTATCACCCCCGGTCGGCTGACCCGCCGCCTGTTTGTTGTTCTTACATCGGCAAGGCCGGGCACAGCACAGTCCCGCTCCGGAATCGGTTCATCCGGAGGTCGCCCTCGCACATCGATCATTTAAAAGCCGGGGCTGTCCCGCCCCCGACTGAGAGCCTTGGTGTAGGTCGCTCTCCGGATGAGTCGCAAGGGGGATAACTGTAAAAAACACGAAATATACTTGTTGACTCAAGTGGACCCCGCAGAGGCCCGTTCAAGTCGATGAATCTACTACGATAAGCCCGAAATGGCAGTGCGAATCGCGGGATTCCCAAGGGTTATGTTACGGCGTCATTACAGGCCGGTATCGGAATGAAACTGGAATACGACAAAAGGGCCGCCGGTACACCGGCGGCCCCTTCGAATGACTCGCTTGCAGCCGGCTGCGAAAGCCGGCGGCCGGAGATCAGAGCGCGGAAACGCGCTTGCTCAGACGGCTCATCTTGCGCGACGCCGTGTTCTTGTGAAGCACGCCGCGGGCAACACCGCGCGCCAGTTCCGGCTGGGCGTTGCGGAGCGCGGTCTGCGCGCTGTCCTTGTCGCCGCCTTCGATCGCGGTTTCCACCTTCTTGAGGAAGTTGCGGATGCGGCTCATGCGGGCACCGTTGATTTCGGCGCGCTTTTCGTTGCGACGGATGCGCTTTTTGGCTTGCGGCGTATTGGCCATGTCTGTCCTCGTCAGGCCGCACGGCATGCGCGGCGGAAAATCTCTGTATTGCGTACGGAAAGGCGGCACGGGCCGCCGGAAAGCGGCGCACTTAGCGGCGCCCCTGCGAATCGTCAAGCAAATCGTCGACCATTCGCGGAACCGCGTGCATCGGCTCCGGTTGGCCCTATATGGGATACCTCACTCGAAAGGACAAGGCATTGCCCGACCAGCAAGAACTCACCGATGCCGAATGGCGGGAGAAACTGAGCCCCGAACAATACCAGGTGCTGCGCCAGGCAGGCACCGAACGCGCCTTCACCGGCAAGTACGACAAGCATTACGATGAAGGCGAATATTACTGCGCCGGATGCGGACAGAAGCTGTTCGAAAGCGACGACAAGTACAACAGCGGCTGCGGCTGGCCCGCCTTTACTGCCCCGGCCGAGGGCGAGGCGGTGAACGAGCACCGCGATACCTCGCATGGCATGGTGCGAACCGAAGTCACCTGCGCCAATTGCGGCGGGCACCTGGGGCATGTCTTCCCCGATGGTCCGCGCGATCGCGGGGGCATGCGCTATTGCATCAATTCCGCCGCGCTCGATTTCGAGCCCGAGGATTAAGCGCCGCCGCCTGTCGTTCACATGCGGTTAGCTCTCGCCATGCGAGATTGCGGCAATTACAGGGCGGACAGCAACAAGGGTGCCAGCGTAAGCAATGAATAACCGACGCAGTGGTCGCCAGCGGACGCGACGCCAGAAACGCGGCTCCGCAGCGGGCGGCACACCGCCGGGCCGGCTGCGGACATGGGGCCGCCGGCTGGCGATCTGGGGCGCCGCGCTGGCCTTGCTTCTGGTGCTGTTCATCAGCCTGGCAGTGGCCTTTTCGGTCCGCTCGATGCCCAGCTATTACCAGCTCAAGGCGACGCAGACCGCCCAGACCATCGTCGTGCGCGCGCGCGACGGGACCGAGATCGTCGAGCTGGGCCCCAGCTTCGGCAAGTGGCTGACCGCGGACGAGATCCCGCAGGTGATGAAGGATGCGATGATCTCGGTCGAGGATCGCCGCTATTATTCGCATTTCGGCATCGATCCGGTGCGCACGGGCGGCGCGATCATCGAGGGGCTGACCGGATCGCGTGCGCGCGTGGGCGGTACCTCGACCATCAGCCAGCAGCTGGCGCGCAACGTCTTCCTCAACAACAACCGGTCGCTCGACCGCAAGCTGCGCGAGGCGATCCTCGCCATGGCGCTCGAGTGGAAGTTCTCGAAGGAGCAGATCCTCGAGCTCTATCTCAACAAGGTCTATTTCGGCGGCGGCGCCTATGGCATCGATTCGGCCAGCCGCAAGTTCTTCAGCCATCCCGCAACCGAGCTCTCGGTCGCCGAGGCGGCGATCATCGCCGGGCTGGTCAAGGCGCCCAGCCGCTATTCGCCCACTGCCGATGTCGATGCCGCGGTCGGCCGCGCCAGCGTGGTGCTGCGGCTGATGAAGGAACAGGGGCGCATTTCGCCCGACGTCACCGTCGATCCCAGCGCAGTGCGGCTGAAGGAAGACGCCGGGCAGAACTCGGTGCGCTATTTCACCGACTGGGCGCTGCCGCAGCTCGACATGCTGCTGCCCGAGACCTTCGAGCCGATCGAGGTGTGGACCACGCTCGACGTCGGAATGCAGCGCGCGGCGACGGCCTCGATCAAGGCGAACACGCCCGATGGGGCGCAGGGCGCGCTGGTGAGCATGGACCGCGACGGCGCTGTGCTCGCGCTGGTGGGCGGCACCGATTACGTCCAGACCAATTACAACCGCGCCACCGACGCGCTGCGACAGCCGGGTTCGTCATGGAAACTGTTCGTCTATCTCGCCGCGCTCGAAGCGGGCTACACGCCCGACGACCGCGTGGTCGACACGGCGGTGACCATCGACGGCTGGAGCCCGCGCAATTCGAGCGGGCGCAATGTCGGCGAAATCGACCTGCGCACCGCCTTCGCCTATTCGATCAACACGGTCGCGGCGCAGCTGGGCAATGAGGTCGGCTTCACCTCGGTCGCCTCGATGGCGCGGCGCTTCGGGATCACCACCGAGATCAACACCTATCCGGCCATGGTGCTGGGCTCGAACGAGGTCCGGCTGATCGACATGACGCGGGCCTTTGCCGCGGTGTCGGCGCGGGGCGAATCGGTCGAACCCTATGGCATTCTCAAGGTCGAGACCGCCGATGGCGAATTGCTCTACCAGCATGAAAAGCCGCGCAGCTCGCAGCTGGTGCCCGACTACGTGGCCGCGGGGATCACCGATTTGCTGCAGACCGCCGTCGCGACCGGGACCGGGCGCGCGGCGCAGATCGGGCGTCCGGTTGCGGGCAAGACCGGGACCACCAGCTCGAACAAGGACGGCTATTTCGTCGGCTTTTCCTCGGGCGTGACCACCGGCGTGTGGATGGGCCGCGACGACAACACCCGCGTCGGCGGTCTGCAGGGCGGTACCGCCCCGGCGCGCGCCTTTGCCGCCTATATGCGCTACGCGGTCAAGGATCGCCCGGTCGAGGAATTCGACACCGATCTGCAATTGCCCGAATGGCAGCTGGAGCCCGACGATGAATACATGTTCGGCGATCCGGAAGATTACTATTTCATCGACGAGCAGGGGAACCTGATCGAACCGGGCACTGCGGACACGCCGCGCAATGACCCCTTCGCGCAGGACTTCGACCGCACGCTCGGCCCCGAGCGGCCGAACCCGTCGAACACCTCTCAGCCCGGGCCCGGGCCGCGGCCGCCCCAGCAATCACCCCGCGGCGCCGACGGCGCTCCGCAGGCGATCGGCGACGATTTCCTTGAGGAAGCCACCGGGGCAAGCGGAAGCAATCGCTCGCCGCCTGCGCAGCGGCAGATAAACTAGGCTAGGCGAGCAACAGAAAGGGCGGCTCTCCCCATCGGAAGAGCCGCCCTGCTGTCGTCTGGTCCGGGCCGGGTGGCTAGCGCAGCCGCACCGCCACATAGGCCGCCGGCTGGCCGCGGCGCTGGACGCGCAGCAGCACGGCTTCGCGGTCTTCGCTTTCCGCCGTCCGGATAATGCTTTCCAGATCGTCGAGCGAGCGCACCTGGCGATAATTGGCCGTCAGGATGATGTCGCCGCGCTGCAGGCGCTTGCGTGCCGCATCCGAATTGGGATCGACGCGTGCCACGACGAGGCCCTGCGTATCGGCGCCGGCACCCAGCTGGCGCGCGATCTGGGCGGTCAGCGGCAGGACCTGGAGCCCCAGCCGTTCCTCGATCACGGCATTCTCGCCCGGCTCCATCGGGTCCTCGTCCTCGATGTCGGGGTTGAACTGCTGCTGCTGGCGCAGTTCCTCCTCGCTCGGACGTTTACCCACGGTCAGCGTGACGCGGCGGGTTTCGCCGTCGCGGACCAGTTCGACCGGAATGGTGGTGCCCGGCGCGATGTTGGCCACGAGGAAGGACAGGGTCTGGTCGGGCGTGACTTCCTGCCCGTCGATCTTGGTGACGATATCGCCGGGGCGGATGCCCGCCTGCTCGGCGGCTTCGCCGGGCTGGACGCCCTGGATGAATTCGCCCCGGTTCTGCGGGATGCCGAGCGAGTCGGCCAGGTCGTCGTCGACCGGCTGGATCGATACGCCGAGATAGCCGCGCTCGATTTCCACCCCGTCGCGCAGCTTCTGCACGATCGGCGCGGCGATTTCGGCGGGAATGGCGAACCCGATCCCCACGCTCCCGCCCGAAGGCGAGAAGATCGCGTTGTTGATGCCGATCACATTGCCCTGCATGTCGAACAGCGGGCCGCCCGAATTGCCGCGGTTGATCGCGGTATCGGTCTGGATGTAGCGGTCATAGGCACCGCCCTGGCCGGTGTTGCGATAGACCGCCGAGACGATGCCCGAGGTGACCGTGCCGCCAAGGCCGAAGGGATTGCCGATCGCGATGACCCAGTCGCCGGGGCGGGACTGGGTCGAATCGCCGAACTCGACGAATGGGAAGGGCTCGCGCCGGCTGATCTTGAGCACTGCGAGATCGCTCTGCGCATCGGTGCCGACCAGTTCGGCATTGTATTCGGTGCCGTCGGGCATGGTGACGGTGATCTCTTCCACCGTGCCGCGCCCGTTGGGGCTCACCACGTGGTTGTTGGTCACGACATATCCATCGGCCGAAATGACGAAGCCCGAACCCAGCGACTGGCCTTCGCGGTACTGCGGTTCGCGCTGCTGCCCGCCGCGGCGGTTGAACAGGCCTTCGAAGGGCGTGCCCGCGAAAGGATTGCCATTGTTGCCCGATACCTCGATCCGCTGGCGGGTCGAGATGTTGACCACCGCAGGCTGCAATTGCGCGGTGAGATCGGCGAAGCTTTCGGGAGCTCCCGCACGGGGCACCACGCGCGCCATCTGGCTGTCGTCGTTCTGGGCGACCTGGGCACCCGCCGGATAGCCGGTCGCGAGCGAAATGGCAGCGCCGCCTACCAGCAGCGCACTCGTTACGGAATATGCATATCGCACTGGCTTCACGTCCTTTTCGTCCTCTTCTCTACTGTGCGGGCCCCGCGGTCGGCAGAACGCTGACCAAGCGGGAACCACGCGTTCCGGCGGGTGAATGTCGGGCCCGCCGGTGAATGCCGATTGAACGGTGCCGGCGCCGTTCGACGAACCGTCAACGCCGCCCGCGGAACTGCCGCAGATATTCATTGTCCGGCGACAGGATGATGCTGCTCTCCGACGGGTTCTCGTCGTTCGAGAAGGTCGCGTCGTAGCTCTGCATCGCGCGGTAGAAATCGTAGAACTCGGCATCCTTGCCGAAGGCCTCGGCATAGATCCGTGCGCTTTCGGCATCGGCTTCGGCGCGGATGATGCGCGCGTCGCGGCTGCCGCCGGCGCGGATCGTGCGGGCTTCGCGTTCGCGGTCCGATTCCATCCGGCGGAAAGCCGATTGCAGCGGCGCTTCGGGAAGGTCGGTGCGCATGATCTTCACATCGACCACCTCGGCCCCGTACTGCCGCGCCTGACGATCGAGATTGGTGCGGACATTGGCCAGCGCGCTGCCGCGTTCGGCGGTCAGCATGGCCTGGAAGGTCCGGCGGCCGAGTTCCTGGCGCAGCACCGAGTTGAGGATCGGCTCGAGCGCGTTGCGCACGCCATCGGTCGAACCGGCGCGTTCGACCATGCGCACCGGATCGGTGATCCGGAAGCGGGCATAGGCGTTGACGAGCAGGCGCTGCTGGTCGGCCGAGAGGACTTCCTCGTCGGTCATTTCGAGATCGAGCAGGCGCTTCTCGATGCGGTTGACGCTGTCGATGAAGGGCACGCGGAAATACAGGCCGGCGTCGGTTTCGCCGCCGGGCGTGTTGACCGTGCCGACCGGTTCACCCGTGCGGATGATCACGACCTGGTCCTCTTCGGGCACCACATAGGCGCTCATCATGAAACCGATCACCAGCACTGCCAGCGCGATGACCGTGTTGCGGTGATCCTGCAGGAAATTGCTCATGTTACTGGCCCTCCGGTGCGGTCACGGTGGTGACGGGCTGCTGCGACCGGCGGCGGATTTCCGGCAACGGTAGGTAGGGTGTGACATTGTCGGTCTCGACAATCGTCTTGTCGGTCTGGCTCAGCACGCGCTCCATCGTTTCGTAATACAGTCGCTGACGGGTCACCTCGGGGGCGAGGCGGTACTGGGCATAGACCTTGTCGAAGGCCTCGGCCTCACCTTCGGCCTGCGCGAGGACCTGCTGGGCATAGCCCTGCGCCTGGTTGCGCGCCGCATCGGCGTTCTGTTCGGCGACCTGCACGTCGCGGAAGGCATCCACCACCTGCGCGGGCGGATCGGCCTTCTCGATTTCGACACCGAGCACCCGCACCCCGGCCTGGTAGCCGTCGAGCGTGCGCTGCATGCGTTCGCGCACGTCCATCTCGATGGCCGCACGCCCCTGGCCCGAGAAGGTCTCGTCGAGCTGGGTTTCGGCGACCGCGGCGCGCATGGCGGCCTCGGCAGCCTCGTTCACGGTTTCGATCGGGTCGACCACGCGGAATTTGTAATTCGCCAGATCCTTGATGTTCCAGCGCACGATATAGCTGAGATCTACCAGGTTCTGGTCGCCCGTCAGGATCAGCTTGGCTTGGTTGTTGTTGCCCGGGATCCGCACCGACCGCACGCCTTCGACGTCTTCCACATCGACCGTCTCGATCGGGAAGGGGGCGGAGAAATTGAGGCCCGGTTCCATCTTGCGGGTGTAATTGCCCAGCGTCTTGACCACGCCTTCTTCTTGCGGTGCCACCAGATGCACGCTGGTTGCCAGCAGGCCGACGCCCACGATCGCCACCACGGCGAGCGGGAACCAGCTCTTGCCGCCGGGACGCTGGGGAAAGCGGAAATTGGGGCCGCCGGGCCCGCCCCCGCCGCCCGAGCGACGCGGGCCTTCGGGGCCGCGGCTCTTGAAGATGTCTTCGATATTGGGCGCGCGCCGGCCATCGTCGCTGGTGCCGCCGGGTGGCAGCCACGGGTTGCGCGGGCCCTTCGGCTTGTCGCCGCCGCCCTCCGATCCGCCGGGCGTGTCGCCCGTGCCGCCATCATCCGATCCACCGCCCCAAGGGCTTTTCTTGCCCGCCATCGCGAGGGAAATCCTCTGTCCGAACCCGTCAAAAATTCTCATGCTGTTCCTTATAGGTGCGGTTCGGCGGAAAAACAGGGGTTGCCGCGCGCTTTTCGATGCTACAGCAGCCGCGCCCATGAGTTCGACCGATCCCAAAGCGCTGCTTCCCGACAGCCTTGCCGCCCGTGTTTCGACGCTGACCATCAAGGAAGGCAGGGCCATCGCCATCGTCGATGCCGCGGGCCTGGGCCAGCAGGAGCGCGACGATATCGAGCGCGCGATCACCGATATCCTCGGCCAGCGCGAAGAGGTTTCCGAAACCCGCGTGGTGATGACCGCCGAACGTACGCAGCGGCGGATCATCGCGGTGGGCAGCGGCAAGGGCGGCGTCGGCAAATCGACGTTGACCGCCAACCTGGCGATTGCGCTGGCACGGCGCGGGCGCAAGGTCGGGCTGGTCGATGCCGATATCTACGGCCCTTCGCAGCCGGTCATCCTGGGCAATCAGGGTTCGAAGCCGGTGGCCCGCGACAAGAAGCTGGAGCCGGTCGACAGCCCGGTGGGGATTCCCGTGCTGTCGATGGGTCATCTCGTCGAACCGGGGCGCGCGCTGGCCTGGCGCGGCCCGATGGCGGGCAATGCGCTGGCGCAGCTGATCGATGCGCATTGGGGCGATGTCGATACGCTGCTGGTCGACCTGCCGCCAGGTACGGGCGATGTGCAGCTGACCATGCTGCAGCGCTACAAGCCGATGGGCGCAGTGCTCGTCTCCACCCCGCAGGACCTTGCCCTGATCGATGCCGCCCGCGCGGGGCAGCTGTTCGACCAGGCGGGGGTGCCGGTGATCGGACTGGTCGAGAACATGGCGGGCTATGCCTGCCCGCATTGCGGCGAGGTGTCCGACCCGTTCGGCAGGGGCGGGGTCGAAACCGCGGCCGGGCGGCTTGACCTGCCGTTCCTCGGGCGCATCCCGCTCGACCTAGCGATCCGCGAAGGCAGCGACCGCGGCCAGCCGCCCGCTTGCGGCGAAGATGCGCTCGCAGCGCCGTTTCACGATATCGCCGCCAAGGTCGACGCGTGGATCCGCGCGCAAGGCTAGCCGCGCTGCCGGTTTCGCGGCGGCAGCTGCTGGCCGGGGCCGCAGTCGGCGGCGGGCTGGCGGTCGGCTGGTGGCTGTGGCCGCGCCGCTATTCCAGTCCGCTGGTTCCCGGACCGAACGAACACGGCTTCGGCGGCTGGCTCACCATTGCCGAAGACGGCGTGGTCACCGTGGCCCTGCCGCAGCTCGAGATGGGGCAGGGCGTGACCACCGTGCTGGCGCAGGTCGTGGCAGTCGAACTGGGTGCCGACTGGCGGCAGGTCGCGATCGAACCGGCACCGCCTGCAGGCCTGTTCGCCAACACTGCGCTCGCCGCGAAATGGGCGCCGCTGTGGTCGCGTCTGCCCGGCCTGGCCGATGATCCCGATGGCCTGCTGGCCGAACGCTTTGCGCGCAGCAACGCCTTCTGCGCCACGGCCGAAGGCCTTTCGCTCGCAGCCTATGAACAGCCGCTGCGCGCGGCCGCCGCGGCGGCCCGCGCGCTGCTCGCCATGGCGGCGGCAGAACGCTGGGGCGTGGGCTGGGAAGAATGCGAAGTCGCAGCGGGTCTCGTGCGCCACGGCGAACAGGAACTGGGCTTCGGCGAACTGGCCGCGCAGGCTGCCACGTTCGACCCGCCCGATCCGCCGCCGCTGCGGGTCGAACCTGCCAGCGAGGATCCGTCCCCGGCGGAGGCCGAATTGGCGCCCGCCTTCCCGCGGCTCGACCTGCCCGCCAAGGTCGACGGAAGCTTCCTGTTCGCCGGCGATATCCGCTTGCCGGGCATGGTCTACGCCTCGATCCGGCACGGTCCGCTGGGGAAGGCCGAACTGACCGCCTTCGACAAGGAAGCGGTGGCCGGCCTCAAGGGGCTGGTGGGGGTGGTGAAGTCCAAGCGCTATCTCGCGGCAGTGGCCGAAAGCTGGTGGATTGCCGACCGCGCGCTTGCGGCGATGCGGCCGGTCTTCGCCGGGCCCGCGGCCGTCGAGAGCGCGGGTGCACTGCGCGCGCTCGATACCGCGCTGGCGGAGGGCGAGGGCGAGCGCATCGTGACAGAAGGGGATCCGGACGGCGCTCTCGCACGGCCCGATTATGCGCAGGATTATTCCGTCGCCCCGGCAGTTCACGCCGCGATCGAGACCGCCAGCGCGACGGCGCGCTTCGACGGCGGCAAGCTGGAATTGTGGATCGCCGCGCAGGCGGGTGAACTGACGCGCCGCGCGGCGGCCAAGGCAATCGGCATCTCGCCGCAGGACGTGGTGCTCTATCCCACTGCGGCGGGGGGCAGTTTCGACGCGCGGCTCGAACGGCGGCACGCGATCGAGGTTGCGCAGATCGCGCAGCAGATCGGCCGCCCGGTCCAGCTGACCTGGCCGCGCCAGCAGGAATTGCAGCTGGTGCCGGTGCGCACCCCCGTCAGCGCGCGGCTGGAAGCGGGCTTCGTCCCGGCGAGCGGCGGCCGCATCGCTGCCTGGCGTACGCGGCTGGCAATGCCCGCGACCATGCGCGAATTCGGCCACCGCCTGTTCGACAACAACACGCCCGAAGCGGCGATGGAACACGCTGCGGGCGAGGCCGATGCGCTGGCCTGCGAGGGCGCGGTCCCGCCTTATGGAATCGCGCATGTCGCAGTCGACCACCTCCCGGTGACGCTGCCCTTCCCGACCGGGCCGATGCGCGGCAATGCCGCGGCGTACACCGCGTTCTTCACCGAGAGCTTCATCGACGAACTGGCCGAACGCGCCGGGCGCGACCCGTTCCTATACCGCATCGAGATGCTGGGCCAGACGCCGCGGATGGCCGATTGCCTACGCCGCGCGACGCGGTTGGCCGGCTGGGACGGCGGGCGCCGCGGCACCGGTCAGGGGCTGGCGATGGTGCGCATGGGCGGACCCGGCGATGGGGGCGGGCGCATCGCCTGCGTGGCGCAGGCCGCGCTGGGCGAAGGCGGGCTGCGCGTGACCCGGCTGCACGCGGCGGTTGATATCGGGCGGATCGTCAATCACGACATTGCGCGCCAGCAGATCGAAGGCGGGCTGATCTTCGGCCTGTCGCTCGCCACCGGGTCGAGCGTGGCCTATGAGGATGGCCGGCCCGTCCCCGCGCGCCTTGCGGGGCTGAGCTTGCCGACGCTGGCCGATTGCCCCGAGATCGTCATCGAATTCCTCGCCAGCGACGCACCCGCGTTCGATCCCGGCGAATTGGGCGTCGCCGTGGCGCCGCCCGCCATCGCGAATGCGCTTTACTCCGCGACAGGAGTGCGCTTTCGCCGTCTGCCATTGCTTTCGGAGGGCCTATGACCTGGCAAGAACAATCGCTTCCCGGCGACCACCCCGCAGTCAAGTCGGGCGGCGTCGGGGTGCTGCTCGTCAATCTCGGCACGCCCGATGCGCCCGAGAAGGGGCCGGTCAAACGCTATCTCGCGGAATTCCTTTCGGACCGCCGGGTGGTCGAGATCCCGGCAATCGCCTGGCAACCGATCCTGCGCGGCATCATTCTCAACACGCGGCCCAAGAAAAGCGCGCATGCCTATCGCCAGGTGTGGTCCGAGGAAGGCTCGCCGCTGGCGGTGATCACGCGCGACCAGGCGGCCGCGATGCAGCAGCGGCTGGGCGATGAGGTGAAGGTCGACTGGGCGATGCGATACGGCACCCCGTCGATCCCAGAGCGGATGGAAGCGCTGATGGCGGCCGGTTGCGAACGGATCCTGCTGGCTCCGCTCTACCCCCAGTACTCGGGTGCGACCACGGCCACCGTTGTGGACAAGGCTGCGGACAAGCTGCGGGAAATGCGTTGGCAAGCCTCGCTGCGGACCCTGCCGCCCTACCATGACGACCCGGCCTATATCGATGCGCTGGCGAGCGATCTCTCGCGCCAGATCGATGCGCTCGATTTCGCGCCCGAAGTGCTGCTGCTGAGCTTCCACGGCATGCCGCAGCGCACGCTCGAACTCGGCGATCCCTATCACTGCCACTGCCAGAAGACCTCGCGCCTGCTGCAGGAGCGGCTGGCGCGGCCGGGGCTGCGGTTCCGCACCACTTTCCAGTCGCGCTTCGGGCCGGCCAAGTGGCTGGCCCCTGCGACCGACGATACGCTGGAAGAAGAGGCGCGGGCCGGAACCAAGCGGCTGGCGATCGCTGCGCCGGGCTTTTCGGCGGATTGCCTCGAGACACTCGAAGAGCTGGCCATCCAGGGCCGCGAGCAGTTCACCGAGGCCGGCGGAGAGCGGTTTGCCGCGCTGTCCTGCCTCAATACTTCCGACGCCGGACTGGCCATGCTGGAGACGCTTTTGCGCCGTGAATTGATGGGGTGGATTCGCGCCTGAAAATTACTTACAACGAAGTAAGTTTTAAGGAGCTACCTAATGGCCACGCTTGCCCCGCACCAACCTGCCGAGACCGCGCCGTCGCATTGGCAGGAAGGCAATCCCAGCGAAGATGCGCTCGCGCACATCCCGGGCGAGGGGGGGTGGCCGATCGTCGGCAACACCTTCAAGATGCTGGCCGACCCGCATGGGCAGACGCGGCGCATGGTCGAGAAATACGGCCGTGTGTACAAGAACCGGGCCTTCGGTGGCTGGAATGTCGCGCTGATCGGGGCCGAGGCCAACGAGATGCTGCTGATGAACCGCGACAAGATCTTCAGCTCCGAACAGGGCTGGGGACCGATTCTCGACAAGCTGTTCCCGCGCGGGCTGATGTTGCTCGATTTCGACCATCACCGCGCCGATCGCCGCGCGCTGTCGATCGCCTTCAAGCCCGGCCCGATGCGGCATTATTCGGACGCGCTGAACCGCGGCATCGCCAAGCGGGTCGAGGAATGGGGCGGCGATGGCTCGGGGGCGCAGCTGCTCTTCTATCCGTCAATCAAGGAACTGACGCTCGACCTGGCGGCCGACAGCTTCATCGGCATTCCGTGGGGCCCCGAGGCGGACCGGATCAACACCGCCTTCGTCGACATGGTCCAGGCCAGCGTGGCGCCGGTGCGCAAGCCGCTGCCGTTCACGCAGATGAAGCGCGGCGTCGATGGCCGCGCCTATCTGGTCGACTATTTCACGCGCGAAACGCATCGCCGCCGCGCCGAGGGCGGCGGGCAGGACATGTTCAGCCAGTTCGCCACCGCCGAATATGACGATGGCAGCCTGATGCCGGTCGACGAAGTGGTCGACCACATGAACTTCCTGATGATGGCCGCGCACGACACCATCACCTCCAGCGCCACCTCGCTGCTGTGGCTGCTCGCCAAGCATCCCGAATGGCAGGACCGGCTGCGCGACGAAATCGCCGCGGTCACCGGGGGCAGTGATGCCAGCGGCCGCCCGCGCGATCTCGAGTATGACGATCTGGGCAAGCTCGACCTGACCGAGATGGCGTTCAAGGAAGCGCTGCGGTTCGTGCCGCCGGTGCCCTCGATGCCGCGCCGCGCGCTCAAGTCGTTCGAATACGGTGGCTATCGCATCCCCGCCGGGGCGCATGTCGGGATCAACATCCACTACACGCATCACGACGAGGAACATTGGGAGGATCCCTACACCTTCGATCCGATGCGCTTTACGCCCGAGCAGGTGAAGGCCCGGCACAAATACGCCTGGGTGCCCTTCGGCGGCGGGGCGCATATGTGCCTGGGACTGCACTTCGCCTACATGCAGGTGAAGATCCTGCTGGCGCAGATGCTGCCGCGCTACCGTATCGAATTGGCGGCGGGCGATCCCGAATGGCAGGCATGGCCGATCCCCAAGCCCAAGGACGGGTTGAAGCTCAAGCTTACCGCCATCTGATTCGGTTTTATCGGGCATCCTCGCTCACGCGACCTGACGGTCGCGTCGCTGCGGGCGGCCAGTCGGCCTTGCCTCGCCTGCGGCGCGGAGATTCTCGCCCAGCGATCGATTAGTGCTAGCCCCGGCCCGGAATGAGGACGCACCGACGGATGTCGGTCCGTAACCGGAACATCGACTCAGAAATCGATTGCGATGCCGTCTTTCACCCAGTCGCCATAGCGCGTCGGGCTGAGGTCCTCGTCATCGCTGCCCTTCCTGGGCGCGGGCGGGGCATCATTGGTCCAGTGAGCGGGCTTCTTGAAGCCTTCGGGGCGGGTGGTGGCGCGTTTCGGCATGCTGCCAAGATGATGCCGCTGGCGGCTTTGTGCAAGTGCGGGTAGGGGCGCGGCCATGGCCCAACCCCAAGGTATCCACGCACGCCGCGCCGCGCTGCGCCTGCTCGACGCCGTATTCCGCCGCGGCGAGACGCTCGACATCGCCTTTGCCGGCGCCACCAAGGACCTGCGCAAGTTCGAGGACAAGGCGCTCGCGCGCGCCATCGCCAGCGAAGTGCTCCGCTGGCTGGTCGATCTCGATGCGCTGATCGACAGCGCGACCAAGCAGCCGCTGCCGCACGATGCCAAGGCGCGCATGGTGCTGCGAATGATGCTTGCGCAATGGCTGCGACTGGGCACGCCGCCGCATGCGGTGGTGGCGACGGGGCTCGATTTGCTCGCGGGCGGTCCGCGGCGGCTGGCGCATGGCGTATTCTCCACGCTGACCAAGCGCGAGGCGGCGCTGCCTGCCGCGCCGACGCTGCCCGCCGAAGTCGCGGCGCGCTGGGGCGAGCGGGCCGAGGCGATCGCCGCCGGCCTGGCCGAACCGCCCCCGCTCGATCTCACACTGCGCGATCCTGCGGACACCGCGCAGTGGGCCGTACAGCTTTCCGCCGACAGCCTGATGCCCGGGCATCTGCGCCTGCCGCGCGGAGCCAATGTCGAAAAACTGCCGGGCTTTGGCGAAGGGGCCTGGTGGGTACAGGATATCGCTGCTTCGCTGCCCGCACGGCTGCTGGGCCCGGGCGAGGGGCGCCACGTGCTCGACCTGTGCGCGGCGCCGGGGGGCAAGACGCTGCAGCTGGCCGCGCAGGGCTGGCAGGTGACCGCGCTCGACATATCGAAACGCCGGCTCGACCTGCTCAAGGCCAATCTCAAGCGCACGGGTCTGAAGGCGGGCGCCGTCCGCGCCGATGCGCTCAAGTGGGAACCGAAGCACGCATTCGATGCGATCCTGCTCGATGCGCCCTGCACGGCGACCGGGACCGCGCGGCGTCATCCCGATGTGCTGCACCGCATCGGCCCGCAGACCATCGAGCAGATGGCGCAATTGCAGGCCGCACTGCTTCAGCGTGCGCAAGGCTGGCTCAAGCCGGGCGGAACGCTGGTCTATGCGACCTGCTCGCTCGAACGCGCTGAGGGCGAAGACCAGGCGGGCGCCGTCTCGCTCACCCCCGATCCGATAACCCGTGATGGTTTGCCGCAGGGCGTCGAGCCGGGCAGCGCGGGCTGGCTGCGCACCGACCCCGGCATGCTCGAAGAGCACGGCGGTCTCGACGGCTTCTTCATCGCGCGATGGCGACGGGACCTCTGATCAGCGGGCGATGAAGTCCCGCAGCTGCGCGATCGCGAAATCGGGATCGGTCATCAACACATAGTGGGCCGCCGTATCGCTCGCCGCCAGTTCGATATCGCCCGCAGCATCGAGCCGCTCGGCAAGGGCTGCCGCCCCGGCGAAGGCGGTCTTGGGATCGCGCTTTGCGTGCAGCACCAGCGTCGGCGGGATTCGTTCGGGCAGACGGCCCAGATCCGCGGGTGCTTCATAGGTCGGGATCCCGCCGGGCAGCAAGTGCCGCGGCAGCGGGCTGGCGAACAGCAGCCCGGCTTCTTCGCTCTCGATCATTTCCTCTGTCAGCTCGGCGCGGCGGTTGTTCTCCGACCGGCTGATCAGGCTCACCAGCGGGATCGACGAACCGAACTGCGGGAAAGCGGCGAAGGTCTGCTGGACACGCCCGAGCTCGGCCTGCGCGTGCTCCAGCCATGCCGTGTCGCCGCGGTGCAGGCCCGCGATGATAAAGGGCAACATCGCCCGCGTCCGGGGAAAGTCGATCAATGCGGCGAGCAGGTATTTCGGCATCGGCCCAAGCGGCTCCGACAGTTCGGGATCGGCGAGCAGGGCTGCCAGCGCCTCGTCGAGCGGCTGGTCGAAATAGCGGCTGCAGTCAGGCCGCGCATCGCAATCGCGCAGCACCTGCCGCCCGACCGCATCGGTCACCTGCGAACGCCGGCTGAGGTCGTGGCGCGGATCGTCGTCGGCGGGGACGAGCGAGTCGAGGATCACACCGTCGAGCCGCTCGGGCGGGGCGACTGCCAGCGTGCGCAAGATCAGCTGCGTGCCGTAGGAGACGCCGTAGAGATACCGGCGCGTGTCACCGCCATGGCGGTCCATCAGCAGGCTCACGTCGCGCGCTGCATTGCCGATCGTGAAAGCCTGCGTGCGCTGCGGATCGGCATGCAAAGCGCCTATGCAGCTGCCCCATTCCGCACCCTCCAGCGCTATGCCGCCGGCGCTGTCTGCGCTTTCCTCGGACGGGCACAGCCGCGTGGACAGGCCGGTCCCGCGGTGATCGGGCACGATCAGGTCGAAGCCGGGCGCCGCCGCGCGCAACGTGTCAATGAAGGGGTAGAAGGACGCGCCCGATTCCCCCGGTCCGCCGGCGATCAGCCATAGCTCGCCTGTCGCAGCCCCGTGTGCCGGGAACTTGCGGACGAACAGATCGACGGTGCCCGTCGCGGGCGCGCCGTGATCGAGCGGGACGGCCAGCTGCGCGCATCGCGTGTCGCCAAGCGCCGGATGCGCGTCGGCGTCGGCGCAGGGGGTGAACCCGGGCCGCTCTGCGGGTTCGCCCGCGGCTGCCGGAGTGGCCGCGGCAAACGACAGGACAGCGCCGGCGGCAAGCAAGGATATGATCGGTGACACGCTAAGCTCCGGCAATATCGGGGGAATCGACGGCTAAGCGCCATCCTTCCCCCGGGCAATGGAACCCGCCTGCCGCTTCGTCGAAGTGCTGCCTCCTATCGACCGCCGACAGCTTCGGCGAGCAGCAGCCCCGACATATAGGC
>Ga0114914_1000135_pt1 | contig 20977 bp, 24 predicted proteins | sample MalvirAntarct_38_FD_89689 | JGI IMG/M metagenome (GOLD analysis project Ga0114914, IMG submission 89689) | Marine viral communities from the Global Malaspina Expedition - Malaspina viral metaG Antarct_38 | ecosystem: Environmental > Aquatic > Marine > Oceanic | place: Orkney Island (southeast)... | reverse complement strand
GGCGGAGGAATTTCTCGACGGATCGGATCAGCATGGCGGGCTCCCCAATAGGCTGGTCAGACAGGCGAATCGCTCGCCGTGTTCCTGATTCGTTCCAGTTGAAATCCTACTTGTCTAGGAAAAATCCTATGCTATAGGAATTTTCTCGCATGCTCCGTCCTGCGTGATGCGGGTGGGATGATGGCGGGCTTGAGGACACGGTCTTATGAGTGACGCAATTACGCCGGACCGCGCGAAGTTGGTCGAACTGGCCGAGGCCGGACGCACCAGCCTCGCCTCGCTTTCCGCCATGCTCGGCCGCAATCCCAGCTATCTGCAACAATTTGTCCGCAAGGGCTCGCCGCGCAAGCTGGAAGAGGCGGACCGGCGGCGGCTGGCCGAGTTCTTCGGCGTGTCCGAGGTCGCGCTGGGCGCCGATCCCACCCATGCGCGCGCGTCTGCTCCGAACGAGTTCATCACCGTGCCGCGCCTCCCGCTCGACGCCTCGGCGGGGCCGGGCGCGTTTTCGGCAGAGGAAATTTCCTTCGACAGCTTCCGCTTCAGCCGCCGCTGGCTGCGCGAAATGGGGCTGGAGGGCGCCGATCTCACCGCGATCCGGGTGGAGGGCGACAGCATGGAACCCACGCTGCGCAGCGGCGACGAGATTTTTGTCGACCGCAACAAGCGTTCGGGCGAGGGTATCCACGTCGTGCGCATCGGCGATGCGCTGCACGTCAAACAGGTCCAGGCCAGCGCGCCGGGACGCATTGCGCTGATCAGCGCCAACGACAGCTATGCGCCGATCGACCTCGCGCGCGAAGAGGTCGAGGTGATCGGCCGGGTTGTCTGGAAAGGGGGGCGGGTGTGACCCGCCGCCCGATCACGAAGGGCGCTTGACGTAATCGTCCGAGCGCAGCGTCAGCATGTAGTCGGCAACCAGTTCGATATCCTCTTCGACCAGGTCGACATCCATCTGCATCGGGTAATTGTGCGCATCCGACAGGAAGGTCACCAGCGTCGCGCGCGTCAGGCCCGGGCTGTTGGCGATGTCGGCAAAGCCGGGGGCCTGCGGGTCGAGCGACACCGTATCGCTCGTCACGGCATGGCATTCCCCGCACACGCCGGTAACGAAGTCGGGCGCGGGCGCTGCGGCGCTGGCCCCTGGGCCGCCCGGCGGGGCGTGGCGATCGGGATAGGTCTGGCATGCTGCCAGCACCGCGCAGCCCGCCGCGATGGTTGCGATATGCTTCATGAATCTGCTCCTCTACCGCGGTGTTAGCACTTTGCCGCAGATGCGGCTTGTTTTCGATCAAGAAGCCGACCATTTTTGCGGATATATGGAAACCGATACCCAAAAGCCCGCCACTCCGCCCATGAAAGCCGGTATTGTCCCGGTCACGCCGCTGCAGCAGAACTGCTCGCTGATCTGGTGCACCGCGACCAACAAGGGCGCGCTGGTCGATCCCGGCGGCGATCTTGACAAGCTCAAGGCGGCGGTCGCCAAGTCGGGGGTGGAACTGGAGAAGATCCTCATCACGCATGGCCATATGGACCATTGCGGCGAGGCGGGCGTGCTGGCGAAGGAACTGGGCCTGCCGATCGAGGGCCCGCACGAGGCGGACCGCTTCTGGATCAGCCGGCTCGAGGAAGACGGCGCGAGATACGGCATGCAGGCCGAGGTGTTCGAACCCGATCGCTGGCTGGTCGATGGCGACACGGTCACCGTGGGCGAGCTGACGCTCGAGGTGATCCATTGCCCCGGCCATACGCCGGGCCATGTCGTGTTCTTCAACCGGCCGAGCAAGTTTGCCATCGTCGGCGACGTCTTGTTCCAGGGCAGCATCGGGCGCACTGATTTCCCGATGGGCAACCACCAGGACCTGATCGACGCGATCACGCAGAAACTGTGGCCGCTCGGCAATGACGTGACCTTCATTCCCGGTCACGGGCCGACCAGCACCTTCGGCCAGGAACGCCAGACCAACGCCTTCGTGAGCGATTACGCGTTGAGTTGATATTTGTGGGGTGCGCTATCGACCTCCGTCGATAGCTTGCGCAAGGTCGGGACGGATGTCCCGACCGTACGCCGCAAAATTTCCTTCTCTTACATCACGCCAAGCGTGATCAGCACCGCAACCACCGCGAGGCCGAGCAGCGTCAGCATCGTCACCAGCGTGCCGATCATGCGCGGCTTGGTCGCGCCTTCGCCGTCCATGCCGAAGCCGTGCGCCACGCGGCCAAGCATGTAGATCGCCGCCACCCAGGCCAGCCAGGGATCGCCCTTGCCGGTCAGTTCGATGGCCGCAATCAGCACCAGGACGAACGGTGTGTTCTCGACGAAATTGAGCTGCGCGCGCATCCGCCGCGTCAGCGGACCGCCCGCATCGTCGCCGTGGATGGTCTTGGTCGCGCCGCGCATCTGCCCGACTCGGATCGCAAGCCACAAGTTGATGATCGCCGCTGCAGCCGCCGCGGTCAGTGTAACCGGCAGGATAATGCCCATGTTTCTCTCCCTCGCGTTCCCCGTGAACGCTACCCGCCTGCGTGCTAGGGCGAAGCCCGCCGCCGTGCAATCCCGCCGCGGCATGCGGAATCGGGTTGCATCGCCTGCAAATTTGGCTATTACGCGCGCCTTCACCGTCACGGTCGGGATTTTCGGGTTCACGCGCTCTTGCAGCGTGCCGGACCATCCCCTAGGGCGGCCACCGAAATTGATTGTAATTGTTTGAGGAACAGGTGCCGCCATGGCCGTCCCCAAGAGGAAAGTATCGCCCCACCGTCGCGGCAACCGCCGCTCGCATGATTCGCTCAAGGTCGAAGCTCATCACGAGTGCTCGAACTGCGGCGAACTCAAGCGGCCGCACAATCTGTGCCCGCACTGCGGATATTACAACGGCCGCGAAATCATCGCCGTCGGTCTGTAAGACCGTCAGCCAAGCCGGAGACAGCGCATGAGCCTGCCGCGTATCGCCGTCGATGCGATGGGCGGTGATGAAGGTGTGCGCGTCATGGTGGAAGGCGCCGCGCTTGCGCGTCGCCGCCACGACAAGTTCCAGTTCCTGCTGGTTGGCGACGAAACACGCATCAAGGCCGCACTCGACACGCACCCCGGCATGGCCGGGGCGTCCGAGATCCTGCATTGCACCGACGTGGTCGGCGGCGACGAGCTGCCGAGCCGCGCCTTGCGCCGCGCCAAGACCACCAGCATGGGCCTTGCGGTCAATGCGGTGAAGCAGGGCGATGCCGGCGCCGCGGTGTCGGGCGGCAACACCGGCGCGCTGATGGCGATGAGCAAGCTCGCGCTGCGCACCATGCCCGGGCTCGACCGGCCAGCGCTGGCCGCGCTGCTGCCGACGCTGACCGACGACGATGTCGTCATGCTCGACCTCGGCGCCAATCGCGAATGCGATGCGCGCAACCTCATCCAGTTCGCCATCATGGGCGCGGCTTATTCGCGCATCGTGACCGGCCGCGAACGCCCGCGCACCCGGCTGCTCAACATCGGGACCGAGGAAACCAAGGGCACCGAAGATATCCAGGCCGCCGCCGAGGCGCTGCGCGCCGCCACCGGACTGGCAATGGATTTCGAAGGCTATGTCGAAGCCGACAAGATCAACCGCGGCGAATGCGACGTGGTGGTCTGCGACGGGTTCTCGGGCAATATTGCACTGAAGGCGATCGAAGGCGCGGCGCGCTTCGTCACCGACCTGCTGCGCAATGCCTTCACCAGCTCGCTGCGCTCGAAGATCGGCTTCCTCGTCTCGCGTCCCGCGACCGACCTGCTGCGCCACCATCTCGACCCCAACAACCACAATGGCGCGGTCTTCCTCGGCCTCAACGGCGTGGTGGTGAAAAGCCACGGCAGCGCCAATGCCAAGGGCGTCGCCAATGCGGTGGAAGTCGCCGCGCGGCTGCTGGAGGACGACATTACCAACCGCATCAAACGCGATCTGGGCGAAATCGAAGCGGCGGGCGTTACCGCGAAATGATCCGTTCGGTGATCACCGGCACGGGTTCGGCATTGCCCGCCAAATGCGTCACCAATGCCGATCTCGCCGCCAGGGTGGACACCAGCGACGAATGGATCGTCGAGCGGACCGGCATCCGCCAGCGCTATATCGCGGACGATAGCGAGACGACCTCCACTCTCGCCACCGCGGCAGCGCGCAACGCGCTCGAAGCGGCGGGCGTCGATGCGCAGGAAATCGGCCTGATCGTCCTCGCTACCGCAACTCCCGACCATACCTTCCCCGCCACCGCCACGCAGGTGCAGGCGGCGCTGGGGTGCGGCGGCGGGGTGGCCTTCGACGTGCAGGCCGTGTGCTCGGGCTTTCTCTATGCGCTGGCCACTGCCGATTCGCTGCTGCGGACCGGGATGGCGACAAAGGCGCTGGTGATCGGTTCGGAAACCTTCAGCCGCATTCTCGACTGGGACGATCGCACCACCTGCGTATTGTTCGGCGATGGTGCGGGGGCAGTCGTGCTCGAGGCGCAGGACGTCGCCGCGGACGGCCCCGGCATCCTCGCCAGCCGCCTGCATGCCGATGGGCAGCACAAGGACATGCTCTATGTCGACGGCGGGCCTTCGACCACGGGCACGGTCGGCAAATTGCGCATGAAGGGCCGCGAGGTGTTCCGCCACGCGGTCGTCAATCTCGCCAGCGTGCTCAAGGAAGTGCTCGAGGAATCGGGCACCAAAGCCGCCGATATCGACTGGGTGGTGCCGCACCAAGCCAATGCGCGCATCCTCGATGCCACCGCGCGCAAGCTCGACCTGCCGGCCGAAAAGGTCGTGGTGACGGTCGACCGGCACGCCAACACCTCGGCGGCCTCGGTCCCGCTCGCGCTCGATACCGCGATGCGCGATGGCCGGATCAAGCCCGGCGATCTGGTGATGTTCGAGGCGATGGGCGGCGGCTTCACCTGGGGCGCCTCGCTCGCGCGGATGTAAGGGCAGCCCCGTAGCTGCGGGAACCCGTTTGCCAGCGCGCTGCCAAACCTCTATATTGCTTGGTGAAGTTCGAGTTGGGGTCGCATTCCCGTTCAGGGTCGTTTCTGGGGGAAGGATAGAATGGATATGATGCGCTCCGTAGGCACGCTTACCCGGGCCGATCTGGCCGAGACGATCAACCGCAAGATGGGGCTGTCGCGCGCCGAGTCGCTCGACATGGTCGAAGCGATCCTCGGCAAGATGTGCGATGCGCTGGCCGATGGCGAGAACGTAAAGATTTCGGGCTTCGGCAGCTTCGTGCTGCGCGACAAGAAGGAACGCATCGGCCGCAACCCCAAGACCGGGGTCGAAGTGCCGATCACGCCCCGCCGGGTGATGACCTTCCGCGCCAGTCAGCTGCTCAAGGAGCGGATTGCAAACGGCTGAGGCCGGGACAAGGGTGCGCGATGGCTGAATTCGACGACGGCAAGGAAGAGGGCGCGCTGCGCACCATCGGCGAAGTTGCCCGCGCGACCGGGATCAAGGCGCATGTGCTGCGTTACTGGGAACAGCAGTTCCCCATGCTCAAGCCGCTCACCCGCAGCGGCGGCCGGCGGTACTACCGCCCCGAAGACGTGGCGCTGGTCGAACGCATCGACGCGCTGGTCAATCGCCAGGGCTACACGCTGAAAGGCGCCAAGGCGGCGCTCAAGGGCGCTCCCGATCCGCAGGCAGCCGCGCAGGCTGCCGATCCGCGCACCGCTCCGGTCGATGGCGACCTGGTCGCGCGCCTCAAGTCCATCCGCGCCGACCTGGCGGCTGCGCTGGCAGCCTGAACCCGGCTCAGTCGCTGGGGATCAGCGTCAGTTCGGTCTGGCGCCCGTCGAGGAAGCGCACCGTCTCGCCATCGAAGAACGCGTCTTCCTCCGAACGGAAATCGACCACCTGTCCGCCCCATTCGGGCACCGCGTTGTAGGACGTCAGTTCGATCGACCACGCGGTGTCGGGCTGGAGGATGTACTCGCCGCGCGGATCGCCGTCCTGATTGTCCCAGAACCCGATCGGCGTGCCCGCGCCGTGGCCGTGCAGCCCGATGGGGTGCGAATAGATCGAGGGATCGAGCCCCTCCGCAATCGCCCTGCGCCGCGCGCGGGCGAGGATTTCGTTGCCGCTCGATCCTGCCGCGAAGCTGCCGATCAGCGCGTCCTGCACGCGGTTGGTGGCTGCCAGCCCGGCGCGGAGGCCCGCGGGCGCCTCGCTTTCGCCCGGCTTGAGGACATAGGCGAGATGCTGCGTATCGGTGTTGAGCCGCAGGTAGGTGATGCCGAAATCGGTCCACAGCAGGTCGCCCGGGAGGATCACCGTATCGCCGCGGAGCATCCCTTCGGCGCCCTCGCGCTGGATGCCGACAGAGGGGTGGAACCACGGCGTCAGGCCGTGCGCGGCGAGCGTGTCGCGATACCACCACTGGACATCGGCGGCCGTGGTTTCCCCCGGCGTGATGACCGCGCGCGAGAAAGCCTGCGCGATCAGCGCATGTGCGATTCGCACGACCCCGGGGTAAAGCGCGATCTCGGCGGGAGTGCGCGTTTCGAGCCAGCGGGTCGCCAGCTGTTCGCCCGACACGATCCGCTCGCGGTACTCGGGCGCGAGCGCCTCCTTCATCATCCGGTACTGGCTCAGCGTCATGCCGTCGCCGAAGGCTGACAGATCGGACGTGTTGATCGCGATGTTCGCCGGATCGCGCTGCGCAATGATGTCCGCCACCGCCTGCCACTGGTCGGGCTGCTGCTCGGGATCCCAGGCCGCCTCGAACAGGTCGCCAAGGCCATAGCGGCTGACGGTCAGCCGCTCGATTTCCTGCCCTTCGCCGGGATCGTGGAAGATCAGGATCGTCCGCCGCCGCGCATGCATGCTTTGCGCATCCAGCATCGTCGCGATGACCGGCTCCTCGAAATATTCGCGCGCCATCAGCACCCACATGGCGATGCCCTGTTCGCGCATGATTGCGGGAACGACCGTCTCCAGCCGCTGTGCCAGCACCGCGTCGATCACCTCGGCGCGCGCGCGCATGGAAAGCAGCGGCGGCATGGCGGGGGCCGCCTGTTCGGTTTCGCTCATGCCGATCTGCGTCGGCGCGGCGGACGCGGCAGCGAGCGCGGCGGGGCTGTGGGCGGCGCAGCCCAGCAGCAGGGCGGCAAGTGGCAGGCGCAGCGACATCATCGAATTCTCCCCCGTGGCCGCGCGGCTATTCGGCCGCGAGCAGTTCTTCGGCCGCGCCCAGATCGACGCTGACCAGCCGGCTGACGCCCTTCTCGATCATGGTCACACCGAACAGCCGGTGCATCCGGCTCATCGTCACCGCATTGTGCGTCACGATCAGATAGCGGGTCTGCGTCTCGCGCGTCATCGCGTCGAGCAGGTCGCAGAAGCGGTCGATATTGGCATCGTCCAGTGGCGCATCGACCTCGTCGAGCACGCAGATCGGCGCCGGATTGGTCAGGAACAGCGCGAAGATCAGCGCGGTCGCGGTCAGCGCCTGTTCGCCGCCCGACAGCAGCGTGAGCGACTGCAGCTTCTTGCCCGGCGGCTGCGCGAAGATCTCGAGGCCCGCTTCGAGCGGATCGTCGCTGTCGATCAGCGCCAGATGCGCCTCGCCGCCTTCGAACAGGCGCATGAACAGCCGCTGGAAATGGTCGTTGACCTGTTCGAAGGCAGCCCGCAGGCGTTCGCGCCCCTCGCGGTTGAGATTGCCGATCGACCCGCGCAGCCGGCTGACCGCCTCGCGCAGTTCCTCCTGCTCGGCGGCATTGCTGCCATGCTCGCTCTCGATCCGTTCGAGCTCTTCGGCGGCCACCAGATTGACCGGACCGATCCGCTCGCGGCTGGCGGTGAGCCGGTCCATCTCCTCGCTCTCCGCCTCCGCTGCGGCAATCGCTTCCTCGTCGAATTCATAGCGCTGCGGCAGCAGCGGGGGCGGGCACTGGAAACGCTCTCCCGACACCCGCGCCATCTCGATCCGGCGGCCATCCTGGTTCTCGGCGCGCTCGGCCAGGCCGGCGCGGCTTTCGCGCGCCCTGGCCAGCGCTTCATTGGCTACGGAAAAGTCCTTGTCGGCCTGCTGCGCCTGCGCGCTGGCGGCGCTGACCGCCTGTTCGGCTTCCGAAAGCGCGCGCGTCAATCGCTCGCGGACCTGGTCGCCCTGTTCGATCTCGCGCATCAGCCCCTCGGGCTTGGCTGCGGTCACCGCGCGTTCCTGCTCTATTTCCTCGGCGCGGATTTCCATTTCGGACAGCCGCCGCGCGGCATCGCCGCTGCGCGCCTGCCAATTGGCCATGTCGCTGCGCTGCGCTGCGGCGCGCTCGCGTGCGACCGCCAGCGCCTGGTCGTGGCTGGCGAGTTCGGCGGCACGCGCCTGCAAGGTCGCCCGCGCCGCCTCGTTCTTTGCGCGCGCGGCTTCGAGCGCGGCGAGCCCCGCTGCGGGATCGGGCAGCGCATCGCGCCGCGCCTGCGCGGCATCGAGTTCGACGGTAGCCGCGGCGATCAGCTCGCCCTGTTCGTTTTCGCTGCGTGCGAGTTCCTCGAGCCGCGCGGCCAGCCGTTCGCGCGCCGCCTCGGCCTGGTCGAGCGTGCGCAGCGCTTGGCGTTCGGCATCCGCAGCGCCCGCCAGCTCGCGTTCACGCGCGACGAGATCGCGCTGCAACTGCGCCAGTTCCTCGCAGGCCGTGTCGAGCGCGGCCTGTGCGCCGTCTGCAGCTTCGCGCAGCGCCGGCAGGTGTGCATCGAGCTCGGCAAAGCGGTTTTCCGCCTCCAGCCGCGCGGCTTCGGCCGAACCTTCGCCGCGCACCACCAGCCCGTCCCAGCGGCGCAATTGCCCGTCGGTGGTAACCAGCGCATGGCCCGGCGCGAGCGCGCGGCCGTCATCCTTTTCGGCAACCTGGACCAGCGCCAGCAGCGCGCGCAATTCCTGCGGCGCGCTCTCGACATGCGCGGACAGGCTGCCATCGACGGGCGCGGGTGGTTCGGCCCCGGTCCAGTAGCGCCCCTCGGCATCGCCATCGGGTGCGCCGAGCAAGGCCTTGCCATCGCGCCCCAGCGCCGCTGCCACCGCGCGTTCATAGCCCTTGGCCGCGCGCACGCCGTCGATTGCCTGCTGGCGCCCGCTGCGCTTGGCCGCGGCGCGTTCGCGTGCATCGCGGTCGCGCTTCAGCGCTTCCCATTCGCGCTGGACGCCCGACAGTTCGGCGCGGGCCTCGGCCAGCTGTGACGAAGCCGTATCGCGGGCCGCCTGCAGTTCCGCCTTGCGCGCCTGCATCGTCTCGATCGTGCCGTGCAGGTCGCCGAGGCGCGTGCCTGCTTCTTCCGCTGCCGCCCGCGCCGCGGCGACAGCGGCATCGGGATCCTCGCCGGCCAGCGCGGCGCGTTGTTCGGCCATGCGCCGAGCCTCTGCCTCGACCCGGTCGAGCCGCGTGCGCGCCTGCGCGATCGCAGCTTCGGCGACGCGCCATTCGGCTTCGACCCCGGCATTGTCGGCTGTCGCGCGCGCCAGCGCGAGTTCGGCGGCGCGGCTGTCGCGCTCGGCCTGTTCGCGTCCGCGTTCCAGCGCCGGGCGGCGCTCCTCGTCGGCGGCCAGCGCCTGTTCGCTTTCGGAGAGCTCGCGTTCGAGCCGCGACAGCGCCTCGGCGGCGTCCCGCGTCAAGCGGTCGGCATCGCCGCGATCGGCTTCGAGCCGCGCCTTCTGGCGGTCGAGATCGGCCAGCCGCTGTTCGGCGGCCTCGAGCTGGCTGGTCAGCGCGGCCATGCGGTGGCCATGCGCGCTGGCATCGTCGCGGCGATCGGCCTGTTCCTCGCGCGCTTCGGCCAGCGCTTCCGCAGCGCTGCGCTGCGCCTTCTGCGCCTCGTCGGCGGCCGTCTGCGCTTCGTTCACGCGCGCCTCGGCATCGGCGGCAGCGGCCTTGGCCTGTTCGGCTGCCGCGGCGGCATCGCGCCAGCGCGCGAAGACCAGCCGGGCCTCGGCGGTCTTTATCTCGTCGGACAGTTTCCGGTAGCGCTCGGCCTGCTTCGCCTGCCGGCGGAGCGAGGCGATCTGGCTGTCGAGCCCGGCCATGATGTCCTCGAGCCGTTCGAGATTGGTCTCGGTCTGGCGCAGCTTGCTTTCCGCATCGCGGCGACGGACATGCAGTCCGGCGATTCCCGCGGCTTCCTCGAGCATCTGGCGGCGTTCGGTCGGCTTGGCGGCGATCACCTGCGCGATCTTGCCCTGGCTGACCAGCGCGGGGCTGTGCGCCCCGGTGGCGGCATCGGCGAAGATCAGCGCCACGTCCTTGGCGCGCACATCGCGTCCGTTGAGGCGATAGGCGCTGCCCGCGCCGCGCTCGATCCGGCGGACGACTTCCATCTCGTCGCCGTCATCGTCCGCGCCGTGCAGCACCACTTCGGCGAAATCGCGCTGCGGGCGGCTCTGCGTACCCGCGAAGATGACATCTTCCATCCCGCCCGAGCGCATCGACTTGGGCGAGTTTTCGCCCATCACCCAGCGGATCGCCTCGAGCAGGTTGGACTTGCCGCAGCCATTGGGGCCGACGACCCCCGTCAGCCCCGGTTCGATATGCAAGGTGGCAGGTTCGACGAAGCTCTTGAAGCCGCTCAGCCGGAGCTTCGAGATCTTCATCCGCGCCTATGCCCCCCGCGTGCCGGACTTACCTGGCGCCGGCACGCTGGAGAATGGGTTCCAGTGCGCCCCAGGTGTTGGCATCGACCTTGTTGCCATTGAGTTCGAAGGTCGGGGTGCCGGTGATGTCGAATTCGCTGCTGTAGCGCTGCGTGTAATTGGCCATGTCCTCGAGCGCAGCGACATCGGCCAGGCATTGGCGGCCCTGGTCTTCGCTGATCCCGCGCGCGGCGAAGAAATCAAGATAGCCCATCTGTTCGGCGGCAACCACGAAGCGCTCTTCCATCGGGCGCTGCATCGCGGCCTCGAAGGCCGCCTGGTTGGCCTGGATCGGCTGCATGATGGTTTCGTAATTGGCCCAGACCTGGTCCGACAGCGGGATCACCGCTTCGACCGGGCCGCATTGCGTCATGCGCTGCAGCAGCAGGTCAAGCGGGCCGTGCACGGCGAACTGGCGCAATTCGAAGCTGACCACGCCGCTATCGACATATTCGAGCAGCGGTTCGCCGCCTTCCATCGAGAAGCGCGCGCAGGTGGGGCAGGTAAGCGAGCCGTATTCGACCAGCTTGAGCGGGGCGTCGGGATTGCCGACCAGCGTGCCGCCTTCTTCGGTCATCACCGCGGTGGTGCGCCATTCGCTGCCCGCGGGCGCGGGAATGGCGGCGATCGCGTCGCCTTGGATTTCGCCGCTCTGCTCGGCGCCCGATCCGCAGGCGGCAAGCGCCAGGGCGAGCGGGGCGGCAAGGGCGAAGCGCAGGGTCTTGGTCATCGGATTCCTCGTGTCTGGATGGCGAAGGCTAGGCCGGAGGGCGGGGGCAGGGGAAGCCGCCGCGCGGCGTATCCACAGGGCTTTCCCCCGAAAAGGCGGTTCATTCGCCCGCTAGAGCGCGTCGGCGAGCTGGGGTTCGAGCGCGGACCAGTCATGCGTTCCCTCGAGCAGTTCGCCGTCGAGCACGAAGCTGGGCGTGCCGGTGATGCCGTAGCGTTCGGCATCGGCGGCCGAGCGGTCGGCCAGCGCGCTGGCCTTGGCTTCGTCGGTCAGGCATTGGTCGATCTCGGCACGTTCGTAGCCGCGCGTCTCCATGATGTCGTAGAAATCGAGATCGCTGGCGATCGCCTGGAAGCGCGCCGACAGGCTGCCGAACTGCCAGCGCGATCGCTGCGCCTGCGTGGTCTTGCGCGCCTTCTCGATCCATTCGTCATAGCGATACATGATCGCTTCGTGATTGCCGCCGAACTTCTTGGGATCGCCGCAATGCGTCAGCAGCGTTGCGGTAAGGTCGATCGGGTCGCGGATCAGGTGCCGGATTTCGTAGCTGAAGCGCCCGGTCGGAACCAGCGTCAGCTTGATCGCGCCATCGCCCTCGCGCGCGAAAGTGGCGCAGTGCGAGCAGGTGTAGCTCATGAATTCGACCAGCCTGGTTTTCGCTTCGGGATTGCCGAAGCGGTGCCCGCCATCGGTTTCGTCGAGCATTCCGGCCCAATTGCCGCCGGGCAGCATCGGCCGGTCCTGCGCGCTGGCGGAAAGGGCCAACGTTCCCGCGCCGGCCAGCGCCAGCGCAGCGATCATCGCGGTTTTCGTCTTCACCTGTTGTCGTTCCCATCCTCTTGCGATTCGAGGCTGCGCGCGAGCGATTCGAGCACGGTGCGCAGTTCCGGATCGCCGATATCGCGCAGACTGTCGCCCAATTCCATCGGAATGGGCTTGAGCGACGGCGGCGCCTTGGGCTTTTCCCTGTCGGGCGGCGGCTTAACCTCACCTTGCCGCAGCTTGATGCGGGCCACCGCGCGGTAGCCGAAGAAGCGGTTCACGCGGTCGATGATCTCGGGGATGACCTGTTGCACCAGCGGCGCATGTGCGGGTTTGACCACCAGGTGCATGATCCCTTCGGACTTCTCGCCGGGGGGAAAGCGGATCATCTCGGGGGTACAGGTCCGCGCATGCACGGTGCCGACGATTTCGGGCCACCGGCTGACGATCGAGCTCTGCACGAAACCGAAGCGGCGGAACGCGCTGCGGCCGATCTGCGGCATCAGGTCGCTGATCGGCTTGGCGCTGCCGCCGCGCGGGCGGCTGTATTGCTTCGCCGCGGGCTGCTTGCCGCCCGATCTCGCGCCGCGCGGGGGCTTTGCGCCGCCCTTGGTCTTGTCGCTTTCCATGATGGCGATGCTCATGCCATAGGCGCGCCGTGGCCGCCACCGTCTCCGAAACTTTGCTTGCTTGGTACGATCGCCATGCGCGCGACCTGCCGTGGCGCGCGCGGCCCGGCGCGGCGCCGCCGGATCCCTATCGCGTGTGGCTGTCCGAAGTGATGCTGCAGCAGACCACGGTGGCGGCGGTGAAGCCCTATTTCGCAGCCTTCACCGCGCGCTGGCCCGATGTCGAGGCGCTGGCCGACGCGCGCGAGGATGACGTCATGGCGGCGTGGGCGGGGCTGGGCTATTACTCGCGGGCGCGCAATCTGGTGAAATGCGCGCGCGCCGTGGCGGAGCGCGGCGGGTTTCCCGCGACCGAGGCGGACTTGCGCGAATTGCCGGGGCTGGGCGCCTACACCGCTGCGGCGGTGGCGGCGATCGCCTTCGGCCGGCGCGCGGTGGTGGTCGATGCCAATGTCGAGCGGGTCGTCGCCCGGCTGTTCGCGATCGAGGACCCGTTGCCCGGCGCGCGCAAGGCGATCCGCAGCGCCGTGGACAGCATCACCCCCGATCGGCGCGCGGGCGATTTCGCGCAGGCGATGATGGATCTGGGTGCGACCGTCTGCACCGCGCGCGATCCCAGGTGCCTGCTGTGCCCGCTGGCGCAGGCGTGCGCGGCGCGCGCAGCGGGCGATCCTGCACGCCTTCCGGTCAAGGCGCCGCGCAAGGCCAAGCCGCTGCGCCAAGGCCGCGCATTCTGGATCGAGCGCGACGGGGCGGTGTGGCTGGTTCGCCGCGCGGGCACGGGGATGCTGGGCGGGATGCGCGCGCTGCCCGACGACGGCTGGAGCGCACAGGGCGACGGAACGGCCGAGCCGCCGCTGGCGGGGGCATGGGAGAATGCGGGCGTGGTGCGGCATGTCTTCACGCATGCCGCGCTCGAACTGTCGGTGCTGGTGCAGCGCGACGCGCCGCGGCCCGCGGGGCCGGGCGAATGGTGGCCGCTCGACCGGATCGAGGAGGCCGGGCTGCCGACGCTGTTCGCGAAGGCCGCGCGGCTGGTGCGCGCGTCCTAGATCAGCCCGCCGCCGATGCTCAGCCGGATCGCGGCGATCAGCAGCACGACGAGGCAGAAATTGCGTCCGCCATTGGTCGAGGACAGCTGGCCGACGACCACGCCGAGGACGATCAGCGGCAGCGCCAGCCAGTTCGCCCAGCCGAGCAGCGGGATGGTCGCGGGGATGACGATGACGAGCGAGAGCAGTCCGAGGAGGATCGAAAGGAGGTTCAGCATGTGTCGTATATGGATAGGACACTGCCCGAATGCAACCGTTTCAATTCGCAATTGACGCTCCGCCGCCGGTCCCGCAGAACCCCGTCAAAGAGCTTCCGGAGAGACGTCAATGGCCTATCGCGAATTCGACACCCCCAACCTGTCCCGCCGGGCGCTGCTGCGCGGGGGTGCCTGGCTAACCGCGGGGGCTGCGCTCGCCGGTGCGCCGCTGGGCCGGGTGGCGATGGCGCAGGCGCAGGCGGGTACCGCCAACTGGCCCGCGGTCACCGCGCTGGCGGACAAATACGTGTCCGAACGCAAGGTCGCCAACATGGTCGCCACGCTCGGCTGGGGCCGGCAGGATCCGCTCACGATCGCCCGCGGCACGTTGGCGCTGGGCGGGGCGGCGCAGGCCGATGCTGACAGCCTGTACCGCATCTATTCGATGACCAAGCCGATCACCGGCATGGCCGCGATGATGCTGATCGACGAGGGCCGGCTCGGGCTCGACCAGCCGATCGCCGAATTGCTGCCCGCCTACGCCGACATGCAGGTGCAGAAGACCTATGACGGCTCGGTCACCGATGTGGTGCCCGCCGAACGGCCGATCACCGTCCGCCAGTTGCTCACGCACACCGCGGGACTCGGCTATGGCATCGTCCAGAAGGGCCCGATTACCGAGGCCTATGCCGAGCAGGGCCTGATCCCGGGCCAGGTCAGCCGCATGCCGATCCCCGGGCTTGGCCGTGCCAAGGCGGTCGAGGGGCTCGATGTCTTTGCCGACCGGCTGGCCGAGCTGCCGCTGGTGCTGCAGCCGGGGACCAAGTGGAGCTATTCGGTCAGCCTCGACCTGCTCGGCCGCGTGATCGAGGTCGCCTCGGGCATGGCCTTCGACGAATTCCTGCGCACGCGGATCTTCGAACCCACGGGGATGACCAGCACCTGGTTCACCGTGCCCGACAGCGAAATCGGCCGCTTCACCACCAATTACGGCATCATGAACGGTACGCCGCTGCCGGTCGACCCGGCCAAGGCGTCGATCTATCTCGACCCGCCGCCGTTCCCCTTCGGCGGGGCGGGGCTGGTCTCCAGCCCGCGCGACTACGACCGCTTCCTCCAGATGCTGCTCGGCTACGGCGTGATCGAGGGCAGGCGCGTGATGGGCGAACTCGCGGTCCGCGTGGGCACGTCCAACCTGCTGCCCGAAACCGCCACCACCGAAGGCACCTGGGTCGAAGGCCAGGGCTTTGGCGCGGGCGGCCGCGTGAGCGACGGGTCCTATGGCTGGGGCGGCGCGGCAGGCACGATCGCCTTCGTCAATTACAAGGCGGGGCTGCGTGCCAATTTGATGACGCAGTTCATGCCGTCGGACAGCTACCCCATCCACGAAGGCTTCCCCGAAGCGGTGACCGCCGATCTGGCCGCGATGCAGGGGGCGAAGGCGTAAACCGTGCTGTCGTTTACCGGATCGCGGCTCGACCGCGCCGATCACGTCCGCGCCGACCCCGAACGGCTGGCGGGATACATGAACTGGAAGGCGCGGGTGCTCGCGCTCGACGGGCTGATCCCCGCGCTCGACGATAGCAACCGGCTGGTCTGGGGCACGCTGGCCGACGTGCCCGAAGATGCCGAGCTGTGCTTCCTCGGGCTGGACGAGGGCAAGGCCTGCTTCGCCGCGGTTCCGCCGCGCGGCGACGCCACCCCGCGCATGGCTAACCCGCAGCTGTGGTCGCTGATGGCGACGCTGCCGCCCGACGACCTGGCGCTGTATGGCGGTGCGCGCAGCCTGACCGACTGGCATGCGCGGCACCGGTTCTGTGCGCAGTGCGGCGGCGATACCAAGCTTGCCAAGGGCGGCTGGCAGCGCAATTGCACCGCCTGCGAAGCGAGCCATTTCCCGCGCACCGACCCGGTCACGATCATGCTGGTCGAACACGAAGGCCGGCTGATGCTGGGCCGCGGGCTCGGCTGGCCCGAAGGGCGCTTCTCCGCGCTGGCTGGCTTTGTCGAACCGGGCGAAAGCATCGAGGAAGCCGTCGCGCGCGAAGTGCTGGAAGAAGCCGGCGTGCGGGTGCGCGACGTGACCTATGTCGCCAGCCAGCCGTGGCCGTTCCCCAGCCAGCTGATGATCGGCTGCCACAGCCATACCGATAGCGACGAACTGACGATCGACGAGACCGAGATGGCCGAAGTCGAATTCTTCACTCGCGCGCAGGTGCAGGCGGCGATGGCGGGCGATGGGCCCTTCGTCGCCCCGCCGCCGCACGCGATCGCGCATCACCTCATGCAATGGTGGATCGAGCAATGAGCGAAACAAGAACCCTGCGGATCGATATCTGGTCTGATGTCATGTGCCCGTGGTGCCTCGTCGGCTGGGGCAGCCTGCAGAAGGGCCTCGCGCAGCTCGAGGGCGAGATCGAGGCCGATATCCACTGGCACGCTTTCGAACTCAATCCCGACATGGCCCCCGAAGGCGAGGAGCGCACCGCGCATATCGCGCGCAAGTACGGCACCACGACCGAACAGTCGAAAGCGGTGCAGGGGCGCATGCGCGAGGCCGCGGAGAATGCCGGCGTCTCGCTCGATTACGAGGGCGGCGACCCCGAACCCACGGGCATGATGTGGAACACTTTCGCGGCGCACAAGCTGCTGACCTGGGCGGGCGAGGAACATGGCCCGCAGCGCCAGACCGCGCTCAAGCTCGCGCTGTTCCGCGCGCATTTCAACCACCGCCGCGCGCTGGGCGATGACGCGGTGCTGCTCGACATCGCCGAGGAAGAAGGTTTCGACCGCACCGCTGCGCGCGCGGCGCTGGCCAGCGACGAGCTGGCGCACAAGGTCCGCGCGGAAGAACGCGCAGCGTGGGACCTCAACATCACCGGCGTGCCCGCCATGGTGGTGGAGAACAAGTTCATGATCCCCGGCGCGCAGCCGGCCGAAGCCTATGCCGACGCGCTGCGCCGCGTGGCGGAGAAAACCGCGGCCTGAACGCAAACGCCCCGCCGGGAAGGGCGGGGCGCTGCATTATCGGTCATGGGCGAGGAATCAGCCGCGGGAGTCCTGCATGGCGGCCAGCGTCTTGTCGCCCTTCTGCGCATCCTGCGCGGGATTGTCCGAACCCGTTTCGGGTTCGCGATTGTCGGGATCGGTCGCGCTGTTCAGCTCGCCGCGTTTGCCGACCTGGCGGTTCACTTCGCCGCCGGAGGAACCCTGCTGCGACGGGGTCGCATTCTCGGTCATCTCGGCGATCAGTTCGTTGTCGGGGTGAAGCGATTGGCGTTCGGGCATAAGTTGTTTCTCCTTTGCCCTACCAACGGACTGCCCCGCCCGGATGTTCCATTCCGCGCCGCCGCGTGCGGTCAGATCAAGCCGAGCCGTTCGAGCTTGCCCGCCAGCTTGCCCGGCAGCGCATCGCCGATATCCTCGCCGGGGGCGAGGTCGCGCGGGGGTTCGCCCTTGAGATAGCGCCAGCCCTGGTGCGCACGCTTGGGGCGCGGATGGACGCGGACGAGTTCGGGCTTGAGGTCGATCGACCAGCGCCCGTCGCTGGTCTCGCTGAACCCGAGGATCTCGCTGCGTGCCACGATGCTGTGCTGGTGGATCCAGTAGAGCGACCCGCCGATGCATTCTTCCCATTTGGTCGGGCGATAGCGCGTGGTCAGATTGGGGCTGCGCCGCGCTGTGTACCAGTTCTCGATATCGCCATAGGTCTGCGCACCGAAAGCGATCTTGGTCAGGTTGAGCGGCATGGGGGTGAGATAGGGGATACCAGCGAAACCTCAACTCCCCCGTCGCCCCGGACCTGATCCGGGGCCGGTGCTTCTTTTCATCGGATACGGGCGAGGCCAGGCAGCCCCGACCCCGGATCAAGTCCGGGGTGACGTGATGGGGACGGCAAACTCACTGCTTTCCTACACCGACCCGCCACTGGCAGGATCGGGCCATGCGCGCATCTCCAACCCTCCAGCTCCCGCAATTCCGCGGTTTCGCAACGCAGCGACCACCCGTGGCGGTTTTCGCCCTGGACCGTGTAACAGGCGGTCCATGTGTAGGCTTGCTAGCCCACCGCGCCGCTGGCCACGGCCAGTCCGAGGAAGGCGAAGAAGCCCATCGAATCGGTGATCATCGTCACGAACACGCTGCTGGCCACTGCCGGGTCCTGGTCGAGCCGTTCGAAGGCAACCGGCACCATCACCCCGGCAAAACCCGCGGTGACGACGTTGATCACCATCGCCAGCGCGATCACCGCGCCCAGCGTGGGGGTGAAGATCACCCCCGTCGCCAGCCCCACCAGCACCGCGATGGTCATGCCGTTGAGCACCGCCACGCGCATCTCGCGCAGCAGGATGCGGCGCGTGTTGCTGCGCGTCAGCTGGTTGGTGGCAATCGCGCGGACGGTCACCGCCATGGTCTGCGTGCCGGCATTGCCGCCAATGCTGGCGACGATCGGCATCAGCACCGCCAGCGCGACCAGCTTTTCGATCGCCGCGCCGAACAGCGCGATGATCACCGAGGCGACCAGCGCGGTGCCCAGATTGGCGACCAGCCAGCGCACGCGCGCCGAATAGGCTTCGCGGATCGGCTCGTTGATGTCGCCTTCGCCCGCGCCGCTCATCAGCAGCGCGTCCTCGCCCGCTTCCTCGGAGATGATGTGGACCACGTCGTCCACCGTCATCTGGCCGACCAGCCGGTCGTTCTCGTCGATCACCGCGGCGCTGATGAGGTTGTACTTCTGGAACATCAGCCCGACCTCTTCCTGGTCGAGCAGGACGGGGATCAGCGTCTGGTCGCGCTTCATCACGTCGGCCAGCGGGATCGTGCGCGGCGCGCGCAGCACCCAGCTCAGCGCGCAGGTGCCGACCGGGTGGTGCTTCTCGTCGACCACGAAGATCTCGTAGAAATCGTCGGGCAAGTCGCGCCCGTCGCGCAGGAAATCGATCAAATCGCCCACGGTCAGGTGCTCGGGCACGGCCACGAAATCGCGGCTCATCAGGCGGCCAGCGGTTTCCTCGGGATAGGAGAGCGCGGACTGGATCGCGATCCGGTCCTCCATCTCGACTTCGGCCAGGATCGCGCGCTGGTTGGCCTCGTCGAGATCCTCGATCAGCTGGACCGCATCGTCGGTCTCGAGCTGGTCGACGATCTGCGCCACCGCTTCGGGCGGCAGCGCTTCCATCATGTCTTCGCGGACGTAGTCGTTGAGTTCGGCGACCACTTCCGAGGTCATTAGGTCGGTGATCGCCGCGGCCAGCTGGTAGCGCTGTTCGCGTTCGAACAGCTCGAGCAGGTCGGCGATGTCGGCGGGGTGGAGCGGTTCGACCAGCTCGTACACTGCCTTGGTGTCGCCGTCCTCCAGCGCCTGCTCGACGGCTTCGACATACTCCTTCTTGAGCGTGTTTTCCTCGTCCATCCGCTCGTCGTCGATGCGGTCGTCGGGGCGCGCTTCGTCGGCCGACTCGCGCGCCAGCAGGAAACCGTCATCGTCGAGGGGGCGGTCGCTTTCGCTCATGGCAGCGGTCTAGGCAGACCCGGGGGGAATGCAAGCGGCCGGTGCCATTCGACTGGTGACTCTCGGCCCACAATCCCTATGTAGGCCGCCAAACACTCACAGGAGACACGATCCATGGCCGACAAGCTGACTTTGACCCTCGACACCGGCGACGGCGAAAACAAGGATGTAGTGATCAAGCTGCGCCCCGATCTCGCGCCCGGCCATGTCGAACGCATCACCACGCTCGCGGGCGAAGGCTTCTACGACGGGGTGGTCTTCCACCGCGTGATCCCCGGCTTCATGGCGCAGGGCGGCGATCCGACCGGCACCGGCATGAGCGGCAGCGACAAGCCCGACCTCAAGGCCGAATTCAACAGCGAACCGCACACCCGCGGCACCTGCTCGATGGCCCGCACGCAGGTGCCCGACAGCGCCAATTCGCAGTTCTTCATCTGCTTCGACGATGCCGAATTCCTCGATGGCCAGTACACCGTCTGGGGCCAGGTCGAGAGCGGCATGGAACACGTCGACGCGCTGCCCAAGGGCGAACCGCCCGCGAACCCGGGCAAGATCGTCAAGGCGACTGTTGGGTAAACTTCGCCGGGATCGAAAACGGGAAGGGCGGCCACGAGCCGCCCTTTTCGTTGAAAGGGCTGGTCCCATCGGGTAAAGGCGCGCCACTCATGAAACCGACCACCACCCCTCCCAAGACCTACCGGGTCAAGAGCTTCGGCTGCCAGATGAACGTCTATGACGGCGAACGCATGGCCGAGATGCTCGACGCGCAGGGCATCACGCCCGCGCCCGAGGGCGAGGACGCCGATCTGGTGGTGCTCAACACCTGTCACATCCGCGAAAAGGCGGCGGAGAAGATCTATTCGGACATCGGCCGCCTGACCAAGGGCAAGACGCAGACCAAGCCGCCGATGATCGCGGTCGCGGGCTGCGTCGCGCAGGCCGAGGGCGAGGAGATCATGAAACGCTCGCCGGCGGTGAGCATGGTCGTCGGCCCGCAGGCCTACCACCGCCTGCCCGAAATGCTGGACCGCGCGGTGCAAGGCGAACGCGCGACCGATACCGACATGCCCGCGATCGCCAAGTTCGCCGCGCTGCCCGAACGCCGGCGGATCGGCCCGACCGCCTTCCTCACCGTGCAGGAAGGCTGCGACAAGTTCTGCACCTATTGCGTGGTGCCCTATACGCGCGGCGCGGAAATCTCGCGTCCTTACAGCGATCTGGTGACCGAAGCGCGCAAGCTGGTCGAAGCGGGCGCGAAGGAAATCACGCTGCTCGGCCCGAACGTGTCCGCGTGGAGCGGCGAGAACGACAGGGGCCACACAGTCGGCCTAGCTGGGCTGATCCGCGACATTGCGGCGATCGATGGCCTCGCACGCATCCGCTACACCCCCAGCCACCCCGCCGAAATAGTAGACGACCTGAGCGCCGCGCGCAAGCTGACGAGCCACACGAGCTAGACGGTGAAGTTGAAGACGCAGG
>Ga0114914_1000132_pt1 | contig 21640 bp, 39 predicted proteins | sample MalvirAntarct_38_FD_89689 | JGI IMG/M metagenome (GOLD analysis project Ga0114914, IMG submission 89689) | Marine viral communities from the Global Malaspina Expedition - Malaspina viral metaG Antarct_38 | ecosystem: Environmental > Aquatic > Marine > Oceanic | place: Orkney Island (southeast)... | reverse complement strand
GTTTGGTGGATTAATTGGTTATGAACAAGAAAATGCTAGGGCGATAGCTGATGCAGCAAATCGACAAGCAAATGAACTTAGTCAAAACAGACTTCAAAACGATATGTTACGAGATGATATTTACTCTAGTGGCGGTCTTTTAGGTAATGATACAAGTGTTGGGTTCTTAGAATCTGGACAACAATTTGTAGATCAATTATCTGAACAAGAAAAGGCTAATTTAATTCAACAAAATACTTTAACTGCAAGATTAGCGGTAGAAGCAAACGAAAGAGCGCAGGCAGAAAATCAGAGAAATATAGCAGCAGCACAAGAAGCAGCCATAGAAGCCGCAAGAGCCGCAGCAGCAGAGCAAGCAAGAATAGCAGCAGCGCAAAGAAGCACAGTTAATGGTGGCGGTGATGGTCGAGGCGCAAGTCAAAGAGCGACTACAGGCGGCCAAAGCCGTGGCACAGTTGGAAGTGGAAATGGCAACGCTATTAGAAGTGGAAATGGCAATGCTATTAGGTTTGGTCGTTAAAATAACAAGTTAAGGAATAAGATTATGGCAGGCGCACCACAAGGCGGCACAACAGCTAACGCAAGCAACTTTAGCCTTAATGAAGATATAAAACTTCCTATGGGTGGTGGGTATCAACCTATGGCTTCTGTGGGTGTTTTTGGTGGGCCACAGCAAGGCGATATGTTTAACATGGGTAATACCTCCGCTAATTCAATGGTAGATACAGGCCCACAGCGTAACAATAATTTTACTTACGATAGCTATGGGATGCCTAGAATGAATGTGGCTTCAAATTATAATGATCGTGGACTTGGCAGAGAGCTTTCTCCCGATGCATTACAGGGTGACGATCCAAGGGTTAAGTTTTTTCGTGATGCCACTATACCCCAGCCACAACCTATTAACTCAGGAGTGCAGCAAATGGCAGCACCACAGCAGGGCGGCTATAACGTCAACGCAGCATCAGCAAAAGGTCTACAACAGTCTCAACAAGGCGCGGCAGCAGAAATGGGCTATCGACCTATGGCTGTTAATTCTAGCGGCTATGGCTCTACTCAAGTAGGCCAGACAGGTTATAATGCGGCTCAAATGGCTGGTGCTAATTTAGACCCTTACATGAATCCTTACGAGAATCAGGTGGTTCAGCAATCACTTGATGATTTAGAACGCAGTCGATTAATGGCTCAGAACGTGGGTGGCGCACAAGCAGGCGCAGCTAACGCTTATGGTGGCTCACGACAAGGTATTGCAGAATCAGAGACTAATCGTGCATTTGCAGACCAAGCAGCTCGTACAGCGTCAGGATTGCGGCAGGCAGGGTATGATCGTTCCACTCAATTAGCAGGACAAGACATTGCTGCATTAAACCAAGCCCGACAGTATGGTGCAGGTGCTTCTAATCAAGCGTCATTATCTAACCAAGCAGCGATTAATCAGGCGCGTCAGTTTGGCTCTACTCAAAATATGCAGGCACAACTTGCCAACCAAGCAGCAGGCCTATCAGGCTCACAACAGCGTCTATCATCAGGCTCACAGCTAGGTAACTTATCTAACTTAGGCTTTGGTATGGGACAGACCATACAGGGCCGCATGGATCAGCAGGGTGCAATGCAACAAGCACTACAGCAGCAGTTGATTAATGCAGGTAAACAGCAGTACGCTGGCTACACTGGCGCACCAGCACAATCATTGCAGTATTTGTTACAGGCCGTTGGTGGCGCACCAGCCGTAGGTAGCGTAGAGAAAGGCTTTGAGCCTGGATTATTTGACTATTTATCACTAGGATTGGGCAGGTAATTATGGGAATTTTAGACAGCATTGGTACATATTTGGGTGATGAAGAAAATCGCCTAAGATTAGCTTCTGGGTTTCAAGGTTTAAGTATGAATCCCAATGCCGCTAATATTCAACAGGGTTTTCAGAACCGATTGGGTGATTTAAGAGAAGATCGAAAGCTAAAAACTGCTCAAGAATTAGCAGATAGTAAGTTACAGCTTCAAACCTCGCGAGCCTTACAGTTAATAGGTGATGAATACTCAGATGTAGCACAAGCTATACAGGGTGGCTTTATGACACCTAATGAGGGTATGGCAGAGGTAATGAGGCGCAGAAATTTACCAGAAAAAGAAAGAAAAACCATTAAAGGTGCTGATGGGTATAATTACTATATTGACACAGGTGATCGTGTATTATCTGGTGTTGAAAAAACTGTTACGCCTCCAACTAAATCGTCTGTAGAAAAAAAGTTTGATTTCTTTAAATCTCAGAATTATTCTGATGAAGATGCTATGCGTATGGCAACTACAACCGTAACCAGTGATGCTAACGCACAAACGGCTGGTCAGAAAAAAGTGGATGAAGCATACGCAGATGATTATATTCTTTGGACGCAAGGTGGTGGTGCTGATATGTCAGGCCAGTTGGCTCAAGTAGGCTCAGTATTGACGGACTTAGAAGCTGGCGTACCTTTAACTGGCCCTACAGTTGGTGCATTAGGTCAATGGGGTAATTTTGCATTATCTATTTTTAATCCTAAAGCAGCTAACGCTAAAGAAAAAGTTCAAGAAGTTGTTCAGCGTAACCTAAGAATTATATTAGGCGCACAGTTTACCGCTAAAGAAGGTGAATTGCTTATTTCTAGGGCATACAACGAGACTTTACCACCAGAACAAAACGCTGCAAGACTTAGAAAACTTATTTTGCAAATGCAAAACGCTGTTCAACAAAAAAATGCAATGTCAGCTTTTTTTGAGAAGAATGGTACTTTAACTGGGTATAAGGGCCAACGTCCTACAGTAAATAATTTTTTTGAGGCAATGAGTGGCTTTACAAAAGGACAGGTAGTTAATGGATTTAGATACCTTGGTGGCGACCATAAGGTTAGATCAAACTGGGAAAAAGTATAGGAATAGTTATGGCAGATACAACCGTTAATCCTTGGGATATGGAAAGTTCAGCAGATTTAAACATAGCTAATATCCCTGCTGATTTAAGTAAAATTCATCCGTCAAATATGACACCAGATCAAGTTAACATTGCTAGTCAACAGACAAATGATAACTATGAAGAAATGTCTGCTATTGATGTAGCTGGTCGTGCTTTTACTAACTTTCCATCTTCATTTGCTGGTGTAGTTAGTGATATATACACAGCCATAACAAATCCATCTGATACTTTAAATGGAATATTAAAAGCAGTTTATGGGGCTGGTGCAGCAAAGAATAAATTAATTCTTGGAAGCATAGATTCAGACATTGCAGAAGATGTTAGTGAAACTTTATTTGATAATCAATCAACAGAAGAATCAATACAAGCCTCAAGTGCTATAGCTGAATTTTATGCAGAACGGTATGGTTCCCTTGAAGGTTTAAAGAAAGCTGTTGCAGAAGACCCAGCTTCGGTTATGGCTGATGCTGCTACGGTACTTTCTACTGGCGCAGGGCTTGGTTCTAAGGTTGGACTACCATTAAAAGCAACGGAAACATTAGCTAAAACTGCGTCTTATGTAGACCCAATAATGTTGCTAGGTAAAGGTGTAGCTGCTACAGGAAAAGTGGGTGGCTTTGGAACTAAGTTTTATACTGGAACTGCTAGTGGCGCAGGCGTAGACGCTGTTGAGCAAGCATATAAGTCTGGTGCAGAAGGTGGAGCGTCAGCAGAAGCATTTACAGGAGCAATGCGTGGAAATATAGATGTTCAAACTATTCTTACTCAGGCAAAAGATGCTCTTTTAAACATGAAAATAGCAAAAAACAATCAATACAAAGCAAATCAAAAAGCTCTTTCAGCAAACAAACAGATAATTACCTTTTCTGGCATTGATGATGCGGTAACTAAAGCATTGAATATGGTTGTTTACAAAGGTGAAGTAATAAATGAAGCAGGATTTAAGGCCGTTAAAGCTGCCCAAAAACTTGTTAATGATTGGAAAGCAAAAAACCCATCTGATTTTCACACTCCAGTAGATATAGATCAGTTAAAACAAAAAATATATTCTATTGTTGAAAAGCAAGAGTATGGAAGTCAAGCAAGACTAGCAGTTAATCAAATAAGAAACGGCATTGATAAAGAGATTAAGATACAATCACCAAGCTACTCAAAAATGATGGAAGATTATTCTAGGCAGGCTGGATTAGTAGAGCAACTAGAAAAAGCATTTAAATTAGGTGATAAAGCTAGTCAAGAAGCTGCTATTAGGGCTTTGCAGCAATCTGTAAGAAATAATCTTAACACTGGTTTTGGCATGAAAAAACAATTAGCTGAAAACTTAGATAGTGCTGGTGGAAGTAATGTATTGCCAATGGCTGCTGGTAGTTCTTTAAATAGTCCTGTACCAAGAGGAATACAAGGTGCTACAGCAGTACCAGCCGCATTTGTTGCTAATAGTGTTGGTGGAATACCTTTAATGCTTGCTAACGTAGCTGCTTCTTCTCCAAGATTTGTTGGTGAAGCCGCATTTAAAGCAGGACAGTTAAGTAGGGCTACACAGGGATTGCTAGGATTAGCACCAGACGTTAATGTAGGTCAGGCTTTGAACTTGATTTACCAATCACAGCAGCCAAAGGAACAGCAGTAATGCCAAAAATGTCAGAGCAGGATATTCAAAGTGCAATCACGACAGCTATTCAATCTGCCATTGATTACGTTGATTCAGATATAGCAAGCCAACGTGAACGCGCACAAAGTTATTTTGACGGAAATGTAGACCTAGAGCATGAAGAGGGTCGCTCAAGGGTAGTTTCTACCAAAGTTCGTGATGTGGTTCGGGGTGCTAAACCAAGCCTTATGCGTATCTTTATGTCTAACAATAAGTTTGTTGAGTTTACGCCTAAAGGCCCAGAAGATGTGGCTAATGCTGAACAAGCAACGGCTTATTGCCACTGGGTATTTAACAAAGTGGGCGGTTATAACGTACTTAGTAACGCCATACATGATTCTTTAGTAAAAAAAGTAGGTCTGGTTAAGGTCTGGTGGAATACTGAGACTATTGCTAAATCTTACACTTATGAGAATCTATCAGATCAAGAAATGCAGGTTTTGGTTAACAAAGAAGGTGTTGAGGTTGTAAAGCATCGACAAGACATTGAAATGGAAATGGATGAATTTGGCTTAGAAATTGAGCGAAATGTTCATAGTATGGTTATTTCTCACAAGTATGAAGAGGGGGAAATGGTCATTGAAGGTATTCCCCCAGAAGAGTTTTTCATTGACGGTTCAGCTAAATCCATTGAGGATGCTTACATTGTTTGTCACAGAAGCGAGAAACGCGCTGGCGACCTTGTAGCAATGGGATTTGACCAAGATGTAGTTGATAATCTAAGTGGTTCAGATGAAAACACTTTAATTGGAAGTGTAGAAAAAATACAGCGTTTTGGTGATGCAATCCAAGATGATGAAACAGTTGATAATGACCCTTCAATGAGATTAGTTTTAGTCACAGAAGCTTACCTAAGAATAGATGCAGAAGGTGACGGGATACCTACCCTTCATAAATTTGTTTGTGGTGGTACTGGTTATGAAGTGCTTGAAATGGAGCCTTGGGATAAAGCACCATTTGCTGATTTTCATGTAGACCCAGAACCACACGCATTTTATGGTCGTTCATTAGCGGAATTGGTTATTAACGATCAAGACACTACTACTAGCGTACTACGCGGAATACTAGATAACGTAGCATTGGTAAACACGCCACGACTTGAAGTTAATGAAGATATGGTGGAAATGGACGATGTGCTTAACAACGAGATTGGTGCAATCATTCGTAGTGAGCAAATTGGTTCTGTTAATCCATTAACGGTTCCATTTGTGGCAGGTTCTACGCTTCCAGCGTTACAGTATTTAGATATGTTAGTTGAAGAGAAAACGGGCATTAGCAAAATGAGCATGGGATTAAACCCTGATATGCTTCAAAATACGTCTGCTACAGCCGCAGCACTTACGGCCCAAGCTGGTGCTGGACAAGTAGAAGTTATGGCTAGAAACCTTGCAGAAGGGACTAAGAAGCTATTTCAACTAATGCTACACGTTGCAATACAAAACTCCCCAGACGAGCAAATGATGCGCTTAAACGGGCAATTTGTACCTGTTGACCCAAGTGTTTGGGATGCAACTATGGATATGGAAATTAATGTTGGATTAGGAACTGGTCAAGCAGATGCTAAAGCAGCCGCACTAATGCAGACATTCCAAACTCAACAGCAGATTTGGCAGACTTACGGGCCACAAAATGGCTTAGTTTCAATGACACAAATGCGTAACACTTTAGCAGATACTTTGGCATTATCTGGGTTCAATAATGCAGATCGTTATTATGCACCTATGGATGATGCAACCGAGCAACAGCTAATGGCACAAATGGCAGAGCAAGCCGCACAAGCCGAGCAAGGTGAGCAGGGCGACCCAATGGCACAAGCATTGATTCAAGCTGAACAAATTAAAGCACAGGCCAGTATGCAGGGACAGCAAATGAAGTTGCAGGGCAAGATGCAGGGCGATCAGATCAAGATGCAAGCGAATATGCAAGTTAAAGCTGCTGAAATGCAATCTAAACAAGGTCAAGAATTGGCTGAATTGCAACTAAAGTATCGTGAATTGCAGTCGTCTAATGACTTAGAGCGTGACCAGATGAACCAAGACCTTCTTGTGGAGGCTGCTAAGATTCTAGGCCAGTACGGTACAGCAGTTGACGTTGAACGTGTCAGGGTGATGCAGAATTCTCCACGAGATGAAATGGGCAATATGCTATGATCTTAAAAGCTCAAGCAGAACATTTACTCAAAGATGATACATTTACTACAGTATTTGATATAATCCGACAAGAACAGATAAAAAAGTTTTTAAAGTCTAGCAAATCCGACACGGAAACTAGAGAAGATGCTTATGCAATGACGCAGGCATTAAACCAGTTTGAACATATTTTGAAAAATGCAGTTACTAATCAGGATATGAAAGACAAACGCAGCAAATAAAGGATAGCACCGTGGAAACGACTAACCCAGTAAGTTTAGAAAGTGCAGCAAATGCACTATTGGTTCAAGTAGAGCCAGAAACAACCGAAGTAAATAATACTGAAACCGAAATGGTAGATGTTGAAGATACAGAGGTTGAGCAAGAATCTGAATTGGAATCTGATGATGATGCAGAATACGCAGAATTAGAAGATGAAAATGAAGGTGAATATGAAGCATCGGACGAACAGGAAGCCGATCAAGTTGAGCCTAATACTTACTCCATTAAAGTTGATGGGGAAAATGTAGAAGTAACTCTAGATGATCTAAAGCGAGACTATTCAGGCCAGCAATATATTCAAAAGGGCATGAAACAAGCAGCAGAGGCTAGAAAGCAAGCGGAAGAAGCCTATAATGGCCTAAATCAGCAGCGTGAAAGTCTTAATCAGCTAATGCAACAGGTGCAGCAGCAGGGGGTTATGGTACAGCCTACTCCACCCGCGAAAGAGTTATTGCAAAATGACCCACTAGGGTACATTGAAGCAGACGCTACTTATCGTGAAGATATGGGTAAGTTCCAAGTCCAGCAGCAGCAATTAAACCAGCAAAATGAAGCAATGCAGCAAGCGCAAGGACAGGCTAGTAAAGTCCACTTGCAGGAGCAAATGTCAGAACTTACTAAAGCAATCCCAGAATTTGGTGACGCTACTAAAGCAGCCAAAATGAAAGAAAGCTTATTAAAGCAAGGTATGAGTGAGGGCTACAGTTCAGAAGAAATGTCGTCAATTATTGACCACCGAGCAATGAAAGTTCTACATAAAGCAATGCTATACGATCAAATGCTTAAAGGGGAAGGAAATGTACAATCCAAACTCAAAAAAGCTAGACCGTTAATGAAAGCTGGTGCTAAAAAACAACCTGATAGTATGGCTAAAATGCGCGTTAAAAAAATGTCTCAGTTGAAAAAGTCAGGCAGTATACATGACGCTGCCGCATTATTGTTTGAAAGTTAAACTTAAATTATTTAGGAAGAAATTATCATGGCACAACCAACTCACACATTTGACACATACGATACCAAAGGTATTCGTGAAGACTTGTCTAATGTAATCTATGACGTATCACCCGAAGAAACTCCATTACTTAGCGCAATCGCCAAAGTAAAGGCAACTAATACTTTCCATGAATGGCAAACAAACGCATTACGCGCAGCAGCAGCTAACCACCATGTAGAAGGTGGAGATACTGGCGCACAAGCTGTAACAGCTACCGATAGGATTGGTAACTACACACAGATTTTCAAAAATTCTGTGATTACTTCTGGCACAAACGATGTTGTTGAAGCGGCTGGACGTAGTAACTCAGAAATGAGCTACAATATCATTCGTGTTGCTACAGAGCAAAAGCTAGATATGGAAAAAGCTTTGTTTGAAAACATTGCTCGCGTAGCTGGTAATGCTACTACTCCACGAAAATTGGCTGGCCTTGGTGCTTGGCTAAAGACCAACGTAGTAAACATTGGTGCAAACGGGGCTAACCCTTCTGGTGCTGTAGCTGGTGCTACTGCTCGTACAGATGGTACTAAGTCAGTATTCAACCAAGCTAAGTTTGATTCTTGTATGCAGCAAGTTTGGGCTTCTGGCGGCAAGCCTGATACTGTTTACCTTTCAGCTTTCCAAATGAACAAAGCATTGGGATTTGTTGGTAATAACAACCAGCGTCAGAATGGAGCTACAGGTTCAGTAGACAACAATATTGCGGTCTATCTAACACCTTGGGGCAGCGTTTCGTTCCAGCCAGTTCGTGAAAGTCGCTCGCGTGATGTTTGGATTATCGAAAACGATAAGCTAGCATTGGCTACTCTACGTCCAATGAAAAACGAAGCACTTGCTAAAACAGGTGACAACGAGCATCGTCAAGTAGTCTGTGAAGCAACTTTGGTTGTTCGTTCACAAGCTGCATTGGGCCTAGTTGCTGATTGTACCGATAGCTAAACATAATTTAGTTATGCACAAAGGGGGTGCTTTTGCGCCCCTTTTTTTTAAGGAATTATTATGGCTAAGATTAGCGAACAATTTTATAAAGACGGGGATAAGTTAATCCACGTTAAACAGCAAGATTACAGTTCGGCATTAAATCAAGCCGAAGCAATGCGACAGAATGGAAATGCTCATTTTGGTGAATCTGTATGTGTTGGTGTAATTGATAGGGCATTAATGGGTGAATGGCTCAAAGAGGCTGGCGTTAAATGGGATGATCCTGCCGCACAAGACGTAGTTAAGCGTAAAATGTTGTCAGGTGAATTTGATAAGTTAAGGGTCTGGGAAGGTAATTACTAATGAATTATTTTACAGAAGATGAATTAAAATGCAGCCACACTGGTGAGTGCAAAATGGATGATTCTTTTATGTATAAAATAAATACCATTAGGAAGGTGTGTGATTTCCCGTTCACGGTGACTTCTGCATACAGACACCCTACACACCCCATTGAAGAAAAGAAGGCTAAAGCAGGCTCACACGCGTCAGGAAGGGCTATTGACATTGCTGTACGAGGTGATAAGGCTCACAAACTTATTGAAGTGGCACTAGCTTATGGCATTACAGGTATAGGCGTTGCTCAGAAGGGCAGTTCAAGATTTATTCACTTAGATGATCTAGACAAAGCCAGTGGCTATTCACGGCCCACTGTCTGGAGTTACTAATGAGTTTTCTAAGCTTTTTAAATCCAATAGCAAGTATTGGTAAGACATATTTAGAAGGTAAGAACCAAGTCGCAAAGGCTAAGTCAGCAGCAGCTATTGTAGGTTTACAAGCAGAAGCAGACGTTAAGACAGCAGGTGCTAGAGCAGCTAACAAGCTAGCTGATGATGGTCAGACACAAGACTTTAATCTTGACTTAGTGGCAATGCAACAAATGGATAAATCATTTTTAGATGAAATAATGATTGCTTTGTTACTGGTTCCTATAGCAGCTTCTTTTTTAGGCTATCAAGCAGAAGTTTCAGCAGCATTTGAATCATTTTCTGCTATGCCTGATTGGTATCAATACCTAGTATTGGGTGTGTATATCGTGAAATTCGGTATGCGTGGATTGCTCACCAAACTAATGTCTGGCAAGCTAGGTGGGATTAAGTTGAAATAGATTCTATCTTGGCTTTAATAGCGGCAGATTTAGTTTCGTAATACTTGCTAAATTTACTTCCACCTTTAACCGCATCATCATAAGCCTCCATTTCAATCTTTAATTGATTAATTTGCTGCTGTTGCGCTATTTTTTGTTTCAAAGTCATTGTTTAATGCCTGATTTATTAGTTGTTGTCGTTTTTTGGCTATCCTAGAGTGCAAATCATTAGCATCTGCTGCTGCTACACAAGATGATTGTGACCTACCTAGAAGTTTAGCGCAGTCTTTGTACGACAATCCAATGGAGCGTAATTCTACCAGATTAGTTAGTTCAGTAGTTTTCCAATAAATGTTTGAGCGTGAAAATGTCTTAGTTTTTGGTTGCATTTTACCGCTAGCAAAATTAAAAGTTAGTTTTGGTTTAAATACAATGCTCATCCTTTATCCCTTCCTATGTAATGATTCCGTTCAGCGTATAATACGCCATGATGTGTGTAGCCGATTAGACGGCCTATTTTTCTTGCGCTGTAGCCCATGTTCCTAAAGTTAATAATCGTGTTTAATGGTATTTTGACCTTGTGTTGCAGCTTGGACTTTAAGCCCATTTTATTAGCCTTTATACGCACAGCGTTTGGTGATTTATTGAGCAGTGACGATAAGGCCGCTACTGGCAACTTACCGTACTGATCTTTAAGTAACTTTGTCTGAGTGTAACTCCAGATCATTTGTCTTTGCCTGTGCAGTCAATCTCTTCAATTATGGTGCTGGGACTTAACCCAAGATCAACACGATCTTTAGGTTTTTTTGATTGACCTAGCGGCATATCTTCTTTGCCAAAAATGCGATCATAGTTATCAGCAAATTGCTGGCTCATTGGTTTGCTTACTGGTTTGTCTTTTGCACTCATTTCATACCTCTAGCGATAGAATAAATGTTGGTCTATATGGTTAACTAATGTCATATTAGCAGACCATTTTGGCGGTTCAATCCAATCTGCAAAATAGTGTGTTGCTCCCTGTGATATATCAGTTACCGTCTTGTGATAAATATGTTGAGCTAGTATTGTAGCCTCTAACATAGCCTTTTCATTTTTTGGCTTGTCAGACATTCCATCACAAAACCAGCTATATTGGCACTTGTGTCTAATAGGGTCTTTGCTCCAAGCATTGTACCGAGCTTGTTTTACCACTTCACATACTGTATCAGGGTATCTGCTATCTGCAACTCTATTCATTGTAGAAAAGCCAACCATAAGCTGACCTGCGATTGATTCGCTCCTAGCCTCAAAGTAGAGGTTAAGAGCCAAACACATTACGGCTGCACTAATCATTTAGGCGTACCGTTTAGTTTTTCGTAATCTTCCCATTCTTTGTTAATTTTAAGAAAATCCTCATTCGCTACAACCAATTTAGCTTCTGCGTCAGTTATTTCCCTTCTAATGGTTCGAGTCACTTCAAACTTATCGTTCCATTCAGTAGCTATGCGGCTTAATTCTGGGTTTTCTTCCAAACTGTTTTTCTTAGTCATTCTTAAAACATTCATAAAAAACTCCTTAATCGTTAGTATTTTCATCCATCCATCTGTAAAAGTAATCACTAAACTGATTGCTAGACATTTCTTGCACTTCATTAAATGTGTAGTCACTTTCTTTATTAATAATTGATGCCATGTAATCGTCTTCATTTTCTTCGTTTTTACCGACAAGGTAATTTCCAATTCTGCTCATGTTATGCTCCGTTTTATTATTAACCTAAAACTAATTATACACAGTCATGTGTCTTATGCAACACCTTATTGTATAGATAAACAATTAAAGTGTAATTAATTCTTTAATAAGATGGGCTGGCAGTCATTGCGGTGTGACGTTCTTTAGCCAGCTTATACCTACGGTAGTCAGCCAGTGATTGCTCCCTACCACCACGCTTGTCAGCCTCGTAGATCATCATTACAACTTTGTCTGTTTCTATCGTAGCGCGTTGACTGTTTGTTGGCCCTACGCGTTCAAATGGCTCATTCTCAACTAAGCCACGATTTCTTAGGTCTTGCATTATTGAAGCGTAAGAACATAAGTAGCGACAGTGAAGTAACATAACTCCACCATTACCTTCTTTGATGTGGAACCTATCATCACCACCACAGCATGGGCATGGGCCTTTATACTCACCACCCATCTTTTTTAAACCTAATCCTTCTGCAATATATGGTATGTTCATGCTGCATTGCTCCGTTTTGCGTACCTTATCTGGGTACTTGTTATGTATTTTCTTGTTTCATCAGATATTCCATTGGAAAGCATCTGAGGTTTAATCATGTTAGGCCATACACCGTATCGCTCACGGTACTTATGACTAGCCCAACTAGTCTTATAGCCCTTACTACGAGTGTACAACAATAACTCTGAATAGAAAACACTTTTGTCTTGCTTTGTGTCTTTTCTGTTTCTTTGGTCTGGTGTTAATCGTTGTAGAATTTCATCTGTGGTTTCTATCTGCTCAGTCAATGGTATTTCGTAACCACACTTGCAGCGTAATCCAACCATCTGTTGTGTACACTGTGGACACTCTTTAACCTTTGATTCTTTTTTCTTTTTAACTAGCTTCTTTTCGTTAAACTTCTGAATACCATCGTCTAATGATTCTGGAATAATATCCTCTGCAAATCCATGACGATCTACATTGCCAGCATGGTCTAGGTAAATCGCTTTGTCTTTACCTTCTGCTGTACGCATAATACGGCCAGCGCGTTGCACAAAAGTAATCAATGACTTGGTTGGAAAGCAATCAATTAAGCAAGATACGGTAGGTTCATCATAGCCAGTGTTTAACAATCGGCTGCATGACAGAATCTTAAACTCGCCCCTAGTGTGGGCAGCATAAATAATGTCTCGCTCGTCTGCGTCCATGTATCCGTCTATATGTTCTGCTGTAATGCCTGCGTTATTGAATGTCTCAACCAAGTGCTTGCTATGTTTGATGCTAGGTGCAAAGGCAATAGTCTGTCCGTTTTCACCATGCTCAAGCCAGTTCCGTACAATGTCACCTACCAAACCTGTATCATCTTCCGTAGCTGCTGCTAAACTAGCAGGGTCATAATCACTTCCACCAGTAGATAGCTGTTTTGTTTTAATACCTTTTAGTGCCACTTTTCGTCCACCATAGTAGTCTACAGGGCATAAGTATCCTTGCTCTAATAACTCGCGCGGTGTAATCGGTACAATAAGATCATCGTAGTGCTGACCTAAACCTTTAGAATATGGGGTAGCAGATAAGCCAATGAATGGCACGTTATTATAGCTATCCATGATCTTGCCTAAACTAGCGTAGTGCGTATGACATTCATCAACTATAGCTAAGTCAAACTCAGGTATGCGCTTTCTTCTGGCTAGTGTCTGGGTACTGGCTATTTGTATTGGTGCTGCATAATTTGTTAGTTCGTGATTACCTTGGATAACACCAAAGTTCATGCCAGCACTACTAAACGCTTCTAGGCTCTGCTGAATTAATTTGATACGGTCACAGATAAAGATACTGCGTTTGCCTTTAGCTGCTGCTGATTGAAGTAGGTACGCTGCTGTAATTGTTTTACCAAACGAACATGGCGCGGCTAGTATTGGTCGCTTGTTACCATTTCGTAACGATGTGCGTAGCATATCAATAGCGCGTTCTTGATGCGGCCTTAAATTCATCATTTGAAAGCCCTCAACTTATTTTGATCTAAAGCATAAACATCACCATGACCTAGATCAATTATATTCTCTGGCTTTAGAAGTTCTTTAGCATTGCACCATCCAGCCGCTTTGTATGATGGAAACTCACCAACAACCAAAACATAAATATCACAATCTTCAACTTTTTTCTTCATGGTGGCTAACATTCTGCCAGATGAGTATCTTGTCGTTTTAACATCTACACGACTACCTTTAGGCGTTTTCAAATCATACTTTGGTAATTCTTCATAATTAGTTTCTGTGTCTGGGTATACATTAAACATCTTACATACAACCATTTCACCAGATATACCCTCAAGGTCAACTTGCTCATTAGTCTGTTCACCTACCTTACCGTCTGGATTGCCTTTAGCCCTGTTATCTTCATAACGCTTTCTGGCTAAGAATTTTGCTAACTTCTGCTCTGCTTCGTTTAATGTTATTTTCATTATTATTGCTCCACTTTTTTTAGGCATAGTAGTCATTTAGATGGTTTGGGATACCTAGTAGTTTTTACTAGTAGCCTTTACCAACGATATGCTATTTGCTAATCCACTCACCACAATTTACATAAACCGTTTATCATCCGTGATTGGCTGGTCTGCCCCCTATTGTGTATCCGCTAACTATGTTTGTACCTTGGCATTGCTGCTGCTTCGGTCAGTCCCATCAATCCTGTGCGGTAAGTGCTATCCCAGTTTAAAGTCTTGGTGACATGAGAGTTGTTTTTTATCGTGGCAACGCTAAAGAAACCCACATAATATGTCGGATTCAAACTGCGAAATTTAGGAAAGGTCTTGTAACGTCCAAACGCGTAAGATAGACTACAATTGTGTTGGCGCTGGTTCTTTCCCGCTAATCTCGCTGGCTCGAATGACGCTTCAACGTCTTCACCAACACATTCATTCTATAGACGGGCTTACTTAATTGCAAGCCCGTTTTTTTTGCTAAAGTATAAAGGCTGTAACTACGCCTCCAAAAATACCACCAGCAAAGCCAGTAAAGAACATAAGCCAATACCTCTGGTTATTATCAACTACTTCATTCTTTTTAGCTTTAGATTTACGAGTATGCTTTACTACTGCTGGCCCGATAGCTGGTGATGGGCCAAAGTTATCTAGCTTAAACGGTACAGTCTTTAAACTTACTCTAGTCTTACTAATGTTTATCTCAACAGATTTAACAGTTCTACCTAGCTTTTTAGCTATCCATCCATGCGATTTTCCTTTTGCAAATGAATCCCAAGCGAATGAAGTATCATCTGTTGACCAAGGTTGATAATGTTGATTTGATTTTTTAATCATTATTAATGCTCCAGTTTATTAATTTAACTACGTTTAAAATTCTGAGTTATCGTCTATGTAAATTTCTAAGATTGCATCATCGTCAAGCATTTCTTTAAACGATTCTAGCAAATGCTCTTTGGCGTATTCTTTTACATCGTCATTACCTACCATTAACATAGCAATGATGTTGTCTTTATATTCATCGTCAACTGTCTCAATCAAGTCGTGCAATGAATAGCCAGCAGCAGAACCAGTTCTGGTAATCTCATAAAACAAATCATCACGTTTGTCTGCAATTTCAGTCTCATACATATATACGTCATTGGCTGGATTGTTTGCGTTCATTCTAGTTGCTCCGTTTGTTTGTTTATTTATTAACTTACAAACATTATAACAGAAGTGTTTATGCTTTGCAACACCTATTTGTATTTAATTTATTCATCGTTGTGTTAAAAGGTGTTATTGATGTTTGCAATCACTACATAAGTGTGTTAAACTGTACTGGTACGTTAATAAATTGGAGCAATAATAATGAAGCAATCAGAATCAATCACAGACCTAGCCACAGCGTTATGCTTGGCGCAGGCAGAAATGGGCGGGGCTATTAAAGACAGCAACAACCCTTTCTTTAAAAGTAGCTACGCTGATTTGACCAGTGTAATAAAAGTAATCAAAGAACCGTTTGCTAAATATGGTTTATCGTTTGTTCAATTACCAGTTACATCTGCTGGCGGTAACGGCATTGGTGTATCTACTATGCTCATGCACAAATCTGGACAATGGCTGCAAAACGAATACTTATTACCTATGGATAAAGTGACACCGCAAGGCGCAGGTTCAGCGATTACTTACGCAAGGCGTTATGCTTTGCAATCACTGGCAGGTATTCCAAGTGTCGATGATGATAGCGAAATGGCTATGTATCGCAATGAACCAGAGCCAGTAGCACCACCTGTTAAACGTGTGAGCAAAAAGCTAATGCAAGACTTAGTGGCGTTAGTCATTGAAAGTGAGGCTACGGGTGAGCATACGATGATGAACGAGGCACTAGCTGAATTAGATGAAAACGAGAAACAAAAACTGTGGAGTCAATGTACTGGCAAACAGCAAGAATTTATTCGCAGCAAAAAGGGGATGTAATTATGAGTGACTTTGATAACAACAATCGTGGGGCAGTTTGGGGCAATAGTAAGAAGATGACGGATAACCATCCAGATTTGACAGGCTCTATTATGGTTGACGGTAAAGATTACTGGCTAAGTGGTTGGAAGCGCAAGGAAGGTGCTAATCCTAAATCACCAGCATTGAGTTTGAGCGTTACATTAAAAGACACTCAGCAAACACAATCACAGCCAACAGCAGCACCAAAAGCTGATAATGTCTTTGATGAGGCAGACGACATACCTTTTTAGTAAGCAAAAAAAGCCCCACTTTTTTAGGGTGGGGTAAGCTTCTTACTACTGGAGCGAATTAAATATACCACATTAAGGGGAAATAAACATGGAAATATCTAATACTGGAACTGCTTTAAGAGTAGCACAAGCGCGGTCTAAAATCAGTGGGTCACAATTAGCTAGAGATTTTGGCGTACATCCGCAGCAAGTAATGCGCTGGCGTAACGGTAATGATATGAAAGTATCGCTAGCAATAAAATTTGCTCATTATTTTGAAATTACTTTAGGTGAATTTGTCGGATTGGGTGAAAATCATGGCTGATATAAATTTTACGGTCACAAGTGATAACGTAAAAGAAGAGATGAGCAAGGTCTGGGAAATGGCTAACAAGGGTTTGAGAAGTGGCGCACCAGTAATAGTGACGCTAGGCCGTGAGGGTACAACTGATCTGCAAGACAAATGTTACCACGCAATGATTGGAGACATAGCTAAACAGGTTGATCTTGATTATGACCGTGATACATGGAAAGCGTTGCTAGTTTCTAACTTTGCTACAGAGAAACAGCAAATGGGTGAGCCGTTACGGAAAGGTAATAAATGGGTAACTAGCCTGTGTGGGACGCACATGGTCTGCATACGACCAAGCGTTAAAACTTTTAGCAAAGTTAACGGTAGCGAGTTTATCGAATTTCTGCACGTTAAAGGCTCTGAATACGGTGTTGAGTTTACCGACAAAACTTTATCTGATTACGAAACTTATAGGGAATCACAGAAATGAGTAAATGGATTAACATAGAAAATAAGCACCCCAACCATAATGGTGATGTATTGTTAATTGATGAAAATGAAGAGTTTTTTATTGGCTTTATAACTAAAGGCTTGCCATTTGATGATACTGGCGCAGGCATGGAAAATATAACTCATTGGCAACCTTTGCCAAAACCGCCTACTTATGCCTAACGCTAAAAAGAAGTGTCGCCACTGCAAGGTATACGCTGCCCCTGACTCTGGCGTTAAAGTGCCTCTAGGTTTTTTCTGCTCTATGGATTGCGTGTTGCAACATGGCAAAAAGGCTGCTGTGTACACCTCAGAGAAGCGCAAGCGTGAAAACCTTACAAAACTAAAGGACACGCTTAAAACAGCATCACAATGGCGCGTAGAAGCTCAAAGCGCGTTTAATGCATACGTCAGACACAGGGACAGGCACTTATCTTGTATAAGTTGCGATTCAATGGGTGAACATCATGGCTTGGGTGGGTACTGGGACGCAGGCCATTATAGAAGCAGAGGCAGCGCAAAGCACCTTAGTTTTAATTTACACAACTGCGCTAAACAGTGTCACCGCTGCAACCGCTATTTGAGTGGTAATGTCGTTGAGTATCGTATTAATTTAGTTAAGCTAATTGGGCTAGAAAAAGTCGAAGCTTTAGAAAATAACAATGCTATTGTTAAGCATGACATTAAATACCTGCGAAGAATCAAGCAAATTTTTAAGGCTAAACTACGCCTGTCGATCAAACTATCTGAACAGTTCTAGAACTATCCGAGTATTTATTTAACTTTCTTCAACAAAAGTGTTGACATATTAAACACAAGGGTTTACCATGCCTGCAAGTTAAGTAAATAAACGGAGAAAACATGAACCAAGCACAAAAAATTAAAGCCATGCAGATGTTGGATTTTTTTACCAATGACTTAATCTCTCAAGGCATGAGTCAAGAAGATGCTTTTAAGAGGGCATTAGAAGCAGTTAACCGATTAATCGAAGCAGTCAAATAACAATAAACGGGGCCGTGGCCCCTTGGAGCATCACATGATTTTATTTATAGGTGATTTTGTTCGTTTACACGAATCAAAGCATTGGTTGGAAGTTACTGATATTGAGCCTTACGATATCTGTGTTTTGCAAAACAATGATCGAGTATGTGCATCTTCCGAATATATATCGGAAGCAAAAAGTAAAAGTCAGTACGAAGAATACTTAAACTAACATTAGGGGCTACGGCCCCAACACTGGAGCAGAACCATGTATATAGTTAATCAAAAAGCAGCATCGTGTTTTTTATGGGAAGCGTACAGCGAGACTGAAAAGAATCAGTCACCATTGGAAATGGCTAAGGCTATGATGGGAGGGTTTAAACTAACTCGCACTGAATTGACCTACGTTATCTTAAAACATAATCAAGCTAATATTGCTTTAGGCACTAATAAAACATACCCAAGCATTAGAAAGCGTCACGGTGCAGAAGCGGTTGTCATTGATCGTTGGGATTGGTGTAACGACATATTGATTGAGCTAAATCAACTTCAATTTGAACATGAATTTATATATTAATGGTGAGTTAGCATGAACCAATCACAAAAAGAAAATAAAACACTAAACAAAATGCAGATTATTACTATAACAAATGCAATGCTTAGAAATAATAAAACTGAAAGAGAAATAGCTGAACGACTAGAATCAGAAACAAAAAAAATAAACACTCTTAAAAAGAAATCGTTTTGGGATTCTTTTGATGAACAAAATGAAAGCGGGATTATGTAATTAATATTTCTTCAACAAAAGTGTTGACACTATAAACATAATTGTATAAGATGGACATAAGTTAAGTAAGTAAATAAATTAATAAAGAGAAAATATTATGATGAATATAAAGTTCCCACAGAATCTAAAGGAATATGTTAATAATAAGAATACTGCTAAGAATCAGGCAATTCAACCATTGGATATAGGCGATCACGCTGATCGTGTTACCTTGTCTGTAATGTTAGATATGGAGCTTGAGCCTTTAGTAAAAGCTTTTTATCCTGATGGTCGTAATACTACTTTCAGTCAAAGGTCTATGATGCGTTGTTTACAGACCTGTGCTCTACAGCTAATTGATATAGACGAAGATCTATATGTTAATGCTCTTAGATGAATATGAAATTAGCTTAATTACTAATAGGGGCTACGCCCCCACTGACAAAGCGGTACTTGGTACTAGGATTAGATTATGAAAAATGCAAATGAATTAAAAAAAGGTGACATTTTAACTAATAATAATCACGGTTTTGATATTGAAATTAGAGATATTGGTGCTAAAAATGTTCGATACATTAATTTAGAAACTGGCGAAAAAGTTAAAAGCTATACAACTAAGTTTAATTTTATGTTACGTGAAGGTGTTTTTTCTTTAAAAGCATAACAATAACAGGGTTAAGCCCTTGGAGCTAAAAATGAAAATTGAAATTGAAATAGAAGATTTTAAAATGTTGTGGCATACGGCCTGCAATATTGGGCAAATGAGTGCAGATGATCTTTCTGCATTTGATTTTATTAAAGGTGACGATTTAGAATCGTTTAATTTTCTTGAAGATCATTATATGTACTGGTTAGGTGATAGTTATATAAATGCATTGGCTGGATTACAGATAGTCAAACAAAACGGTTTTGATGCTGCCTTACTTTGGGATGAAAAGACCATTAACGAAGAAAATTTAGATGCTTGGGGGTTTTGTATTCTCACCAATAAAGTTTTTTAACTTTTATTAAACAAAAGTGTTGCACATATCAACAGAAGTGTTATAATAGTTCCAAGTTAAGTAAATAAACAAACGGAGCAATAAAAATGAGAAAAATTGAAAAGCAAATGAACGCAGCAGTAGTAAACAAAGATGATTTTAGTTTTGCTAATACATCTGTTAGGTATGCACCAGAAGTAAACTCAAGCGCAATCTACTTGCATGGGCATCACATAGCCACATTTGTACATACTACAGATAGCATAATACCTAACACTGATACGTTCAGAGATTGGCCCACATCTACCACACGCAGCAGATTACGCGCATTAGGTGTTAATGCAAGCATTAAGAATTTTGCAGCAACCATTGACGGTGTGACACTATGAAAACTTTTAAAGATTTAGCAATAGGTGAGGCTTTTAATAGTAACGGTTCCCAATGGAAGAAAAAAAGCAGTAGGACTGCATATCTATTGGAAAAGTATACTGTAGATTCAGCAGAATATATTACATGCCGAATATGGTTCCATTTTGGAGCAAACGAAACAATAACAAATTTTAAAGCATAAGGAGGTTATTATGAAAGATTATCTAACACTATATAGCGGGATTTTTATGGCGGGTGCTTTGCTTTTGTCGCCTTTATTACTATTAATTGGAGTATAACATTATGAAAACTTATCGAGTATTTGAATGTGCTGATCATCGGTTTACATGGGCTGGTGGTACGGTAATAAACATTATTTTTATATGTGATGATGGTCGTGAGTTTAGTGCTGACCGCATAGAGTTTTTTGATGTGCGGAACGATAAGATGGTTATGGATTTATGCTTAGAGTGGCTAGAAGAAAATGATCTTATAGAAGAATCAGCATACTATAATATTTTATAACATGAGAAATTAGTTTAGAACAATGCACCCATAATAAAATGGGTGTAACTAATTGGTTAAAAATGGTATAATTATGAACATTAAAGAATTAAAAAACGTAGTTATTGATGGTATTTGTTTAAACGATTACCCAGACTTTGTGGACGCTTACATTGAAAGCGCAGACGATGCTAATGGTAATGCTTTAACAGATGAACAGCTAGAAGCGTTAACTGATGATAACCCAGAGTTTGTGCAAGAAATGGCACATGATGAAATTATGGGGAGGGCTTGATATGGTTCAATATATGGATGAATTATTCTTAGAGTATGAATCAGAGCTTGAGGCTAAAAGCATTGCTTACGAAGCCAGCCCACAAGCTGCGATTGATAACGCTAGGATGGCGGCTAAATTTAAAATTGAGAATGACCGCAGGCAGGCTTGGGAAGATAATTTAACGCCTGAGCAATGGCAGCATCATTTTGGTGAAGAGGATAGCGAACAATGAAAGATTATAAATATTTGGCATCTAGCCATTTAGTCACTAAGAAAGTTAGGCGTGACTACACCACACGCATACTCAGTTGTATTGGCGCAGTAATCGGGTTAATTTGTTGGGTATGGTTTATAAACGGTTTGATTGCATGACTAATGAACATTACCGCAGAACTTTATACTCGGCACATGAAGCCAAAGAAGTGATTAAACGTAATGAAGAAATGATGCATGATAAGTCAAGGAAGATAACAGAGGCACGAACTGGCGTAGATGATATAAAGACCGCCAAAGAATTAGGAATGAC
>Ga0114914_1000128_pt1 | contig 21918 bp, 39 predicted proteins | sample MalvirAntarct_38_FD_89689 | JGI IMG/M metagenome (GOLD analysis project Ga0114914, IMG submission 89689) | Marine viral communities from the Global Malaspina Expedition - Malaspina viral metaG Antarct_38 | ecosystem: Environmental > Aquatic > Marine > Oceanic | place: Orkney Island (southeast)... | reverse complement strand
ATATTGTATTGTGTCTAATGTGTTTTGTGGAAGTTTTAAACTTATATCGCTTTCTACTCGCAGAATAGTTTTTTGATTATGATATAAAATTACAGTTGGCAAATATTTAATTTTTTCTTTAACAAATATTTTTGGATGATCAGTTAAATATAGTTTTAATTGTTCAGCTCCTTTTATATTATCTAAATTTATTTCTGAAGATTTAACAAAATTAGCAGAATATTGTATAACAACTATACCTTCTTTATATTGAGCATTAGCCATTAAGGGTAAAAACAACAAACTCAATAACCATAGTTTCATCTGTCTTTTGTTAATTCAAATATTCGAGTTTCTAATAATTTTAAAGTTTCTTTCATTTCAGAAACATCTTGTTGAGTATCCATTATTGTTTGTCGGATAATCTCATCTTTATATGTAAATTCAGTTTTAGTAACTTCAGGCATTGGCATTATCATAGCTTGAGCAATGTCTGCTTGTAAGATAAAATACATAGAAGATAGTGAGACTGTAAATCCCACTATCATTGCTATAGTTTTTAAATCAAGAGTAATTTTAGTTTGCTCTCCAATTTCTTGCGTCATATTACCAGATTGCTATACAATTACTTTGTGCTTCTGCATCAGTACCTGTACTGAACAATTGCAACACTTGAATAGGTAGATATTCTCCTACTGGAAAATTAGTAAATATTACATCACTACCAGCAGTTGTTTTAACTTTTACATCTACATAAGATTTTTCAATTGTCATTGTAGTTTCTTTTGAGCCTACATATAAAAGACATCCTTCAGCAGAGTTTATAACTCTTTGTCCTAATGGACTACCTGCTAAAAATATTTTGTAGTTGTCATTGAATGTAGCACTTCCACCAAATAAATCAGCTGAAAGCGTTAAATCTACTTCATTGTTTATTGCAGTAACAGTAGCTGTAGTATTTGCAGTTGTATTATAAACAACATCTCCTACACTAACTCCTTTAGTTACAAATGTTTCTCCACTTACAATTAAATGATTTGTTTTAACAATAGCATAAGCTTCAGTTCCTAATGGAAATATATCTGCTCCTAAAGTTACTACTGTTCCTGTAATAGGTGCTATTGCAGCTGTTCCAGCACCTAATGCTACTTGAATAACTAAATCCCCTACTACTACTGGTAGTGGAGGTGTTGCTGCTAAAAAGGTTGCTGTTGTATCTTCTAATGCAAATGCTGTATTTACATTTGCTGTTCCGCTTGCAACTCCTGTTGCAGTACCTGAAATTGTTGTTAAGTCTGGTGAAGGAATTAGGATTGTATCACTGGATATTATTTGTAATGCTAAACCAGTGTTTACGGTAATTTTTGGGTATGCCATTTTTTTGTTTTAGAGGGTTAAAAATCTCTTGTTAATTATTATATGGAAACGCTCTGTTAAGAGTGTCTCTTCTTTCGTTGCAACCACACCCACCTTTTGTAACTGTGTCTACTATTTTTTTAATTCCTGTAGCTGTAGTAAATCTTTCTATAGAATCACCTAAGCCTCTTGATGGTGTTCTTTTCATTTCTTACAAGTACATAATTGATTAGGACAACTGTCTACTTTTATAATAAGTTTTGACATAATTGAATTATGTAAACAACAATATTTGTTCCAAGTTTTTGAAATCCATTGTCCTGCTCTTATTAATAGTTTTCCCATTTATTTATTTTATACCTGCTTGTCGCAAGTAATTTATTTTAGGCTTTACAAAAACTGTTTGAGTTGATGTGTCCATGTTTATTTCTACTATAGCTTGTTTCTCAACTTTAGCTTTAGCTACTTTTTTTTCTTTTTTCTTTGTCATGTAATTGAATTTAGATTAAATTATCTACGATCTACTACAGCCAAAGTTTTTAGCGTAGTTAGCCATAGCCACTACTTTTTTAGAGTATTTATTTTTATTAGACATTACAGAGGAAGCGGCACTACAAGCAGATTTAAATCCGTTGTTTTTTGCCCACTTAGTAAAAGATCCTTGCCTTGATTTTTTAATTTCAGGAAAAGCTGCCATACTATCTTAAATGATCGTGTCTAACTATTGATTGAGAATGTCTGTAAGACATACCTGAATCTGCTCCATAAGAATGTCCATACATTTTTTTTGACATTGCTTTTGACTCATCTCTACGTGATTTCATAGATTGAGATTTTTTTCCGTTTCTTGAACCTAATGATTCATCGAGTCTTGAATTGTATCCTTGCATAATTTATAGTTTTAAATAACAAATATAATAATTTTTTCTTAGTACATTTTAGACCCCATAGCTTTTTCGCTATGATATCCTGGGTTGTTTTTTACTTTTCCACCCATCATTTTTGCGTAAGAATGAGCTTGCGCTTTTCCTACTGCATTATAAGGAAATTGTCTTTTCCCCATTCCTGGTACTGTTACTGTTGGCATAGTTTATTTTTTTTAGTTATTATTTATTATATTGAGTTGGTGCTAAAGGTTGAGAAATTCTAACTAATTGTTTCCCCTGCTTTGTGGTAGCTGTTGTATCTTTCTTATGCTTAGCTCTTTCCTTTTTTGCTCGCTCAGTCGCTGTTTTTTCCACGTTTTTTAAAAACTTTTCATGATTATAAATTATACCACCTGGTTTTTTATAACAATCTATTAAAGCTTGTCCTGTCAATCCTTTACATTTACTCATTACCTTTTCTTTTTTTTCATGCTTAATTTTTGATTCAATCCAGGTAAAACACCTCTACCAATTAAAACATCTTTTCGTGTAATTTTGCCATCTCCTGAAAGATCTACAAGTTTTTGTTTAGCCATTTAGTTTATTTATTTTTACTTGTTTTCTTTTTATATTCGCTTTATTTCTTTTTATATTTTCAGAAGCAGTATTTATTCTGCTTACTATTTTAGCATCGCTACTGGATAATTTTACCTTTCCTGTTCTTAGCTTTTCATAAGAATTGTTTCCTAACCTTTCTCTTAAAGCTGCGGATTGATTAGCTATGTACTCTGTATCTTGTTTGTTTTGATTTGTCTTTATAACAATCTTAGCTTTTTTTCTCTTAACTCTACGTGAAGAACGAGAACTCATTTTATTATCCGACATAATTTTGTATTTTAGCAAAGATACAAATTTAATTTAATAGAATTGAGAAGAAAAAATTATGATAGGAAAATTCCTACTCACAATTATTTAAAATATTGGAGAGTAATTAGGTATTGGGCGAAAGCAAAATATGGTTTGACTACTCCAGATTTAGATATGATGTTTTTTTTATATAGCGAAGATTATTTTAACAAAACAAAGTTTAAAGATTTTGAGCAAATAATGTCTTGGGATGTAAACAGATTTAATTCTTTATTAAAAAATGAATGGATTTCTGTTTGGAGAAAAAGAAAAGGTAAAGAAGCTACGTTATATGAATTATCGTTTAAAGGTAAAATAGCTATTAACACTATATACAGAAAATTAAATGGAGAAGAAATAGCAGAGTCTCCTACTATCAATCCTTTGTTTAAAAAAAACGTCAACTACATGGACAAAGTTTATCGTCTAAAAATTATAGAGATGAACGAATTTATAAAACTACAACGACATCTCTTTCTTGAATAATAGTAACTGATTCGTTTTTCAATAGCATATCATGCCCTGCGTTACGATCATAGTATATTACATTATCCTTTTCAATTACAGTAACTCCTGATCCAGGAGTTATAACAATTCCTTTTCTATATCTAAAACTATTAGCATCTTCTGCAGATAACAATAAACCTGAATCTGTTTTTAGTTCTTCCTCTATTGCTTTTATTACTATAAACTTACCTATTGCTTTCATTATATTCTTTTATGAGTTATTATTGCGTTAGTACTTAGAATAGTTGTTGCTACACTAATAGCATTGTTTAATGCATGCTTGGTAACTTTTAATGGATCTATAACTCCCATCTTAAACATATCGCCATATTTTTCATTCTTAACATCGTACCCTACATTCTTTTGTGTCATAAAAATGTCTTTAGGAATATTATTTAAGTCAGTGATTTTTTCATAATCTAATCCTGCATTTTTTATTATTTGTATTAATGGAGATTTTAAAGCTTGTATTAAAATTGTTTTTGCTACAATTTCATTTGCATCTTTGTTTCCACAATTACAATCAAGTAAAGAATCCGATGCATCCCATAGAGCTTGTCCTCCTCCTGCAATAATTCCTTCTTGCATTGCACTGCGCACAGCGCATACAGAGTCATCGACTCTGTCAAATTTTTCTTTTTGTTCTACATCTGAGTTACCTCCAACATAAATACATCCTATTCCTCCAGACAAACTTGCTATCCTTTCGTTTATAAATGTTTTTTGCGAAACATCTGTTGTGGTATCTTGTTGAAATTTTAATTCTTTAATACGATTATTAATTTCCTCAGTTCTAATATTGTCTTTTAAAATAACAGTAGAGTTTTGTCCTACTATAATTTTATCTACAGATCCTAAATCTTGAGAACTCATTAAACTCAAATCGTCTCCAGTCTTTTCAGAATAATACTTTGCTCCAACTGCCAAGGCGATGTCCTGCATTAACTCATGTTGCTTGTAACCAAACTGTGGTGGCTGTATATTACAAAACTTTAATCCATTACGAACTACGTTAGCAGCCAAAGTATTTATTACATTGGTAGTACAAGTTCCTATAATTAAAAGTTTCTGACTATTATTAATAATTGGTTTTAAAATATTTTCAATTTGTAAAATATTACTTATCTCAGTATCGCACACTAAAACTTTTACGTCATCTAAAATACACTCGTCTTTCTTTTGATCATTAATAAACAAGTTAGAAGTATACCCTCTGTTTATTTTTATACCATTCGTAACTTCAGAATAAGTATCTGCAGTCATAGATTTCTCAACTGTAACAACTCCATCTTTCCCTACTTTGTTATAAGCCTCTGCTATAATCTTACCTAACTCCTTGTCGTTGTTAGCTGAGATAGTAGCAACGTCTAATAGTTTTTTCTTACTTACTTTTTTTGAGTTAACCTTTAAATGGTTTAAAACTTTTTCCTTGTGTTTGTTTATAGCTCTTAACACTTCAGTAGTATTATGCTCGTCTGTCATTAACTCCTGACCTGCATTTATTAAAGCTTCTGTCAATACAATAGCTGTAGTAGTTCCATCACCTGCCGCATTAGCAGTTCTGTTTGCTGCATCTTTCATCATCTGTATAGCCAAGTTAGCTACAGGATCATGAAGCTCTATAGAACGAGCTACTGTAACTCCATCTTTAGTTACTGTTATATTATTAGTATGTTGAGGTGATTCAATTAAAACAGTTTGCCCTGCTGGGCCAAGTGTACTTTTAACTGCTTTAGATATAATTGTTATACCTTCTATTAATTTTTGTCTGCCTTCATTATCGAAACAAACATCTTTAGGAATGTATCCTGCTGCACTCATAGTAAATTAAATTTAATTGTTTAAACAAATATAATAAATTAATATTACAATGCATGTTAGTATGTTAGTTTTTTCTTTCCACTTTACTACTACTATACTTTTTACTACTATACTATTATTCTATTATTATAATTATACTACTAAATCAACATTAAAGTAATAAATAGTATATAAAAGAATAGTAATCAAATAGTTAAGTAAAAAAAAATCAACATAAAATCAACATATTATTAACATTATTCAGGTAATTATAAAACATAAGCAAAAAAAAATAGGACTCTATATAGAATCCTACTTTTCAAATCAAAACAAAATGTGGAATTTTTAATACTCAAAGATATCCCTGTCACCACTCATTCTCATCTTAGCTCTTTCAATACCATCAGCGATACAATCGATCTTATATTGTTTTTTCATTTGCTGTCTGTACATTGAAGCTTCTTCAATTCCTGACATACCATTTGGTCTTCCGTTAATTAATCTACCGTTCTGTACGTAGAGGCCTTCTACATTATCAGAAATTTTTTTGTCTTTGTTTAAGTCCATGCTAATATTTTTTGTAAAGATAATAAAATTTTTTTAGATGCCCAGGGGTATAGGGTTATTATAGGATATACGGTTGACCCCCCCAAATTCCAAAGTCATATTGTGACAGCTTTAGAGGAACACATGAACTTTTTTCTGCAAATGTTTTACCTTTTTTATTTGCTGGCAGCCTGGCAGCCTGGCAGTACCTATAAGCACAGCTACCTCTGTATTATACGTACTGTTATCCCTACCTAATGCACGTATTGATCCACGATCGCTACGCATCCCTTCCCCCCTCTACTATATAGAGAAAGGGAGAGCCTTCCCTTAGTCATAGTGCGACCCAGGTAAAACCTAAACAAAAGACTGTGAAAGTAAAGCTTTAATCAAGCTACGTAACTAAGTGATACCCAGCTAATTACTATATGTCCTCAACTGTGTGTAAGCATATAAAGACAAAGAAACTTGCTTTATACATACTTATTAACTATATTTGATTTTCTTATGCACAAGGAGTGCAGGAGATATGAACTAAAAACACACATAATGATAACAAGAACAATCACAAATCAAAGCAAAGCTTACCAAGAAGCAACAGCTAAAATTGACTTAGAAACAACTAACAAGGTTATGTATTTCGCACATAATTATTTTCACAATTGGATACTTGAAGTATGGAGCGATGATACACGTATAGCTAACCACCTTCAAGATAAGTGGTGTGGATATAATAGAAGTAATGATAAAGGTGGGACTGCTAACTTCTTTAAGTTATACATGAACTTATCAGATGACCACAGGACAACATTAATTCAATGGATAAAAGCTAATTACAACTACTAATTTAAATCAACTATAATATGAAAGTAACATCAACAAGGTATTTTGAAACTCGCAGAGGTTTAGGATACGAGTGTACAACTAACGTCAAGGGTATTTCAATTTGGAATGATGGACAAGGTGGAGGGACATACCTCAACAACGACAATATGAATGATGAATTTCATCATTTGACTGAAGACCAATTAGAAAGATTAATTGATAAATACGAACTTAATAAAAAATACATTATGAAAAGACCTTTAACAGCAACTAATTGGGGTATTACTGCAACAGATTTTGAACAAATGAACCAACAAAAAATGATATGGAATGACCCAGACCCTATCGATGGTAATGACTATACAATACAAAAAATTTGGAACATAAATAAAGAAACTGCTATGATTCAATATGGAGAAAAGAATAGTAAGTATTTATCGGAAGCAGAAGTATATTTAACAGAAATAATAATAACTAAATAAAAGAAACATGAAACACTTAAACAATGATCAACTAATTAAAAAAGCGAACAAGAATGTTCGTGAGTTAGGACAAGTAGCAAGTACTATTTTAACTATTGAAATTCAATCTTTAGTAGCAAGAAGAATTGCAGAATTAAGCAATGGAGCAGAAAACATTAACATCTTTCATCCAAAACAAATCAAGGATGTATTAAAGACTTATTTACAAACCTTTAAAACGGAAGCTGTAGTCAATGTATTCTCCAAGGAGGAGGATGAAAAACAGTTTAGTTGTGAAAGCTGCGATGAAATTACAAGCGTTAAGGATACCGAATATGGCACTGTATGTAAAGACTGCGAAGAAGGACTTTATATATTAGACCCATCAACAAACACTATATAAACATTAACAACTTAAAACAAAACACATGAAAAACATTTTAAACTTATTCAATCGTAAAAACATTTTTGACACATTCGCAGGCGTTATGTTCTGCCTTATATTATGGCTCTTATTAAATATTGTATTGACAGTATTTGGTTAGAGTTCAGAACTCAAGTCAACGCCTCCCTTCCTTCATTGGTTGGGAGGTTTTGGTGGTAAAGGGCAATAATGCCTTAATTAAAAACAAAACAACATGGGATATTTAGAAACACAAAAAGACAGAGATTTTGACAGGATCACTGATTTAATGGGAGATTATTTAGAGTCTGAAAGAATGGTTAAACGCTGTAAACAAGACTTAAGACAGTTAAGGAGCAGAATTAAGACAATGATTAAAAACAAGATGGCAACTCCAGTAGCCTTATCATTTGGAGAAAAATTATTAAGGCATTCAGATAAGATAACGAATGAAATACTTGAGTTAGATGAGATAGTATTATTTATTAACGAAACATTAGAAACCAAATAATTATGGGATATGTAAGCGATATTTATGTTGGGATACCAACAGAGAAAAAACAAATGTTAGAAGACTTAACATTTATAGTACGTAATGAATACACAGGAGGGGAATTAACTCATTTTCTTGATAATGGATATATAGAGAAAGGAAGTTTAGTAGGCAGAGGATTGTTTGATCAAGAGTGGGAGCAAGATGGCATAACTGTATATCATGGTAGTGAATTAACGTGGTATCAACAGTTTGAGTGTGTCGAGAAAATAGAAGCTGTAGTTACAGCTTTGGCAGACAATAAAGAAGATGCGTTCATAATATGTGTTGGAGAATCTGATGGAGTTCTACATAGTAAAATAGGAAACCCACTTAAATTCTTAAAAATTACTGTGGATACGGAATTAAGTCCAAATCACGAAGTGGAAATAAACTCCATATTTCATAGAGCAACTACGGATTCGAAAGTGATAGAGTTTTTGAAAGACAATAATATTCACTTGTTTATATAATTCAGAACTACCCACAAACGCCTTGCATAGAAATATGCGAGGTTTTCGTGGTAAACGGAGGTACTTAGGTATCACTTAGTGTGAGAAAAGCTCTTAGAACGAATCTATAGAGTCCAAATTCTTGCAAAACATTAAAAACATAGAAAAATGATAGTAAAAGTAATGGTACGCAGAGTTTATCACAAATACGTAGAAGTAGAATTAGAAGTAAATAATGAAGATTTGAAAGATTATCAGTATGTAGAACCTATTGATGGCACATTTTTAAAAGAAATAGATCTGGTAGATTATCTTTTAGCTAATGAAGATAAATGGGGAGAGGACATAGAAATGAAACTAAACGAGGCAGAGTTTGTATATGGCACAGGTCTATATGATCTTGAAGGATTTGAAGAAGCAGAATTAGATGAAGAATGGAGATACGACTGTAAAAAATTAAACCAAGGAGGACATTTATAATGATAACTAAAAAAGAATATAATAGTAGAATAAAGCAATACAATACAAAAATAAAAATAGCTTTAGAGGATAACGAAAAGTATGATGCTATTATGTATGAGCAAGAATTAAAAGGATTTAAATTCAGAAACAAAACAAAATTATGAGCAAATACAAAGACGATTCCAAAGTAACGCTTTTTTCCTTTTTAGGAATATTAGGAATATTAATCTACTTAATAATGAAACAGCATTAAAAAATTAATTACTAACTTAATGAAAAGTTGGAGATACTTAGGTATCACTTACTAAGAGAAAGTCTCTTAGAAGTCATTTGTGGAGGTCGTTTATTGATCAAACACTTAAAATCACACATATATGAATATATTAGAAGATTTAATATTAAAAGAAAAACTTAGAAAAAATCCAAATTATGACTATATAAGATGGCTACAACAATTAAGTTTAGAGAGTTTTTTATATCAAAAAAACTTGGTTATAACAAAGTAATACCTTACTTTTACAGAAGTTTTAGTGTTGTTTTGTGTAAGGTTAATCCATCAGAGGATTATTAAATGGGGGTCTATTTGTGACCACAGCCTAAATGAGGAGGAGGTAACTACGTTACCTCTTTTTTTACCTCTATTTTAAAAAGGTGACTGAGAGTAGCAGTCTTAATTCTGTGTTAACAAAGACATTAATTTGAATATTCACACAGAGCCTCTTTTTAATAAATTAAATTAAATAAAATAAAATATGCCAAAAGAAAAAAACATTCCTACTTATTATATAGGAACAAACAAAAAAAGAAATTATCAAGCAAGATATGTAGTAAGCGATTTTGATTGTACATATAATATAGGTACAGCAGTTACATATTGTTTACGTGCTTCACGCAAACACAACACACCAATTGAAGATATACATAAAGCAATTGCACATTTGCGATTTGAATTAGAAAGATTAAATGAAATTAATATAAACAAATTATGAAGAGAGAAATATTTGATAAGTACGCACACGCAATAGCAAAACAATTTCATTTAAATTTAGATGAGATGTTTGATAAATCAAGAAGAAGAGATTTAGTTGATGCAAGACAATTGTTATACTATTTGTGTTTAGAAAGACCAATTAGAGTGTCTTATGTCCAGAAGTTTATGGAAGATAATGGATGTAAAATCGCTCATTCTACTATTATACATGGATATAAACAAGCAAAAGCATTAATTGATTCAGATAAAGATTTTGAACAAATGATCGATAAAATTAATGAAGAAATATGATTTTTACTATAGATGAAATATTTGAACAAGCATCAAGTGATAGATCTTCAGCTAAGAGTAAAGTCGAAAAAGGAGAGTTTATAATAAAACTTGGTGTAAAAATTCAAAGGTTTCCCAGCAAAACTGAAATATTAAATTGCTCAAAGGGTGGAGATTATTACAGAGAAATGAATAATATGGAGTACTCCTATTTTTTTAACAATGGTTGGAAAAAAGGAGTTTTACTTATAGCTTTAAATAACTGTAATTTTAAATTAAATCTTATAGAAATAAGAATGAAGGAAGAGATGAACACTCGTAAAAACGACAAGCATATTCAGAATTTAAAAACTCGTAGAGATAATGTAATGAATAAATATGCTAAACATAAATTAAAATTAAATCAATTAAATTAAAACAAATGGAAAACAAAAAAAACATTTTTAAAGCACTTGCTGATTTTCAGCAAAATTGTCCTGTTCTTTTAAAAGAAACAGATGGTTATGGGTACAAGTACGTCAAACTTGACCATATTATTGCACAAATCAATCCTTTATTAAAAAAGTATAATTTAGGGTTTACACAATTAATTGAAGAAGATGGATTAACTACAATTGTGTTTCATCATCCAAGTGGCGAGAGTCTTAAATCACACGCAGTGATTCCAGAATCCCCAATGAAAGGCATGAATGCACATCAATCAAAAGGAAGTGGTATTACATATTTTAGGAGATATATGTTGTCTTCAATCTTAGGTATAATAAGTGATGCTGATACAGATGCTAAAGCATATACAACTACACCAAAGAAAACAATTCCTGATTCTAAAGAATTTAAAAGACTTGTTACTGATTTTCAATTAGATACTTCTGAAGCTATAATAACAGAAACTGAGATAGTGCCTTTAGAATTTAAAGATAAAAATTGGAATAAAGTAGTTGATTACATGAACAACCATGAAGATGCTAAAGGAAAGTCATTAAGTGTTATAATGAAAAAACTAAACTTTAAGTACACTATTTCTACAGATGTTAAGAAACAATTGTCTAAAGCCTTAAAATCATGATAGATAAAAATATAAATATACAGAAGCTTAAAGATGATAAATTGTATTATGGGAAATTTGGCCAACAATGGTTATCAAATTCAGATATATATACTTTATTAAACGATCCTTCTTCTTTTAGAAAAGACAAAGAACAAACCAAAGCAATGTTAGAAGGCAGATATTTTCATACTGCTATCTTAGAAAAACATAAATTGGATAACTTTAAAATTATTGATGTATCAAGTAGAAATACTAAGTTATACAAAGAAATGCTTTTGGAAAACGACAACGAAATGATGTTGTTAAGTAAAGAAAAAGAAAATTTGGATAAAATAATTGCAGTTCTGAAGAACAACACAGAAATGGCAAATAGTATTTTTAATTTTGAGAATGAATATGAAGTTCCAAATATTAAAGAAATAATGGGATTTACTTGGAAAGGTAAAGCAGACATTATTACTCCTGATAAAATTATTGACATTAAAACAAGTTCGGATATAAGAAAATTTAGATTTTCAGCATCTAAATATAATTATGATTCACAAGCGTTTTTGTATCAAGAGTTATTTGGAAAACCTTTAGAATTCTATGTAGTAGACAAAATAACTCATCAGCTTGGCATATACGCACCTTCTCCTGAATTCCTACAAAGGGGTAGGGAAAAGGTAGAAAGAGCCTTAAATGTGTACAACAGCTTCTTTTCAAAGGACTCTAAGGAAAACATTAACCAATATATTCATTATGAAATACTTTAAACAAATTTTGAATAAGTTAGGAATTAGCTTAACAGAAAAAAATACTACTATGTGGATTCAAGTTCCAATGTCTGCAAATAGTATAAATGATAAAACAAATATTATCATATCAACAATAAATGAATTGGAACAAACAATTAAAATAAAAGAATAATTATGAATGAATCAACCTATGAAATTAAACCAGGAACATTTTCTTTGTTTAAAAACGAAAATCAAAATGCAGAAAACAATCAACCACATTACAATGGTAATGGCAAAGATTTAAATGGAAATGATTTCCAAGTGTCTGCGTGGTTAACAACAAGCAAAGCTGGGAAAAAGTATTTTTCTTGTAAATTACAAGAGCCATACAACAAACAAGCTACTGAAACTGCTTCAGATAATGTAGAAGCTTCTGATCCAGATTTACCATTTTAATAATTAAATTTAGTATATAGTAAAGACTTGGGATTATATACTGAATTGTAAGAAAGAGGCTAATGGCCTCTTTTTTTATGTTGATTTTTTAGCCTTATACTATATTATATAAATATTACTATCTCTTTTATTTTTATTTATTAATTATATTAACTAATTTTCAACATAAAAAGTAAGTAATATAGTTAAATAACTAATAACTAATAACTTACTAAAAATTAAATCAACATAAAATCAACATAAAATCAACATAAAATGGAAATAACAATATTTAAAGACATTAAAAACACTTCTCAACCCTTTTATAGAGAGGTTGAAGTAGTCTTAGCGAGAATTCAAGAAGGTGCAACAAAAGAGTTAGTAAAATCCATAAGGAAAGAATCAGACAAGACAAAAAGAAATGTTTTAAAACAGTCATTACCAGCAATTTGTTTCAGTGGCAAATTTACAAAAAGAAACGATACATCTTTAATAGAACATTCAGGTCTTATTTGTTTAGATTTTGATGGGTACAAAACAACAAAAGCTTTACTACAAGAAAAAGAAAAAATATCTAAAGACAATTATGTTTATTCAGTATTTATAAGTCCAAGTGGTAAAGGTTTAAAAGTTTTAATTAAAATACCAACTGATATAATAAACCACAAAAATTATTTCTATTCTTTAGAAAAGCATTTTGATTCAGAATACTTTGATACTACATCAAAAAATATATCAAGAGTATGTTATGAATCTTATGATCCTTTAATTTATACCAATGAACAAGCAAGTTTATGGGATAAAATTATTGAACAAGAGTACACAGAGGTTTCTAAAACACAAGGTGTAGTTACTATACCTGTAACGGATGAAAATAAAATAGTAGAAATATTATTAAAATGGTGGGAGAAAAAATATGGAATGATAGCTGGAGAACGTAACAACAACGCATACATTTTAGCAGCAGCATTTAATGATTTTGGTGTAAATGAAAATTTAGCTAAGTATATTATGACTTCATTTGCTTCAAAAAGTTTTCCTAATTCAGAAGTTATGAGGACTATTAAATCTGCTTACTCACAAAAACAAAACTTTGGAACAAAATTTTATGAGGATGAAGAAAAAGTAAATCTTATAAAACATAAACTATTGAGTGGAGTCACAAAAAAAGAAATTAGATCTCAATTAGCTGATGATAATATTGAGGTCAATGTAATTGAAAGTGTCATAAACAAATTAGAAGAAGAACATAACAACAATATCTTTTGGAGTAAGAATGAAAAAGGAACAATTAAAATAGTTCATATTTTATTTAAGAACTTTCTTGAAGACAATGGGTTTTACAAGTTTAATCCAGAGGGAAGTAAAAATTATGTTTTTGTAAGAGTAACCAATAACTTAATTGATCACACTTCTGAAAAAGAAATTAAAGATTATATTTTAAGTTATTTATTAGAAATTGATGATTATACCATTTATAATTATTTTGCAGAATGCACACGATATTTTAGAGAAGAGTTTTTAACTCTACTTTCATCAATTAATGTGTTTTTTATTGAGGATACAAAAGATACTGCATATTTATATTATAGAAATTGTGCAGTTTCCATCAAGTACAACAACATAAGCACGATTGATTACATAGATTTAGGAGGATACGTTTGGAAAGATCATGTTATAGATAGAGATTTTGACTTATGTGAAGTAGGCGAATGTAATTACAAAACTTTTATAGAAAACATATGTGGCAAAGACTCATCAAGAATAAAGTCTATGGAATCCACAATTGGATACATGCTTCATGGATGGAAAAACTTAGCTTATTGTCCAGCAGTAATTTTAAATGATGAAGTTATAACTGACAATCCTGAAGGTGGAACAGGTAAAGGTTTATTTATGAATGCATTAAGTCATATGAAAAAGTTAGTATTTATTGATGGTAAGTCTTTTAATTTTGAAAAGAGTTTTGCTTATCAAACTGTTTCTGCTGATACTCAAATATTATGTTTTGATGATGTAAAAAAATACTTTGACTTTGAAAGATTGTTTAGTGTAATTACAGAGGGTTTAATGCTGGAAAAAAAGAATCGTGATGCTATACGAATTCCATTTTCTAAATCTCCTAAGATTGCTATAACTACTAACTACGCTATAAGTGGAGAAGGTACAAGTTTTGAAAGAAGAAAGTGGGAATTAGAATTAGCACAACATTACACAAAAGAATTTACACCTTTAGTAGAATTTGGAAGATTAATGTTTGGAGAGTGGAATGATGCTGAATGGTGTCAGTTTGATAACTACATGATACACAACCTGCAAAAGTATCTTGAGGAAGGTTTATTAAAAAGTGAATTTGTTAATTTAAAAATAAGAAAACTATCTGCGAAAACAGGTTATGATTTTATTGAATGGTGTGGTATTATTGGAACTTCAATTCCACAAGATAAATTAAAATTTGATTGTAAGATATATAAAAATGATTTGTATAATGATTTTGTTGAAGAAAACCCTGATAGGTCTACACGTGGTAAAATGACTATAAGTAGAACAAGGTTTTACAAATGGTTAAACTCTTACGCAGTGTATAAGTATAGTTGTGAGCCACAAGAGGGAAGAGATACAGTTGGGAAGTGGATTAGATTTGTTAACCTACATAGCAAAGAGTCAAACGGAATGTTAAAACTATGAAGCTTAGAAACTATCAAATAGAAATAATAAATAAAGCTTTACCTGTGTTGGAGGCTCACAAATTTGTGTATCTTGCAATGGAGGTGCGTACTGGTAAAACTCTCACGAGCTTGGGTGTTAGTGAGCTTTTGCCAGTATCAAACCTTTTATTTATTACTAAAAAGAAAGCAATAAGTAGTATTGAAGAGGATTATAACTTACTAAAACCATCTTACAATATTACTGTTATTAATTACGAGTCTCTACACAAAATTGATCAAAAAGGATGGGATATGATTGTCCTTGATGAAGCTCATTGTATGGGAGCGTTTCCTAAACCAAGTAAAAGAGCTAAACAAGTAAAGAGTCTTATTCTTAAAAACAAATGTTATGTAATATTACTCTCAGGTACGCCAACTCCTGAGTCTTACAGTCAACTATATCATCAAGTTTATGCTATACCAAGAAATCCGTTTAATTTATACAAAAGTTTTTATAAATTTGCTGAAGATTACGTAAGAGTAAAAATTAGGCCAATTGGTGGATTTAGTGTCAGAGATTATAGCGATGGTCTTAAATCTATTACACATAAAATGCAACCTTACACTTTGTCGTATACTCAAAAAGAAGCTGGATTTAAAGTAGAAACAAAAGAACACGTTTTAGAGGTAAAAATGAATCCTATTACTTATGAGTTAGCAAACAAATTAAAGAAAAATTTAGTTGTGGAAGGTAATGAGGATGTTATATTGGCTGATACTTCAGTTAAACTAATGATGAAATTACATCAAATTTATTCAGGAACAGTAAAGTTTGAGTCAGGTAATTCTATGATCTTAGATTTAAGCAAAGCTCAATTTATTAATGACAACTTTGGTGATGTAAAAATCGGTATTTTTTACAAATTTAAACAAGAGCTTAAATCTTTAAAAGAAGTTTATGGAGATAGATTGTGTACAGAATTAAGTGAGTTTAACTCTACAAATAAAACTATTGCTTTACAAATAGTTAGTGGAAGAGAAGGAATTAGTTTAAAAAATGCTAAAGCTTTGGTGTATTATAATATAGATTTTTCAGCTACAAGTTACTGGCAATCAAGAGATAGAATGACTACTAAAGAAAGGTTAGAAAGTGATGTTTATTGGATATTTGCAGAAGGTGGTATAGAAAAAGACATTTACAAAGCAGTTATAAAGAAAAAAGATTACACACTAAGCCATTTTAAAAGAGATTTATTAACTTTAAATTAAATATGACAGAACAACAAATTCAAGCTAAGAGAATAAAACAATTAGAATCTGAAGGGTATTATGTTATAAAATTAATTAAAACAAACAAAAATGGTATACCAGACCTTGTAGCTATTCCACCTAATTGTGGTGTTTTATTTAGTGAGGTTAAAAAACCTAAGGGCAAAGTTTCTCCTATACAGGAGTATAGATTAAAAGAATTAAAAAAACATGGAGTCAAGACAGAAGTTTATAGAGGATAAAGAATATGATATAGCTGATTTTTTTCTTGAAGCATTACAAGATGAATTTGATTTACCAATTGCTTTAAAAATCGCAGAGTATTTAGAAGAAACTAAAATAGAAGTTGCATCTAACAATTTAGTTTCTTATATTTTAGGAGGAACTATAATGTATGACAAAGATCCTATATTTTTTGCTATTGAAATTGTCAGACCAGATTCTGAGTATATGACCTTCACAGATATTAAAGAAATATCAATGGATGAATACTTAGATTTAATAAATTTAAATTTATACATAAAATCACATGAGTGTAAATAAAGTTAACAGATTAAAAAATATAGCCAACAATGTGTTTGGTGTTAATGTAGATAATAAAAACAGAGAAACAGAAACTATAGAAGCAAGAGCTACATGTTATACTATAATGCGCAAAGAATTTCATATGGGTTATACCGAGATTGGTAAACATTTTTTAAAAAAACACGCAACCATTATGCATGGCATAAAAGAATATCCTTATATGATTAAATTTAAACCAGCTATAGGTTTAAAATATGACACTTGTTTAAACTTGTTCAAAAAAAACGAAATCATGTTCGATGATAGTTTAGAAGTCGTTGATTTAATGTTAATAAAAAAAACAATAATGGATTTGGAAAAGTCAAATAGTTTGTTATCTTTAACAGTAACCCAACTCAAACAAGAAATGAAAGAACTAAAGAATCTAAAATAAATGCCCAGAGTTGCTAAAGAAGACGTACAATCTATTAGTCACATTAATTATGTTTCTAACAGTATTCACGACTTTGGTGATGAGTTATATGAAGATTTAATGGAGAGAGACCACGAAGAGGCAAAAAAGAAAGCTCAAAATTTGATAAAGATTCTTGCTGATTTAATTCAATCCTTAACAGATGAAATATAACGAAGATGAAATTAGACCGAGACTTTCTGGAAACAAAAGAAAGGCTTTTGAACACTTAAACAAAAAAGAACGTAGAATTTTAGTCATAGGAGATCTTCATGCTCCTTTCACGCTAAGTGGATATTTAGAACATTGTAAAGAAGTTTATTCCAATTACAATTGCAATCAAGTAATTTATATTGGAGATATTTTAGATAATCATGCATTTTCTTTTCATGTGCCAGATCCATCTGGTCTTTCACCAGGGAATGAGCTGTTACTTGCAAAAGAACACATACAAGAATGGTACGAAGCTTTTCCTGTCGCTGATGTTTTGATAGGAAATCACGATAGAATGGCTGCAAGGAAGGCAATGAATGGTGGAATACCTTCGGAGTGGATAAAGTCTTATAACGATGTCTTAGGCACTCCTAAATGGAATTGGTGTGAAACTATAGTCTATGACGATGTACTTTTTGAGCATGGAGAAGGAGGACAAGCAAAAACCAAAGCGAAAAATAATATGATGTCAAGTGTTTGTGGACATACTCATACCGAGGCTTACGTTTCGTGGCTGGTCGGAAAAAAACTAAAAGTATTTGCGATGCAGGTGGGGTGTGGTGTGGACAGTTCCAGCTATGCTGCAGCTTATGCTCGTAACTTTAAAAAACAAGCTATAGCTTGTGGAGTAGTAATTGGTGGTCACACTGCTATAAATTGTATGATGAAATTATGAATAAACATTTAGCTAAAGAATTAAAAACATTTGCTCACGAAGTAGCAAGAAGGTTTTCAAAACCAAATAGAGAAGGAAATGTAAGCAAAGAATCTTTTGAGGTATATGAAATTATACCAACATCAGATCAAACTGCTATTGTTTTTTTTAATAAAAATACCGAAAAATTAGGAATGGGATTTTTTTATTACATAAGTAAAGGAATGTCTAAAGGATGGAAATATTTTTTCCCTACAGATTCTCACGTTGTTGGAATGATGGCTGCTCATTATTATAAGTTAGAAGTTGAGAGACATAATTACGGTAAAAACTTTATAGATGTGTCTAACCCAACTCCTTTAGTCGATCAAAGTAAAATTAACAAATAAGTTTTTCAATCGTTTTTGCGTTTACTAAGTCTTGGCATTTTTCATACTCTTCAGTAGATACGAAATAATCAATAAGCAAATCATAAGGGTCACCTTTCATTAATTTAATAGGTTTGTAAGGATGAAACAATACTGCAACATCCTCTCTAAATTCTAAAATTTCCTCAAAAGATTTCCTCCCTGTTATAAGGTAATAACTATCAATCATCATAATTCTTTCGTTATCTTCCTCCATTATTGTCTACTATAATATTCGTCTAAAGCTTGTCGTCTCCTCATTTCTTGCAAATCTTTAAGTCGTTGTTGTTCTCTATATCGAGGAGAATTTTTAATTGCTTGTTGTTGTTGTAAATATCGCATATAAGCTTCTGGATTATAACGCTTCATATCCTTTATACTCATTTTAGTTGCTTTCTTTTTCTTTTTGTTTTTATTTTGTCTATCCTCAGAGCTTTCAACAACATATTCAGAAAACTGTAATACATACAATAATATTTCTGCAGTAGTAAGATCATCGTTTAATATTTTCTTAGAATTATTTATTAATCTCTCCACTTGTCTTGTAGGAACACCTAAAGAATTAACAAGATTATACAATGCTTTCTTTTGACTATTTGCTTTTCCATCTATACTTTTCTGTACAGCTTCAGGTTTACGTGCTTTACCATTTTTATCAAATGGACTTGTATTATACTTATCTGCTCTTGTCATATCAGCAAAAAACTTAGCTGATAGTTCTAAAATAGGAATTGAGCCTGAACTTTGACCTGTCCATGGCTTACCTGTAAAATAATCTCCTGCAAAAGTAAATAGTTGCCCCATAAGAAATATAGCGTTTAAGTTTCCTAAAACTCCAGCTCTTAATAAATCTTCAGAATCTTCATCATCCCAAGGAGCTAATATCCCTGGTAAACCAGAAGATGCAAATTGAAAGGCCAAAGGTAATAAAGAATGAAATATCATTAATCTTCTTGTATTTTCCCAAACTGTGCCTTTTCCTTGTTTATTTCCTGTAGTTGCTTTTCTATATAAATTTACTGCAGCCATTAATTCTTGTCTGAAATATTGTTTTATAGAAGTTTGAAACATATTTAATCCTCTAACAAAAGGACTTCCTGTTTGAAATTCATCTTTATCTTGCAAGTCACTTGATTGTTGAGTTTGTTTAGTATCTCTTTCAAAACCTATAATTGCAAAATCAATAACTTCTTGCTCAGTAGCTTGTGGATTAGCTTTTCTATATTGATTTTTATAAAAAATGTAATTAGGAACTCCACCAGCCAAAATAGCTCCTTTATCTCCTTGTTTAACTAAATACATAAAAATATCAATTACATTACCTGTTAAACCTGAAGGAAGAACACTTTCTACATTTTTTTTAGAATAAGTTTCTAAAGTTCTTAATATAGATTCCCCATATCTATCCTGAATATAAACAGAATTTTTTTGTATTTCTGTCCATTCGCTTCTAAACTTAGTTATGTTCATGGCAGCAATTTTTGTCCAATTTCTTACACCAATAAAAGCAGCAAATGCAGGTGCTGATGTTAATTGTTTTATATATATTGTTGGGTTAATTGCCAATTTACCTATTACAAAACTTGTAGTAATGTTATTTATAAACTCCATATTATACTCACCACTTACTCCTCTGTTTCCTATTTTAGTTATCATGTTCATAACACTCTTATAAGCAGATGTACCAAAATTTGCTTCTATTTGAGATCGTAAATCATTATTTCTAAACAATTTATTCATGTCATTTATGGTTTCACCCATAGCTGCAAAATAATTCATGTCATTAACATAAGAAGTTAGCATTCCCATTTGATCCATATCAGCAATTGGATTAGAATTTAATATTCTAACTTTAGTAGAAGCAGGAGCTGCTCCTGAAGCAAATGCATCCATACCACCTTTACCATCAACTACTAATTGCATTATGTCTTGCTCTGTATTTCTACCTTCTCTATATATTCTGCCAGCATAATATTGATTCCATGGCATTGATGTTCTGTATATTTTTTTGTATGCATCATTATAATCTTGATACAAAGAAGGGAAAAACTCTTCTACCTGCCACCTGGACATTTCCTTAACATTTTTATTAAGTTTAGATTCCATTTCACTCATTATACGTATATAATCAGATCCATATTTTTTTGCAAATGAAGATTCGTTAGCAGGATCTTTATATTGAGCAACTAAATAAGCCATTTGATTTTGACTCATTTCATTTAATTCTAAATTATCTAAAGAATCACCATAGAAAATACCTATAGGCTGTAAACTTGAATCTTTTTGCGAAAGTTTTTTCCAATTTTTTCCATAAACATTTTCTAATTTAGCATTTATAGCTAATGTAGTTGCCATTTTTCGAGCTTTATATTCTCTTGTTCCTGCATCTACTTTGTATTGTGTTCTGATTTGCGTTTCATTACCTACTAATTCACCAGGCATTTTTCCAATTATACCCATCCATGTGCCTAAATCACTATTTCTATAGATATATTCTCTCGTTCCTCTCGCAAGATTTCTAAATATTCTAAGTGCGTTTTTCTTTTTAGCATCTATTTTAGCTTGAGAAATTATAGTTGCCAGTTTAAGAGCTTTAACTGCTTCAGGATTTTTAATTAAACGTGAATTTTTATTAGATTCTAATTCAAATTCATCAAAGTTAGGGTTTTCTATGTATGTTTTAATACGTTTCCCTGTTACATCATAATAAAGTGCTTCAAAATCTGCAACATATTGTAAATGTTTTGCATATGTTTCTGCTTGCAAAACAGTTTTACCTGTTGCAATTAATTCATTAAGATTACTTACAACTCCTTGTAATGCAATTGTTTTAGTTCCGTCAATATCAGTTCCTAATTCAGAATTTAAATAATCTAACACTACATTTAAATCTGCAATATCTGATCTGTTTTCTGGTGTTTGAAAAGTAACTGATTCTAAATCAGTAATTTCTTGTTCAATATCTGATCCTTCTTTCTTTAGCTTTGTTGCATTTTTTAGTGATAATTTACCTATTCTGTTTTTTATATCTACAAGTCTTAATCTTGTGTCATCGTCTACTTTATAAGCTTTTTTCTTTCCAGAACTTATATCCTCATATTTACCACTTAAAATATCATTAATTTTTTTAAGTAAACTTTGATTAGTTTTTTTATTTACAAATTATAATATTTCTGCTTTTTTGTTTTCTAT
>Ga0114914_1000121_pt1 | contig 23671 bp, 25 predicted proteins | sample MalvirAntarct_38_FD_89689 | JGI IMG/M metagenome (GOLD analysis project Ga0114914, IMG submission 89689) | Marine viral communities from the Global Malaspina Expedition - Malaspina viral metaG Antarct_38 | ecosystem: Environmental > Aquatic > Marine > Oceanic | place: Orkney Island (southeast)... | reverse complement strand
TTCGCTTCGGGCTCCCACAGGGCAGTCATTTCGGGACGGGCGTAGCGGGGGACCATATAAGAGCTCCGATTGCGGGTCAGGCGAGATTCGCGGCTGCGCGGCGGCTAGGCCGAGCCGGCAGAATTGGCAAGGTTTGCCCCCGGGAGGCACCGCCCCGAACAGATCAGAGGAGGCCCTTGGCGCGCAGCGAGACGTTGCCTTCGCGCCCGATGATCACGTGATCGTGGACGGTGACCCCCAGCAGGCGGCCTGCTTCCGCGATCCGCGCGGTAATGGTGATATCGGCGCGGCTGGGTTCGGGATTTCCACTGGGGTGGTTATGGACGAGGATCAGCGCCGTCGCGCCCACATCGAAGGCCTTGCGGATGACCTCGCGGGGATGGATGGCGGCTTCGTCGATCGACCCTTCGCTGAGGAGGTGGTCCAGAATCAGCCGGTTCCGGGTGTCGAGATAGAGCCCGCGCACCCGTTCATGCGTCAGATGCGCCATGTCTATGTTGAGATAGTCGAGCAGCGCTTGCCAGCTACCCAGCACCGGGCGGTTCTGCACCGCACCGCGCGCCATGCGCCGCGCCGCCAGCGCATTGGCGTGCAATGCCGCAACGCTGGCATCGCCCATGCCCTTGACCTGGCGCAGCGCCTGCGGATCGGCCGTGAGCACCGCGGCGAAAGACCCGAAGTGTGCGATCAATGCCTTGGCGAGCGGTTTCGTATCGCCCTGGCGGATGGCAGCGAACAGCAGGAATTCGAGCAGTTCGTAATCGGCCAGCGCTTCAGCACCGCCGTCGAGCAACCGTTGGCGCAAGCGTTGTCGATGGCCGGTACCGGCATGGCCCGCCGAATTTTTTGGATCTCCCGGCAACCGATCCCCCACATCCCGCGTTTGAGGCACTTGCATTGCCTTTAGCAGGCATATCGCGCAAGTGTGGGATCGATGGAGCGGGCCGCGAGCGACAATGACATGACGGCCGACGATTCCGTCAGGCGATCCCGCTGGCGCCGCAAGCGCTGGGCGGCGCTGCTGGTCGTGCTGGGAGCGCTGCTACTGGCTGGCCTCGGCCTATGGCTGTCGCGCGAACGGATCGTCGACGACATCATTCGCGACCAGCTCGAGGCCTATGATATCCCGGGCAGCTACACGATCGAGCGGATCGGTGGGACCACGCAGATACTGTCCGACGTCGTGCTCGGAGATCCTGACAATCCCGACTTCACCGCCGAGCGGCTGGTGGTCACCCTGCGCCACCGGTTCGGCATTCCGGAAATCGGCGGCGTGGTGCTGGTCAAGCCGCGCCTCTATGCCAGCTACCGCGATGGCGAACTGAGCCTCGGGCGGCTCGATCCGCTGGTGTTCGGCGGGGACGACAGTCCGGCGAGCCTGCCCAATCTGAATTTCGAAGTCCGCGACGGCCGCGCGCTGCTGGCGACCGACTACGGGCCGGTTGGCATCAAGCTGGCGGGTTCCGGACTTCTCAGCCATGGCTGGCAGGGATCTATCGCGGCGAGCGCCCCCGAGCTCGCGACTGCGGACTGCGGTATCGAGAATGCCACCGCCTTCGGCAAGCTCACCTCGGTATCGGGCGAGCCGCAGTTCGCAGGACCCGTCCGCTTTGCGGCGCTCACCTGCGAGGAAAGCGGCCTTGCGCTCGACGACTACGCGATGGAGCTGAGCGTCGTTGCCGATACGGCGCTGGCCAATCCCGCGATCGAAGCACGGCTCGAGGGGGGAGAAACCCGGTTCGGCGACCAGTCCGCCGCAGCCTTGCTGGGCACGGTCCGCGCCCAGATCCGCGACCGGCTCACCACCGCCAGGTTCACGCTCGCCGCGCGCGGGGTCGATACACCGCAGGCGCTTGCCGCAGTGCTCACCGCCGAAGGGCAGATGCGGGCGACCGACGGCTTCGACCACGTCCAGCTCGACAGCAATCTGGAAGGCAACGGGCTAAGGCTGGGCCGCTCCACGATTGCAGCGATCCAGTCGCTGGCGCAGACCGGGGAGGGCACGCTGGTTGCGCCGCTGACCGGCAAGCTGGCGGCAGCGCTTCAGCGCGAAGCCCGCGGCAGCGCGCTCGATGCCGATATACGCCTGCGGATCGATCCAGCTGGCTATTCGCTGCTGGCGCCGCGCGCCGAATTGCGCGGTGGTAGCGGGGCGCGGCTCGTATCGCTTTCACGCGTCGAGATTGCTGCACCGGATGGCGAAGCCCCTTACGTTGCGGGGAACATCGCAACCGGCGGCGCGAACATGCCGCGGATCAGCGGTCGGATGGAGCGCAGCGAATCGGGTGGCTCGATATTCCGCCTGGCGATGGAGCGATATGCCGCGGGCGACAGCGCTCTCGCCGTCCCCCAGGTCGTCATTGCGCAGGGGCCGGGCGGCGCCCTCGGATTCTCTGGCCGGGTGCTCGCAAGCGGACCGCTGCCGGGCGGCTCGGCGACGAACCTCCTGCTGCCGCTCGAAGGCCGCTACGCGGGCGGGCAACTGGCGCTGTGGCGTTCCTGCATGGACGTTGCGTTCGACCGGCTTCAGCTCGCCGACCTCACGTTCGAAAAGCGCGGGGTCACACTGTGCCCGGCACGGGGACGCCCCATTCTCTCCAGCGGGCCCGGCGGCCTGCGCATAGCCGCTGGCACCAGCGGGCTCGATCTCGAGGGATCGCTGGGGGAAACCCCGATACGGATTGCCACCGGTCAGATCGGGTTCGGCTATCCCGGCGTGTTGACCGCCCGCGAAATCGATGTATCGCTGGGCCCGGTCGAGACCGCCAGCCGGTTCCGCATTTCCGACTTGGACGCGCGGATCGGGCAGGACATCGCCGGAACGTTCAGCGATGCGGATATCGCGATTGCGGCCGTCCCGCTCGATCTGATGCAGGCGAGAGGGCAGTGGCGCTTCGCCGATGGGCGCTTGGAGATCGAGGAAGGCGTGTTCACGCTGGTCGATCGCGACGAATCGCCCCGGTTCGAACCGCTTATGGCGCGCAATGCCACGCTGACACTGGCCGAGAATGTCATCGACGCGCAAGCACTGCTGAGGAATCCGGCAAGCGAACGCGTGGTGACCGCGGTCGATCTGCGCCATGATCTTGGAACCGGTGCGGGCTGGGCGGACCTCGACGTGCCCGGTGTCCGGTTCGATGAAGACTTGCAGCCCGAACAGATATCGCAGCTGGCCAAGGGGGTGATCGCCAATACCCGGGGAGTGGTCACGGGCACCGGACGTATCGACTGGGCCGCAAACGGGACTGTGACCAGTACCGGGCGTTTCTCCAGCGACGATCTCGATTTCGCGGCTGCGTTCGGACCGGTGAAGGGCGCGGCGGGGACGGTCGAGTTCACCGACCTGCTCAACCTGACGACCGCACCCGACCAGACGATCCGCGTTGCCTCGGTCAATCCGGGGATCGAAGTCTTCGATGGCGAGGTCGGCTTCGAGTTGCGCAATGGCGAAGTGCTGGCGGTATCGGGCGGATCGTGGCCCTTCATGGGCGGCGAATTGCTGCTCCGCGATGTTGATCTGACGCTGGGGATCAGCGAGGAGCGGCGCTACATCTTCGAAATCGTCGGGCTCGAAGCTGGCACCTTCGTGACCGCGATGGAGCTCGAAAACATCTCGGCAACGGGGCTGTTCGACGGAACGGTTCCAATCGTGTTCGATGAACGCGGCGACGGGCGGATCGACACCGGGGTACTGATTTCGCGGCCCCCGGGCGGTACCGTCTCCTATGTCGGCGACCTGACCTATGAAGACCTCTCACCGATTGCCAATTTCGCCTTCGATGCCTTGAAAAGCCTCGATTATTCGCAGATGCGGATCGTGATGGAAGGCCCCCTGACGGGCGAAATCGTGACCCGTGTGCGTTTCGACGGCGTGCGCCAGGGCGACGCGGCCCGGTCCAATTTCGTCACGCGGCGCCTGGCGGCACTGCCGCTGCAGTTCCGCATCAATGTGCGGGCGCAGTTCTACCAGCTGCTGACCAACCTCAAGTCGCTTTACGATCCCGCATCGGTGCGCGACCCGCGCGAACTGGGCCTGCTGTCCGACGACGGCACGCGCCTGCTGCGGCGCTCGATCACCGGCGAGGAAGCCGAACCCGATATCGACCCGGACGACATCGTGCCGGATGAAGAACCCATTCAGGAGCAGGAAAGCGAGTGAGGGCTATGAACGACCCCAAATTGACCGGGAGGGTGGCTGCCGCCATGCTCGCCACAGTCGCGCTCGGTGGTTGCATTACCGTCAATGCACCCGAGGAGCCGATCGTGATCGAGCTGAACGTCAACATCCGCCAGGAAGTGATCTACCGCCTCGCCGAAGACGCGGGCAATACGATCGAAGACAATGCGGATATCTTCTGATGGGTGAGGTTATGAACAAGCTAACGAAATCGGTTCTCGCTGCGGCGGCCCTGGCGACTGCGCTGGGCGGCATCGCGTCCCCGGCATTCGCTCAGCGCGATCCCGCCTATGCCTCGGCGCGTGCCGCCGGGCAGGTGGGCGAGCGGATGGACGGATATCTCGGCATCGTCGTGGCGGAGACCCCGGCGCTGCGCCGCATCGTCAACGACATCAACATCAAGCGCCGTGCGGTCTATTCCGAACGCGCCAAGGCAACCAATGCCACGATCGAGGAATATGCGCTGACTGCCGGGTGCCAGGCCATCCTCGCAACAGCAGTTGGCGAGAAATACCAGGCGCCCGACGGCAGCTGGCAGACGCGCACTTCGGCCGCTCCCCTGCGCGACCCGCGCTGTCCCTGACCCTTAGGCCCGACCGCCGGTTGGGCGGATTTGTGAACGCCGGCGGGCCATGCTGCCCGGCCTGTTTCGATTTTCCCGACCTTGGATGCACAGCACGCGCCGGTCCGTGTTGACTCGCCAACACCCCCCTTCTAAGGGGGCGACGCCCTCGGCGGGCAAGTCCGTGCCCGTGCCGCGCAACCCCCTTAAAGGAGCAAGGCATGAGCAACGACGAACCCGCACGGGAACCTGTTAAGGAGGATGCGCGGATCGACGCGCTGGAGGCGCGGCTTGCAGCCGCGCAGCAGCGCGAAGAGGAACGCAACCGTCCTCAGGCTTCGGGTGCCGATGCGAATTATCGCAGCGGAAACCGGGTCCTGGCGGATCTTCTTGGCGGGCTCCTTGGCGGTGCGGTGATCGGTTATGCCATCGGCTTCTTTACCGATACCAACCCGTGGGGTCTGTTGGTCGGGCTGTTCCTCGGAATAGTCGTGGCCTTCAGGAACGTTATCCGCGCGGCAAACCGGCGCCCCGGTGAATAATCCCCGAACCGAGGGGGTTACGGGGTGTTCGTTACAGGATTTAGGGACGTAAGAGACGTGGCAGCCGAACAGGCCAAAGTCGACCCGATGTACCAGTTCACGATCGAGCCGCTTGCCGGTTCGGGCGGCTGGGAAATCGCAGGCTACAACATTGCCTTCACCAACAGCGCGCTGTGGATGCTGATCACCACGGTGGTCCTGTTCCTCTTCGTGCTCGGCGGGATGAAGCGCGAACTCGTGCCCGGACGCTGGCAGATGGTCGTCGAATCCTTCACCGGGTTCATCGACGACATGCTCGAAGCGAACATCGGCAAGGAAGGGCGCAAGTATGTGCCCTATGTCTTCAGCCTGTTCATGTTCATCCTTTTCGCCAACCTGCTCGGCCTGATGCCGCTGGGCGTGTTCGGCCTGCACCCGTTCACCTTCACCAGCCACTTCACCGTCACCGGCGTGTTGGCGATCATCAGCTTCTCGATCGTGCTGCTGGTGGGTTTCTGGAAGCACGGGTTGCACTTCTTCTCGCTGTTCGTGCCCGAAGGCACGCCGCTGCCGATGATCCCCATTCTTGCACCGATCGAGTTCATCTCCTTCATGGTGCGCCCGTTCAGCCTTGGCCTGCGTCTGTTCGTGGCCATGATGGCCGGACACGTTCTGCTCGAAGTGCTGTCGAGCTTCGTGATCGACGGGACCAATGCCGGCGCCACCTTCGGCCTGATGGTCGGTTTGCCCAGCTTTATCCTGATGATCGGCATCTGCGCGCTAGAACTGCTCGTAGCCGGCATCCAGGCTTATGTTTTCGCCCTTTTGACGTCGCTGTACATCAACGACGCCGAGAACCTTCACTAATCGTTTTAATTTAGCGTTTTTCCAAAGGAGTTTGAAATGGAAGCTGAAGCTGCAAAGCTGCTCGGAGCCGGTCTCGCCGCTGTTGGTGCCGGTCTTGCCTCGCTGGGTGTCGGCAATGTCTTCGCCAAGTATCTCGAAGGCGCACTGCGTAACCCCGGCGCCGCCGACGGTCAGCAGGGCCGCCTGTTCATCGGCTTCGCCGCTGCCGAACTTCTCGGCCTGCTGGCGTTCGTCGTCGCGATGATCCTGATCTTCGTCGCCTAAGCACGACCACCGATATTGCACCGGCCGGATATGCGTCCGGCCGGTGCCGTGATTTTACCGTACCCGCCTTTCGAGAGCTGACATGCCCCAGATCGCACAGCTTGCCGAAACATGGTCCAGCCAGGTCTTCTGGCTGCTGGTCTTTTTCGGCATCACTTTCTTCGTCATCGGCCGCGGCATGGTGCCGAAGGTGATGGAAACCGTCGCCCAGCGTGACAGCCAGATCGCCGCCGACCTCGGCGCGGCCAAGGCCGCGCGCGATGCAGCCGACGAGCAGGAAGAGGCCTGGCGGGTCCGCGAGAACGAGAACCGCGCCGCGGCGCAGGCGATCGTGGCCAAGGCAAAGGACGAGGCTGCCGCCAAGTCCGAAAAGAAGCTCAAGGCGGCGCAGGCCCGTCTCGACAAGAAGCTGGCCGAAGCCGAAGACCGTATTGCCGAAGCACGCACGGCGGCGCTGACCGAGGTCGAGGCAGTCGCTGCCGAAGCGGCTCAGGACATCGTCAGCCGTCTGGCCGGTGTAAAGGTGACCAAGCCGGTTGCCACCAAGGCGGTCAAGGAGGCGATGACTCATGGCTAATCCCGTAACCGGAGCGCCCGAAGTGTTCGCCACCGAAGCTGCCCAGACCCTGGTCGAGAATGGCAATGGCGGCGCACCGGTCCACGTCGAGCCCGAATTGTGGGGGCTTGCGCCCTTCCAGATCGTCTCGATCTCGATGCTGGTCCTGCTCCTGTTCGCCTTTTTCGGCGCCAAGGTTCACAAGAAGCTGGCCGGCGGGATCGACGGCAAGATTGCTGCGATCAAGGAACAGCTCGAAGAAGCCAAGCAGCTGCGTGCCGAAGCCGAGACGCTGCGCGAGGAATATGCGCGGAAGATCGCCGGGGCCGAAAAGGACGCCGAAGCGATGCTGGCCAATGCCCGTCATGAAGCCGACGCGATCCTCGAGAAGGCCGAAGCCGACAGCAAGGATATGGTCGAGCGCCGCAAGCGGATGGCGGAAGACAAGATCGCCGCTGCCGAACGCGAGGCAGTGGCCGACGTGCGCAACCGCGCGGTCAGCGTGGCGACGGCGGCAAGCCGGTCGCTGATTTCCGACAAGCACGATGCCGAAGCCGACAGGCTGATGGCCGACAAGGTCATCGCCGGGATCTGATCCCGCGCGCGGCACCGCGACATTCGAGAGGGCGGTCCTGCGGGGCCGCCCTTTTCGTATGTGCTGCGCCGTGCAGGAGGCGCCGGAGCCTGGGGCGGTGCGAGTGCCAGCGGGATGCTACGGTTCGAGGACCAGCTTGCCGACGCTGTCGCCGCGGTCCATCCGTTCGAAGGCTTCGCGCCATGAGGTTAGCGGCAGCGTGCAGTCGACATGCGGCGCAATCCGTCCCTCGCTTGCCAGCGTGTCGATCGCGCGGGCGACCTGCTCGCCGCGTTCGGGAAACCGCCTCGCATATTCGCCGGCGCGGATGCCCACTACCGAGAACCCCTTGATCAGCGGGATATTGACCGCGATTTCGGGAATCCGCCCGGAGACGAAGCCGATCACCAGCAGCTTCCCGCCGAAGGTCACGCAGCGCGTGCTTTCATCGAAAACGTCTCCGCCCACCGGGTCGAACACGAGATCGCACAACCGGCCATCGGTCATCCGGGCAATGTCTTCGCGGAACCGCCCGGTATTGAGGATGGCAGCGTCGGGGCGGGCGACGGCGTGCAGCATCTCGAGCTTGTCCTCGCGATGCGACGCCGCGATGACCCTGCCGCCCAGCGCGCGCGCGAGGTCACAGGCGGCAAGACCCACGCCCCCGCTTGCTCCATGCACCAGCACGGTCTGGCCGGCCTGCAAGCCGCCGATTTCCACCAGCGCGACATAGGCAGTGTGATAGGCCGCGCCCATTGCCGCCGCAGCGCGGAAATCCATTCCTTCCGGCACATGGCGCAGCGCGGACGCGGGGAGCGCGACATATTCCGCGAACGCGCCGGTCTTGGCCCCTCCGCGCACCCGGTCGCCCACGGCAAAGCCGCTGCCGGGCGCCGCTTCGACGACCTCGCCGGCCATTTCCAATCCCGCGATGAAGGGCGGTTCGGGTTTGAACTGGTATTCCCCGCGCGTCATCAGCAGGTCGGGATAGTTGAGCGAGGCCGCGCGCATGCGGACCACGACCTCGCCCGGGGGCCGTTCCACCTCGGCAAGTTCGACGCCCGACAGGTCGGGCGAAAGCGCGGTGACGAGGACGGCTTTCATTGCGGTCAGAAACTGTCCTTGGCGGCGCGCAGGGCGGCGAAGGTCTCCGCCGGGCTGGTCCCGCCCCAGCGATCGCGCAGCGCGTCCGCATCGGCCCGCAGGAAGGGGTTGGTGGCCAGCTCGCGCGACAGCACGGTCGGCACGGTGGGTTCGCCCTTGGCGCGTTGTCCGTCGATGCGCGCGGCATAGAGCGCCAGTTCGGCATTGTCCGGATCGGCATGCAGGGCGAACTTGGCATTCGCCTGCGTATATTCATGCGCGCAATAGAGCAGCGTGTCGGCGGGCAACTGGCGGATCCGGTCGAGGCTGTTCCAGAACTGCTCGGCTTCGCCTTCGAACATGCGGCCGCAGCCGAGCGCGAAGACGCTGTCGCCGACGAAGGCCATGTCCGCTTCGGCGATGTGATAGGCGATATGGCCGTTGGTGTGGCCCGAGACATCGATCACGCGTACCTGCCAGTCGCCCAGCATCACGCTGTCGCCATTGCCGACCACGCGGTCGATCCGGCTCAACTTGTCGACTTCCTGCGGGGCGATGACGGTGGCTCCGGTCGCATCCACGATCGCCGCATTGCCGCCCGCATGGTCGGGATGCCAGTGCGTGTTCCAGATCTGCGTGATCTGCCAGCCCTTGGCGCTGGCCTGTTTCAGATATTCCGCTCCGTCGGGAGTATCGATCGCCGCGGTTTCGCCGCTGGCGGGGTCATGCAGCAGGAAACCGTAATTGTCGGACAGGCACGGGAATTGGTGAACTTCGAGCATGACGGTGAACCTAGGCGGGTTCCCCCGTATAGGAAAGGCCCGCTTGCGGATCTCGCAAGCGGGCCTTCCTGTGTTCGTCATCCCGGCGCAAACCGGGATCGCTGACGGCACCGCGGGACTTGTCGCCCATGATCCCGGATCAGGTCCGGGATGCCGGTGCGGCAGGCGCCCGCCGCGCGGGCGCCAACCTGTTACCGTCAGTCGTCCTTCTTCTTCAGCGCTTCGCCGAGGATGTCGCCGAGCGAGGCACCCGAGTCGGACGAACCGAACTGCTGGACCGCTTCCTTCTCTTCGGCGATCTGACGCGCCTTGATCGAGAAGTTGGGCTTCTTCGAACGATCGAAGCCGGTGACCATCGCGTCGACCTTGCTGCCGACCTGGAAGCGCTCGGGGCGCTGCTCGTCGCGGTCGCGGCCGAGATCGCTGCGCTTGATGAAGCCGGTCGCGCCGTCTTCGCCAACCTGCACTTCGAGGCCGCCATCGCGAACCTCGAGGATCGAGACGGTGACGGTTTCGCCCTTGCGGACCGAACCGGCGGCGCCGGCTTCGGTCGGTGCACCCTTTTCGAGCTGCTTCATGCCGAGGCTGATGCGCTCCTTGTCGGTGTCGACATCGAGGACGACGGCTTCAACCTGCTCGCCCTTGCGGTGCAGTGCCAGGGCGTCTTCACCCGAGATGCCCCAGGCGATGTCCGACATGTGGACCATGCCGTCGACGTCGCCGTCGAGACCGATGAACAGGCCGAATTCGGTGGCGTTCTTGACTTCGCCTTCGACCTTCGAGCCGACCGGGTGCTTGTCCGCGAACTCTTCCCACGGATTGCGCTGGGCCTGCTTGAGGCCGAGGCTGATGCGGCGCTTCTCGCTGTCGACTTCGAGGACCATGACTTCGACTTCCTGCGAGGTCGAGACGATCTTGCCCGGGTGGACGTTCTTCTTGGTCCAGCTCATTTCCGAAACGTGGACCAGGCCTTCGATGCCCGGTTCGATTTCGACGAAGGCGCCGTATTCGGTGATGTTGGTCACGGTACCGGTCATCTTCATGCCGACCGGGTACTTCGCGGCAACGCCATCCCACGGATCGCTTTCCAGCTGCTTCATGCCGAGGCTGATGCGCTGGGTTTCTTCGTTGATGCGGATGATCTGGACGGTCACCGTGGCGCCGATTTCGATCATTTCGCTGGGGTGGTTGACCCGCTTGTAGCTCATGTCGGTGACGTGCAGCAGGCCGTCGATACCGCCGAGGTCGACGAAGGCGCCGTAATCGGTGATGTTCTTGACCACGCCGTCGATCACCTGGCCTTCGGCCAGCTTGTCGATCAGTTCGCTGCGCTGTTCGGCGCGGGTTTCTTCAAGCACGGCGCGGCGCGACACGACGATGTTGCCGCGGCGGCGGTCCATCTTGAGGATCTGAAAGGGCTGGGCCATGTCCATCAGCGGAGTGACGTCGCGCACGGGGCGGATGTCGACCTGGCTGCCGGGCAGGAAGGCCACGGCGCCGTCGAGGTCGACGGTGAAGCCGCCCTTGACGCGGCCAAAGATGCGGCCTTCGACGCGCTTGCCTTCGCCGAATTCGTTTTCGAGCTTGTCCCAGGCGGCTTCGCGGCGGGCGCGGTCGCGGCTGAGCATCGCTTCGCCTTCGGCGTTTTCGACGCGGTCGACATAGACTTCGACTTCATCGCCGACGCCGGGCGCGGTTTCGGTTTCGGAGCGCTGGAATTCCTTGAGATCGACGCGGCCTTCGCTTTTGAGGCCGACATCGATGTGCGCCATGCCGTTTTCGATGGCAGTGACGGTGCCCTTGACGACGCGGCCTTCGAAGCCGCCATCATCGGCGCCACCGAGCTGCTCGTCGAGCATGGCCGCGAAATCGTCGCGGGTGGGATTGGCTGAAGTTGCCATGTGTGAGTAGTCCTAACTTACGTTTGCTACCGGCCACCGGTTTTACCGGGGTCTTTACCCGTCTCTGCGCACGATTGCGCAGGCCAACGGGGCAAGAGGGCCGCTGTCTCCCGCGAGGCCGGATGCCGCCGCGGAAGTCCTTTCAATCGGGGATTGAGAGAACGGGCGCGCGCCTAGGCGAAACGGGCGCGAAAGGCAAGCGAATTGCGGGCCGCTGCCGATAGACATGGACCGCATGTTACACGGTCTGGAGCAAAAACCGGTGCTGGCGCTCCGCTTCGTGCAAACGGCGGGATTCCGCAGGGTCGATAGCAAGGGGAGGGGCATCGCTGGCACCATGCGCCGGCCCGGGCCATGTAGGAAAGCGCCCCGCGCGCCGCTTCCCGGGACCGCTCAGCCGATAGCCTGCTCGACTGCCTCGATCGCCGCGGCGACGGCCTCGTCCTTGTCGAGGTCGCTGGTGTCGATCACCATCGCATCGGGGGCCGGCACCAGGGGGGCGACGGCGCGGTTGCGGTCGCGTTCGTCGCGGCGCCGCAAATCGTCCTGGATCTCGAGCAGGTTCACGCCCGCGCCGCGTTCGCGCATTTCGAGGAAGCGGCGCTGCGCGCGCGCCTCGACGCTGGCGGTCACGAACAGCTTGGCCTGCGCCTCGGGCGCGATCACCGTGCCGATGTCGCGCCCGTCGAGCACGGCGCCGGTGTCGCGCGTGGCGAAGCTGCGCTGGCGGTCGAACAGCGCCTGCCGCACCGCCGGGTGAACCGACACGCGGCTTGCCAATCCGCCGGTCTGCTCATCGCGCAATGCGGGATCGCCGAGCAAGGTATCGGGAAAGCCGGTGGCGGCGAGCGCATCGCCGGCGTCGTCCGGGTCGCCGCCGTCGAGGAAGACCTGCCGGCCGACCGCGCGATAGAGCAGCCCGGTATCGAGATGGGGCAGGCCGAAATGAGCCGCCAGGGCCTTGGCAATCGTGCCTTTTCCGCTGGCAGTCGGTCCGTCTACGGCAATGATCATGCTTCGCGTTCCTGTGTCTTGCGCGTGCCCCGCACGGCCTTGGCGATGCCGAAGATCGCGATGGCGGCCCAGAATCCCTCGAGCACGAGGCTCGGCCAATTGGTATGCACCAGCAGCGAGACGGTAAGCAGCGCTGCCCCCATGAGATTGGTGCCATGCAGAACGAACGGGTTGGGCGCATCCTTGATGGTCAGATAGCCATAGGCGCCGATAATGCAGGCGGTGCCGACGAAACCAACCCAGCTGGCCCAGTCGAGCCCGGTCATGCCGCGGCCTGCGCGATCAGATCGATGAAATTGGGGAAGCTGGTGGCGATCGGTTCGGCGCTGTCGATGGCGACGCCGTCGCCGCTGGCGAGCCCTGCGACCGCCATGCTCATCGCGATGCGGTGGTCGAGATGCGTGGTAACCGGACCGCCGCCGGGCAGCGGCGTGCCGCCCGAGCCCGTTATGGTCAGCCCGTCGTCGCTTTCCTCGACCTTTGCCCCGGCCAGGCGCAGCGCGGCCGCCATGGCGGAGAGGCGGTCGCTTTCCTTGACGCGCAATTCCTCCAATCCGCGGGTGATGGTGGTGCCGCGCGCCAGCGCTGCGGCCACGAACAGAACGGGAAATTCGTCGATCATGCTGGGGGCGATCGCCGGGTCGACTGCAATCCCTTCGAGGACGGCGTGGCGTACACGCAGATCGGCCACCGGCTCGCCGCCGACCTCGCGCTCGTCGATGAATGCGATATCCGCGCCCATCTGCCGCAGCACGCGGAAGATGCCATCGCGCGTGGGATTGAGGCCGACGTTCTCGATCACCAGGTCGCTGCCGGGCACGATGCTGGCGGCGACGGCAAAGAACGCCGCCGAGGATGGATCGCCCGGCACTTCGATATCGCAGGGGTGCAAATCGGCGGGGCCGTGGATGCGGATGATCCGCGCGCCATCATCCTCTTCCACGCTCAGTTCGGCACCGAAGCCGCGCAGCATGCGTTCGGTATGATCGCGTGTGGCGACCGGTTCGATCACACTGGTGATGCCGGGCGTGTTGAGGCCCGCCAGCAGCACCGCGCTCTTGACCTGCGCGCTGGCGACCGGGAGGCGGTATTCGATCGGTACGGCGGGCTGGAGGCCCTCCATCATCAGCGGCAAGGTGCCGCCGGGGGAGGGGGTGAAGCTGGCCCCCATCTGCGACAGCGGATCGATCACCCGGCCCATCGGGCGCTTCGACAGGCTGGCATCGCCGGTAAAGGCGGCGGTTATGCCATGGCTGGCAATGAGCCCCATCAGCAGCCGCGTCGAGGTGCCCGAATTGCCCATGTCGAGCGCCTCGCCGGGCTGCAGCAGCCCGCCGACGCCGACCCCGTCGACCACCCAGTCGGACCCGTCGCGATCGATCCGCGCGCCCATCGCGCGCAGCGCGGCGGCAGTGGCCAGCACGTCTTCGCCCTCGAGCAGGCCCGAAATGCGGCTGCGGCCCACGGCCAGCGCCCCGAACATGAGCGCGCGGTGGCTGATCGACTTGTCGCCGGGGACGCGGATGCGCCCGGTCAGCGGGCCGGAAGGAAAGAAGGTATGGGCGGTCAAGCGATTGTCCCGTATGACGCTGGTGGCGGAACGCCGCGCTTTGACAGTGGCAATGCGTTCTGGCAAGGCGCGCGCGCTGTTGATTCCTGCATGGCAGGTTCCCATCAATACGATTACGAATTCACGGCCCCGGGCGTAACGGCTGGGGCGGCACACTCAAGGATTACACATGGTCAAACCGGAATGGGGCACCAAGCGGACGTGCCCGAACTGCGGCACCCGCTTCTACGATCTGAACAAGGACGAACCCGTCACCTGCATCGAATGCGGTGAGGAATGGTCGCCCGAACCCGTGCTCAAGTCGAAGCAGCCGATCCTTGCCGAGGAAGAGAGCAAGAAGAAGAAGGACGCCGAGGCGGACAGCGATCTGGGCGGCGATGACGACGATGACGATCTCGACATCGATATCGACGAGGACAGCGATTCTCCCGACAATGAAGTCGACCTCGGCGGTGACGACGACCTCGGCGTCGAAACCAAGTCCAAGGGCGACGACGACAACGTCGACGAAAGCTGATTTTTTCTCTTGCGTTGCGCGGGGCAGCCCCATAAAGGGCTGCCTCCGCAAGGCTGGCGCACCTCCCAGGGGGCGCCATGAAAAATGGCTCGGGGCCTTAGCTCAGCTGGGAGAGCGCTACAATGGCATTGTAGAGGTCAGCGGTTCGATCCCGCTAGGCTCCACCATTTTCCCCATTGCGGGCCGGATATGTTGGTAGCAGGCCGCGGCGACGGTTGCGGCTTGCTTCCACCACACCCGGGCAGACAGTTCTGGGTTTCACCGGGGAATTCCCCACGCTGGCCAACGAGTTTTCGTTCGCCGGCGTTTTTCGCGTCTATTCGGGCCGCCCGCGGTTCGGAAGGAGTAAGCAGGCATGTTCGACAATCTGTCCGATCGCCTCGGTAACGTCTTCGACCGCCTGAAGGGGCGCGGCGCGCTGTCCGAAAGCGACGTGCGGGAAGCCATGCGCGAGATTCGCGTGGCGCTGCTCGAAGCCGATGTCGCGCTGCCCGTGGTGCGCCGCTTTATCGATGCGGTGACCGAGAAATCGGTCGGCCAGGACGTGCTGCGCTCGGTCACGCCGGGCCAGCAGGTCGTCAAGATCGTCGATGACGAGCTGGTGGCGATGCTCGGCGGAGGCGAGGATGCCGATCCCGCCGACCGCGAACTCAATTTCGCGGCCAAGCCGCCGGTGGTGATCATGATGGTCGGCCTGCAGGGTTCGGGCAAGACGACCACGACTGCCAAGCTGGGCAAGCTGCTCAAGGAAAAGCACGGCAAGAAGGCGATGATGGCGTCGCTCGACGTCAACCGTCCGGCGGCGCAGGAACAGCTCAAGGTGCTCGGCGAACAGGTCGATGTCGCCACGCTGCCGATCATCGAGGGCCAGCAGCCGGTCGATATCGCCCGCCGGGCAATGGACAGCGCCAAGCTGCAGGCCGCCGACGTGCTGCTGCTCGATACCGCGGGTCGCCTGCATGTCGATGAAGCGCTGATGGCCGAGATGAAGGCCATCGCCGGCGTCTCGACGCCGACCGAAGTGCTGCTGGTGGTCGACAGCCTGACCGGCCAGGACGCGGTCAATGTCGCGCAGAGCTTCACCGGCGAAGTGCCGCTGACCGGCGTGGTGCTGACCCGCATGGACGGCGATGCGCGCGGCGGTGCGGCGCTGTCGATGCGCTATGTCACCGGCAAGCCGATCAAGTTTGCAGGGACCGGCGAAAAGCTCGACGCGATCGAGGCGTTCGACCCCAAGCGCGTGGCGGGCCGCATCCTCGGAATGGGCGATGTCGTCAGCCTGGTCGAAAAGGCCGCGCAGGGCATCCAGCAGGACGAGGCGGAAGCGCTCGCCAAGAAGATGGCCAAGGGCCAGTTCGACCTCGAAGACCTGCGCATGCAGTTGAAGCAGATGCAGAACATGGGCGGGCTGGGCATGCTCGCGGGGATGCTGCCGGGCATGAAGAAGGCCAAGGCGGCGATGGCAGCGTCGAACATGGACGACCGGGTGCTGCTGCACATGGATGCGATCATCGGGTCGATGACCGCCAAGGAGCGCAAGAACCCCGCGCTGCTCAACGCCAAGCGCAAGAAGCGCGTGGCAGCGGGGTCGGGCACGCAGGTGCAGGACGTCAACAAGGTGCTGAAGATGCACCAGGAGATGTCGCGCGCCATGAAGCAGATCAAGAAGATGGGCGGGCTCAAGGGCCTCGGCGCTTTGTTCGGCAAGGGGGGCATGGGTGCCGCCATGCCGGGTCTTGGCGGTCCGGGCGGCGGGATGCCCGGAATGGGCGGCGGCAAGGGGCCGGGGGTGGATCCCTCCACGCTTCCGCCCGACCTGCAGGACCTGCTCAACAAGAAATAGATTTCAGACGTTTACATTCGAAAGGTAATATCAAATGGCAGTTGCAATCCGTCTTTCGCGTGGTGGTGCGAAGAAGCGCCCCTACTACCGCATCGTGGTTGCCGATTCGCGTGCCGCACGCGACGGCAAGTATCTCGAGCAGATCGGCACCTACAACCCGATGCTGCCCAAGGATTCGGGCGAGCGCGTCAAGCTCAACGAAGACCGCGCCCGCCACTGGCTGAGCGTCGGCGCCAAGCCGAGCGACCGCGTCCACCGCTTCCTCGATGCCGCCGGCATCCTCGAGCGCAGCCCGCGCAACAACCCGAAGAAGGCCGAGCCGGGCGAAGCCGCCAAGGAACGCGCCGAGGAAAAGGCCGCGAAGCAGGCTGAAGCCGAGGAAGCCGCCAAGGCTGCCGCGGAAGAAGCCAAAGCTCCCGCCGAAGAAGCAGCTGCCGAAGACGCTCCCGCCGAGGAAGCCGCAGCTGAAGAAGTTACCGAAGACAAGGGCGAGTAAGCGCGCCCATGTCGGACAAGCCCGTCACGCTCGCTGCCGTCACCGGTGCGCATGGCGTGACGGGCGAAGTCCGCCTGAAGCTGCTCGGCGAGGGCTATGAAGCGCTCAAGCCGCACAAGAGCTTCAACGGGGGGTCGCTGACCCTCACCAAACTCCGCAGCGATAACAAGGGCGGCGCGATCGCGCGGTTCGCCGAGGTGGCCGACCGGACCGCGGCCGAACAGCTGCGCGGTACCGCACTTGCGGTTTCGCGCGAGAACCTGCCGGCGCTGGACGAGGGGGAATTCTATTTCTCCGACCTGCTCGATCTGGCCGTCGTCACCGTTACGGGCGAAGCGGTGGGTCGCGTCTGCGCAGTGGAGAATTTCGGCGCGACCGATATCGTCGAGATCGAGAAAACCGACGGCAAAAAGTTCATGGCGCCGCTGACCGCGCAGGCAGTGCCGCGCTGGGACGCGAGCCAGTTGGTGATCAACCCCGATTTCATCGGCTAGCCGGGAGGCGCCCGCAAATTCAGCGCCTGAGCGGACGTTCGCGGGCGAGGTGATTGCGGATCTTGGTTGCGGCAACGCCCGCCTGTCCCATCGCATGGCTGATCTGGTCGAGTCCGATCACCACGTCGCCCGCAGCGAACAGCCCGGGCACGCTGGTTTCGAGGTGGTCGTCCACCAGTACGCAGTCCTGTTCGCTGACCTCGGCCCCGCAGCTGACTGCCAATCCCGAACGCACCAGCGATCCAAGCGCGGGATAGATGCTGTCGAAGGCCATGCGGCCCGCGCCAGTGTCGAAGGCGATCCGGCCATTCTCGATCGCATAGCCGCTGCACGGGCCCGCCACCCGGGCGATCCCCGCCGCGTCCAGCGCCTGCGAACACTGTGCGGACAGGTCGTGGTCGCCGTGCGGTGATACCAGCGTAAGGTCGGCCGTATAGGTGCGGATGAACTGCGCTTCGGCGGTGCCATGGTCGGCGGTGCCGATCACCGCCACGCGCTTGTCGGTCACTTCGTAGCCATCGCAGACCGGGCAATAGCGCAGCAGCCCGCGGCCGAGCGCTTCGGCGTGGAACTGGTCGTCCATCCCTTCCGGCCGGTTGTTGACCACGCCGGTCGCCAGCAGGACGGTGCGCGCGCGGAAGTCCTCGTCGTCGCAGCGCACGATGAAATGGTCGCCATCGCGCCGCAGGTCGGTCACGCGGCGGGGTTCGCGCAGCGCGCCGTAGCGAGCCGCCTGGTCGCGCATGCGTTCGAGCAGTTCGTTGCCGTTGATCCCGTCGGGAAAACCCGCATGATTGTGGCTGGTGGGGATCCAGCTCGCCCGGCTCGTACCGCAATCGAACATGCGGATCGCAAGGTGATAGCGCGCCAGATAGATCGCGGCGGTCAGCCCGGCGGGCCCCGCACCCACGATGACGCAATCGTCGACATTCATGGCAGGACTACGCACCACGCGCCGATGGGTGCCGTTCGCCGAGGCAGAATGGCCGCCGGACCGGTCCGCGCTTTTGCATGCACACGTCGGCATGGCAGAACCTTCGGCAAGGGGGATTGCAAACGATGATCGAAAATATGGTTTTCCTCGCCGGCGCTTACGCAGCGTTGGCCGCCGGGCTCGGTACAGGTGTCGGCAGGGTGTCGCCTTCGATCGGGCCGCGGCTGCGCCATGCTTTCGCGGGCATCGCGCCGCTTGCCGCGGTGCTCGGGATGAAGCTGACCGAGGCCGACAGCGTGACGCTGCATGGCGCGGACCTCGCCGCGGGCGGCGGACTGGTCGTGCTGGGTATCGCCGCGTCGGTAATGGCCGCGAAAGTCTTGCCTGCAGCCGGGCGCGCTGCGCCTGCAGAGGATCGCCTGCCGATCGGCTGATCCCCGCGGCCGGCTATGGCGCTGCTGCCGATTGGCGGCTAGGGCGCGCGGCATGGGTTTTGCAGCCACCATTCTCACGCTCTATCCCGAGATGTTCCCCGGTCCGCTGGGGGTCAGCCTTGCCGGTCGCGCGCTCGAGCGCGGCGACTGGTCGTGCGAGACCGTGCAGATCCGCGATTTCGCCACGGACAAGCACCGCACCGTCGACGATACGCCCGCGGGCGGCGGCGCTGGCATGGTGCTCAAACCCGATGTGCTTGGCGCGGCGATCGCCAGCGTGGGCGAGGGGCGGCCGATCCTTGCCATGACGCCGCGCGGCAAGCCGATATCGCAGGCGCGCATCCGCGCCATCGCGCAGGGCCCCGGCGTGGCCATCTTGTGCGGCCGTTTCGAAGGCTTCGACGAACGCATTTTCGAGGCCTATCCGCAGATCGAGCAGGTCAGCCTCGCCGATATCGTCCTGTCGGGCGGCGAGACCGCTGCGCTAGCCATTCTCGACGCTTGCATTCGCCTGCTTCCCGGCGTAATGGGCGCGCCCGATAGCGGAGTCGAGGAGTCCTACGAGAACGGGCTCATCGAATACCCGCAATATACCCGACCTCAGCAATGGGAAGGGCGCACGATCCCTGAAGTGCTGCGATCGGGGGATCATGCGAAGATCGCTGCTTGGCGCAAGGCAAGGAGCGAAGACGATACTCGGTTACGCAGGCCGGACCTTTGGGAGCGTTACTGTGACGCTCGGGACCGACCTGCCTCTGGCGCGCGGCGAAAAGACTAAGGATACGGTTCGATGAACCTCATTCAGCAGCTCGAAGCGGAAGCTATCGAGAACCTCGGGAAGGAAATCCCCGAATTCCGCGCCGGTGACACCGTGCGCGTCGGCGTCCGCGTTGTCGAAGGCAACCGTGAACGCGTCCAGAATTTCGAAGGCGTTGTCATTGCCCGCTCGAACCGCGGCATGGGCAGCAACTTCACCGTGCGCAAGATGTCGTTCGGCGAAGGTGTGGAACGCGTGTTCCCGCTCTACTCGCCGATCATCGACAGCATCACCGTGGTGCGTCGCGGCATCGTGCGTCGTGCCAAGCTCTATTACCTGCGCGGCCGCACCGGCAAGCGCGCGCGTATCGCGGAACGCCGCGACAACGCGCCCAAGGCGTAAGCGCAAGACAGCAGTTCTCTTCGCGAGAATCTTGGGGCGGTTTTCCTTCGGGGAGACCGCCCTTTTTGCATCTTACGCCGCAGTTGCCTGGCGAGGGAGCACGAGCCTTCACCGGGCCGGCGGGGCATGGCGCGGGCCCGGTGCTTGCAATCGCGTCACCGCGTTGCGAGGAAGCAGTCGATCGATCCTTGGGGAGAACCTATGAAAGCCATGTCCCTTGCCGCCGCGCTGGCGTTCGGCACCTGCCTGTCTGCCCCGGCCAATGCCCAGACCACTACGGAGACTGCGCCCATGGACCTGACCTTCGAGCGTGTCTTCGCCTCGCCCGGCCTCGACGGGCCGACGCCGCGCAAGGTGAAGCTGTCCCCCGACGGGCGTTATCTTACCGTGCTGCGCAATCGCGCCGACGACCGCGAACGCTACGATCTGTGGGCCTATGACCGCAATGCGGGCGAATGGGTAATGCTGGTCGACAGCGAGGCGCTGGGTTCGGGTCGCGAACTGTCCGAGGAGGAGAAGATGCAGCGCGAGCGCGCGCGGGTCGGCAGCCTGAAGGGCATCATCGACTATCAGTGGACCGAGGATGGCACCGGCGTGCTGGTCCCGCTCGATGGCGATCTCTACCTCGCGCGAGTGGGCGGGGAAGTGGTGCGGCTGACCGATACCGAGGAAAGCGAACTCAATCCCGCGCTCAGCAACACGGGCAGCCACGTTTCCTTCGTCCGCGATCGCCAGCTGTGGGTGGGCGAGACGGGGGGCGAGACCGCGCCGATCACGCCGCGCGAAGGCGCGGCGGTACGCTGGGGCGAGGCCGAGTTCGTCGCGCAGGAGGAAATGGGCCGGATGACCGGCTATTGGTGGAGCCCCGACGACCGGCGCATCGCGGTCGAGCGCTTCGACGAGAGCATGGTCGGCATCGTGACGCGGGCGGCGATCGGCGCGACGGGCACCAGGGTGTTCGACCAGCGCTATCCGGTCGCGGGCAGCGAAAACGCCGATGTCGAACTCTATGTGATGGATCCCGACGGCGAGAACCGGGTGAAGGTCGATCTCGCCGCGCATCAGGAGCCGGGAATCTATACCGAAGGCGATCCGACCGATTTCTATCTCGCCCGGGTGGACTGGGCGCCCGATGGCAGCGCGCTCTACGTCCAGATCCAGAACCGCGAGCAGACCGTGCTCGACATGCTCCGCGTCGATCCGGAGACGGGCGCGGTGTCGCCGGTCTTCACCGAAAAGGCCGCGGTTGCGGATTACTGGATCAATCTTGGTGACGATTACAAGCTGCTCGAGAATGGCAGCCTGGTCTGGTGGTCCGAGCGCGACGGCTTTGGTCACCTCTATCTCTATTCTGCCGACGATGGCTGGAAGGATGCACGCCAGCTGACGCGCGGGTCATTCGTCGTCACCAAGTTGGTGGGTGTGGACCAAGCAGCGGAGCGCCTGTTCTATCTCGCCACGAGCGAAGAGGACCCGCTCGAACAGCATATCTATGCGCTCGACTACGGCGATCCGTCCGCGCAACCGGTGCAGCTGACCGAAAGCGGCTTCACCCATACGGCGACGATGGACGGGAAGGGGCAGACGCTCGTCATCCTCCGCTCGAACGACGACACGCCGCCGCAGAGCTATATTGCCGACCAGGAGGGGCAGCGCCTCGCATGGATCGAGGAGAACGCGCTCGATGCGGATCATCCCTACGCGCCCTACCTCGCCAGCCACCGGCCGACGCAATACGGGACGATCCCAGCCGAGGACGGCACTCCGCTGCACTGGGAAATGATCACGCCCGAAATGGAGCCGGGCAAGCGCTATCCGGTCTATTACTATCACTACAGTGGGCCGGGCCCGCAGATCGTTAATCGAGGCTGGAACGGCGCGTTGCCCCAGGCCATCGTCGACAGGGGCTATATCTGGTTCGCGCTCGACAATCGCGGCAGCAATTATCGCGGGGTTGCCTTCGAACAGCCGATCTACCGGGCGATGGGCGGGGTCGAAGTGCGCGACCAGAAGGCCGGGGCGGAATATCTCAGGACGCTCGACTTCGTCGATCCGGACAAGATCGCCGTGGATGGCTGGTCCTATGGCGGCTACATGACGCTGAAGCAGTTGCAGGCCGACCCGGGCCTCTACGCCGCTGGCATCAGCGGCGCGCCAGTGACCCGCTGGTCGCTCTACGACACACATTATACCGAGCGTTACATGGGCACGCCGCAAGACGACGGCGCAGCCTATGATGCCGCCAGCGCGATCCCCGATGCGACGAAGATAAGCGATCCGCTGCTGATCATCCACGGCATGGCCGATGACAATGTGGTGTTCGAAAACGCGACCGAGATCATCTCCGCGATGCAGGAAGCCAACGTGCCGTTCGAGATGATGCTCTATCCCGGATACACGCACCGCGTTTCGGGCGAACAGATCTCACCGCATCGCTACAACACCGTGTTCCGCTTCCTCGAGAGCCATGGTGTAACCCCGCCCGAGTGAGGCTTTAGGGGGCGCAAACGTATGTGCGCTTGCGGGGGCGCAGCTAATCGCTATCTCGGCGACACAGAAATACTGGAGATGTAATTTGGGTTATCGTGTTGCCGTGGTCGGTGCGACCGGGAATGTCGGCCGGGAAATGATGCAGGTCCTGGCAGAACGCGGCTTCCCCTGCGACGAGGTGGCAGCGGTTGCCAGCAGCCGCTCGCAGGGCACCGAAGTCGAATTCGGCGACACGGGCAAGATGCTCAAATGCAAGAACATCGAGCATTTCGACTGGGCCGGCTGGGACATCGCGCTGTTTTCCGCGGGCAGCGGACCGGCCAAGGAATATGCGCCCAAGGCAGCGGCGGCCGGCTGCGTCGTCATCGACAACAGCTCGCTCTACCGCATGGATCCCGATGTGCCGCTGATCGTGCCCGAGGTGAACCCCGAGGCGATCCACGATTATGCCAAGCGCAACATCATTGCCAATCCCAACTGCTCGACCGCGCAGCTGGTGGTGGCGCTTGCGCCGCTGCACAGGGCAGCGCGGATCAAGCGCGTGGTGGTCTCGACTTACCAGTCGGTCTCGGGCGCAGGCAAGGCGGGGATGGACGAGCTGTTCCAACAGAGCCGCGCGATCTTTGTCGGGGACTCGATCGAGCCGGTGAAGTTCACCAAGCAGATCGCCTTCAACGTCATTCCGCATATCGATGTCTTCATGGACGATGGTTCGACCAAGGAAGAATGGAAGATGGTGGTCGAGACCAAGAAGATCCTCGACTCCAAGATCAAGCTCAACGCGACCTGCGTGCGGGTGCCCGTGTTCGTCGGCCACGCCGAGGCGGTGAATATCGAGTTCGAGGACGAACTGTCGGCCGAACAGGCGCAGCACATCCTGCGCGAGGCCCCCGGCATCATGCTCGTCGACAAGCGCGAGGACGAGGGATACGTCACCCCGGTCGAGGCGGCGGGCGACAGCGCGACCTACATCAGCCGCGTGCGCGACGACCCGACGGTCGACAATGGCATCACGCTGTGGTGCGTTTCCGACAATCTGCGGAAGGGCGCCGCGCTCAATGCGGTGCAGATCGCCGAACTGCTCGGCCGCGAATGCCTCAAGAAGGGATGATCCGCGCCGCCCTGCTGCTTGCGCTCCCGCTGGCCCTGGCGGGATGCGGTTCGGCGCCGGACCAGCCCGCCGCGGAAGCGGGCGAGCAGGGCGATGCCGCGCAGCAGCGCATCGCGCAGGCGCGGATCGTGGTGAACGCCGACGGGCTTTCGGCGAGCGGCGAAACGCTCGGCTTCAGCACACCGCGTGCCGAGGTCGATGCCCTGGCCGAACAAGCGTTCGGCGCAGCGCCCGCAAAGTCGCGCAATGAAGAATGCGGCGCAGGGCCGATGGATTTCAGCCAGTTCGGTCCGCTGCAGATCGCCTATCTCGACGGCAGCTT
>Ga0114914_1000109_pt1 | contig 26409 bp, 28 predicted proteins | sample MalvirAntarct_38_FD_89689 | JGI IMG/M metagenome (GOLD analysis project Ga0114914, IMG submission 89689) | Marine viral communities from the Global Malaspina Expedition - Malaspina viral metaG Antarct_38 | ecosystem: Environmental > Aquatic > Marine > Oceanic | place: Orkney Island (southeast)... | reverse complement strand
CTTCATTTATAGACGTTCCAAATTCCCAACCTTTTTTATAGTAGGCTGAGCTTTTCATATTAAGGCTATTCACTTTCTTTTTTATAATCGCATCGATTGCTCCAAGCTTAAAATAACTCAGATAGTTTTTACGTTTAACATCATCTTTTATTAGTTCTTGCATATTAGAACCTTTCTATTTTGCTAGTTATGCCATTAATAGCTATTTAAGAGCTATATGACGGGTTATTGTAAAGGCTAGGTCTATTCTAACCTTTACAAATTCTTTTATTGCTCAGTTATACAAATCTTGAGTTTGATAAACTAAATTCCAAATAGTGTATTTCTTGCTAAATGGATTTATGAAAGAGATTGTTAAAACAGTTAATAATATTATTATTACTGTTGTTTCTGTTATGTCTTTTTTTGTCATTGTTTAGTCTCCTATGCTAGTTTGTGAGCCTTGAAGCTCCTGCAAAGCTCTAATAAATAGAGCCTTGAGAGAGTAACAAGTTAGCCCGTTATAAATATAAGCTTATCGTCTAAGGCTTTTTTATTCATGCCTAACTCTTTAGATGCTTTTGTTGTGATTATATCTTTTACCAGTCTTTCATGTATAGCTCTTGCTTCTTTTATTAGTTCTTCAGCTCTTGTAATACTGATCTCATAATGTTCTGCGAACTTTTCATAAGTTAAATAATTATTAAACCAATCTAAGAATATTGATTGCAAATATTTATCAGCGTTTACAGTAAAAGATTGATATTGTTTAAAAGACGATCCTTTTAGTTGGATTGCTAAGCCCTCTATTAAAGCCCTTTTATCTTTGTTTGTTAATGTCATAATATATCCTTTTCTTTGCTAGTTGTTTGAGCTTTTAAAGCTCCCATAATACAGGCGTTAACCTGTATTATAAGAGTATTAAAGTTTACGCTACTTTCTTTTCTTCTGTGTTTACTAGCTCAACGTAATCATATTCTATGAATTGCAAAAATACGCCACTATCTAGCCAGAACTTATTATATTTTTCTATCTTTTCTGGATAGTTTAAAACAAAACTTTCAGCCATAAAAACGCTTGTTTTAACATGTAAATAATCTTTTACAGTATGCAACTTACTTGAATCATTATAATATATTGATTTGTTTTGAGCTATCATTGCATCAATCATATGTTTTACAGTAAAATACTTAGCTGAAAGATTGGCGGTGAACTTGCCATAATCTCTACCATTGCACCAACCATTTCTGTGCATTTTTTCCTGTTGCAGTTCATACTTAAAAATATTATCTCTGTATTTATTCCATGTAATATTATTCATAAATTGTAGACTGTCATACATGGTATTGATTGTTTTTATCTGTTTATTGTTTATCATGGTCTTTATCCTTTTCTGTTGCTAGTTAATGAGCTTTTAAAGCTCTCTTGATACAGTAATAAATACTGTATCAAAAGAGTATTAAAGTTATTTGTTGATCTTGCTAAAGATTATTAAAAGCATAATTGAAAACATAATAAAGATTGTTCCAATTGCACATGCTACCATGTCTTGAAGTGTCATTGATCCATCAAGTAAGGTATTTGTTATAGTTATTATATAAAGACCTACTATGAGGAACGATAAACCTATTAAAAGCTTAGCTGTTATTATTAAAGTTTGTAACATTACACTCGCCTCCCGTGTCTTCTCCATTGTTGCCATTTATAATCTTTAATAACCTTTAAGATATTATCATAATTATCTAATCTTCTGTTAAGGTACTTATCAACGATTGCATCTGTAGATAAGTTATTTTCAATGTCTTTTATTATGCTACTTTGTTTCATGGTCTTCTCTCCTTTTCTTAGTTGCTAGTAATTAACGTATACCAACAGTATATACATCAATGGTTATAATACAATGATTAAATGCAAATAAATATCCTGACAAAACAAGGGGTTAACAAATTAGATTTATTAATGCAGATTAAGTAGGTTAATATTTCTGTTGTGTTGATTGCTATAATAGTTTATTGGCTTGTATATAAAAGAGATACAGATTAAGTAGGTTAATATTCATACATAGTTGAGACATTCCACAGCGGCAAGGCACACAGCAATATAAAAATATTATTAGTCTATACTATAGAGAATAAAAAATAGAGGCGAATAAAAGAAGATAGCAAGGCGGGAAAAGAAACAGAATAACAAGGAAAAAAGAAAAGGTACGGGGGCTATAAAAAAAATGGATATACCCCAATCGCACCTGCACTTCTTTATATATGTTAATAGGTAGTTCCAAACACACATGATTAGCAAAGCAAAACAACAGCACATCATAGCATCAATAACAGACGGGCATAGCCTTGTGAAAGCCTGTGTTAAGGCAAAGGTCAGCCGTGCCACTTTATATCGTCACATGCGAGAGAATAAAGAATTAGATGGCGATGTTAAACAAGCCCAACGACAAGCGGCTGAGAAAGCCTTAGAAGAGCTAGAGGATATGTATGGCGATGCCTTGCATGGTCGAAAGAGCTATGACCCTAATCTTTTGAGAGATTATGGACATCATGTCAGATGGAAGGTGCAGAAGATATTACCAGAGCGATTTGGTGAGCAGAAGAATAGGACTGGCGTGGAGATAACGGATGGTGCACTTAAAATAGTATGGGAAACTGGTGGGGGAGATGACGATGCAGGTTAAGATACCTTATAAGCCACGAGAATTACAAGCTGAGATGCACGAGAAGTTGAAGCGTTGGAATGTGCTGGTTATGCACAGACGTTTTGGCAAGACTGTGTTTGCAGTGAACCATATGATTAAACATGTGTTAACGTGCCCACTTCCCAGACCACGAGTTGCGTTAATTGCTCCCACGTTTACCCAGGCTAAAAGGATTAGTTGGGATTATGTAAAGCATTACGCTGGTGTTATACCAGGAGTTACGTTTAACGAGACTGAATTAAGAGCGGACTTTCCCAATAATGGCAGGATTATGTTGCTGTCTGGTGAGAACCCTGATGCACTGCGTGGAATATACTTAGATTTGTGTGTGTTTGATGAATATGGGATGCAAAACCCTAGAGTGTGGGGGGAGGTTGTGAGACCAGCCTTGTCTGATAGAGAGGGTGCGGCAATATTTTTAGGTACACCAGCGGGTCATAACCATTTTTTTGATATACTTCAACAGGCGAAAGAGCAAACCGAGGATGGTTCCGACCAATGGTACTGGAAGATTGCGAAAGCCAGTGATACTGAGGTGGTAAAGGCTACTGAATTAGAGGCTGCGAAGTCTCAGATGACGCCAGAGCAGTATGACCAGGAATATGAATGTTCATTTACGGCGGCTATTATCGGTGCGTATTATGGAAAGCTTCTTGCTGCGTTAGATGATAAGGGAAAGATTACGAGAGTTCCCTATGATCCATCACTGCCAGTTCACACAGCTTGGGATTTAGGAATAAATGATTCGACAGCCATTTGGTTTGCTCAGATTTACAGGGGAGGTGCGGTTAATGTTATCGATTATTATGAGAATAGCGGTGTTGGGTTGGACCATTACGCTGAAGTCCTTAGGCAAAAAGATTATCACTGGGGAGATCATATTGCTCCGCATGATATCGAGGTTCGTGAATTGGGTACAGGCAAATCCAGACTAGAAACGGCATTTGGTTTGGGCATTCGCTTTCGGGTTATACCCCGCATGAAGATAGCCGATGGTATAAATGCGGCACGGATGCTAATACCAAAGTGTTATTTTGATAGGGATAACTGTGCAACTGGACTTGAAATGTTAAGGCAATATAGACAAGAGTGGGATGATCGGAAACGAATGTTTCGAGATCAGCCGAGGCATGACTTTACGAGTCATAGTGCCGATGCGTTTAGGTATTTAGCAATTGGGTTGGAAAATCGTACTGTTATGGCAAAAGCACCACAAGAAACTGCCGTTAGCGAGTATGACCTGTTTGCTTTATGATGTACGCCCATGATTACCACGATGCTTTAGAATTACTAAAGAGAAGTGACCATCATAAAGATTGGGGTAAAGAAGAAATCACAAGATGTATTGAAGAGCCACTAGGTATTAGGCAGTATAAAATCATTAGAGATGCCGATATGATCCCATTGGTTCTCGCTACATGGGGATTTCCGACCGATAAACAGGTTGACAACTACGTTGAAAGCGGTAACTTTCCTATTAAGGGATATAAGGGTGATGGCAAGGATGTTTGGATAGTGGACTTTATTGCAGAAAAAGGTTATACAAGAATGGGCTTTCTTGTTTTGAAGAAAATGTTTATGCGTAGTGGCTATAGAAAAGCGTTTTGGTATAGACCTGAGAGTGGAAAACTAGGATGGCATTTAGTAAGAGGAGCTTAATATGGGCGGTGCACCAAAAAAAATAGTGAAATCCGTTTCCAAAGTTGGGAAAGGCGTTGTTAAAGTAGGTGGCGAAGTTTTTGAAGAGACAATTGAAAAGCCTGGAAAGAAAGTCATTAGGGAAGCCGTTGATACGATAACGGGTATGGATAAGTACGACAGGATCGATACCCCAGAGGTAATGCCAGAGGTAACTCCAGAAATAGTTGAAGATGAAAGTCCTACGATAACAACCAGGTATGCCACAAGAGGCAAACGATCTGGTCAAGGTGGCACAATTATGGAAGGCTATGGCGTAACAACTAGACCTCCATCAAAAAGATCAATAAGCACATAGGAGATTATCATGTCATTTCTTTCACCTAAAGTTTACGCACCACCACCACCGCCTCCGCCAGAAGAGCCAGATAAGGTTGATTATGAAAAAGCTGCGGCTTTATCTGCTGAAGCTGAAACAAAAGAAAGAAAAAAACGTAGAGGTCGTGGCAGTACGATAGTTGCTGGAGGATTGGGCGAAACGTCTACCAGTATGAGTGGCACAGGTGGCACACCAACTTTGTTAGGATAAAGCTATGAAAGACGTACAAGATATAATTGCTAGGTTTCAGCACGTTGAAGGTCAACGAGATAACTGGAATAATCATTACCAAGAATTAGCGGATTATATGCTTCCAAGAAAAGCTGACATTGTTAAAAAGCGAAGTCGTGGCTCAAAAAGAATGGAAGTTATCTTTGATGGCACGGCTCTACAATCCGTTGATTTATTATCATCGTCTTTGCATGGTATGCTTACATCTGGTGCTACGCCTTGGTTCCATCTAACAATGAAAAACGCTGAGTTAAGCCGAGATGAAGAAGTGCAGCGATGGTTAGAAGATAGTTCCCAGCGAATGATGAGAGCGTTTACGATGTCTAACTTTGAAACTGAAGTGCATGAGATGTACGTTGACTTAGTTGTGTTTGGTACTGGGTGCATGTTTGCTGAAATGGATGAAAAAACATTACGCTTTAGCACAAGGCATATATCTGAGTTTTATGTAACTGAAGATCAATATGGCATCGTTGATACTGTCTTTAGAAAGTATGAAATGACAGCACGACAAGCCGTGCAAAGGTTTGGAATAGAAAATGTGGGTACATTTATACAGCGAACACATGAGAAAAAGCCCGACCAGAATGTCGAAATCCTCCACGCAGTTATGCCGAGGAAAGACAGAGACCCTACAAAAAAAGATAATAAGAATATGCCGTACTCTTCTATGTATATCTGCATGGAAACGAAAATGGTATTAGCCGAAAGCGGATTCCAAGAATTACCTTACGTTGTTCCTCGCTTCTTAAAGGCAACAGGAGAAGTGATGGGTCGATCTCCAGCCATGATTGCATTGCCTGATGTTAAGATGTTAAATCTTATGTCAAAAACAATCATACAAGCGGCTCAGAAAATGATAGATCCTCCCCTATTAGTTCCTGATGATGGATTCCTTCTCCCCATAAGAACCCAGCCTGGAGGTCTTAATTTTTATAGATCAGGTTCAAGAGATACAATAGTGCCATTACAGACGGGTGCTAATATACCTATTGGATTAAACATGGAAGAGCAACGAAGAACTGCGATAAGAAGTGCGTTTTACGTTGACCAGCTTTTAAGTGGAAGCACCCCTAATATGACAGCCACTGAAGTTATACAAAGGCAAGAAGAGAGAATGAGAGTTATTGGTCCTGTCCTTGGTCGATTAATGAATGAAATGCTTAGACCTTTGATTGATAGAGCTTTTGCGTTAATGCTTCGTGCGGATATGCTTGCACAGCCACCAGAAATTTTACAAGGTGTGGATGTTGATATTGAATATGTATCTCCTTTAGCTAGAGCACAAAAGTCTAGTTCAGTTAATGGCGTAATGAGAGCGTTAGAAATATTAATGCCGTTGTCGGAATCCTTACCAGTTAAAGATCATATTGATCCAGATGGATTGGTTACTTACTTAACTGAAGCGTTAGGCGTTCCAAAAATCGTTCTTAAATCACAATCCGCAGTTGATGAAGAAAGAGAGCAACGTGCCGCAATGCAACAAGAGCAAATGGAAAGAGAAAAAGGCAGAGAAGATGTTACCACTGCTAATCAAGTAGCACAGGCTGCACAAATGGCAGGTTCAAATGAGTGAGCAAATAGCACAATTAAAGAGAATGTATAAAGACACGTTTGCTGACAACGCTGGTAAACAGGTGTTAAATGATTTGGAGGTACGCTGCAATTGGCGAGCTTCAAGTTATGTAGCTGGAGATGCTAATGCTACAGCCTTTGAAGAAGGTAAAAGAGCAGTCATACTACACATTTATAACATGATGAAAGAGGAGTAAATATGTCAGAGCAAGTTGCTGAACAGGTAGCCGAACCAGTACAAACTTCGTTGTTGGAAACCCCAGCACAAGTTGCACAAGGTGGGTCTGGTAACAGTTTCATGGAAATGATACCAGAAGAACTAAGAGAGCACCCAAGTCTATCACCAATAAAAGATGTGGGTAATCTAGCAAGGTCTTATGTAAACGCACAAAGATTAATAGGAAGTGATAAAATCCCATTACCTGTAAACCCTACAGAAGAGGATTTGGATAATATTTATAGTAAGTTAGGAAGACCAGAAACCCCGCAGGGTTATGAGTTTCCAATAGACGGAACCTTTGTTACGGAAGAAGTAGCAGAGAAATACGCTGATGTAGCACATAGTCTAAGGCTAAGCCCTCAACAAGCACAGGGTGTTTTGGACTATTACAAAAGCTCAGTGGAACAAGCAACTGAAGGATTACATGCCAAGTCCGAAAAACAAGCTGAGCAAACAACATTAGAACTACAAAAAGAGTGGGGAAACGCTTTTGAGTCAAAGGTAACGGCTGCAAAAGACATTGTTGACCAGTTTGGCGGAACTGATTTACTACAAATGAAGCTAGATGACGGCACACTTATAGGTAATCATCCTGCTTTTATTAAGGCTTTTGCCGCTATGGGTGATTTTAAATCAACAGTCACAAGTGAAGACACTGTTTCTGATAACGCCAGTAACAGAGCCTTTACACCAGCTATGGCACAACAAGAAATTGACACTGTAATGAACGATAAATCGCACGCCTATTGGAACAAACGAGACCCTATAGGAAGAGAGCGTGCTGTAAATCGTATGCAGGAATTAATGGGTCAGGTTCATGGATAATGAATTAACCCCACAACAAGAGCTTCGTTTAGAGTGTATAAAACTTGCAGTAGAATTTGGAACGCAAAGAGATATGTTGCATCCAGACAAACTTGCTGATATATATTTTGAATGGATTATGCGAGATAGCTTGGAAACGAGTCTTGCAGACAATCGGATAGACGATAGTTTGAGGCAAACTAAAAACGCTAGGAGTGTCCGTAAAGGGTAGCACGCTGTAAATAATATCAAATGTAACTTTTATTTAGGAGACTTAAATGTCAACTTCAGTAACCACAGCATTTGTCCAACAGTATTCTGCAAACGTGCAGATGCTTTCTCAACAGATGGGAAGCCGTCTTAGAGATGCAGTTCGTGTAGAAAATATTGTAGGTAAAAATGCTTTTTTCGACCAAGTCGGTTCTGCTACAGCACAATTGCGTACCAGTCGACATGCAGACACGCCACAGATAGACACACCTCACGCAAGAAGAAGGGTGAGTTTAGCTGACTATGAATACGCTGACTTAATTGACGATCAAGACAAAGTAAGAATGTTAATCGATCCTACATCTGCTTATGCAATGGCTTCTGCCTCTGCAATGGGTAGAGCAATGGATGATGTGCTTATTACTGCGGCACTTGGAACGTCATATACAGGCGAAACTGGCTCAACTTCAACTACTCTTCCATCAGCACAAAAGATTGTTCATGGTAGTGCAGATATGAGTATTGCTAAGTTAATCGAAGCTAAGAAGATTTTAGATTTAGCTGACGTTGACCCATCAATACCTCGTTATATTTCTGTTGGTCCAAACCAAATTGAAGCCTTACTTGGTACTACTTCAGTAACAAGCTCTGACTTCAACACAGTTAAAGCTCTAGTTCAAGGTGACGTAGACACTTTTATGGGTTTTAAATTCATTGTAACAAACAGACTATCGGTTGCTTCCAACATCCGTTCATGCTTTGCATGGGCAGAAGATGGCTTGGCTCTTGGTGTGGGTAAAGACATAAGTGCAAGAATAGATGAGAGAGCTGACAAAGGTTATGCGACTCAAGTTTATTATTGTATGAGTGTTGGTGCTACCCGCATGGAAGAGTCCAAGGTTGTGCAAATCGATTGTGATGAATCAGCTTAGGAGGGCTAGAAAATGACTACACGAAACTCAACACTTGTAGCTAACTTTGAAGCTACTCCTGTCGTTATAAACGATGCTAGTATGTTTCAAGGCGTGGTAAGAATCGCTCAAGGAACTTTGGAGTTATTGGCTGGAGACAGCACTGATAATGACATAATAATGCTTGCTCCCATTCCAAGTAATGCGACTATTAAAAGCTTGGCAATAGGAACAGACACTTTTGGTGGCTCATGTACGTTTAATGTTGGACTTTACACATCCGCTGGCGTTGTCAAAGATGAAGATTACTTTGCAACTGCTGTGGCTGATGCTGGTGCAATGACAGATGTGCGTTACGAGGCAGCAGCTATTGAAACTACTGGACTTAAAGTTCATGCAATGGCTGGAGATACGACTGATCCAGGTGGATATTACTATACTGCGGTTACGTTTTCCGCAACAGGTGGTACTGTTGGAACGATGTCTTTTATCATCGAATACGTTGTAAACTAATAAAAACTAGGGAGCAGTTTAACGCTGCTCTCTATCTCTAGGAGTTTATTATGCCGTCAGTCGTGGATATTTGTAACGAAGCTATGGATTTACTTGGTGCAGCAACTATTACTGCATTAACGGAGAACTCAAAAGAAGCACGACTTTGCAATAGAAGATTCGAGACAGTTAGAGATTCCGTTCTAAGGTCACACACTTGGAACGTAGCTATATCAAGGTCTGCATTAGCACAAGACACAGATGCACCGCCTTTTGGATTCACCTATCAGTTTACATTACCAACCGATCCTTATTGTTTAAGGGTTCTTTCTTTTTGGAACTCCACTGTAAACAATGATGTTGCTGCGTATGATAGCAATGTTATGTATAAGATCGAAGGTAGAAAAGTCTTATCTAACGAAGGCACTTGTTCGATTATTTATGTTGGAAGAGTTGCGGATACGGAACAGTATGATCCTCTTCTAAGCAGTACGATTGCTCATAGATTAGCTTCAGAAACGGCTTATGCAATTACAGGAAGTAATGCACTGGCACAATCTATATACGCATTATACCAAACAAGGCTAAGTGAAGCTCGAAGTATGGATGCACTAGAAGGCTTCCCAGAACAACTACAGGCAGATACTTACACAAACGCAAGGTTCTAATATGGCTAGAGTATCGTCTATTATCACCAATTTCAGAGCGGGTGAAATATCTCCACGCTTAGAAGGTAGGATTGATTTACAGAAATACGCTGAAGCAGTTAAAGAATTAGAGAACATGGTTGTGTTTCCGCAAGGCGGTATTGCACGAAGACCTGGAACTTACTATGCAGGAACATCTAAGGATGGCGGGCAAGTCAGATTAATTAACTTTGAATTTAGTGATACCCAAGCCTATGTATTAGAGTTTGGTAATAATTATATTAGAATATTTAAAGATGGTGGATTAGTCACCGCAGCAACAACAGCTATTACCGCTATTACAAAAGCTAATCCAGCCGTGGTAACGGCAGCGGGTCATGGCTTGGATAATGGCGATAGAGTGTTTATCGCTAGCGTTGTCGGCATGACAGAAGTAAACAACTTAGAGTTCACTGTTGCTGGCAAAACAACAAACACATTTCAATTAAGTGGCATTAATAGCACTGCATACACAACTTATGGCAGTGCTGGAACTGTTGGTGAGATAACAGAAGTCACAACAACGTATACAACGGCTCAACTGTCCACAATTAACTTTGCTCAGTCCGCTGATGTTTTATACTTAGCTAACATTAATCATGCACCAGCAAAATTAACAAGAACGAGTCATACAGCATGGGCATTAAGCGATATCGACTTTACTGATGGTCCGTATTTAGATGAGAATATAACCAATACAACAATGTACGCTTCGGCTAACACAGGGTCAGTTACTGTCACAGCTTCAGCGGACACGTTTGCCAGCACTGATGTTGGAAGGTTAATAAGATTTAGAGAGATATTAGAAATAAACCACGATGAATGGGTGGCAGCGACAAGTTACGCAAACACTGTCACAGTACGATATAACGGAAATGTTTATAAACAGACTACTGGAACTACTCAAACAAGTGGTGCAACGCCTCCAGTGCATTTAGATGGTGAAGAAACCTATGGAAGTGTTAAATGGACTTTTCAACATACGGCAACAGGGTATTTAAAGATCACAGCTTATACCAACGCAACTACAGTTACAGCGTTATTTAAAAATGACACAGGGTTTTTGCCAGATCATGTGGTGGCGAGTGGCAACGCTACAAAGCTATGGTCGTTTGGTAGCTTTAGTGCAACGACAGGGTTTCCAAGAGCCATAGGGTTTTATGAAGAACGATTATATTTCGCTGCAACAACAGATCAACCGCAGACAATCTTTGGTTCAGTGTCGGCTGACTTTGAAAATCACACTCCTGGTATATTAGACGATAGTGGTATAAATGTCACGATAGCTTCAGATCAAGTGAACGTAATAAAGCATCTATTACCAGCTAGATTTCTACAGTTATTAACAACTAGTGCTGAATTTACATTATCTGGTGGGTCGGGTTCTGAGCCAGTAACGCCAACGAATGTAAATGTATTAAGAGAAACCACCTTTGGCACTGGCGATATCAGACCTCTAAGAGCGGGAAACAGTACAATATTAATTCAAAAAGGTTCTGAAAAAGTAAAAGAAATCACCTTTGATTTAGACACTGATGGTTTATTGGGTGTTGATTTAACAGTTTTAGCCGATCATTTAGCTAGAGGCGGCTTGACTGATATGGTTTGGCAACAAGAACCTGAGTTGATAATATGGTTTGTCCATGCCGATGGAAGATTAATTGGATTAACTTATGATAGGGCTAATGCAACAATAGGTTGGCATGAGCATAAAGTTGGTGGCAGGTTTGGCGATGCAACAATTACAGTTAGCGATTATGCAAACATAGCTGTAGGTACGACATTAAAACTAACTAAGTCTGATGGCGAAGTGATAACATTTACATCTGAAGCGGTCGGTGCTAGTAGCCCTGCAAGCACTACGGGGTTTAGACCATACACAAGCAATAACGTAACCGCAGATAATATATTTACAGTCATTAACGCTCACGCTGATTTTACTGTGGTTAACCCAGCAGCGGCTGTTGTAACAATTACAGAAACCGCTCCAAGTGCTTACGCTTATTTAAGTATTGTTTCTTCAGACACAACAAGATTAACAACAGCAAACCAAAGTGCTCCTGTCGTGGAGAGTATTACAGCAATACCAAGTGGTGCTGAAGATCAAGTTTATATATCCGTTAAGAGAACTATAAATGGTGCAACGACTAGAAGTGTTGCTTATCTAAAATCTTTGTATTTCAATAATGATGTTGAAGATGCTTTCTTTGTAGACAATGGGTTGTCATACGATAGCACAGCCACAACAACTATATCTGGTCTTAATCATTTAGAAGGTGAAACTGTGCAAATACTTGCTGATGGTGCTGCACATGCAGATAAAACAATATCTGGTGGTGCGATTACATTAGATAGAAGCTCATCTAAAGTTCATATTGGTTATGGGTATACTTCATTAGTTGAGACTTTAAGAATGGAAGCTGGTGCGGAAGATGGAATTGCACAAGGAAAGATTAAAAGAATACATGGTGTTACAGCCAGGTTCTTTCAAACAGTCGGTGCAGAGTTAGGACCAGACTTAGATAACTTAGATAGACTACCATTCAGAGACAGTAGTATGAGCATGGATCAAGCCGTACCTTTGTTTAATGGAGATAAAGAAATATCATTTCCATCGGGTTATGATAACGATGCTAAGATTGTAATAAGGCAGACACAACCATTGCCAATGACAGTATTAGCTATTATGAGAAGGTCTAATACATTTGACGCTTAGATTTATACAGTTTGAGAAAGAACATTTAGATATGATAGAAACGAATTTTCATTTTCCAGAAAGCTCAAAGTTAGCTATGGTGAAAGAGAACTGTTTAAGTGCGTACACAGCGATGCTAGAAAGTAAGGTATTTATGATTGGCGGAGTTTATGGATTGTGGAAAGGCGTTGGTGAAGCGTGGTTTGTTATGTCAAGCATGGCTTACAAAAAACCTTTTTCTGTTGCCAAATACAGCAGTTCGCTGTTAGATCATGTGCAAGAGGAGAATGATTTGAAGCGTATTCAAGCTAGTGTGCATACAAATGATAAACAAGCTGTAAGATATGTCGAATGGCTTGGCTTTGAAAATGAAGGTTTAATGAAAAAGTTTGGACCAGATGGCTCGGACTATTATCGTTTTGCGAGGGTGGTGTAATGACTTGGGTAGCAACAGCAGCAATAGTCGTATCGGGAGTTATGACGGCTTCGGCTCAAAAAGCAGCGGGTAAACAAGCTGGTTTAAACGCTGAATATGGTGCACAGGTTGCTGAGAATGAAAAGATACTTCTAGCAAGAAATTCAAGGAAGGAAGAAAAAAGATTAAGGCAAGGGTCTGAAAGATTAGTGTCTTCACAAAGGGTTGCCGCAGCTAAATCGGGAGTTGTCACTGCAACAGGTAGTAATTTACTAGCTTTGAGAGACGCTTATATGGGAACTGAAATGGATATGATAGAACTTAGATTCGCAAGCGATACGCAGCAACTAAACAAAACAGCTCAAGCCGCTATGATTAGGTTAGGTGGTAAAGCTAGAAAAAGTGCAGCAAACTATCAAAGCTATGCAACTTTGTTAGGAACGGCTGGGAAGGCTTACGGAATGTCTGGAGGAGGAACAGACAAGCAAGATACTGGGATTATGGGCGGACAAGAAGTATAATATAAATTAGGATAAAGATATGCCAAAGATACCTACATATAGCCAACTTGGACAACGAGTTAAAGACGTTAGCCCACAGATAGGATTAAGGGCTGACCCTGGAATAGTTAATTCTCAATTAGCGGCTGCTGACTTTTATGCAAAAGCTCAAGATGTTGCTTATAACTTTAGTATGGCTGAACAGGCTGAAAACACAAAGGCTGCTAAAAGCGAAATAAAAGCATTGTATAATGACCAGTCTAATGAAGTAATTAGAAACAGTAAAAAAAGAGATACAGTAGGTGCTCAATTAGAATTAGAAGACTTTAATAAAAAATTTGAAAAAGAATACTTTAATAAAGGGTTAAATAAAAGACAAGTTAAAGAAATCAAAGCTGAAATGATTTTGTATCAAAGTAGTAAAATGCAAAATCATAAAACCTTATCATTTGATAGAGGTAGGGATTACAATTCAAATTTACACAATAACGCTGCTACTGCCCTTATATCAGAAATAACAAAGTTACCTGTAGGCAATCAATTAAGAGGTTCTATGGAAGATGAGTTGCGTGATATATACAGCACCGCTATAGCGAATGGTGAAACAGCAAACTTTGAATATTCCACGCATGAAGATGCTTTATTAACTATTGAAGTAAACGATTTTACTGTATCTTCTGGCAACGCTGACACTCTTGAAAAAATAGATATTCTTAAATCTGAATTAAAAAACAAAAGTTTTTTACCAGAAACGAAATTAAAATTAGAAGCTCTTATAGATCAAGACAAAACTAGAGTTGAAAACGAGTACGTTGATGCTATGCAAAGGTATGTATTTCTTAACCCAGAATTTATGTTGGAGGAAAAAACATACGAAAAATTATTAAAAAGATTAAAATCAAGCACAAGCGAAATTGAAACTAAAAATATTGACGGCAAAGTTTTAAAAATAAACCCTAGCAAATTGCCTGTTGCATTGCTTGAAAGGGTGGCATCAAAAGTTGAATCAGTAAGAAGTAATCAGTTAAGCAAACAACTTGATGAAACAAGCAAAAGTTTGTCAATTTTAATGAAAGATAAATCTTTGTCTTACTTAAAAAATATGCAAAAAGAAGTTGATGAAAAGTATAAAGACTATCCTTTTTCACACCAAACTCAAATAAAAAGCTTAATTAAAAATGAAATTAAAACAAAAGCAAAACAAGCTATTGACAATGCCCAATCTATAGTAGAGAGCATGGTATCTGACATAAAAGCAGATGGTCTTTTGTCTCAAGAAAATGAAAACAAACTTGATGGGGTAGTGACTACATTAAATTTAGCTGAAGAATACAAACTAGCAAGAACTGTTAGTGAACAAATAAAGGCAGAAATAAAAGCATCATCAGCATTTAAAATTGTGCAGTTTCAAGATGCGGAATCCGTAACTAAAAAAACAGAAGAATTGCACCTTGCTTGGGTAAAGAGCAATGGGAACAAAAAAGATGAGTTAGCTTACAATTCTTTTAAGCAACAAATAACTAATAGAAACGCTTTGCAAAAAAATGATTTTATTGGTTATTATGCAAGTCAAAACAAAGGCAAAGAAATAACAATAGAAAATATGATTTCATTGCAAAAATCTATGAATATAAATGAATTAGATATAAGAGTTACAACCAATGACCAATTAAATAAATTTGAAGCAGAGTTTAATTCTGGCGAAAACACTTATTCAGAAAGAGCCGCCATTGGAAACAATTTTATAACTAGCTTTGGGGTTAACCAAAATCGAGTTTTAAGGCATTTAATACGCACAAAAACAATAACTCCGATAGATAATTTATTAATGGCTTACCCAGAAGATGCTAGAATAAAAGGAGTTATTTTTGCAAACAACGCAGAGACAATAAAAAGTGTTTCTGCTTCTGTTACTAGTGCGGACAAAACAACAATAAGAGAAGCCGTTGTTTTAGAAATGGGTGGTTATACGGAAACTGTTTTAGGCGGTGGCTACGATAAGGTTTTAGGTGGTGGCTATACTCAAGGCAGAGCCGATCATGTTACAGCAATGCGTGACATGGTTGTAAACACAGCCCAATATTACAAATCAATAGGTCTGGACTCAACGGCTTCTGCAAAAAGAGCTTATTCTGAAGTTATTGGCAATCATTATAATTTGGATAATAAAGTAAATGATGTAACTGTTCGGTTTTCATCTGAGTATAATGAGATAGCACAACCTATAACAACAATTTTACAAACTGTATTAAGAGAAAATACTGACTATCTAAAAACAATTATTGAAGCTCCACCTCCTCCCCCAAATTTAAGCGAGGAAGCAAAGATTGCATGGTCAAATGAATACTTTAGTGACCTATCAAAAAAAGGTACATGGAGGACCACAACGGATAATGAAGGAGTCTATTTAGTAGATGCTTTAGGTAATATTGCAAAAAGGATATCTCCGACAATGTTTCCTGATGAATTTTCTAGCAATGATAATATGAATCCATTTGTAACAATAAAGCTAACTAATTTATTTACATCAATAGATAAACTTGCAGAGATACAAAGCAAGGATGTTTATGAAAAAGTAAATATTGCAGGTCGAAGATCGCAAATGGTTATCCCTAAAGAAACAAGATTAATGAACTTTTTAAAAACAAGGCAATTATTCTAATGGTTCAAATGTATATTCCAGAACAGAAGGAAGATAAAAATATTACAAATCAATATTATGATCTTCAAAAAGCTGGAACAAGGGATGTTTTAGGTGCTTCTTTTCAAGAGACTTTGTATTATAACCCTTTAAATGCTTTAAACAGATTGGGTGAGCAGTATATTGGCAAAGGCACACAAGGCGAAACTATCTCAAAAGCGGCTTGGGCAGAAAGCGAATATTACAGGGCTGATATTGATGTTGGAGAAAGCGGAATAAAAGCTGGATTAGCTCAACTGTTAGCTGATAGAGTTGACAAAAGAACTAACTTTCAAACTACACTTAGTCGATCAGAGGGTGGCTTTGGTTTAGGTGCTGCACAATTCGGTGTTGCTATAGCTGGTAGTTTTCTTGATCCATTAAATGTTGCTTCAGCTTTTATCCCTGTTATTGGTCCAGCTAGAATGGCTGTTATGGCATCTAAGCTTGGTAAAAGTGGTTCAAGAGCAATGGCTGGTGTAATAGATGGAGCCGTTGGAGCAGCCGTAGTAGAGCCTTTAGTTATTGGAGCAGCCGCAGCGGAGCAAGATAAAAGTTATACTATGTTAGATAGTTTTTTAAACATAGCCGTTGGTAGTGCTTTAGGTGGGATAATGCACGTTGGCTTTGGAAAAATAGGTGATCGATTAAATAAATTACCACCTCAAACAAGAGAGTTGGCTGGGAAGACAGCCATAGGTCAGTCTTTAGGTGATACGCAAGTTAAGCTAGATAATATAATATCAGAAGCTGAAACAACAACAATAAAAGCTGAAGCTGATCAACCAGAAAGAATTACAGTTTACGATAGTGAAGGTCAGCCAAGAAGTGTGGAAAAAGTAAGTGTAGATGCAGAAGGTATTGTAACTATTAAAGATACTGATGGCACAGAAAAAGTTGTGGATCAAAGTGATGTTTTAAGTAAATCTGTTTATGACGAAGATTACAAAATAGAGATGACGTTAGGCTCAGATGCTCGTGGTGGTGCAGTTTCTGACATGAGCACAACTTTGACTGAAATAAAACAAACATCAAGAGATAATAAAAGTTATATAGAAAATTTAGAAAAATCTAAAGAAATTACTGAACTTGAAATAGAGCTTCAAAAACAAGGAAGGGTTGTTAAAGAAGGTATTTTTCGCAAAGAAAAAAAAGTTATAAATGAAGAAAAGTTAGTAAAGTTATCGGCAACTTTAAAGGCAATAAATTTAGCATTAAGGCGAGCTAATGGTGAAGCTGTTGTTAGACCAAAAGACCCTGTAACAAACCAAGTTACTGAGACTGGGTTACAAGACGTTAATACAACTGAGTCTATTGTGCAAACACAAGAAGGTGCAGGATTAACACCACAACAATTAGATGACCAGAAAAACTCAGCTATTTTAGGGCAAGATAACTTAGGAAGATTAGATGCGTATGCCGAGAAAGTGGATGAAATAAACGCTGACACTACTGATTTAGGTGAGATTAAAGCCGAAGATATAGAGACAGAAAATGAAGCTATGTTATTAGAATTGGATGATCCAGAAATAATAGCTAATTTACCAGACGTTGCAAAAGATACGTTGCAAGGTGTTCGAGCTAGTATGAAAGCAATAGATGAGTCAGCAGAAAAAGCGAGAATCTCTTATGATGCAGCGACTCAAGCTGGTGCAAACTGTGTATTAAGAGGTAAAAGTTAATGAGTTGTATAGCTGAGATAATGGATGCTGCTCGTAGGGCAGGTATTAACATAGCAGAAGAAGAAGCCGCAGAAATAGAAGCAATCCTTCAACAAAGACTAGCTAAAAAAATAGCTAATGCTGGAGAAGATCAAAATTTAGATTTATTTAAATTAGCAAAAGAAATTGCAAAACAAGCAAGAATTAATGCAGCCGTTCTTAGAAAAAGCAGATTATTAAATATGAGAGCTTACACTAAGATTATGACAAAGTTAAACAAAGACCCTGATAATCCTGGATTAGCTTTAGAAGCAATGTTAACAGGTGACATTAGAGTAATGGATGAGGGATTAGGTAGCGTTGATCGAAGACAACAGGCAATAAGTTTAGAGTATGTAAGTAAATTAACAGCAACTTTAAGGCAAAAAGATTTATTAATTGTTTACAAATCTGGCGAGTTGGATTCGTTAGTCTACAAAGCTATGTTTGACGGACCAGATTCTATGGATTTGAGCATTGCTGGTGCAAAAGAAGCAATAGAAATAGCTGGAGTAATACAAAAAGTTCAAAAACAATTACTTCAAAGAAAGAATAGAAATGGAGCCGTTATTGCTGAACTAAAGAATTATGTTGTACGTCAAGGTCACGACCCTATCTTATTAAGAAAATTTGGAAAAGATGATTGGGTAAATTACATGCTTGAAAAAGATGGGTCAGGCAGCTTTATTAGATTAAGTGACCAAACATTTGTAAATAAAAGTGCTTTTAAAAATGGAGCCGAATATAAAGATGAAGAATTTATTGGTGATATTTATGATAATTTAGTTTCTGGTCAGCACCAAAAAGTTGACGGAAGTGATTTTAATCAAGGAATGATAGACCCATTAGCTAAGTTTACTGGACCTGCAAATCTAGCTAAAAAAATGAGCACATCAAGAGTTATACATTTTAAAGATGGTCAATCCGCTTTTGATTACTCTACTAAATTTACAAGGCAAAACCTCAATGAATCTGTTGTTGCTGGCATACAACATGATGGGCAAGCAATAGGCTTGATGGAAACGTTTGGAACAAATCCAAAAGCTATGTTTGAACGAATATTAAAAGATTCTAAGGAAATAAATAAAACAAATTTAAAAGCTAGAGAAAGTATAAATGAAAAAAGATTAGTCAACCAATTCAGGGAGTTAGACGGAACAACTAGAGCAAGAGGTTCTGGTAGATTGTTATTAGGAGGAACTGTTGATTTTGCAGGAATAAGTGCAGCGTGGAGAATGTTGCAGTCTATGGCAAAATTAGGTGCGGCAACTATATCTTCATTTTCAGACATAGCCACAAAAGCATCTTTTATAAATTCCAGAACTGATAGAAATTTGTTTTCTTCATACGCAGCAGCGTTTGGGGATATATTTAAGGGGAAAAGCAGAAAAGATCAACAGGAATTGGCTTATCTTTTAAACGTAGGAACTGAAAACTTTTTAGGTGATGTGCACTCTAGGTTTGGTTCAAATGACAGTTTGCCAGGAATGATTGGTAAAGCTCATCAAATGTTTTTTAGATTAAATGGAATGACTTGGTGGAATGATGCACAGAAAACTGGGTTAGCTAGAATGATGTCAGCGGATTTAGCAAATTACGCTAGTCGTTCATTCAATGATATACCTCCAAAAACAAAATTAAATTTACAAAGGTATGGAATTACAGCAGAAGATTGGGCAGTTTATGGAGCAATGGAAAGAAAAGCCGTTGATGGAAATGATTATTTAGTTCCTTCTGCTGTTGATACAGTTGACAATGCTATTTTAGAAGCAGGTGCGTTGCGTGAAGCAAATGCTACAAGAAAAAGAAAATTAAAAACAGTAACAAAAGACGAGTTGCTGAGGTATAAAGACAACTTATCAACAAAACTTTCTACATACTTTACTGATGCGGCTGACACAGCTATCCCTACTCCTGGAGCAAAAGAACGAGCTATAATGAATCAAGGAACAGAAAGAGGTACTGTTTTAGGTGAAGCAATAAGAGCACTTATGCAATTAAAAGGATTCCCAATAACATATGTAACAAAGGGTATGACTCAACATTACCATGCAAAAAAACAAGCTGGTGAAAGCGGCATGTATGGACTCTCTCAAATGCTGATAGGTACAACTATTATGGGATATCTTTCAATGACCACCAAAGATATATTAAAAGGAAAAAGCCCAGCAGAGGTTTATAGTGACAGAGAAGGGTTTAATGAAAAAACTTTTATTAGAGCTTTTACTCAAGGTGGCGGTGCAGGAATATATGGTGATTTTGTGTTTGGCGAATTTAATAGGTTTGGCAGATCACCTCTTGAAACCTTTGCAGGACCTACGTTTGGAACAGCCGCAGATGTTTTGAAACTTTGGGCAAGCGTTAGAGAAGGTAAAACTGATAACATAACTAAAAACTCATTTAGGATGCTTGTTTCAAACACACCATACGTTAATTTGTTTTACACAAAAACAGCTTTAGATTATTTATTTATTTATGGGATAATGGAAAAATCAAATCCTGGATATTTAAGTCGAATGGAAAGAAGAATAGAAAAAGAAACAGATCAAGAATATTACATACCTCCATCAAGAAACGCAGTAAGGTTTTGATTTGATTAATTTGAAAAATAATATATTATTAACGAGAAAGTGGACTTGCTTTCCATTTTCTGCTATTGGAGATAATTATGACAGTTAGTAGTACCACAACAAAGAATAGTTACAGCGGTGATGCGAGCACAACAACCTTTGCCTATGGGTTCAAGATATTCGCAAACGCTGATCTAACAGTCATACTCAGATCAAGCACAGGTACAGAAACTGTGCAAACCTTAACAACTCATTACACAGTGACAAACGCTGGAGTCGATACTGGCGGTAACGTAGAGTTTGGTTCTGCTCCTGCTTCTGGCGTAACTGTTGTTATTCGCAGAAACGTAGCATTAACCCAGTCAACGGATTACGTTGCAAACGATCCTTTCCCAGCAGCGACACACGAAGATGCGTTAGATAGATTGACTTTTATTAACCAGCAATTGCAAGAAGAGGTTGACAGGTCATTTAAAGTTTCAAGAACAAACACTATTAGTTCAGCTGAATTTACTGAAGCAGCATCAGACAGAGCGTTGAAAAGTTTAGGATTCGATAGCTCTGGAGATTTAACAACAATAGCTGATTTCTTACCCGCTGGTGGTGACTCAGCACAGTTTACCTATTCGACAACCACAACAGATGCTGATCCTGGCAGTGGTGTTATAAGATTTAACAATGCAACATTATCCTCTGCTGCGATAGCTTATGTGGATGATGCTGAGATTAATGGCACGGATGTTAGTGCATGGGTGCAATCATTTGATGATGTATCAGGTAATGATACAAATCGTGGTAGAATTAGAATGTCTAAGTCTAATGCGTTAGACACTTGGGCGGTATGGAAAGTATCGGGAGCCGCTACGGATGCTAGTGGATACACAAAATTAGCTTTAACTTATATTGATGGTGCTGGTGCTTTCGCAAACACAGACAAAGTGTTTATATCCTTTACAGCTAGCGGTGAAGACGGAGCTATTCCAGGTTACTATTATAAGTTTGCAACTTCAACAACTGATGGCGATCCAGGAGCAGGAGTTTTACGTTTTAACAATGCAACTTATGCAAACGTAACGGAAATATACATTGATGATGCTGACTCTAATAGCGGTGCAACGCAAGCTGATACGGCAACATGGGGTGCGAGTACATCAACAATCAAAGGCTATCTTCATATTGTTGATATTAATGATAGTTCAACCTATGCACGATTTAAAATAACAGCGGCTGTTGATGATGAAACTGGGTACAATCTTATAACAGTGGTTCACCTAGCCTCTAATAATACCTTTAGTGCTGATGATGCGTTGTCGGTCCACTTCACTAGCGTTGGGTTAAAAGGTGATACTGGTACGACTGGAACAACTGGTTCGACAGGCTCGACTGGTGCAACTGGTGCTCAAACAGAAATAACATTAGCGGGAGATAGCGGGTCAAGCCAAACTTTATCTCATTCAAATACATTGACTATCGCAGGAGGCACAGGCATAGCAACAGTCGCTAGTGCGACTGACACTCTTACAATCAATGGATCAGATGCAACAGTTAGTGCAAAAGGCATAGCTTCATTTGCGACAGCAGACTTCACTGTGTCATCTGGTGCAGTTAGTTTACAGGGCGTGTTGGTTAAGACGAGCGATCAGAATACATTTACTAAAGCACAGCTTGCATCAACTTATACTGCGGCTTTATCTGCAACAAGTGGTGTTCTTGATTACGACACATATCAAAACTTTATAATAACTTTAGCTAGTGGATCAAACACATTGGCAGCAGCTACAACTGAAGCATCACAAGTAGGTCAAACTGGTGTAATTATATTTATACAGCCAAGTAGTAGTAGTGCAGGAACAGTTAGTTTGCATGGTGACTATGAAACGGCTGAAGCAGCAGGGCTTACCTTGTCATCAGCTAACAATGACTATGACGTTGTTCCTTATATAATCAAAGCCGATAATAGTATTCTTCTTGGTGCGGCACAAATTAACTTTGGGTGATTAGATGTTTAGTTCAGAAACATGGTTAGCAAATCCTGGTGGTGGTTTTTACAATGGGGTTGCTACACAGTCATTAAGGTTTGATAAAGGCAGTAGTGCTTATTTAAGTAGAACTCCAGCAGGTGCAAGTAATCAAAAAACATGGACTTGGAGTTGCTGGCTTAAACGTGGCAATCTTGTTAGTGGTAGAATATTTGACGCAGGAGCAAATGATGAAAATTGGACAACAATTGGTTTTAGTAATGACCAAATATATGCAGAGCATAGAGTAAGTGATTCTACTGTGTTTAAAGTTTTCAGTACAGCACTATTACGAGACACTAGTGCTTGGTATCATATTGTTGTTGCATTTGACACAGCTAACAGCACGGCTTCTGATAGACTTAAATTATATATTAATGGTGTAGAGGCAACTTACGCTTCAACTGCTTATGGTTCTATTAATACTGATACATACATTAACAGCACTACAGTGCATCATTTTTCTCGTTTCCACTCAGACACACAACACTTTGACGGCTACCTAGCAGAAGCAAACCTAATAGATGGTGCTGCACTTGCACCTTCATCATTTGGCGAAACTAAAAATGGTGTTTGGATTCCTATAGATACAAGTGGATTAACTTTTGGTACAAATGGTTTTAGATTACAATTTGCAGATAATGCTGTGGGTACTCCAGAAAATGAAGGAGTTGTTGAAGATGATAATATTGGTAGGGATACATCTGGGGAACACAATCATTGGACATCTAGTAATATAGTCGCATCTGATTGTGCAATGCCTGATTCGCCAGAGAATAACTTTGCTACGTTAAATCCGTTAGTACCCGCAACTTATGCAACTTATTCTGAAGGCAACTTAAAACTAAGTCACTCATCTAATGGTTGGGCTATGTCATTTGGCACATTCGCAGTTTCAAGTGGTAAATGGTATTTTGAATTAGTGCATGTTGCGGGGAGTATAAATACAGGCATAGGGATTACATTAGACAATGTTGCAGGAGCAACAAGTGATGGTAATATAACAGGTGGTTATATGTATACCAATGATGGAACCAAATACATTAATGGCACAAGCAGTTCGTATGGTGACGCATATGCAACAGGAGAAGTTGTGGCTTGTGCTTTAGATTTAGATAATGGAACTTTAACATTTTACAATGAGAATGTAAGTCAGGGAGAAGCAACGACAGGACTAACTGGAACTTTTTGTCCATTTGCATCAATTCATTATGCCACTACAAATATTGTTGTGAACTTCGGACAAGACTCAAGTTTTGCAGGAAATGAAACAGCACAAGGTAATACAGATGGAAAGGGTATAGGTGACTTCTACTATGCACCACCATCAGGCTTTCTAGCATTATGCACATCAAACATTTCAGAGCCTACGATTGGTGCAAATTCTCTTACACAGGCTGATGATTATTTTGAAACTGTCCTTTGGGCTGGAAATGGTACTGATGACACAGCTATTGCAGTAAATTTTCAACCAGATTTTACATGGATAAAACAAAGAACCTCAACGGCTTACCACAATCTTTCAAACAGCACTTCTGGAGCAACTAAAGCTCTTTTTTCAAATGACACTGATGCTGAAGGTACAAATTCAGATAGATTAAAAGCATTTACATCTACAGGATTTACTTTAGGAGATGCTTCTGATGTTAATGCAGGTAGTAATACATATGTAGCTTGGAACTGGAAAGCAAATGGTAGCACAGCGACTGCAACAATAAGTGAAAGTGGTGACAATCCTGCTGCAGTAGTACAAGCTAATCCAACAGCAGGATTTAGTCTAATAACTTACACAGGCACAGGAGATGCTGGAACTATTGCTCATGGATTAGGTGCAGTACCTACAATGATGATAATTAAAAATCGTGATGTGACTGATTCTTGGGCAGTATATCATGGTGCAAACACAGCTGCACCAGCAACAGATTATTTAATTTTAAATACTAGTGCTGCAACTGCTGATTCTGCTACCATGTGGGCTGATACTGCACCAACAGATAGTGTTTTCACAGTCCACGATAGTCATCAGGTAAATGCAAATGGAGAAAAGTATGTAGCTTATGTTTTTGCAGACATTGAGGGTTATTCAAAAATGGGTAGTTATACTGCAAATAATGATGCAGATGGTCCGTTTGTCTATACTGGATTTAGACCTGCTTTTGTTATGTTTAAAGATACCACTAATACAAGTGCTTGGATAATAAAAGATTCAGTACGAGGAACAGTTAATCCAAATTTACCACACCTAGCAGTACATACTACTGCTGCCGAAGGAAGCACTGCTGATTGTGATTTTTTATCTAATGGATTTAAAATACGACAAGCTGATGCAGCAATATCTTTTGCAAATAAAGCTGCGGCTAAAATGATATACATGGCATTTGCTGAACAAAGTTTTAAATATGCAAATGCAAAATAGGAGAAGATAATGACTTGGAAATATGGCGAAAGAACATTAAAGGTTGGTCGAAAATGGACTGATAACAATGGTTACAAGCACCCATATAACTGGTGCAATTCGTGGACAGATCAAAACAAAACAGATTGGGGTGTGACGTTTGAAGCTGATGCAGACACATCTTATGACAATAGATTTTATTTTGCTAAAGATATTCCAAGAATATTAGGTGATACTTTATGGGTTGATGAAAATGGTGATGCAGTTAATGATCCTTTAACTGGCTCTCAAGGTGTTACAGCAGGACTAAAGACTAACTGGATTGCACAAACTAAAACAAGTGCTAACAGTAAACTAGCTTCTAGTGATTGGTATGTAACAAGAAAGTCTGAAGCATCTACTGCAATACCATCTGCAATTACCACATACAGATCAGCCGTTAGAACTGCAAGTGGTGCGATTGAAACTGCAATAACTAATTGTGCAGATTTAAATGCTTTCAAAGCATTGTTTGTTGTGCCAATGGATAGTCAAACGCCTCCAGAACCTACTGGCAATGCTCCCATTTATGATTTCCCAGACGAGGTGTAAATGGTTAAAGCATCTGAAGTAAAAGCAAAATTAGACACTCACGAGGCAGTTTGCTCGGAACGCTGGAAAGAGACAATACTACGCATTAAACGCATTGAACATATTATGATAGTTACAGCAGGAACTATGATTATAATGATGATAGGTTTACTTGTGAGGTAGCCACATGGTAGTGATGGAAATACTTACTGGCATTGCCCTTGTTCAAAAATCAGTTTCGTTTATCAAAGAAAATATTAGCACAGTAAAAGATATCAAAGGCATAGCTCAACAAATTGATGGGTTCTTTACTGGCGAATCTCAAATGAATAAAAAACAAGGCAAGGGTATGTCTTTAGCTCAACAGTTTGGCTCTGTTGAAAGTACAGCAGAAAGTTTTATTGATAAAAAATTATTAGAAGAACAACGTCAAGAGTTAAAAAATATAATTAACCTTAGATTTGGACCTACGGCTTGGGATGAAATCATATCAGAACGAGCCAATAAGATATCTGAAGCCAAAGAAGCTAATAGATTGGCTAGAGTAGAAAAAAGACAACAACAAAAAGAATTAATTGATACTTTGCAAACTGTTGGAATAGCTTTCTGTCTTATGGCTGTTCTTATTATGATATTTCTCTTTTATTTTAAGGCTTATGCAAAAAGTTACACATACCAACAAAAATTAAATAATGGGATGATAATACTGCCTAAATACACAACTTGTTTAAGAAAAAAAATGGTTACTTATAAAGGTGGTTTGGCTTGTATATATCAAGGTGCAGGAAAAACATTTGAGATAGACTTTACAGACAAACAAATTGGCTGTCCTAGAAAATATAAATGTATTTATAATCCCAATGGAAAAGAACCATCTATTGATAGTGTCATGGAAAGTTTAAGGAGTATTGCTAAATGAAAAAAACCTTACAAAATGACAGCAAGTATAATGAATATGACCTTGATGGTGATGGGATCGTTACTGACGAAGAATTAGAAAATGCTAAAGTAATGAAAGAAACTGAGACTTTATTAAG
>Ga0114914_1000107_pt1 | contig 27293 bp, 21 predicted proteins | sample MalvirAntarct_38_FD_89689 | JGI IMG/M metagenome (GOLD analysis project Ga0114914, IMG submission 89689) | Marine viral communities from the Global Malaspina Expedition - Malaspina viral metaG Antarct_38 | ecosystem: Environmental > Aquatic > Marine > Oceanic | place: Orkney Island (southeast)... | reverse complement strand
GCGTGGAATGCCGCCCCGATCGTCAAGCGCCTGGTGCCGCGCATCGGCCCGCTGATCGGCGTGCGCCCCGACGATACGCGCGATGTCGATATTTCCGATCTCAAGCCGCTCATCCCGGAGGCGAACAAGTGAAGCTTGCCAAACTCTGCGCCGCGGCGGGATTTGCCTGCGATGGCGATGCCAACGTGACCGGCTTCGCAATCGACAATCGCAAGGTCGCACCAGGCACCGTCTTCGGTGCGTTCCAGGGTACGCAGGTAAACGGCGAGGACTTCATTCCCGCGGCGATCGAAAGCGGAGCCATCGCGGTGGTGGCGCGGCCCGAAGCGACAGTCGAAGGCGCGGTCCATATCGCCGATCCGGAGCCGCGCCGCGCTTTCGCGGCCCTCGCAGCGCAGTTCTTCACCCCCGTGCCCGACCATATCGTCGCGGTGACCGGCACCAACGGCAAGACCTCCACTGTCGAGATGACCCGTCAGATCTGGCGCATGGCGGGGGAACGCGCGGCAAGCATCGGCACGCTCGGCGTCACCACGCCCGACGAAAGCGTTTCGACCGGACTGACCACGCCCGATATCGTGACCTTCCTGTCCAACCTCAGCGGCCTGGCGCGCGAGGGCGTTACGCATGTCGCCTATGAAGCGTCGAGCCACGGACTGGCGCAATTCCGCAATGAAGGCGTGCCCGTGATGGCTGCCGGCTTCACGAACTTCAGCCGCGATCACCTCGATTACCATGCCGACATGGAAGACTATTTCGCGGCCAAGATGCGGCTGTTCGACGAAGTCGTAACCGATGGTGCAGCGGCAGTGATCTGGATGGGGTCGGGCGACAGTGGCTGGAATGCCCGCGTGGTCGAGCATGCACGCACCCGCGGGCTCGCCGTGATGACCGTCGGCGAACAGGGCGAAGCGATCCGCCTCGTCAATCGCGAGCCCACCCAGCTCGGGCAGTCGCTGACCGTCGAACATGCCGCGCAGGAGCGGACAATCGACCTGCCGCTGATCGGCGCCTATCAGGTGTCCAATGCGCTGACGGCGGCGGGCCTTGCGCTTGCCACCGGGACCGAAGCCAGCCGGGTCTGGGATGCGGTCGCGCGGCTCCAGCCGGTTCGCGGACGGCTCGAGCGTGCGGCGATCGCGCCTTCGGGTGCACCGATCTATGTCGATTACGCGCATACGCCCGATGCGATCGCGGCCGCGGTTGCCGCGCTGCGCCCGCATGTGTCGGGCAGGCTGATTACCGTTTTCGGCGCGGGCGGCGACCGCGATCACGGCAAGCGTGCACCGATGGGTGCTGCAGCCGCCAAGGCGAGCGATGTCGTCATCGTCACCGATGACAATCCGCGCGGCGAAGATCCTGCGGATATCCGCCGGCAGGTGCTTGAGGGTGCGCCGCAAGCGCGCGAGATAGGCGGGCGTCGCGAAGCCATTCTCGCAGCCATCGCCGAAGCGGGCGCTGAGGACATCGTCCTCGTCGCCGGCAAGGGACATGAAACGGGTCAGATCATCGGATCGGGAGATAACATGCGAGTGCTGCCCTTCGACGATGTCGATGTTGCGCGCGAATGCGTCGCGGAAATTGCCAGGGGTGCCGCATGAGCGCCGCCATCCTGCGCCATCCGGCCTATATCGAATGGCCCGCCGACCCGCGTGACCGGCTGCCGCTGACCCTGTGGGATGCGCGCAGCATCGCCGAAGCGGTGGGCGGCATCGCCAGCCATGATTTCCAGGTCGCAGGCGTCGAGATGGACAGCCGCGATGTCATCAATGGCGATCTTTTCATTGCCCTGAAGGGGGAGGCGATGGACGGCCACCGTTTCCTCGACAAGGCCTTCGCCAATGGCGCAGCGGGAGCGATCGTCGATCGCGCTGTCGATTGGCCGCACATTCTCGTCGAGGATACCACTGCCGCGCTCGAAGCGCTGGCACGCGCCGCGCGCAGCCGGGTCGAGGCTACGATTATCGGGGTGACCGGTTCGGTCGGCAAGACCGGGGTCAAGGAAGCGATCTTCGCCAGCCTCGAACGTGCCAGCCGCGGCGCGGCGCATCGGTCGACGCGTAGCTACAACAACCATGTCGGGGTTCCGCTCAGCCTGGCGCGCATGCCCGCGCGCAGCCGGTTCGCCATTTTCGAAATGGGCATGAACCACGCGGGCGAGATCGCGGATCTCACCGCGCAGGTCCGACCGCATGTCGCCGTCATCACGACGATCGCACCCGCGCATATCGAGAACCTCGGCAGCATGGATGCCATTGCTGCGGCCAAGGCGGAGATCTTCGCCGGGCTCGAGCCGGGCGGCACGGCAGTCATCCCCGCCGACAGTGAACATAGCGCGGCGCTCGAACGCGCCGCCAGGGATGTCGGCGCGCGCGTGGTCAGCTTCGGCCGTGCCCGCTCTGCCGATGTCCGCCTGCTAGACGCGATCCCCAGCGCCAATGGCGGCAGCCTGGTGACCTGCGAATTTCCCGAAGGCCGGCTGTGCTACACCGTGGCCGAACCCGGCGATCACTGGGTGATCAACTCGCTCGCGGTGATGGCTGCAGTCCGGGCCGCGGGCGGCGACATGGCCGCTGCCGGACTGGCGCTGGCGGAAATGGGCGGGCTCAAGGGCCGCGGCGCCCGGCACGGCATCGCGGTGCCCGGCGGCAAGGCGCTGCTGATCGACGAAAGCTACAACGCCAATCCCGCCAGCATGCGCGCGACGCTCGCCCAACTGGGGCAGACGCCCTCCGGTCGCCGGATCGCCGTGCTCGGGTCGATGAAGGAACTGGGCGATTTCGGTCCGCAGTTCCATGCCGCGCTGGCCGAGCCCGTACTGGCGGCCGATGTCGACTACGCCTTGCTCGTCGGCGACGAGATGGCCGCGCTGGCGCAGGAACTGGGGAAACCGCAAAGCCCCGTTCTTGGCAAGCCGTTCGCCTGGGCGCATTGCCAGACCGCCGACGAGGCGATCGGGTTGCTCGAGGACTTCGGCGTAGTCGCGGGCGACGCCGTGCTGGTCAAGGGCTCCAACTCGGTCGGACTTGGCCGGCTCGTGGATCATTTCACCCGCGCCAGCTAGGCGCGACGAGAGGCTCGATTGCTTTATTTGCTCGCCGAATGGTTGAATTTCGAAGGCGTCTTCAACCTCGTGCGGTACCAGACATTCCGCGCCGGCGCGACGCTGATGACCGCCCTGTTCATCGGTCTCGTCATCGGTCCGCGGTTCATCGACATGCTGCGCGTGCGGCAGGGCAAGGGGCAGCCGATCCGCGAGGATGGCCCGCAGAGCCACCTCGCCAAGCGCGGCACGCCGACCATGGGCGGGCTGATGATCCTGATCAGCCTGAGCCTGGCGGTGCTGATCTGGATGGATCTGAGCAATCCGTTCATCTGGGCCTGCTTGGCGGTCACGCTGGGCTTCGGGCTGATCGGGTTTCTCGACGATTACGACAAGGTTTCCAAGGCCAGCCACAAGGGCGTTTCGGGCAAGGTCCGGTTGCTGCTGGAATTCGCGATCGCGGGCGTCGCCAGCTATCTGATCGTCGGCCAGATCAACACTTTCCTCTACGTCCCCTTCGTCAACGATTTCGGCATCGAGCTGGGCTATTTCTATTTCGTCTTCGCGGCTTTCGTGATCGTTGGGGCGGGCAATGCGGTCAATCTGACCGACGGGCTCGACGGGCTTGCGACCATGCCGGTGATCATCGCGGCAGGCACCTTTGCGCTGATCGCCTATCTGGTCGGCCGCGTGGACTATTCCGAATATCTCGGCATCCCGCACGTGGCGGGCGCGGGGGAACTGGCGATCTTCTGCGCCGCGATCATGGGCGCGGGGCTCGCCTTTCTGTGGTTCAACGCGCCGCCCGCTGCAGTGTTCATGGGCGACACCGGTTCGCTCGCGCTTGGCGGCGCACTGGGCGCGATCGCCGTCGCCACGCACCACGAGGTCGTACTGGCAATAGTGGGGGGATTGTTCGTCTTCGAGGCATTGTCGGTCATCATTCAGGTGTTCTGGTTCAAGCGTACGGGGAAAAGGGTCTTCCGCATGGCCCCCATCCACCACCATTTCGAACAGCTTGGCTGGTCGGAGAGCAAGGTCGTGATCCGCTTCTGGATCGTCGCCATCGTGCTCGCACTCATGGGGCTCGCGACGCTCAAGCTACGATGATCACTTCGCCCGCCTGGAAGGACAAGAAATACGCCGTTCTCGGACTGGCGCGGTCCGGCCGGGCAACGGCCGAAGCGCTGCTGGCGGCGGGTGCCGACGTGCTGGTGTGGGACGACCGCGCCGAAGCGCGCGCGGCCTTCGCCGGGCGCTGCGCGGTCGCCGACCCGCTGGAAGCGGACCTTGCCGGCTATGCGGGAATGGTGGTCAGTCCCGGCGTTCCGCTCAACACCCATCCGATCAAGCCGCATGCCGACAGTTCCGGCGTGCCGGTGATCGGCGATATCGAACTTTTCGCGCAGGCGCGCGCCACGCTGCCGCGGCATAAGGTCGTCGGCATCACCGGCACCAATGGCAAGTCGACCACCACCGCACTGGTCCATCACATGCTTAAAGAGGCGGGCGTGCCGGCCACCATGGGCGGCAATATCGGCCTGCCGATCCTCGAGCAGGAGCCGCTGCCCGAAGGCGGGGTTTATGTGCTCGAACTGTCGAGCTACCAGATCGACTTGACCTATTCGCTCGCTTGCGACGTGGCGGTGCTGCTCAACATCACCCCCGACCATCTCGACCGCTATGACGGCGATTTCGCCAAATACGCTGCCAGCAAGTCGCGCCTGCTGGCAATGCAGACGCGCGGCCAGAACGCGATCGCCCGGTTCACCGATGCGCGGGTGCTGGGGCAGTTCGCCGAAGGTTCGATCGCAAGCATTCTCGAGGATGTGCTGCAGAACCGGGGAATCGCGCCGGGCGAGCAGGCCGAGTGGCCGTCGCTGCAAGGTCCGCACAACCGCGAAAATGCCGCAGCGGCCATTGAAGCCTGCGATATCCTGGGCATCCCGACCGCGCAGATCCGCGCCGCGCTCAAGAGCTATCCCGGCCTGCCGCACCGCATGGAGCGCGTCGCGGAAATCTCCGGCGTTGCCTATGTCAACGACAGCAAGGGCACCAACACCGCCGCTTCGGCGCCCGCGCTGGCCGCGTTCGAGAACATTCACTGGATCGTCGGCGGGCTCGGCAAGGAGCCGGGACTGGGCGAGTGCGAGGCCGAACTGGGCCGCGTCAAGGCGGCCTATACCATTGGCAGGGCCGGACCCGACTTCGCCGCACTGCTCGAAGGCCGCGTCCCGGTCGAGCAGTGCGAAACGCTCGACCGCGCGGTAGCCAGTGCCGCTGCGAAGGCCGCGGCGGGCGATACGGTCCTGCTCAGCCCCGCCTGCGCCAGCTTCGACCAATATGCCGACTTCGAGAAGCGCGGCGACCATTTCCGCGCGCTGGTGGAGCGGCTGGCGTGAACACGATGCAGCCCTACGTTCCCGGCAAGCGCCAGCCCGCGCATATGCCCAAGGGCAAGCTGTCGCGCTGGTCCGAGCTCAAGATCTGGTGGCGCGAGATCGACCGCGTGCTGCTGCTGCTCGTGCTGCTGCTGATGAGCTTCGGCACGATCGCGGTGGCTGCCGCCAGCCCGGCCAGCGCCGATCGTCTCTCCACTTCCAGCCAGACGCTCGATCCGCTGTATTTCTTCTACCGCCACCTTGCCTGGCAGATGCTTGCGCTGGGCACGCTGTTCGGCGTGTCGATGCTGACCCGCGACAGCGCGCGGCGGTTCGGGCTGCTGCTGGCCGCGGGCATGACCGGGCTGCTGTTCCTCGTCCCGCTGGTGGGCGCGGAAATCAACGGCGCGCGGCGGTGGATCAATCTGGGGATGCAGTTCCAGCCGTCGGAATTCCTCAAGCCCGGCTTCGCCATCGCCACGGCCTGGATCCTGTCGTGGCGGATGCGCGATCCCAACATGCCGGTGGCGGGCATCGCCACCGCCTATGTCGCGCTGATCGCCGCGCTGATGATGATGCAGCCCGATTTCGGCGGCACGATCCTGTTTGCGGGCGTGTGGTTCGTCGCGATGATCCTGTCGGGCATCGACATGAAGCGGATGGGGGCAGTGATCGGCGGCGTGATCATTGCGCTGACTGCGACCTATTTCCTCTATGACAACGCGCGCCACCGCATCGACAGCTTCATCGGCGGGGGGACCGCCTACGACCAGGTGGATCTGGGGGCACGCACGCTGACGGCGGGCGGCTGGACGGGCGCGGGTTACGGCCTCGGCATCCGCAAGATGAGCCTGCCCGAAGCGCATACCGACTACATTTTCAGCGTCATCGGCGAGGAATTCGGCCTGATTGCCTGCGCGCTGATCGTGCTGGTCTATCTCGCCATTGTCGGGCGCGTGCTGATGCGCCTGCTCGACGAAGAGGACTTGTTCGCGCTGCTGGCCGGGGCCGGCCTGATCGCGCTGCTCGGCGGACAGGCGTTCATCAATATCCTGGTCAACCTGCAGCTTTTCCCGTCGAAGGGGATGACCTTGCCGCTGGTCAGCTATGGCGGATCGTCGACCATTGCGATCTGCCTCAATGTCGGTCTGCTGCTGGCGATAACGCGGCGCAATCCGTTCCTGAAAAGCCGGACCATTGGGCTTGGCGACAGGCTCGGCTTCGGGCAGACGGCCCCGATGAAAGACACCGCGCCTTCCCCGCACCGCGAGATCCACCCATGACCGGTGCCAGCCGCCATTATGTCCTTGCCGCCGGGGGGACGGGCGGACATCTGTTGCCCGCCTTCGCGCTGGCCACCGAACTCGAACGGCGCGGCCATCACGTCGCGCTGATCACCGATACGCGCGGCGCGCAAATCCCGGGCAAACCCGATTTTCTGCCTGCCCATGTCATTCCCGCGGGCCGGTTCGGCAAGAACCCGCTGAGCTGGATCAGGGGCATCCGCGCGGTGCTGCAGGGCCGGCGCATGGCGCTGCGCCTGTTCGACAGTTTCCAGCCGAGCGCGGTGGTCGGGTTCGGCGGTTACCCGTCGCTGCCGACCGTGCTGGCGGCGAAGAGCGCGGGCGTGCCCACCGTGGTGCATGAACAGAACGCGGTGCTGGGCCGGGTGAACCGGTTGTTCGCGCGGCACGTCGATGCGATCGCCACTGCCTATCCCGAAGTCGAACGGCTCGATCCCAAACATTCCCGGAAAGTGCACCTGGTCGGCAATCCGGTACGCGCGGGCGTATTGTCGCTGCGCGACGAACCCTTCCCGCCACTGGGCGAGGAAGGCCTGCTGCGGGTGCTGGTGACCGGCGGCAGCCAGGGCGCCCGCGTCTTGTCCGAAGTGGTGCCCGACGGGCTGTCGATGCTTCCCCCCGCGCTGCGCCAGCGGTTGCAGGTCACCCAGCAATGCCGGCCCGAAGATCTCGACGCCGTGCGCGAGCGGTATCGCAACCATGCCATACCCGCCGAACTGGCGACCTATTTCGAGGACATGTCGGCGCGGCTGGCCGATGCGCATTTGTTCATCGGCCGCGCCGGGGCATCGACCATTGCCGAACTTACTGCCGTCGGGCGGCCGGCGATCCTCATTCCGTTGCCGATCGCGACCGATGATCACCAGGCCGCCAACGCCCGCGAACTGGCGAAAGCCGGCGGCGCGCGCGTGATCCGCCAGGAACGCTTCAATGCCAAGGAACTGGCCAAGCAGATCAAGGCGCTGGCGGACAACCCGCAAGGGCTCGGCCGCGCGGCGCATGCCGCCTGGAATTGCGGCCGTCCGCGCGCGGTCGAGGATCTCGCCGATCTCGTCGAAAGCTTCGGCGGAGCAGATATGATGGATGTAATTCGCGTCGGCGGCAACAACGCCCGGGGCGCTTCGCAGGGCCTGCCGGCCGGCCAGGGTGCAGTGCGGGAGAGTGCGGAATGAGGGGCGTTCCAACCGATATCGGGACCGTTCATTTCGTCGGCATCGGCGGCATCGGCATGTCCGGGATTGCCGAGGTGATGAACAATCTCGGCTATACCGTGCAGGGTTCCGACATGAAGGAAAGCGCGACCGTGGAACGGTTGCGCCAGCGCGGGATCGAAGTGGTGATCGGCCACGCCCCCGAAAACGTCGCAAGCGCGGCGGTCGTCGTGACCTCAACCGCGGTCAAGCGGACCAATCCCGAAGTCGCCTATGCGCTAGAAAACCGCATTCCCGTGGTCCGCCGCGCGGAGATGCTGGCCGAACTGATGCGGCTGAAATCCACTGTCGCGGTCGCCGGGACGCACGGCAAGACCACCACCACCAGCATGATCGCCGCGCTGCTCGATGCCGGCAAGATCGATCCTACCGTGATCAATGGCGGGATCATCGAACAGTATGGTTCGAACGCACGGCTGGGCGACAGCGAATGGATGGTGGTGGAGGCCGACGAGAGCGACGGCAGCTTCCTGCGGCTCGACGGGACCATCGCGGTGGTCACCAATATCGATCCCGAGCACCTCGACCATTACGGCGATTTCGACGGGGTGAAGGACGCCTTCGTCGAATTCATCCATAACGTCCCGTTCTATGGCGCGGCGATCCTGTGCATCGATCACCCCGAAGTACAGGCAGTGATCGGCAAGGTGCGTGACCGCAATGTCGTGACCTACGGCTTCAACCTGCAGGCGGATATCTGCGGGGTGAACATCCGCCCCGATGCGGGCGGCAATGTGTTCGACGTGATCGTGCGCCGCCGCGGGCAGGAGGATCGCCGGATCGAAGGCGTGCGCCTGCCGATGCCGGGTCGCCACAATGTCCAGAACGCGCTCGCCGCGATTGCCGTGGCGATCGAGATGGGCTGCCCCGACGAGGTCATCTGCAATGGCTTTTCGGCCTTTGGCGGTGTCCGGCGCCGCTTCACCAAGGTCGGCGAAGTGCCCAGCGGGGCGGGCGTGGCGACGATCATCGACGATTACGGCCATCACCCGGTCGAAATCCGCGCGGTGCTGGGGGCGGCGCGCGAAAGCGCCGGGACGGGGCGCGTCATCGCCGTGGTCCAGCCGCATCGCTACACCCGCCTGCGCGACCTGATGGATGAATTCCAGAGCTGCTTCAACGAGGCCGACCAGGTCTATGTGACCCCGGTCTATGCGGCGGGCGAGGATCCGATCGAGGGCGCCGACGCCGAGGCGCTGGTCGCCGGGCTCAAGGCGCGCGGCCACCGCGCGGTGCAGAGCGTTGAGGACGAGGACGATCTGGCCGCGAAGCTGGCGGACGATCTCGCGGCGGGCGATTTCGTCGTCTGCCTGGGCGCGGGCGATATCACCTATTGGGCGGCGGGGCTCGCCAACGGGATTGCCAAGGCCAGTTCGGCATGAGCGCAGGGGCTGCCCCGATCGACACGCAGGGCCTGCGCGGCAAGCTGACTCCCGATGCGCCGCTGGCGAAACTGGTGTGGTTCAAGGCCGGCGGCGCGGCCGATTGGCTGTTCGAGCCGGCCGATCGCGCGGATCTCGAGCTGTTCCTCCAGCGGCTGGGCGGGCGCCTGCCGCTGATGGCGCTGGGGCTGGGGTCCAATCTCATCGTGCGCGATGGCGGGGTCGCAGGCGTGGTGATCAAGCTGGGCAAGCCCTTCGCCGGGATCGACGTCGAGGACGGGCACGTGCTTTCCTGCGGTGCGGGCGCGCATGGCATATTGGTGGCATCGACTGCCCGCGATGCGGGCATTGCCGGGGTCGAATTCATGCGCGGCATTCCCGGGACGGTGGGCGGCTTCGTGCGGATGAACGGCGGTGCCTACGGCCGCGAGGTTGCCGATGTGCTGATCGATTGCGATGTCGTGATGCCCGATGGCGCGCTGGTCAACCTGGCTGCGGCTGACCTGCATTACAGCTATCGCCATTCGCAGCTGCCCGAAGGCGCCGTGGTGGTCGGCGCACGTTTCCAGGGGCAGCCGGGCGACCCGGGCGAAATCGGCGCGAAGATGGACGCAATAGGCGATGCGCGCGAGAATTCGCAGCCGCTGCGCACCAGGACGGGGGGCTCGACCTTCAAGAACCCTCCCGGCCAGAAGGCGTGGGAACTGGTCGATGCCGCCGGCTGCCGCGGCCTGCGCCTGGGCGGCGCGCAGGTCAGCGAAAAACACACCAATTTCCTCATCAATGTGGATGATGCGACCAGCGCTGATATCGAAGCGCTGGGTGAAGAAGTGAAGCGCCGTGTCCACGCGCATTCGGGGGTCGAACTCGAATGGGAAATCCAGCGCGTCGGGCGGCAGCAGGACAGGTCATGACCGAACTACACAAGCTCCATATCGCCGTGCTGATGGGCGGCTGGGCCAATGAACGCCCCGTCAGTCTGATGTCGGGCGAGGGCATCGCCAAGGCGCTCGCGGAGCGCGGCCACCGGGTCACGCGCATCGACATGGACCGGCAGGTCGCGGCACGCATCGCCGAGGCCGCGCCCGATGTCGTGTTCAACGCATTGCACGGCGTGCCCGGCGAAGACGGCACGGTGCAGGGCATGCTCGACCTGATGGGCGTACCCTATACGCATTCGGGCCTCGCCACGTCGGTGATCGCGATCGACAAGCAACTGACCAAGCAGGCGCTGGTGCCGCAGGGGATCCCGATGCCCGGCGGGCGGATCGTCAGGAGCGCCGATCTGCACGAGCGCGATCCGCTGCCGCGGCCCTATGTGCTGAAGCCCGTCAACGAAGGCAGCTCGGTCGGGGTGGCGATCGTCACCGATGATGGCGATTACGGCAATCCCATCGCGCGCACCGCCAAGGGGCCGTGGCAGGACTTTCCGCAGCTGCTTGCCGAGCCCTTCATCAAGGGACGCGAGATGACCAGTGCGGTCGTCGATTTCGCCGATGGTCCGCGCGCGCTCGCAGTGACCGAGCTGAAACCCAAGAGCGGGTTCTACGATTTCGACGCCAAATACACCGACGGGCGGACCGATCACATGTGCCCCGCCGATATCCCGCAGGCGATCACCGACCTGTGCCTCGAATACGCGCTGAAGGCGCACCGGGTGCTGGGCTGCAAGGGCACCAGCCGGACCGATTTCCGCTGGGACGAGGAACAGGGCGAGGACGGGCTGTTCATCCTCGAAACCAACACCCAGCCGGGGATGACCCCGCTCAGCCTGGTGCCCGAACAGGCGCGCTTCGCGGGCATCGAATATGGCGAATTGTGCGAACTGATCGTGGCCGCCGCGCTGCGCGACCATCCCGGCACGGCGGGCGGCGGCGATGGCTAAGGTCAGGCGCAAGCCCACCGGCGTGCGCCGGTCCGCTGCGGCGCGCAATCGCAGCCAGAAGGCGCATGCCGCGCGCAAGCACACCAGCGGCCTGCTCGACCGGGTGATGGCGGCGCTGCCCTTTTCCGAAGAGCAGTGGCACAGGTTTTTCCTGACCGTCATCGTGGCGGCGGGGCTGGGCATCGCCTGGACCATTGCCAGCTTCGCGGGCGTTCCCGAACTGGCGCGGACCGAACTGGCGAAATCGGCTTCGCGGTCGGGCTTCGAGGTCAGCCGCGTGCAGGTATCGGGCGTCGAGCGGATGAACGAGCAACTCGTCTACGAACGCGTGCTGGCGGAGCAGGACCGCCCGATGCCGCTGGTCGACCTCGCGCAGGTACGCGAACGGCTGCTCGAACTGCCGTGGGTCGCCGATGCGCGCGTCTCGCGCCAGCTACCCGATACGCTCAAGATCAATATCGTCGAGCGCGTCCCGCACGCTGTGCTGCGCAAGCCCGACCGGCTGATGCTGATCGACCCGCAGGGGCACGAGCTCGAACCGGTGAGCGCGAAGGAGGCCGAAGGCAAGCTGCTGATCGAAGGGCCCGGAGCCGCGCGCCAGGTTCAGGAGCTGGGCCGCCTGCTCGATGCCGCGCCCGCGCTTAAGCCGCAGATCGCCTCGGCCGAATGGGTCGGCAATCGCCGCTGGAACCTGACCTTCAATTCGGGCCAGCTCCTGGCGCTGCCCGAAGGTGACCTCGGCGCCCCCGCGCTGGTCAAGTTTGCCCAGCTCGACGGGATGCACCGGCTGATCGGCGGGAAGCCCATCGCCATCGACATGCGCGTGCCCGACCGCGCCTATCTGCGCTGCGACGACGGGCCGTGCCCGAAGCAGATGTCGCTCAATGGCAGGAGCGACTGATGGCGACCCAGCAGCCCCGCATCACCCGCGTCTTCGGCGCGGTGAACATCGGGTCCTTCCGCGTTTCCGCGATGATCATGGGGCAGGCCGAAGACGGCGCCATGATCGTGCTGGGTTCGAGCCACCGGGCGAGCGACGGGATCAAGCGCGGCTATGTCACCGACATGCGCACGGCGAGCCACGCCATCCGCACCGCGGTGGAGAAGGCCGAGGCCAATGCCAACACCTCGATCCAGAGCGTGTGGATCGGCTGCGCGGGCGCCGGGCTGTCGAGCAGGATTTCCAGCGTCGAGATCGCCATCGGCGGACGCCGGATCGAAGAGGACGATATCGAACACCTCCTCTACGCCGCGCGCGATCATCTGCACCCCGACGGGCGGATGGTGCTGCATGCGCAGCCGGCGCATTACACGCTCGACGGTGCGCACGGCGTCGCCAATCCCAAGGGGCTGCACGCCGAGGCGCTGGGCGTCGACGTCCATGTGACGCTGGCCGAAGGCGCGCCGGTGCGCAATCTGATCGAGGCGGTGCAGACCGCGCATCTCGATGTCGAAGGCGTCGTCGCAAGTCCGCTGGCCGCCGCGCATGCGTGCCTGACCGGCGAAGAACGCGACCTCGGCGTCGCGCTGGTCGAAATCGGCGCGCAGGTCACCAATGTCTCGGTGCATGCGGCGGGCATGCTGCTGGGGCTCAAGTCGATCCCCATCGGGTCGAACGACATCACCGATGCCATCGCGTCCTCGCTCGGCATTCGCCGCAGCCAGGCCGAACGGCTCAAATGCGTTTCGGGCTCGGCGATCGCCACACCGACCGACCACCGCGAGATGATCCCGGTCAATGGCCCGGGCGAAGAACCGGGCGGACCGCTGGCGCGCGGGGCGGACGAACACAATCGAATCGCGCGCGCCGAACTGGTCGCGATCGTCACCGACCGGCTGGGCATCGCCACCGCCGAGATCGGCAAGGCGCTCAAGAGCATGGGCTTCACCGGCGCGCAGGGCGGGCAGGTCGTGCTGACCGGCGGCGGGGCCGAACTGCACGGGGTCGCCGAATTCATGCAGGGCGCGCTTGGCCGGCCGGTGCGGATCGGCAAGCCGCCCGTCCTGCAGGGCCTCCCCGAAGCGCACGCGACGCCGGGTTTTGCCACGCTCGCGGGGCTGTGCCTCTACGCCGCCGACGATCCCGTCGATATCCGTTCGGTCGGGCCGCGCTACCAGCCGACCAAGCGTTATCGCGGCATGGGTCTGGTCAACCGTGTTTTTCAAGCGGTGCGTGAGTACTTCTGAGGCTTGATGCGGAGCCGGATTCCGCCTTTAGGCCTTGTGGATAAGGCTGGCGCGGCTTCGATCTGCGATTCGCTTTGTGCCAGTGTTGTGACATAAAGCCAGCACGTGACTTTCGAATACCCAGGGGACTCTTGATGAGTATCAATATCGGACCGGCATCGGACGACGATCTTCGTCCCAAGATCATGGTCGTCGGCGTCGGCGGTGCGGGCGGCAACGCCATCGCCAACATGATGGAAGCGAAGATCGAAGGCGTCGATTTCATCGTCGCCAACACCGATGCGCAGGCGCTCAGCACGTCCCCTTCCGAAAAGCGCATCCAGCTCGGTCCGGATATCACCGGCGGGCTCGGCGCAGGCGCCCGCCCCGAAGTGGGCAAGGCCGCAGCCGAGGAAACCGTGCAGGATATCGAGGACGCGCTCGACGGGGTGAACATGGTGTTCATCGCGGCGGGCATGGGCGGCGGCACCGGCACCGGTGCGGCCCCGGTCATCGCCGAGGCGGCGCGCAAGCGCGGCGTCCTCACGGTGGGCGTGGTTACCAAGCCGTTCCTGTTCGAAGGGACGCGCCGCATGCGCGCGGCCGAAGCGGGCATCGACGAGCTGCAGAAGCATGTCGACACGCTGATCGTCATTCCCAACCAGAACCTGTTCCTGGTCGCCAAGGCGGAAACCACCTTCAAGGAAGCGTTCCAGCTCGCCGACGAAGTGCTGCAGCAGGGCGTGCGCTCGATCACCGACCTCATGGTCATGCCGGGCCTGATCAATCTCGACTTCGCCGACGTGCGTTCGGTGATGAGCGAGATGGGCAAGGCGATGATGGGCACCGGCGAAGGCGAGGGCGACAACCGCGCGCTGGAAGCGGCCGAGCACGCGATCGCCAACCCGCTGCTCGACGGCGTGAGCATGGCCGGGGCCAAGGGCGTCATCATCTCGATCATCGGCGGCGAGGACATGAAGCTGCTCGAAGTCGACGAGGCGGCCAACCATATTCGCGAACTGGTCGACGAAGACGCCAACATCATCTGGGGTTCGGCGTTCAATCCCGATCTCGAGGGCAAGATCCGTGTGTCGGTCGTCGCCACCGGGATCGAGCCCGACGGTTCGGTTGCCGCTGCGCCCATGAGCAGCTTCGCCCCGCGCGAAAGCAGCGCGCCGCGGCGTCCGGTGCTCGACCTGCCAAGCGAAAGCGAAGCCGAAGACGAGCCGTTCGAACTCAACGAAGGTCTTTCCGCCGATCCCGAGCCGGAAGCGCCGCGCGGTTTCGATCCGGCCCCGCAGTCACCGGCGCAATCGCAGGCGTCTTCGCATGCCGATGCGGACGATGCCGATGCGCTCGACCTGACCGACGAAGCCGAAGAGGACGACGCGCCGCGCCCGTTCGGGTTGTCGCCCGCGACGTCGGGTTCCTCGGCGGAGCGCGACGAAGATGGTTATGACGATGTCGACGATATCGTCGACCCGCTGGCCGGGCTGCGCAACGAACAGACCGAACGTTTCGACAGCGACGATGACACCGGCGTGCCCGCTGCAGGCGGGCAGGGTTCGGACGCCGCGCAGGGGCAAGCGGATGAGTCCGCTGGCCGCGCTCCGCTCGACCTGTCGGGCGACATGCGCGAGCCGTCGGCGTCGCAGGACGAATTCGAACTGGGCGACGAACAGGGCGCCAGCCCGCTGGCGAGCAAGCCGGTCCGCCGTCAGCCGATCGTACCGGGTGACAGCCCGGCACCGGCCGCGCCGAGTGCTCCCGCCAGCGGCGCTGGCGCTGGCGCGGGGTCGGGGTCGGGATCGCTGCCCGGCAACACGCTGTTCGAGCGCATGGCCAATCTCTCGCGCGGTGCCAGCACCAGCGAAGACGAAGACGAGGACGACGATGCCGACAGCGGCAATGGCGGCGGGTTGAACATCCCGCGTTTCCTCGGACGCCAGAACAACCAGTAAGCGGCCGTTTCAGCACGGGTTAACGCCCGCGCTGCAAAGGATAGGACATGATTTCGACCCGGCGTCTTGCTGCTGCCACTGTACTGCTTGCCTTGGCGGTGCAGGGCGCACCTGCGTTGGCCCAGCGCGAGATCGTGCAGCCCCTGCCGGGTGCGGGGGAACAAAAGCTGAGCGATGCGCTGTCGCGGCTGGCACGTAATTCGCAGGATGTGACCGCGCTGCTTGATGCCGGAGAGGCTGCGCTCGAGCTGGACGATATCGATGCGGCGATAGGCTTTTTCGGGCGTGCGAACGAATTGTCGCCCGGCAATCCGCGCACCAGCGTCGGTCTGGCGCGCGCCTATACGCGCTCGCACCGCCCGATCGAAGCGCTGCGCCTGTTTGCCGAGGCCGAGCGGGCGGGGGTGCCCGATACGCGGATGGCGCAGGATCGCGGCCTGGCCTTCGATCTCGTCGGCGATGCGGCCAGCGCGCAGCAGCTTTACCGTCTGGCACTGGACAATGGTGCGGGCGCGGAAACAGTGCGGCGGCTGGCGCTCAGCCAGGCGATCTCGGGCGACCGTGAAGCGTTCGAAGCCACGCTTTTGCCGCTGCTTCGCGACGGCGATGTCGCCGCGTTCCGCACGCGCGCTTTCGGACTTGCGGTGCTCGGCGATGCGGAAGAGGCGAAGGATATCGCCAACACCGTGCTGCCGGCAGGGCTTGGCGCGCGGATGGCCGCCTATCTCGATTACATGCCCCGCCTGACCCGCGCGCAGCAGGCCGCCGCGGGCAATCTCGGCGTGTTCCCGCGCACCTCCAGCATCGGCACCGACGAAGCGGCGATCGCCGCCTATGCACCCCGCCCGGCGCAGCTGGCCCAGGCGGTGCCGGCGGCTGCGCCGCAGGCACCGGGTACTCCCGCAAGTGCAGGGGCCGAAACTCCGGCTCCGGCAGGCGGTCAACCGGCGCGACCGGGTGCGGGCAGTATGCCTCCCGTGCCGGCCGATCGGCTGCCGCAGGACACGGACGTCGCCGCTCCTGCAGAAGCGTCCGCCGCGACCCCGGCCCCGACATCGAACCCTGTTCCGGCCCCAGGGACGCCCGCGCCGTCGCTCGCAGCGCCTCCCGCACGGCAGGCGGCCGCGCCGGAGCCGGCCGACCCGCCGGCAGGCCCCCGGATAGTCGCTGCCGTGCCGGACGACCCCGTACCCGCACGATCCGACCGGCCCGAGCCCACTGTCATCGCGCGCGTCGATCCGACGGCATCCGCGCAGCCGGTGGACACGGCAACCGCCTCAGCGTCACCGGCTTCGGGCACCGCCAGCGCGGGCGCAGCGGCGGGCGCATCGCTCGAGGATGCCTTCGACGGCTTCACGCTCGCGCCGCCGGCTCCGCCTCCGTCTGCGACCGGCGCGGTCGACATCACGCGCATCGCCATCCCGCGCGAAAAGGCAAGGCCCAAGCCGCCACCGCCCCCCGCGCATCCCGCGCGCCACTGGGTGCAGGTGGCCACCGGCAAGGACCGCGCCGCACTCAAGTTCGACTGGCGCCGCATAACCCGCAGCGCCGAGGGCAAGCTCGACGGCACCGGACCCTTCGTGACCCCGTGGGTCGAAGCCAACCGCCTGCTGTCCGGCCCCTACGACAGCGCCGCCGAGGCCCGGGAAATGGTCAACGAACTGAAGAAGATAGGCATCGACTCCTTCCCCTTCATCAGCGCCGAGGGCGAAGCGGTCGAACCGCTGTAATGTCTTGACGATCCTAAGGACCGGGAGGTCTCATTTCGTGCGAGCGCATCGTTATTACCCAACTTGAGCGCTCGGCATGCGGCAATAAATTTCGACAGCCTTCGCTTAAGAATTTTTTCGGGTCGACTAGTGGCTGAGCAGAATTGCGCGCATTTCCCAACGTCTGCTTCATGATCTTACCTGTGACGATGCAACCGTTGTCTTCTGGTTACATTCAGTTGTGAGCAAAGCGTATAAGCGCGTGTCATATTTCGGTGGCGCCATAAATGCCGACGATCCGAAACTGTTGTCACGCTAAATCAGCACAAAGAGGCGCTCAAAGACTGCGTCGGTCTCGAGAATCTGGAATTTAGCATTCCAGAAACGCCGGCCTCTTCCCTTTGCGACGACCGTCGGCTAGGGGCTCACCGGCTATCTATGGGATCGAAATGAAACCGAAATCAGTACTGATCACTGGCGGGACGGGGTCGTTCGGCAAGACAATGTTGCGGGCATTGCTCGACGACGGAGTGGAAGAAGTTCGCGTCCTAAGTCGCGATGAAGAGAAGCAAGATGCATTGCGCAGCCAATTGTCTGACCCCCGAGTGAGATTTTATATTGGTGACGTCCGCGACCGGACGAGTGTCGATCGCGCAATGGCCGGCGTAGACTCGGTTTTTCACGCGGCTGCGTTGAAGCAAGTGCCTTCTTGTGAGTTTTTTCCACAAGAAGCTGTGAAGACCAATATTATCGGTTCCGAAAATACCATCCGCTCAGCTATTGAGCACAGGGTGTCTAATCTTGTATGCCTTTCTACTGACAAGGCGGTTCACCCTATCAATGCCATGGGAATATCCAAGGCGATGATGGAGAAGCTTGCTCAGGCGGCTTCGCGCGAACTTGGGGTGGGGGCCGACACTTCAATTTCGTGTGTCAGATATGGCAACGTAATGTATTCCCGCGGCAGCGTCATTCCGCTTTTTATCAAGCAGATTAAGCAGGGGCTCCCCATTACGGTGACTGAGCCGTCAATGACGCGATTCTTAATGCCTTTGCGTGATAGCGTCTCTCTCGTCCGTTTCGCATTCGAGCATGCACGCCAAGGTGATCTTTTCATCCGAAAGGCTCCCGCTTCCACGATAGGCGATCTGGTCAAGGCGCTAATCGACCTTTTTGGTGTTCCAGATCATGACGTGCGCGTCATAGGATGGCGGCATGCCGAAAAGCTCTATGAAACGCTGGCAAGCAAACAGGAGTTGGCCACGGCGGAGGACATGGGAGGTTACTGGCGCCTTCAGTTAGACGAGCGTGACCTCAATTATGCATCCTACGTCTCCGAGGGGGACACAGAGCATGGGCTTGAAGAGGACTTTCATTCACACAATGCAGAGCGGCTCGACGTCGAAGGCGTAAAGCAATTGCTGCTTACGTTGCCAGAAGTCCAAGGCGAGCTCGAAAGCTGGAAGGCTTTAGCTAAATGAAGATCGCGGTCACTGGATCAAGCGGTTTGCTGGGTTGGCATGCGACGGCGCGCCTTCATGCGCAGGCCTGTGCAGCACAGTATCGCGGGGACGATCCCGAAATTCGGTTCGTTCAGATCGACCGTAAGACATTCGAAGATCATTCGGCACTAACGAGCGCCCTTGAGGGTGTGGACGGAATACTCCACTTTGCTGGCGTCAACCGAGGTGAGGACGCCGAGGTGGAAGAGGCTAATCCTCGGATCGCCAAGCAGTTGACGGCTGCATGTCAAAGTGCGGGAGTCGAGCCGCATATTGTCTACGCTAACTCAATCCATGCTGCGAGAGACACGTCTTATGGCCGTTCGAAGCGCATCGCCGGAGAGTACCTGGCCGAGTATGCGCCGAGGTATACTAACCTGATATTGCCACATATTTTCGGTGAGTGTGCCCAGCCATACTACAACAACGTGGTTGCGACTTTAATCGACCAAATATGGAAGGGCGATGAGCCGACGGTCAACCCCGAAGGGCGTGTCCAATTACTTCACGCTGGCACTGCGGCGCAAATGGCTATTGACGCTGTAGTGGAAGGTAAGTGCGGGACACTGTCCCCTAAGGGGAGAGATATTAGTGTCGTTGATCTTCATGACAAGTTGAGGGCATTACACGCGCTATACACCACTAATGTTGTGCCTGATGTTTCGGATCCCTTCGATCTTGCACTGTTCAACAGCCTGAGGACTGCGGCCTTTCCAGATTTGTACCCTTTCAAGCTGAAGGTCACAACGGACGAGCGCGGTACCCTGTTCGAAAGCGCGAAGGGTCTTACTGAGAACCACACGTTTCTCTCTACAACGCGCCCTGGCCAGGTTCGTGGGAACCATTTCCATTACGATTTGATCGAGCGGTTTGTAGTCGTACGAGGAGAGGCAATTATCCGGGTGCGAAAAGTGCTGACGAACGATGTACACGAGTTCCGTGTGTCGGGCGATGAACCAGTGGCAATAGATCAAATTCCCTTCCATACCCACAACATAGAGAATATTGGGGAGGAGGATGTAATTACCTTCTTCTGGACGAATCGGATTTTCGATCCTTCCGCACCTGATACTTATGCCGACCCGGTCTGATAAATTATGCAAAAATTAAAAGTTACAACCGTTCTGGGAACTCGGCCTGAAATTATTCGGCTAAGTCGCGTAATGGCTATGCTCGACCATTACACTGATCATCGCATAATTCACACCGGGCAAAACTGGGACTACGAGCTGAACGAAGTGTTCTTCACTGACCTGGCCGTACGCAAGCCCGATGCTTTCTTGGGCGTTGACGTCTCGAGCCTCGGAACCGTTCTTGGTGGAATTCTCGTTGAAATAGAACGCGAGTTGCAAGCGAATCGTCCGGATGCGTTGCTCGTGTTAGGTGATACGAACAGTGCGATTGCAGCCATTATGGCACGTCGTATGAAGATCCCAGTGTATCACATGGAGGCGGGTAACCGCAGCTATGATCGGAATGTGCCTGAAGAAACGAACCGGCGTCTTGTCGACCACATCAGCGACTTTAATTTGGTGTACACGGAGCATGCTAGGCGGCATTTGCTTAGCGAAGGGCTGCACCATAGGCGGATCTACCTCACAGGTTCCCCGATGCGAGAAGTCTTGGAAACTTACCGTAGCCAGATCGAGGCCTCGGATATCTTGTCACGGCTCGCAATCGCGAAGGGGCAATATTTTATCGTATCCCTTCACCGGGAAGAGAATGTGGACAGCAAGCAACGCTTGAGGCAGTTGATCGAAGCATTGAACCTCTTAGCGCGGCGTTATGGGCTTCCGATTATCCTTTCCACTCATCCGCGTACTCGAAAACGGTTAGACGCGTTGGACGGCGTGAGCTTTGATGCACGCATAAGAGATCTCAAGCCGTTTGGTTTTCACGATTATAACCACCTTCAGATGAATGCATTCTGCGCGATTAGTGACAGCGGTACGATTGCTGAAGAGAGTTCGATACTCGACTTCCCTGCTTTAACTCCGCGTGATGCTATCGAGCGGCCCGAGGCGCTTGACACAGGCAACATCATCGCAACCGGAGTAGATGCAGGTACGATCGTGGAGGCGGTCGAACTAGTAACTCATGTGCATCGAAAGCGTAGATCGAAAGGGGAGCGATGCACGCTTCCCGATGATTATGCTATACTCAATACCGCTGAGCGGGTCACCAAACTGATCGTTGGTACCGCCCGCCGATCCAACGACTGGGACGGTATCAGGATGCATGATTATATTTGAGAGTCAGGTTCTCGCAGGAAAGATGGAATGAAGTGTCGGATAAAGCAGTCAATCTGATTGTCGTAGCTCATCCTGACGACGAAGTTTTGGCCGCAGGTGGGACTGGTGCAAAGCTCGTCGCAAAGGGAGAGATCGTTCAACCTGTTATGGTCTGTGGTAAAGTGGAGGCGCGAAAGCAACGTCCAAGTGATGATTCGCTATTAGCAGATATCAAAGAGGCGATGAACATTCTTGGTTTTGAGGCCCCGATATTCGGTAATTTTCCAAATATCCAACTCAATACCGTCCCTCATTTAAGGCTGGTTCAATTCATCGAAGAACAAATCACCGTTTTTCGTCCTAAACGTCTGTTCACGCATCATCCATCTGACGCAAATGATGACCACGGACAGGTGTCGCGAGCGAGCATGGTGGCTGCGCGACTTTCTCATCGGCGAGAAGATGTGTTTGGCGTGTCCTCTATCCATCTGATGGAAACACCGTCCGCGACGGATTGGAGCTATCCGGGACACAGCGCTCCCTTTGCACCCAATGAGTACGTCGAAATAGGCGAATTTTTGGAGCGGAAAATTCAGGCTTGCCACGCTTATCGCAAGGTAATGCGCCCGTTTCCACACTCAAGAAGCGACGAAGCCATCCGTGGTCTCGCTGCGAAGAGAGGCGCGGAATGCAATCTGGGATTTGCAGAGGCGTTCCAAACTGTTTTCAGCACCCAACTTAATTAGAACCATGTATCCGTTATTTGGCAAGCGTATGCTTGATTTCACGATAAGTCTGCTGGCTGTCGTCGCTCTCGCCCCAATTCTTCTAATTTGCGGAATAGGCGTGCGAGCAACGAGTGCGGGGCCGGCAATCTTTTCTCAAACTAGAATTGGAAAGGACGGAGAAAAGTTCGTCATTTTCAAGTTTCGGTCGATGCCAGTTAACACCCGAAATACAACGTCCGATCAACTCGGCGAGATTTCCATCCCCGCTTTCGGAAGGTTCCTGCGAAGAACCAACCTTGATGAACTGCCCCAGTTATTTAATATTCTGATAGGCGATATGTCGTTGGTGGGGCCGCGTCCACCGTTACCAGATCAATACGAATTGCTTGATCTCCGTAGGGCTAACGGAGCTATCGCATGTCGGCCGGGTTTGACTGGCTTGGCACAGGTACACAGCTTCGACGGAATGAGCCCGAAAGACAAAGCTGCTCTTGACGGAATTTACGCGGCTAATGTTTCGATGATACGAGATGGTATGATAGTCATTAAGACATTCGTCTACCTCACTAAACCGCCACCCAGATATTAATCGGACATGAAATCATGAAGTTTGGATTTGTCACCTGTGTCCAGCTCGGTCTTTCTTGTATGGAAGCAATCTATAGAGCAGGTGGAGGTTTGGAACTCATTGTGACGTTGGACGATGATCTCGCGCGCGAGAAGTCGGGCCGCATCTACGTAGACGATTTTGCTGAGAAGCACGATGTACCGGTGGCAAAAGTCCGCAACATCAATGATAATGAAGCCATCACTTCGTTACGCAACGCAGAGCTGGACTGGCTCTTCATTATTGGTTGGTCTCAGATCGCTCGTCAGGAGGTGCTGAATATCCCCAGCAGAGGCGTAATTGGTATGCATCCCACCTTACTGCCTGTCGGCAGGGGACGTGCTGCCATCCCATGGACCATTCTTAAGGGGTTGAAGAAGACTGGTGTCACGATGTTCAAAATGGATAGCGGAGTCGACACAGGGCCGATATTGGCGCAGCTTGAAATCCCGGTTCCATCGAGCTGCAATGCAACCACATTGTACCGATTGGTAGATGATGCGCATATTGCATTGATAGAAGCAACGTTCTCGGATCTTTCGCGGGGAAGAGTGGAGGCGCGGCTTCAAGATGATCGACGTGCGACGGAATGGCCCGGCAGAAAACCTGAGGATGGCGAAATTGATCTGGAAGGTTCGGCCTGCGATGCCGAGCGACTAATCCGGGCAACGGCCCGCCCCTATCCTGGCGCGTTTGTGTTCGAAAATCGCCGAAAGTTGATTATTTGGGAGGCTCAGAAAATCGGACCTGAAACGATTACGAGCCGCCCGGTATTAACTTTCAAAGACGGTTTGCTTGAGTGTCTGGATTTCGAGTACGTTGGCGAAGCGACGAGCGCTTGAGTTTGATGGTCCTATTAAAGGCTTCGTCGTGGTCGAAGGGCGGCCTCCATCCGAGATTCTTCGCTCCGCTTGGATCAATCTCAAGGCTTGCGAACAATCGTCGGTAAAGACCGCTTAATCCAAACCATTTCGCCAAGCTTTGAGCCGCAAATGGAGGAACATTAATCAGGCGAGCCTGTTTCCCACTCGCTTTAGCAATCTTACGGATGATTTCGGCCGTTGATAACGCCTCTTCATCAGAAATGCCAAAAATCTTTCCACGTGTTGATGTCTCTCGAAGGCAGAAATGAATGAAGTTCGCCAAGTTCTCGACATAGATAAGGCTCCGCTTGTTGGTCACAGAGCCGAAGGGGAGCGGTACACCGCGTTCGACGAACTCGATCAGGCTGCGGAAATTCGCCACCACACCTGGGCCGTAGACTAGCGGAGGACGAATGATTGTCCAAGCCATTCCCCACTCACTCGCCATTTCCCGAACGACATTTTCTGCTTCGAGCTTCGTAATTCCGTAAGGATCTTCCGGTGCGGCAACGCTGTTGTCTTGGAAGGGATTGTCCCGCTTGGTCTCTTCGCCCAAGGCTTTGATAGAGCTAAGGAATACAAAATGTTGTGCGTTAGCTCGCTTCGCGGCCTTTAGAGCGCTTCGTGTACCTTCGACATTTATCTGTCTGTAGGCGGAAAACGCGGAGCCTTTGTTTTCGCGAGTAACATGGGTCCGTGCAACGCAATGTACCATCGCGTCCATGCTTGGAAGATCATGCATATGAAGTTCGTCGATGTTACCAACGATAATTTCGTGGGGCTCACTTTGTGAAGTTCTCACCAGTGGGATCGGGAAAATACCTGCTTCACGCAACGTGCGCACAACATGAGATCCTACGAAACCATTCGCTCCCGTGATCGCGACACGATTAAGCTCGCAGCTCATTGCCTTACCCCAGCTTTCGCGTCCTGTAGCGCTTGCTCGAGCGTATCAAAAACAACGCGGTTCGAAAAATTTGCTTCGAAATATTGGCTCGCTCGATTTCCCATCTGTATTCGCTCGGTCGACTTTAGTGCGCGAAGCGCGCGTATTGACTCAATGATGCCGTTTGCGTCCCCCGGCGGGCTAGCGACACCGGCACCCGATTCTTGGAGAATACGAGCGCCTTCGCCCGTGAGGGCGCCGATGATCGGCTTACCACATGCCATATAAGTTTGTATCTTATACGGAACCGTGAGAGCGAAATTTGGCGCCTCCTGAAGGCTTGCGAAGAGCGCATCTGCTTGAGCGAAAAAATCCGGCATTAGGGTCTCGGGATGGCGCCCACAAAAATGAAACCTGTCGGATAGACCCCGAGCCACAATTTCATCCTCTAGATCGGCACGCGCTCGCCCGTCGCCGACCAGTACGAAGAGGGTGTCGTCATCCTCGTCAAGCTGACTGGCTGCCTCGACTAATACTGAGAGGCCCTGACTCTCGCCGATATTGCCAGCGAAAAGTACAACGAAGCGGTCGGTATCGATCTCTCTCGCAACAGCATGCGCGGATTCAGCCGATAACGGTCTGAAAAAGGACGGCGCCGTGTTTGGCAAGACCTTTATCCGGCTCGGGTCAACGCCGTGGCGCAGGATCATTTCTGGCATTGCTGCGCTCTGAACCAAGATCAAATCGGCTTGACGGTAAAGCCAGCCGCATATCCTATCGAGTAATTTCAGAATGGGGCCTTCTTGAAGTCCCAAGAGATACTGAACAGTCTCTGGCCAGATATCCTGAACCCAGTAGACTGTGGGCAAGCCCCATAACTTTTTAGCAAAAACCCCCGCTAGCGCCTGCGACAACGGGGACGGCATTGATACAAAAGACACATCCCCCCGAGGCTGGCCGATTTTAACGATCTGCCAAAAAGCTGCGAATGGATACACGAGGTAGTTCGCAATGAGCTGTAATTTTGTTCGGCCCCGAGCCACAGTCCATGCGCGGCGAATATCAACTCCCTTCCAGGTCTCGAACCGCTTCTGATGATTCGTGTATCCTGGAAAGAACTTGCCTTCCGGGTAGTTCGGTACGCACGTGATCGCAGTGACGTTATGCCCTCTCTTTACCAGTTCTGCCGCAAGTCCATTGTTCGAGAACTGTTCCGGATAGAAGTATTGCGAGAGGAACAAAACTCGCATTGCCCGATCGTTACCATATTCTGTGACGTTTTGAGACTGGTTCATCGTGCCTATCGCCCTAGCCGGTTTGCGGCCAACCCGTTGGGCCGGATAGGTAGCTTTCGCAAAGACCTTTGATACATGGGCTTGTGTATCACTATGAGAACAAGAAGTATAAGTAGTGGTACTAGGCAGGTCAGATAACGCGCATTGATTTGTGGGTTTATAAGTAAAGCTGATACAAATGCAATCGCGACTGAAAATAGGGGGCGATAATGTTCAAAATCGGTTCTTCGCCCTGTATCGCGCAAGGCGCGTATGAAGCTTGGGGTGATTGCTACGAAAAATATGATGGAAGGTATGCGAAGCGCTTTTATTGCATCGATCTGGCCTTTGTAGAAAGGAACGATGCTGCTAGCATAATCATAGATATACAATAAGATCCGCAGTGGAACTCCGAGCGGGGCAAGCCATGCTTCATCTAAGAAAAATGCAGTAATCTGCCCGGTCAAACCTTCTCCCAAACTCTCCAGAGCCATGAATTGAAAAGTTTGAAGCGCGATAATCCCTGCCACACTTCCGGCAACTAAGACAACGGCCACCTTAGATTTGTACTTGCCTCCTAGCACAGGGAGCTCAAGAAACAACAGGAATGCCAAAAACAGAAATAACTGCTGCCTTAGCACGAATACGAAGGGGATCATAAGGATGATGATGCCAAATCGTCTTTGCAGCGCGAACCACGAAACAGCCAAAATCACAGCTATCGTCGCCATGTCTTTGTTTATAAGCAAGGCGAAGTATAGTATAAATGCGTTCAGCAGCCATGCCCAGTAAGCGCTAGCACCCATGCTGAAGGCTAAGCAAATCTTGCAATAGAAATAGAATGCTATCAGCATGAATGCAATATTCACGATGAATAGCTGAATCTCGTCATAGGGATCTGCGATGCTTAGAAAGAACCAGGAAACCCCAAAATTATTATCTGCTATGGCAAGTTCCGAAATGGACTGGTATCTGGCGTAATTAACGTAAAGAGAATGATCACTGATATTGGCTGGTCGGGACCAATAATACGTATCGAAGTACTGCCATGAAGGACCGATTGCATCGAAATAGATAAAGCAGGCGGCAACAGATGTGATCGCAATGAAAATCTGGCGCCAATAATTATGCCTAGAGCCCATTGTGTTGGATAGAGCTGGTGAGTTATTCATGCTACCTGCATCATAAGTTTGCCAAAAAATGGTTTCAGGAATTAGGAAGGGTTAGTTTTTGCGAAAATCCGGTTTACATAAAGCATTAGTGCGAGGTTTTGTGCTACCATTAGAGAACTAGTCATTGAAATCCATGAGACCATGCCGGAAGGACCGGAAAGAGCGATAGCTACCATAAACACGGAGATCGTCGCATCGATTATCAATTGGACTCCTTGCTTGCGCCGAACTCTGATAGCTTGACGATAGGGAACGGAGAAAACGAAGGCTATTGCTGCCGTAGCCAGATAGGGGGCAAGTTCAAGCGCTAGACTCCATTTCCCAAGCACGACACGATCCAAAAGGAAATGGGAGGCGCCAAAGGCGAGGGCCCCACAAGAAAAACCTAGTATCACAACCGTCGCGAATAAGCGGACGCTAGCCAATGAATCCCCTGCCGCGCGGTTCCCTCGTCCCAGCGCGGCCAGCATGACCCAGCCGATATTCGCTCCGACTATGGAGGCCGGACCATATGTTAAGCGATGTGCCATTCCTAAGTTCCCTACCGCTGCCTTCGAGAACATGAAGTCAGCCAGCATAAGGGGGGCAATGAGAACGAATATGGAGACGAGCTCTTGAAGGACGCCAAATACAGTGAATGCCCGGTGGCGTATTAACGCGCGCCAGTATTGTCTGGCCGGCAGCAGTAATTTGCCCGGCATGTAAGGTTTTAGATTGGCGATCAGTATGCATGCTGCGACAGTTTCTCCTGCGGCGAGACCTGCGGTGAGGCCAATCATTCCGAAGTCGACCAATGCGAACTGCAGTATAATGATGAAGGCCGCTCGATAAAGGTAATAGAGTGCAACAGCCCGTTGTGAATTCTCGCTGACTGCGAGCGCTTTGAGTGCATTGGACATGCAGACAGCGGACCCGATCATCACAGCAATAACGTACCCGCTTTCTGACAACACAGCTATGGGCAGCGCGATTATCCAGCAAATCAGAG
>Ga0114914_1000098_pt1 | contig 31119 bp, 15 predicted proteins | sample MalvirAntarct_38_FD_89689 | JGI IMG/M metagenome (GOLD analysis project Ga0114914, IMG submission 89689) | Marine viral communities from the Global Malaspina Expedition - Malaspina viral metaG Antarct_38 | ecosystem: Environmental > Aquatic > Marine > Oceanic | place: Orkney Island (southeast)... | reverse complement strand
ACAGCCAACTCGTCAACATATGCGTGATGATGTGGCGAAATATATGAAATATTACAATGTAGAACGGCTGCACTCGGCAAATGCTGATCAGTCACCGATTGATTTTGAAATTTCTTTTAGAAAAGTGTCCGGTTGGACTTGACCAGAACATGGAGACAGTTTTTTTGTGAAATAAGCTGGAGACCTTAACCAAATCAAAGTCGTTTCAGAATAAATAGGGTTAAAATCGGCTGACTTTTTAACCTTTAAAATGGGCAAATCTGAATAAGCACTAACATCACATTTACTACTTTTCACCAGTAAAAAACGCTTAAGGTAAATATCTACATTAGTACTACCAATCAACACACCAGCAGTACCTGTACGAGCTAAGTGAACCTCAGTATTTATTTCTGGATAAAGCAACCTTTCGACTTTATTCCCATCAACTTTGATTTCACTATTCCAAACAGTAGGAATTTTCAAACTAACTTTCTGTATTTCAGGCATTTACTTCACTTCCTTATAATTTGCATTTACCTACACAATGCACAATAGGTGCCTAAATTAAATCACTATATTTTCAAGACCTTAAAAATTCAGCTTAAATTTGTTTGTATTAAATTTTACCAAAATGTAAATTTTACCAAAATGTAAATTTTACCAAAATGTAAATTTTACCAAAATGTAAATTTTATTACTTTCATGTATACAGTATACGAAGGGTGATAGCTTAACAATACCGACATACCAATCTGATCATCCGAAAACTAAACTCCGTCTTTGCTTTTCGCTAAATCATTTTGCAAAGACGCGACTAGTTCAACCGCAAGTAACATAGATGAATAAACCATTTGAAGGTTCATTTTTTCGCCTTCTTGATGTTGTCCGAAGTCTCCAAATGGATAAAGAGCATTTATTGCTACATAGGTTGATTTGGAAACTACTTTTGCAAGTGGGTTTGAGCGCTCTGGTGTAGTAAGAGCTTTTAATAGTTTTAAGCGCTTAGCTCCTTGGGGAAAGCTAGTTTTAAACTCTTGCAGACTTTCATGTTCTTTATGGTGATTCCAAGTATCAAAATGACCGTCGGGGACGACTTTCCCTCCAAATTCAGCATTCCAGATAATGTCAAAGCACTTATCTAAAATCCCCCTAATACCACTTAAACAAACGCTTGGATGGTTTGGTAAATCTTCCAAGCTTCTTTGTAAATACCTATTTAATTCATGATCGATGTTCGATATTTGTACAATTCGCTTAGATAAAACATGATTAAAGTTTTGGGCAAACGCTTCTTCACTACTGAATAGACGGTCAATCGCCCCTTTTTCATTAGCTCGGCTTTCTAAATAACTCTGCAATAAACGACTCGGCTTAATCAATTTGCTACCACTAGCCCTTGCAAACCCTTTCTCAACAATGCTCGTTTTATCCGAATGACTAGCACCTTGAATTTCCGACTCTTCAACTAATAACCTAATATTGTCTTGTGTAGCTGGCGAACAATCATGCCAAAGGTCATCTATAAAGTTGTGATTTGATTCAAATGAACATGACACTGCATCTTGTACTAAAGCGTTAGTAATCTTTTTTCCATCATGTGCATGTAATAGATAATTCAATACTTCTAACAATACAACTGGAGTTCCATTAGTTGCATTATACAATTCAGTTAACGCCCCCTTATCAAACTCTACCTGACAGTAATTTGTTAATATGTCAGCTATCTCATTTTCATCAAAGCAATCAACACGGATTGGTGTCGATAGGAATATATTCCAAAAATCACTCGTTTGTGCATCAGGGTTTCGAATCAACTCCCTAAGAGACTTTCTGCTAGCCGTAATTAGTGTCAATGACTTATTCTGCGCTAACTCTCGTAATTGGTCCCACAAATTCCTTGTTAATTTGTCACTAGATAGAGCTTTATCAAAACCATCAAAAATCACTAGAATTTTTGTTTCATCGTTTAATGCGTCTAAAACTTCAGCGATATCTTGCTGAAAAGTGTCTTTCGATGATTTTAAATGTTCTGAGTAATCTGGAAATTTATCCTTTATAGCCTCAGATAAGTTGGTTGCAAACTGACTTAAAAACTCTAAATCATTTTTCGGTGTAATATGACCAAGATCCCACAGGAGTACACACGAATACTCTGTGCTACCATCTGATGAAACAATTTCCTTTAGTTTTTTCAAAACTACTGTTTTACCAGAGTATCTTGGACCAACAACTTGAATGTGATCTGGTACAGGTTTTGTAATCGCTGTTAATATTTCATCAAGAATATTTGAACGCCCAATTAGCTTAGGTTCATTACCCGTAACTGGAAATTTTCTATTGATCATTTATCGTTCCCTCATCATTAAGCGCATTTTTTAATACTACTTCGCTATCTTGATGATAACTAATCCACTTAGCCATTAGCGGCACTTCAATTGCGTAATAGCCAGTTCCATCTTCACCAAAAAAATTAACTAGTTCTAATTCTCTTAAATAAGCAATATCAGCTTCTAACTCATCGTCTTTTACATCAACGCCATTTTGCACTAAATATTCTTGCAGCATCCCAAACGTGCATAAAGGTTTGTTATCAAAATTACTAGATAATGTGCATAGTAAAACTTGCCTTCTATATCCGCCGTTAACAGGCCCTAAGCGTGCATAATCCCATAAGCTTGCAAAGTGTTCGTCAGCTACAATTAACTCACCTGCAATATGATTTACATCATAAGTTTTGATTGAGTGCTCTGAATTCCTAACAGCATAATCAAAAATACGATTACAGATTTTTTGAATAAGATAAGGTTGTCTTGCGGTTAAACTCAAAATCAGTTCTACAGCTTCACCAGAATATGCTATGTATTCTTTAACTGGCTCTATTACAACTTTTTCAGCACTTGCCTTGTCCAAAGCACTCACTGTTAGATTCGTGCCTAGACCATATAATGCTGACCAATACTCTTCGCGAAGTCTCTTCAATCTTCGTGAACCTGTTAAAATAGCCGAAAACCTTGAGTAATTTTGAATTAGATACCGAATATTTTCGGGAAGTTGAGGAGAAGTAACACCATTATCTATGCCTTCTTGAAGCTTATCGAATTCATCTAGCATTAAAACAATACCGAGTTTCTTGTCTTCTAATACAGATAGTAAAACCTCCAAATAGTCTCTGAAATCAATAAATGGTGAATCTTCGCCGATGCCAGCTTTACATGACCTTGCAATTCCTAAAGCAGGCTTACCTGCCAAGATTATTTTTCCATCCGGCAAAGGAACATCAATATCTAATTTCGTAATAGCGGAAGCAATTGATTTTGCTATTTCTCTAAATACTTCCTCTGTTGGAACACCTACTTTATTCGACGCCCCAGTAGCTCCCTGTAGGCTCGAATATACTACCAACCAATTTGGTATTGTTTTATTGCCCTCTAAATGTTTTAGTATTGACGTCTTACCCGCACGTCTATTACCCTCCAATAAAATGACATTTCCCGTAGCTTCTACCTGACGCTGAATTTGATTAAGCAATGTTTCTCTACCATAAAACACTAACGCACCATTTTCTGGTGCAAGAGGACTACCAGTTACATATGGGTTACTAGCAGAATCAAATGACTTAAATTCCTCACTCAGTTGCGTTAGTTTTATTGCAAGCTCAGAGCTTCCACTCACCTGTTTCCCAGCTAGCGTTTCTGCTCGCCACATTACGGTAAAGCTAACCCTATCAGCATCTGAAGTTTTACATGATAGTGAAACTTCCATCGAAGCGTGGTCGGCCAAATAATAAGTGTCGCCTCTACCAAAATTAGGAGATGTTTCTACCACCACATTCTTCAACGGAAGAAAACCTTGGTTATTTAGTGAAATAGAAAACTCCACATTGGAACTCTTTTCCAACTCCCCAACTGACGACGACACCAAAATACTAACATTGGCTAATATCATGTCGATGCTTCTGTCTATCCATCCTTGAACATAAGCAAAAACGCGGAGCAATCTTTCCTCCAAATTGTAATTTCCAGCCGTTACTTCACGCAGTTGAACTAGTTGTTCACTCGCATCTTGAAATATATTTAATAGAACAGGACCCGGTGGAATTTTGTTAATGTCCTTTAAAACGCGCAATATGTTTAGGACTCTTGAATACCAATCTTTTTGTTGTGAATTTAGTTCATCAATTACTCCGTCAATGCTCAACACTTTTGACGAGATCTCACTCAACAAATTGGCAGACTTTTCAATGCTCGAATCATTGCCAACTAATTTGGCTAGCTCCGTTTCCATCGTATCGACAAGGCATTCAACAGTATTTTCACCAGACTGCTGACTGTTCTCTTTTAAAAACGTAATTACATCTGTTCCATGCTGTTCATACTGTGCTACAGCACGCTTTTGCATTTCTAGTGACGGCAGTAAGATGGGCAACGTTTTTATTACGTCGGTATTTATGTGTTGCTGAACAGCCCCTCTTTTCCTGCTATCTAGCCAATCCTGACAAAATGAGGTCGATAAATAATACAGTAGGTATTCTGGTGAAACTTTGGCTGAGTTTATTCGTAAAACGTAAAAGTTATTACCCGCAAAAGCCCCTTCGCCAATAACATCAACTAGCGCTAGCTTTCCTATGGTGCCTGTTTTCGATATTAAAATGTTACCTTTATATAATTTATTGTCGTAATAAGCTCTAGCTAACTCTTCCTGTACCCAAGTAGTGACCTTCTGTATTTTAAAATTTTCAATATCTCGAATACGGATATAACCATATGGATTTTCTGTATCAGTTTGTTCCGAACTTCTAACTGACTTGCCTGTATTTATTTGTGCAACTTTAGATAAGTTTTCAACTTTAACTTCATCCCCCATCAACTTTCTAAAGTCGGTTAGCAGGAGAGTTAACGCATCATCTTCCTTACGAACAGGATTTAAGTCCCAATTATTGGTTGCGATTTCTTCGAAAGATACATCCCAAAAGGCGCGAGTTGAAGCTCCTAAACCCGCAGCTCTCTCTTTCACACCCGGAGGCAAAGGAATTGCTTCAGGTAACTTTTCACGGAACAGTTTTTCTAAAATATCATGCAGCAGAACCCTAGGCAGCAATTGAGATGTTTTACTATTCACATGTTGCAAATACGCTGAAAGATCTGCAAATCGAACTTTGTGAGTTCTCTTTTTACTAGAACTTAGTAGAAGTAAAGCTCCACGGATTCCTGAGTCTTCAATTAACGTCTTTGGTGGAATTCTTACTACAGCTTCTATGTAGCCGTGTTCTACCAAGTATCTTCGTAATTCTATTTGAGATTTATTTTTACCGAATAACAACCCTTCAGGTATAGCTATTAATGCTCTGCCACCCGGCTTCAATGAAAATATAGCCTGCTGTATAAACATTCCAACAATATCATTTGTAAGAACAGGGAATTGTTTTTCATAACATAAATGACGATAATCTTCTCTTTTAACCCCAACTGGAGGCTGAGCTAAAACAACGTCATATTTAGGTTGCTGGCCTCGTCCATAGGAATCATATAAACCACTTCTTCTGCTTAAATGAAAGTTAAACGTTCCAGATAAAAAGAATCGCACCATCGCAATGAGAATGGAGTCTTCTGATAAGTCATATCCAGTGAAAGAAGTATGCGACAAGAAATCCGTGTCTGCGGTTTCAATTGCCTTGTGAGCAGCTATTAGGAAGTTACCTTCGCCAACGCACGGATCTAAGATGGTTTCTCCGCTTTTAGGGTCAGCGATAGCCACTATTAGTTGTGAAAGTAACTTACTAGACGAGAATTGTGTTGTTTGAGGAGTTCTTGTTTCCTGTAATATTACCTCAAACAATTGTGAAATATCTTTTCTACGATCTAAACGAAGCCCTCCCCATTGGTTAAACCAATAAAGGGCCTCCATGACGACTCTTTTGTCTTTAAATAAATGGTACTTTGACGAGAAATCGAGTTCACTTAACCCTTCAACTTTTACAGAGTGTCTAAGTAAACTTAGGCTTTCATCGATATGTTGATCGATTTCACGGAAACTGATGTCTGAAGAAAATAACCTGTTCAATCTATCGGCAAGCTTCAAACTTTCACTTTCACCATTGTATTCAGCAAAACTAATCATCTCATCACGCAACCATCTCAAAAGAAATAGAAGCACTAATAAATTGCGTACATCTTCTTTGCTAACACCAAAAGAATGAAGGCGTGCTAAGATGCTTTTAACTGAACCAATTAATTCTTTATTATCCAAAATTTATACTCTTTCTGTTTTCTACTCTATAAATTGCACATCCAATGCCAATTTAAAGAACAGGCTACAACCCTTTAATTTCAATAAGTTAATAAAACCAACCACTATCAAGATATAACATTTAAAACATATATGTAATTTTATTTATTTCTATAATCTTCAAAACTAACCACATTTGTTTCAGCACCATCACCTAAAACCAATGTGCGGCAATAAGCCAATAACTTTTCCACTGGGATCACTTTCTCTTTACGCTTAGTTTCTTTACTTGTTATCCGTTTTACCGAAGTGTTTAGGTAAATTGCTAGTTCAGTTGCTTGCTGGGCTGATAATTCAGATGCGCCTTGCTCTATGAGTATTTGTTCAACCCAAAGCCCTGCATCGCTAATATGCCCATTAATACTTAAATCGGTATTTTTGACCCACTCAACACTAAATGTTAAGTCTGATAGCTCACTCAATAACATGGCTATGTCACTTCTAGGGATAAGTTGATAGCTTTCCAATGTTTCCGCCAGCATTGCCTGCCACTCCATAGTGAGTAACTTTGTTAAGTCATCAAGAGTTAAGCGTGCGGTAACAGGTATAAAGAAAATGAAGCGACTATTGGCTTCACAAACAATGATGGTCTTTTCATAGGACTTATATTGGTTGTCTATGATATGAGCTTGCCAGCACATTGTTGTGCTATCTGACTTCAATGTATTAACACCAACTTGTTTACCTTCAAGAGTAGGCAACCTCGGTAGCTCTACCTTTAACCACTTTGCTAGGGAGTTTGACGCACCAAACAACAAAGATAATTTTCTACCCATTTGAAATCCCTAACAACTCTAAGTTAATTCTTTCCTTACTCTTGTGGCTCACATCAAATGGCACGACTCTTAACTTCAGTTTTCGTTCTTCGTCATAATAAAAATCATTCGTTAAAGCTTGTTCAAAGTTATCTGTTTTAGGGTAAATCAGAACTAGGTCACCTTGACCTTTCAAGTACTTGTAGCCGTAGCCCAGCATTTGATAGAAGTCATCTTGAGATAAACCAAACTTATCTTTGCCCGCTTTTTTATTTTGATTGATTAACTTCCACTTGGTATCTAATACCGTATTTAAACCCGCAAGGTCTTTAAGACATAGATCAGGCTTGAGGCGGAAATAGCTCTTATCACCATAAGTTACCAGTGATTTGCTTTGTACTTGAGAAGAAAGCTTTTGAGGGCTAGTCACTCGTTGCTTCAAATATTTAGCGACAAAGTTTTCAAATACGGCTTCCATTGGAAACAATAACGAGTATGCATTGTTATCACCCAGCATTGACTGAGGCGAGTAACCTTCCAATATAAGCCTTGCCCAACTTAAAGGCACATCGTAGTGCTGCATGCCTCTTTGGAATTTCACACTAGAGAAGTCGTTCTTGTAGTTTGTACTAAGAGGCACCTCGTCAAAAGCAAATAGAAGCTCCTGAGATAGCTTTTTACTCTTATTCACATTGGTATATGAGGCGACAGATTTTAGTGCTGAATGAATAAGTCGATTTTCCGCTCTATCCATCAAATAAGCATCGTATTCAACATAAAACTTGTGGCGATTAATAAAATTGTGTTTCAGTTGCTGACTGTGCAGGAGCTTCCCTTTTAGAAAAGCACTATTAGTTTGCTCTCGAACATAGTCACTTCTAACGCCTTTCTTAACGAGAACATTTACCGCATTTAGAAACTGCGCGATAAAAATTTCCATCAATGGCATTTTTTGCTTTTTAATGCTCGCAACCTCAGTTTCAATGTGGCGAAATTGCTTTAATGATTTGAGCATCATCAACAAAGATTTTTGCGCTTCTGTAGCTGCACGTTCTTGATTATTTGCTTTAGCGATTTTGGGGAGTATTTCTATTTGTGTTCCATCAGGGCAAAGAACTACACCAGCGTAATTCTGCACTTGCAGCACTTCCATGCCATGCGCAATTTTCAGCTTTAAAAAACGTGATTCCGACTCATCACATAAACAACACTTTTTAAGATATTCAAAAGCATCTTCAGATATTGCTTCAACATTACCTTTTTCTGCGGCTTTAGCACTAGCACTTAAGAGTCCATACTCAAATACGGTAGCGTTTGTCGTTTTGTGTCGTTTTAATCCCTTAATCATGCTGAGCGAGTTAACCTTCATCCTGATTTGAGAAAGTTAAACTTCCAACGCTATATATGCCTATATAGGTCAAAGGATCAGTCCAAAGTTCAGAGTCAGCTTCAATCAACTTATAGTCTTGAATGTCATCTACGATATCACCAACATCCTCAGTATCACCAAAGAGCGCATCAAAATCGACATCTGACTGTTTAATAAGTTGATAAGCTTCGGGCTTTTGATTATCACCAAGCACTAGCCGAATCTTTTGCCAATCTTCAAAAAAGTACTCAGCGAGTAATGGAATAATCTTATTCTGGAAGCAGTTCTTCAATTCATGAAGGGCTTTCTCGCCCTCACCAAAAATAGCTTTCACAACAGGCATTAAAAACGCATGACCTAGCTGATGTTCTCTGTCGTATACTGCTGATATTCGTTTGTTCAGTGTTTGCAATAGCAGCGCTAAATCGATTTCAAAACCGGCACTTTCAACTTTGAATGATGAGCCTGCTTCATTTTGCAGAACCTTGTAATCAGGCATCATCTCAACAAAGTCAAAACGGCGGCGAAGAGCTGTGTCCATAAGTGCTAACGACCTATCAGCAGTATTCATGGTGCCGATGATATAAAGGTTATCCGGTACAGAGAACCTATCACCAGTGTATGGCAAGGATACTTCTATAACCTCTTCACCACCCAAACGCTTCGATGGTTCAATCAATGTAATTAGCTCACCAAAAATTTTGGAAATATTACCGCGATTAATTTCATCAATGATTAATACAAAGTTTTTACGCTCCTTTTTAGAGGCATCATTATGTGTTTTGAATTTATTTAAGTACTCAATCACAGCGCCATAATATGGTTGCAATCCGCCTTTAATTTCTTTTTCACCGTTATGAACAGCTCGCAGTGTCTTAACACTTAACGAATGAACTGACGCTCCTTTACTTTTATCAAATCGAATTGTGTTATTCGTTATATCTGTAACGGTAAAGTATGTTTTCTTACTTAACGTATCTATTTTAATTCCGTCATCAGCTTCGGCCAATTCTTCAGAAAACCCCTGCCATTTATCTTCAAAAGAGCTTGCAACTGTTTTTGTTTTGGCATGTTGGTACTCTTTGGCATCTATACATAACGACTTGAACACACCATCCTTTTCAAAGTAACTAAGCTGATCACCTTCAGTTTTAGCGCTTAAACCCTCAACGAACTCCTCATAACCATAACTTTGATGAAAAGTAACAAACCTTATGCGACCTGAATTATAAAGTTCCTTGTAAAGGCGAGTTAATTCGGCTCGCTGTTCAGGTGTTGCACCTGTACTTTCATCAATACCAAGAGCACTAAATATTTCAGGTTCTGCCGCTTTAACCGCCGCTTGAATTGAGTGATAGGTTTTTCCGGTTCCCGGTGGACCATATAAAATTTGATTAAGGGGGGATTTCATGCAGCTTGTGCTCCGATCGTCCATAACTTGATAACCGTCCGGTTTTTTTTCTTTTACTTCGCTCACATCTGTGGATGATTGCGCTTCAATTTTTTGGGTTAAAACTTGATATAAGTGCCATATCAAAATGTTGCGCTTGTATATGTCGGTATTTGGCTCTATGTAAGGAGTAACAGCATGTATCAATGCCTGATTATCTTCAAACCAATGTTTAGAGTGAAACATTGACAACTGAAGCTGCGAATTTAACCCTTTGATTATCTCGTTTAGGTATTCCTTTCCAACCACACTCGTTATACTTTCTGGGTCAGCTAAAGAAAAAACACGATGCAAAACTGAATATAGCGTTCTTGAAAAACCATCTTGACTCTTCCAATCCTCAAATGCTTTGTCGAATGTTGCCTTTGTCGGGTTAGTTAAAATATCGAACGTCAGTTTCTGTAGGAATACTTTATTGTCATCTATCTCCCTTTGATACATAAAGCCATTGCCAACACTTGCAATACCATTTGCTTTTTTCAGCCATATTCTTTGGAGTAAATCATCAGCGATCGAATCGGCTGACGTAATATTATTTTTTAAACTACAAGTTGCTTGATAGTCCTGATACCAGCCCTCTTCTTTAAAACTATTAGCGCTTAGCCAGTTAAACAATATTGCTAAGCTATGCTCATTCTCTCCCTGTAGCCAAAGATTATTAATTGTTTCTTCATATTCAGGTTTTATTGATATGCCAGAACTTTGTGGACTCCATTGCTGCTGTGGGCAGGCTTTTAGAAGCAGTACCTGAGGAACCAACCCTTCATTACAATTATGTCTTATATCCTCAACTCGAAAATCAATATAAGTACGTTCTTTGGTTGCGTCTTTCCAACACTTATCTACATAGCTCGCTTTTGTAACGACGCCCTTTGCGATAATGCCTCGAGAGCCTTTACCCAGCTTTATAAGATAAACATTGTCACCTTCTGTCACTTGCTTACTGTGGCAAGACCACCGAACAATTTCATCTTTTTGGTAGTCTAACGTTCCTTGGTCTGAGCCTTCTCCTCCTGTTGAGAAGTTTTTAGGATTCCAACTTAATAAATAGGATGACATTGATACTTCCTTACTGCTTTGGTGATAGGCGGTTAATTAAGTCAACAAGTTGAGTTGGCCCTTGATCATTTTTCACCATGTCGGTTGTATTTGGTCTAAATAACGTTTGCAGTATAAGCTGGCGGTCTTCTTCTTTAGGCCCTTGTCCTTTACGAGTGAGAGCTAGGTAAGTATGGATCATGGTTCGGCGCTCTTGGGCATCGGTAGTTAGATGAAGGTGAGACATAAAGATATTGGCAGCAACTTTAATTAACCAAATACCAAATGTAGTAATAACAGCTACGGTTATCAGTTTATTAAGTGCGACGTCTTTAATCGTTGTATTTAAGTGATTATCAACAAATACCATAAGTGTTAAAACCACCGAGATAATCATCAATAACATTACAATGCCAAAGCCGATTGCTTTATTACGATTGCTTTTTTGCTGTATGCCCCAATACTTCACCGCAGCATGCAAGGCGAGCTTATCGTCATAGGTCTTTGTGAGGTTTTCTAAGTCTGTCTTAGCCTTTGCAAGTTCATCATCGAACTTTGTTTTAAACTCATTTTTATGGGTATCTAAATCAGCGGTTTGTGTCTCAGTTTGGTCTTGCCATTTTTGAATAAGCTTTTCGGCATTTACTTTATGTTGAATAAATTCAAACAATACAGGACTATTATCTGCTTCCAGTTTACTCTTTTGCTGTTTAAACTCATCATCCCAACGATGCTTTAATTGTTCTAGCGACTCGGTCTCGTCATCAATCCTGTCCTCACTTCCGGCAAAGTAGGCATCAGCTTGCTGCAAGCCTTGGTACATTTTGTGATCAATTGGAGTTACATTAAAATCAAATTCAACAGCAATTGCTGCTAAACCGAATTCAGGGCTTTTAACAGCCTGACGTTGAACAAAGGTATTGAATGACGCTTCATCAGTGAACAGTTGTCTATTATTTAAGAGGTTAGCAAAGTCTTGACTGAACTGTTCTGCTCGCTGATTGTAATTCTCTGGGTCGTGCTTGAAGCGTTGCAAGCCATTAGTGATTTGCTGTTGCAGGTTGCTCCAGCTTTGATCAAAGGTACTGAAAAGCTGTTGCATTTGATAACGCTGACTTACTTTACGATGAAACGCATAGAGTTGGCGTTGTTGTTGAACCCAAGCGAGTAACTTTTCAGGCTCATCAAACCATTTACTGCCGGTTTCGGTTTTAATGGTGATGCGCTTTAGTTTAGTTTCTTCTTGTTCTCTTTCTTCTGACATCTAAACGTCCTTGTTATTGTCTTTATAAAAAGTGTTAAAGCTCGCCAGCAAAGGCTTTTTGGCTTAGTGAGTTAAACCCATTCTCTTTTAAGGTCACAGAACATTCGAACTTTTTCTTCAATTGATTAGTCTTTTCAACAACCTGCGTGAAGTGAATCTGCTGTTCTAGCGGAGGTAATGGAATGTCTAAATCGCGTAATATCGCTAGATTAATATTTTTTTGAGCCGATTCAGGAGCATTTGCTTCAATAATTTTCTGTAGAAAGCCAAGCCAAGTTTGAACAAACTCTGTTGTTACTGGTTCATTTGGTTTAAACCCAACTACACTATCAGGGAAGCATGCTTCAAAAGTTAAAATCCCTGTTTTAGCAATATTTGCAGCAATGGTTATGCAGAGGGTTCCTTCTTCCCATTTTCGACTTTGAGCTAAACCTAACTCCGAATAAGTTGAGGAGTAAGAAGTAATATACCCACCTGAGTTAGCAACATCACCAGTCTGAATTAACGGATATTCGCCGCCTAACAACTTCGGATCATTTCTAGGACGGTGCTTCGATTTTCCACGGTCTAATGTACCTACTTCGCCAAACTTTTTAACTTCCCAGCCTTTTGGGTTGGTGACTGGGTCGCCGAACATGTCGAGGAAGACGCTGCGGAGGAAGTTGTCGGCAAGTTGGATGGCTTGCTTGCGTTTGCGACGGATGGAGTCGGCTTTATCTAATATCGCGGCAATGCGTTTTTGCTCGGCTAGTGGAGGGAGTGGGATTTCTACTGACTTTAAATCGGTTAAATTAGTTCTAGTTCGAGTACTTCCCCTGCTAAGCTTTAAGATATTCCGTTGTCCCACAGGTGAATTAAGATAATGACAAAAATATTTGTAATCTATTAAAGCTTTATCACCTCTAAATCGAACAACGTCAGCAACAATTATCCCATCAGGCGCATCTTCAGGAATAATACACGCAGTGCCAACAGCCCCCAGTTTTGCTATGCAAACATCACCAGCTTTATAAGAATGCCGACTAATAGAATCTGCTTTTTCTTGTGAAACAAACTTAAGGTCTTTCGTAATATACTTATTTGGTTTTATGTTTTTTAGCTGAATTAATGGAACCCCAGTTTCTGTATATTCCGAGGATTTTAAATTAGAACCAAATGGTCCATCAACAAAGTTACCTTTTCCGCCTTCTAGCGAACCTAGAGTTACTAACGGCCAACTCATAGCATTTTCTCCAACGCTTTTAAGTCGCTCATGATGTCATTTTCTAGAGATTTAAGCTTGGCGAGGATGACTTTGGGCTCGTCATAGACTTCAGCAGTGTGCACCACTTCTTTGTAGCGGTTGATCGACAAGTCATATTTGTTGTTGACGATATCGTCTTTACTGACCCAAAATGCCTTTTGAGTTTTATCATTTTTCTCACCGGTGGCCTGTGCTTTATCACGGGCTTTAAACTCACTCACTAGGTTGGGTAAGTCGTTGTCTTTAATTGGGGTGCGTTTATCGTCTAGCGAGTAACCATCGGCTTGGACATCATAAAACCATACGTGGTCGGTGCTGCCACCTTTGGTAAAAATTAAAATGGCAGTTGATACCCCCGCGTAAGGTTTAAATACGCCGCTAGGAAGTGAGATAACGGCTTCTAGCTGGTTGTTATCTACCAGTAATTTACGCAATTGTTGGTGGGCATTGGAAGAGCCAAATAATACCCCGTCGGGCACGATAGTGGCTGAACGGCCACCTATTTTTAACATGCGCTCGATTAAGGCAACAAACAGAAGTTCAGTCTTTTTAGTTTTTACTTTACGCAGTAATTCTGGGCATACGTCTTCTTCGTCTAAACTGCCTTTGAACGGCGGGTTGGCAAGGATAATGTCCATGCCCTCTTTTGACTCATTCGGGAAGTTTTCGCTAAAGCGTTGGCTTAAGGTATCTTGATAATGGATATCAGGTTGTTTAATGCCGTGCATGACCAAATTCATTGCTGCTACACGTAACATGGTGGCATCAAAGTCAAAGCCGTGGAACATGTCGGTGTCGATGTGTTTACGGGATTCAGCATCAATTAAATCGCCAGAATACAATACGTTTTGTAGCTGTTTACCATAGATATCGACTAGCGGCTTGTCGTCAGTATCAAACAATGGCTCACTCTCGATGCCTTGTTTTGAGCTATATTTTTCTAATAAGTATTCGTAAGAAATCGATAAAAAGCCACCGGTACCGGTTGATGGATCGCAAATACGGCTATTAAGATCTGGGTCCATCATTTCTACCATGGCACGAATAATATGGCGTGGTGTTCTAAACTGGCCATTAATTCCTGCTGTGGTGAGTTTACTTAGCAAGTACTCGTATAAATCGCCTTTGGTGTCGGAGTTGTCTAGCGGTAAGTCGTTAACCATTTCGACCGCTTTAACCAGCAAGCTTTGCTTCTGGATCATTAACTGGGCGTCTTTCATAAATTCACTAAACAGTGAGCCTTCATTATCAGCCGAAGAGCTAGATGCGAAAAACGGAAACAGCTCATTGCGTACCAATTTAAATAACTCTTCTGCCCCAAGGTGACGCATATTTTGCCAACGTAAGTGTTGCTGACTGTCGTTAAAGCGACGGCTAAAAGGCTTATTGGTACGGGCGCTACGTTTTTCATCGGCTTGCTCATTCATATCGAGCATACGGGCATACATTAAAAAGGTGATTTGCTCGATAACCGTTAACGGGTTGGTAATGCCGCCAGTCCAAAATTCTTCCCAAAGTTTATCAATTTTGCTTTTTAGTTGACCTGTGATCATGGTGTACTCTTATTGTTGATGTGCTGCTTACATGGCTATAGAGCCTATGCTAATCAGTTTTACCCTTGGCGATAAGTGTTTTATCGCTAAGTAGTGGTATGTGCTAGTAAATTAATCAATTTAGCCTTATTGCGTTATCTGATTAACATAAATATCGGTTGACCAATCAAAACTGTTTTTGACACATACAGTGTCATAGATTTTAGTTAATTGGATCAATTGGTCCTGGACATCAAAAAATTCAAATTTTGAGTTGTGATAATTGAGATCATGCTTCCAATAACCTAAACCTTGATCGAAGCGAATTGAGAAACTTAACCCTGAAGTAAAGGCTAGAATTAGCTCTCTGCGATGCTGTATATTGCCTCTATAGGTTTCGATATTTAAATTGACCGGCATTTTTAGCCCCAATTCAAACCATTTATCGTACATGTCTATCATTTCTTGCTTATCATCCCAATCATGGCCGACTTGGGAACCTGTTTTATCTTTTCTATTGTATAAAGAGAATATGTCTACTCTTGGGGTCACTGTAGCAAATGGTTTAAGTAGTTCACCTAACATAAGCATTGACCATGGATTTTGTAGGTAACGGTCACTGTATTGAATTGACTCTATGTTCTGTGAATTCAGCGCTTGTTTTAGTGTGTCATTTTGATCTGATAATGCTTGCCAAAAATGTAGGCCAAAATCAGTTAACAAACCATTGCATTCTTTGGTTAGCTCTACCGCAATTTGGGTGATATTGGGTGTTGGTTGCCAAATACTGATGTCGATAGCATTTATTGACACTTTATCATGTTGGTAGGACTTGATGAGATATGAATCATCGCGGTGTTGTAACCAATTTTGATCAGGATTTACGAGTGATAAACAATTACTGGCTAGGGTAAATACCCCTGTGTTGTTTTCAATCTGTGCTATTATGACGCCGTGATCACCACCTACTGAAGATACATTAGGGTCACCATGATAAAGATTTATCTCTTTAGCATGCAGTAACAGCAAGTCATCAATAAGAGTTTGTTCTAGTGAATCAAGTTTTACACTTGACGGGATCACTAGGTTAATTTGCAACTCATTTTCGAGATTATCGTATTGCTTTAGTTTTCTTCTAAAAGTATTTGCAGCTAAATCCCATTCATTTGGTTCATTTGATAAAAATAAGGTAATTGAACGAGCTTGTTTGTTTAGCGCTAGTTGAACCTCTTCAAATGCACTTTGGCTGGCGTGCTGGGATTGTGAAAGTAGCTGCATTGATTGTGGTATTTGCAAGCTAAATTTAAATTCTTCTGTTAACCAATTTTGTGCCAATAACCGGTTTAAGTTATTAACGTCATGTCGAGTGTCTGCATCGAGTAAACAACATGCACAAATACTGTCACAATTATCATTACAACTTAAGTTATCATACGCTTTGGATAATACCTCACTTATCATGTTTGAGCCGCTAGACGCAAAACCTGCACCACCACTAATTGTATCGTACATTTGAATGGCAAGAATATTCTCTCCGTTAACAAGTGTTGGCCTTATTGCGTATCCCATCTCGCTATTTAATATACCTAAAGTTGAAGCTAATGCATTACGTGTAGCTACAGCGATGGTTAACGCAATGGTACGGTTTTCTGTATTAGGACCCGTATCTATTAGGTATTCGTGTGTATTGGGGTGGCATAATATAATTTCTAGTACATCAGTTTTTGTTTGGCTGCCTAAATAAATATCTTTATGGATATGTGCTGAGCCTTCACAGTCATGGTGACGACCATCTGCTTTATCTTTTTTAGATCCACGAATAGGTGTATGAGGGGTATCAGGGCTTAAATTGCTCGGGAATTCTCCTTGTGCATTAAGCGACTCCGCTCTGCCGCAACTTAAACACATGGCATATCCTTTACCGTGTGCTCCTGCACTATAATTAAATACACTGCCATCTGCACCGTAACGCATAAAACCTATTTTAGGGTTAGGCAAAGGATGTGTAGAACTGTTTACACTGACCCAAGCCGGTTGAACAGGTATGTATTGTTGTGTCGTTATATTGTTAGTGGGAGATACATAAAAATCAGTTACAAAGCCTGTTGGTTGCAAGACTCTAAGTTTGTCTTCATTTTTAATAAGTTGACCGCAATGGCTATTAGTACAGCATAAATTACTGTCAGATGTTTGTATTTCAGACGTGTAGCCAGTCTGGCCGCAATGAACACAGCGCCATGCCAAGTCGAATTTTTGGGCGTCTTTAGCATCGGCTACAGCAATATTTTGCCAGTTGAGCGACACACCTGCTGAACGAAATACTCTCCCATCAATGACCATTTCAGCACCTGGGGCATATTCACGGATGGCAATTGCAAGATTGCGCGAAGGTAAACCGCGTAAACGAGAAATATTGTCCTCTCGTTCTATTTTATTTTTACTGCGCCCTTGCTGGTCACGTAAAAAGTCTTCGATGTTGTAATTGTCTAAATTAACAATATCTGTTGGGAACCCGTATCCGGGTAAAAATGCTTTTGCCGCAAGTTCACGTAATAAATATTCACGACGATGGCGTTGTAATTCCATTCCTAATCTGAACGCATATGGGCCATCTTTTTGAGTAGTGTTTAGTTCTTTTTCGACACTGTGTAACTCATTTAGCCAAGCCTTTTGTAATTTTTCAATGCTATCTATTGTAGAATCGATTAGTGAGATTATGGACCGACCTTCAAGTACTGTCCCTTTAATTAACCTTTTGATGTCGTTTTCAAACAGATCAATTTGCCCAGAGATATTCGCTTTAAAACGGTCACAGATACTGACCTCATCGCTTTCATAAAACCAACTCAAATTAAGTGATGTTTTCTCTTTTTCTGTGTGACCGACTTCTTGAGTTAAAAACTTACCTAACAGGTACGCATTCACATGTCGCTGAGTTAAACGTGCCGAATTAAGTGATACCAGCGGAGCTGAAATTAATGTAGTGAATGGCCACGCAGGATTGTTAAATACTTGAGTATCGTGTGGGTTAGATTTACACAAAGTAAAAGCTAAAGCTCGGGACTCTTTGCTTCGCCCTGCTCGCCCTGCTCGCTGCAAATAGTTAGCAGGGTGCGGTGGCACGTTGTTCATGACAACGGCTGAAATACCGGCGATATCCACACCCATTTCCATTGTCGTTGAACAATTTAGTACATTCACTTTGCCTTGTTCGAATAACTTTTCGTAATTCTTTAAACGCTCAGATGATTGCTGTGCCGAATGCTCTGCTGTGCGATAGTAAAATCCACCTTCTATTGTCCTATCATTAATATCTGTCCAAAGATTTTGATTGCGAAGCGATTTAACCTCTTTGCTATCCGCTATTCGCCTACGAATTGTTTGAATACCTTGAATTTCATCTTCTGCACTTGAATCAAAATCCCAGATTGGTGGCATTTTAACTTTCTCACATAGAGAATTTATTTCTTTATAATTACTTGGTAAGTATGGCGTTATACCTTTAAATGTTGTATCGAGTAGTTTGTTAGTTATTGGGCAAGCCCAAAAATCTTCTTGAAAAGAAAATGTAAGCATTGATCTATCGAGATAATACTGACTATTTTCTGACTTCAATATTGGATTTTTTTTACTTGTAACAGCAAGCCAAGCGGCCTTTAGCCAACCATTAAAGATATCTTGAGTTAGTGATGATGATTCATCTAACTTAGTGGCAACAATTAATAATTTAAATAGTCGATTAGGGTTACTCTTAGTCAATTGAGGCCACTTTTGAACTCTGATACTAGTTTGTTCTGTTGAATCCGGCTTTATTAGCTTTTTAGGGCTAAATTTAAAACCAATCCAGTATCTAATCTCATCTTCTAGTTGGAAGAAGCTGTTATTCCTAACATGAAAATCTAATGTAATTTTGACAAAGTCTTGCCAATCTTGTCTGTTTAAGCCATGTTCCTTCCATAAATCCGGCATTAACTCGATTTCATCCAAACCCAAATAACTGACTTTAACTATTCCTTGAGTCTCAAGGTTATAATACCTTTTAGGACGGCGGATAAACTCCCTAAGTAAAAAGGTTTCAGCCAATTTGAAAGGTCCAGCAGTATCATTAAACAACTCTGGATTTGCATATTTATTAGCCGCTAACATAGCTCTCTGAAAATCTTCTTTTTTAGCTAGTGCAGTGACCATATCTGACCAAGATAAAACAACACTTTTAAAATCTGTTGATTCATTCTGTTGCATTGCTTTAAGTGCATTTTTAAAAATATTAACTAATGTTATATCTTGTTTCATTTCTGCTTCACGAAGCTGCTCTGTCAAGCCTTTTATTGCGGGGTTAGTTGGTTGAGACATTTGTTTGTCTCTTAATTCCTGATATACCGCGCCCCTCAAGCGAGCTTGTTCAGCTTCTTGCTGCATTTTTACTGCCATCCTAGCAGTTCCTTGCCGACTATCAGTGAAAGTGATTAACTTTCGACCACGACCAGGTAGTTCAAGTGGTCCTGGATCAGATTTATTTTGTTTTTCATGGTCAGGACAATATTCTAAAATCGTAGGAACGACATTGGCAACATAAAACGGTGCCCCAAGAATGCTTCTTCTATAAGGTGTATTTCCGTTATAGCCCTTATAACTACAGTTTGAACAAACTGCCTGTAAGGAACTATTACAAAAATAAGAAGTACTTTCATTACTCAAGCTAGCCAACTCGCCGGTTTTAAGATCTATTTTTATTGGGCTAAAAAATCTATTTTCTTGGTTATCTAGTGGGTCTTGTTTACTCGATAAAACAATTTTTGAAATACTTGTCGTAACCGGTTTTGCTTCTGTTTGTGTTTTATTTTCTACTTCATCGTCATTGTTTTCTATTGATAATGAAAATTCATCACCTGCATCTTGTTGCCATTGAGTAAGCTTGCCATTTTTATCTGTACCTAATAAATGTGGTTCATTGCATTCATTACAAAATGCAATTTCTAATACTGGTGCTTTGCTTTCACAATCACAATTAGTTCTGTGCTTAGAATACACATAACCATACGGCCAATTATTTTTTAACTCCGAAGTGAGTTTTTTCGTACATTGTGGGTCAGTACAGGCAAATAACCCATTAAACATGCGTTGAAAGTAATGCGCTCGGACTTTTAGAAATGCTTCTTTATTGGGGGCTGGTTTGGTTGCCGTCAGTAAATCTATCCAAAGCAATAGGGTTTGTTCATCAAAAGGTTTTTCCCCAATTAAAGAAGACACTTTTTGATTTATATCTTCTAATGTTTGAGGGATTGATGAATTCACAAACACAGTTCGAATCGCTTTAGCAACTTTTGAGCTGGCTAGTGCATTAAATCTGACTTGCGAAACGTCTAAATTAAAATCGTCTTTCTTTACTGCTTCATCAGCAGGGATAGAAATTAAGTCCTTTAAATTTGACTGTTTTTCTTCAAGCTTTGGCAACAGTGGAATGACCCTTTGCCCACCAATAACAGTAACGTGTTCTTGGCTTACTCCTGCGAGTTCAGCTAAATATTTTTTAAGCTGATTAGCAGTATCTTTACCAGCGATCGTAGCCGATGTTGCCACGAATCGAACATCTTTTGCTTCGACACCAAAAGCTATTAGTACACGTCGTAATTGCAAAGCCAACTCTGCGGCTTGCGAACCGACATAAGTATGGGCTTCATCAAGCACGATCCATCTTAGTGATTTTTGTTTTTTTGAGGCTTCAATAATTGGCGCATCAACTTGACGCACCATCATGTATTCAAGCATGGTGCCGTTTGTGACTAAAATGGGTGCCGGTTTTTCTCGCATTAATTCACGTGACAAAACCTGATTGGGTACTAAATTTTGAGCTGAAGAAACTTTAGCCTTCAAATTTTCTGTATTACCGTTGTACAAACAAAAACGCATGTTGTTGCCAAAGTGCTTGGTCCAAGCATCCAAACGCTCTTTTTGAGAGTTAATTAATGCATTGAGAGGATATAAAAATAGCGCTCGGACGCCCACAAGGGGCTCATTGGTTTGCTTTATCTCCCGATGAAGATCTTCTATCACTGGTACCATAAAACATTCTGTTTTACCTGAACCAGTTCCACTGGTTACAACAACAGATTGTGGTTTATCATTTAACAACATTTGCCAACTTTTCAATTGATGAGTAAATGGCGAATACTCTGCATTGAATCGATAGCGCCCATTATTTGTATGATCGAGTGCTGTGATGACTTCTTTAGAAAGTAGTGTGCCTTTCAATTCAGATATACTGACTTTTGCAGGCTCCCAACCAAAAGTATGTTCAAATAAAGGTGAAGATAATAAAGACTCGCCTTTGCCACTCGGTTGATTTAATACATTTTTTAGGTGTGATCTTAAGGATGGGTTACTAATACCAAATACACTCAATGACGCTTCTTGTGCACGCTCTGCTGCTTGCTTTGTTAGCTGTGAAAAATATTCCATAGTACACCCTAAATCAAATCAGAAAACTTAAGTAAATGAAATGTATACATACTTGAAAACCAATTAGGGTCAAAGTCGCGTACTTGTTTTAATTTAAAAATGGCAGTGGTACTTTCATCATAAATATCTGATAGTTCTGCTTTACCACTTGAAACAGCTGCTAAGAAAATGGGTAAATAAATAACTGAATTTTGAAAGCTATGTAGACTCTCAATTTGCATCTGTCCTAGTGAATTATTTTGATACCATATCTTGAGATCATAACCATTACTTTCAGGCCATAGATCCGTTTCGCTATTATCCCGGAGTAAGTCTTGTAACCAATTTTTTCCTGCCTCGTTGATAATTGGGGCCGGAAGCCTGAGTTTTTGATCTATTTGATTTGTCATCAAATAGCTAACTAATTCACCACTTAAGCCTGGAATATGCTCTAAAATTGATTGATACCATGGATCAGCTATCATTTTAATGTACTTTTTATCAACCCCTTTATTCTCTAACCAATTCATTACTTGCTGATATGTTTCAATGTATAACTGCGGGGGTGTGACCTGCCATAACACTGGAAACTCTGATTCTATACGAGCCATAAATTGAGGGTTGGCCTCGAAACGGTAAAAACAGAGTAATAAGGCTTTAGGGTTTGCGACAATATCCCGCCACACTTGGAAAGTTGTTAAAGATATATTTTGATAATTTGAATAGAGCTTTACCAAAAACTCCCAGCCACTATGCTGAAGGTTATCAGTCATTTGTGATACAACTTCAGAAATCACATTAGTATTGAATCTAGGATGATAGAGTTGCACAGCTTTTTGTAGTGAATGTATTTGTTGTTTATTTTCAAGTACTTCTTCATTAATTAAGCCATTACTGTCGTGGCCAACAAGTAATTTTGCTCTAAAATTTGTACTGCTGTTTTCACTTGGAACAATTAACCATGGACCGTCACTTTTATCGACCTGAGGAATTAAATAATGCCCAGTTGAAGTCCCACCACTAATTAAAGGTTCTAATTTTGTTGGTGATCTTTCAGGATTACTCATTTGCATTAATAGTAACTCAGCACCTTCAACAACACTTTGGCCTTCCGCTGAAACTTTAATGAAACGTTTATCATCAGCTTCATAAACTTGGCTACTATAACGGTATATTTTGTATTGTAAGTCACCAGAAAAACTACTTATGGTAATTGTAACTCGAGCATCTAAATCAGGTGCTAAAGACAGCAACTCATTTATTTCATCTTTAAAACTGTGCAAACTGATTATTGTGGGTTGCTCGCCCACGTGGAACGTATGTTTAAAATATGGTGGTGATCGACCTTGGTTTTCTAGAACTATGTCGATTTCAAAGTTAGCAGAGCATTCAGCAGATGCAAATAAGTGCAAACGGCTACCTAACAGGTCATCGATTGAAAGATGTTTCTTTAGTGGCTTACCGTTACAATCAAAAACAAATGCACCTTGTCTTGGGTAAGGTAGTTTTATAGAAATAGGAGTTCCCATTAAGTTTGGGGTAATTTGTAATGATAATTCTGCAGGTGGTAATCCAGTGCAAGTTAGCTGTAAACAAACTCCTTCATTTGTATCTTTTTTTACAAATGACACACCTTCTGTAGAAATGCTATAGACCATTTTATTGTTTGTTTCGATATAGATTTCGCCTTTGCCAAGCTCAGCTCCAGTTTTAGTTGTTATTTTTACGCCTGGCGGCAATATGCCAATTCTTTTTCTGAATAAGGTTTCTCCATCTTTGTTTTTTAATGCATAAGTTTGTCTACCATAAAGCTCATGTAACATTAATCCTGCTTTAGGTTGGCCACTTATGTACTCTGTTAAAGCATGATTTAAACTTAAGTCATTGTTAACAAACCTGTACTTAGGGATGCCTAAATATGTTGCACTTGGCTCTGTGTCAAAAGGGACCATATCCCCAAATAGATTTAGCTCTAACTCTATCGAACCTGAATTTATCGATTTTATTCGATATTTATCATCATCAACAGTAACAAGTAACTCACCCTTTAATAAAATACAGTACGGTTTTTCGCTATGTATATTTTGTGGCCAAGACGACACATCACCGTCAATAATTTCATAAGTAGCACATCTGGGTAAAATTAAGTACAACTCATCTTTATGACTGAATGTTGCTTGACCTGCATATTTATACTCACCATCTTGTTTAATGAAACCTACTGGCATTTCATTAAGGAATACACTCGTATTATCTAGAGGCCATCTGGCAATTTCATTACCTCCTTGCCTGGCAACTACAGACAATGGATTGTCGGATGCTCTGCGTAAGACTTTTACAGTACGATTTCTGACTTTTACTAGTGCTTGCTCACCTGTAGCGTTGATATATGAAACACCAAGGTGTTGAAGGTCTTTCGAGGATTCAGCTAAAAATAACTCTAGTCTGTTTGATTTTAAATGTTTAAGTTGTAAGTTAACTGCAAATTCGTTAGGTAACAATAATTTGGTGGTAATGCTCAATTCATTAATATTTAGATAATGTTCAACAAATAATTTTTGACCAATTCGTGTCCTTTTACTTCCTTCCTTACTCGCTTCCTGTAACCAAGAGTTAACGATATTTGTTCCAATACTGTTATCTAGAGGAATAGGGAAATCCTCACGCCATTTTGGTGAAACATTATCTAGGTAGTCTGCTGGGTTCGATTTGTTTTCTAATGCAAATATATCGACAAGATTGACCAGTCTTTCTGTCATTAAAGTGATTAATTGAATAGATTCTTGTTCATTGAATGCTTGAGGTAACGATTGAACATTAATAGCTACAAGCTTTTCAATTGGTTCTCCAAGTAATTTTGCTACCGCAACATTTTTCAAAATCCGCTTAAGGACTTGCCCAAATTTATTATCATTGTTACTTAGCAATTTAAATGGAAGTCCTCCTTCTGAAAACAGAGTACCTAAAAAATTTCGGCGTTCAACGTAAGTTTTGATAGGTCTAAGCCAGTAGGACTCAATACCTTTAAGCACTGTTTTTTCAATTTGAGACGGAGTTAATTCATCTCCCAATTCAACCCATATTGCATGCCAACTCCAACCATCATTGCTTTCATAGTTGCGCTGATACCATATGGAGCAAAACAAGCAAAAAGTGGCAGCCCAAGAAATATTATTGTAACCATGTAGTTTACTGTCTTTATGCTTAACAACTAGTTCTTTTAGTAATGCATATTCAGCTTCAGTAGCTTGATATTCATATAATGGCTTTCCTGTAGGTTGACGTAATCCTCGATCTTTTAAGAATTGGTTAAGCCATTGTGATGGGTTGATTAACTGATTCATTATGTTGACTCCCTGTCGTTTATTTTAAAATCTTGATTCTTTGCTAATAGATTTTATATTTTTGCCAAGATTTACTCCAAACTGAGTAATAAACTCTTGAATCACATCGGCTTGCTGCTCGCTAAATACCCCATCTAATCCCATGTCATGCACTTGGGTAAATGGCGCATCGTAAAGCTGTGATATTTGTATCGACCCATAGCGGATTATATGGTTTTGTAACATACCAATAAAGCGTTGCTGCTTTGCATTCATGTGAGTGTGGGTTTGTTGAACAAATGCAGTAAACTTGGCTTCAATATCCTGTTTATCCATCCCAACAATAGTGCGCAATATTTTGTCTAATGTGGCGGTAGATTCTGGAAAAAACTCTTTAAGGGTATTTAAGTCTACGCTTGGATTTTGGGTATGCACGAGCGAGTTTAGTTTGGCTAAATCATCTGCGGTTACCGGTTCGCCTTTACGTATTTTTTGCAGTACTTGGTCTGTTGCAAATAATGGTGTAAGGGTTTTTTCGACCTCTTGGCGGAAGATTTGATAATCAATAGAAACAATTTTTGTTGGCCGTGTTGATTCGCGTATTTCACTAACCTCTTCTTTTACGTCAATGACATAATCAACTGTTGGAGGTTGAGCAGATTTGTCGCGTAAATGAATGATACTGCGCAATGCTAAACGGCTTTGTTCTAATGCATCAAAGGTTAACAAATCCCAGAATGCATTGGTTTGAATTTTGGCAATGTCTTTCGCTTTGGCACGCACTTCATTCAAGTGCATTTGTAATGACTCTACCTTGCCCATTACACCTTGCTTAACAAGAGCTATTTGATTGGGATCGGTAAACATTAGGGTTTGAATGATGGCTATTTCATTATCCAATTTATAGGCTTCTGATTGCCCCACGATGTTGCGCCATTGCATTAGTGGCGCTATATGCTCGAATAAGTTAGCTTTTGTTTGTGGTGCAAATTGGTTAAGCGTTTTTTCATCTTTACTGGATTCTACCACTTGCCAGTTATCGCGCACCGCAATAGTGTTCATATCAAGTGCGTTAATGTCTTGATGGATAAGCTTTATCACGGCATCAAAGGTCGTTATGTCTGCCTTTTTAAGCGCTGTTTCAGCCAGTATCAGACGGCTTTCAAACAGTTTTTGAGTAAGAGATTTAGCCTGTTTTACATCTTCTTCGCTGGGGTCCATATCGAAGTAGTCGAAATTTTCCCAGTGGTCAAAAATTAAGAAGTGGGTTTTATCTTTGCCCTTACCGTAGAGGTCTTTGCATAGGCGTGTGCCACGACCAATCATCTGCCAAAATTTGACTTTTGACTTAATGGGCTTGGCAAATACGAGATTGACACATTCTGGAACGTCAATTCCGGTGTCGAGCATATCTACTGAGATAGCAATGCGAGCACTGTTTACTTCATTTGATTTAAAGTCATCAATTAACTCTTCTGCGCGTCCATATTTTGAGTGGATAACGCGACAAAAGTTACTGCCTAATTGAGGATACATTTCGCCAAACAGCTGCGCCAGGAGTTCAGCATGAGCAATGTTGCGGGCAAATACTATGGTTTTACCAGGTAGTTGACCGTCACTATCACGCAGGCCCTTTTCCATTAAATTACGTAAAATAACGCGATTGGTGTCTTTATTTTTTACCGCTTCATCGACTTGTTTGGCGTCAAAGTTTAACTCGTTAGGGTCAATACCTTGATCCTCTAATTGTGCGATTTGTTCATCTGTGAGGTTATCTTTTTTGATACCTTCGCGTAAAAATTTAGTGGTTAAACTAACAATTTTATAAGGTACTAAGTTACCTTCTTCAATCGCCTTTTCTAATGGGTAATTTGCCGTAGGTAATTTGAAATCACAACCAAATAACTGGCACGTTGAGCGCGATACCATTTCAACAGGTGTGGCAGTCAAGCCAACCTCTAGTGCATCAAAGTATTTAAAAATATCACCATAAATATTATAGATAGAACGGTGTGATTCATCGGCCACGATTAAGTCAAAATAACCCACATCATATTTTTGATAAATAGCCATCATACCTGGGTAAGTGGCAATAAATACCCGTGAATTTGTGGCTAACTCTTTTTTGGTTTTACCCACAATGTAGAGTGGCTCGTTAGTAAACTCATTAAAGGCATTGCCAGCCTGTTTACGTAGCTCTTTACGATCACATAAAAACAATACTCGCTTTGCCCAGCCGGCATCGAGTAATCGTTTAGCCAGCGCAATAGATACACGCGTTTTTCCTGTGCCGGTTGCTTGTACGATAAGAGATTTTCGATGTTTATCGGCGAAACGTTCACATACACGAGTGATAGTTTCCATTTGATACAAACGGCCTGCGACATTGGTATCGATTGGTGTTTGATTTAAATCTTTTTTAAGGCCTCTCTGCTTAATTAGATATTGCAGCGAGTCTTTAGAGTAATAGCCGTAAAGTTTACGACTGTTATAGCCTTGGGCATCGTCTAATATACGGATGTCGTAACCGTTTGAATAAAATATAACGGGTCGTTGATGATACTGTTTGTGCAGTGCATCGGCGTATAGTTTGGCTTGCTCTCTGCCTTTTTCGACAGATTCACGAGTGCGTTTGGCTTCAATTACTGCGAGTGGTTTGCCGTCATCGTCCCAAAGTACATAATCAACGTAGCCTATGCCTGTGCTGGTAGGCTGATCAGTTACCTGTACTTCTTTACCTACTTCATCTGTGCTCGTTTCATCAAGAGACACTTGCCAACCAGCAGCCCGTAGATCCATGTCAATGATCCGCGCACGTGTTTCTGCTTCACTAAAGTTAAAACTTGCAGTGATAAGTTTGTTCAGACTTTTAACTTGAGACACTTTAGCTTGGTTTATTGTTTGCTGAAGTTTTGCTGCGTCTTGTTGTGCTTGTTTTTGTGCCTGTTGAGATGCTTCTAATTCTTCTAACGCCTTTTTTAGCCGAGCTTCATTTTGACTCAACTGTTGAGATAATTGTTTATTCTTTTTAGCGAATTCAACATCATTTTGTTCGGCTGGTTGCTTTTGTTCTGGAACGGTAAATTCTGGACAATCGGCTTGTTTACCATTGGCGTAGGCCATAAATAGATAACAGGCTACGTAGTAGCTTTCTTTTAGAATCCAGATTGCTTGTTGTTGATCAACTCGCCCCTCGTGTGCGGCTTGATTGCCACTTTTGCGTATTGCGTGAAGTTTATCGGTAATTAAATTGGGGACTACACTCGTGAAATCATCTGACGTAAGTTTGTCATAAATATTTGAATTGGGAAATGCAGGCAGTTGAAGTTCTTTATATAAATAACTGACGACCTGTTCAGCAAAACAACGTAATTTTACCAATGAACTTTGTGGGTCTGATATCGCATACTCTTCAGCAAATGCAGCTAGTTGATGGAGCTGTGGCCACTTTGTTTGAATATGCTCAAAATTCATTGATTGTTTCATTCCGTTTGATCCTTTGATATCCCTATAACGCAATTTCAATGCCAAGCTTGGTAAAAGAACTAATTAATCAATTGTAATATTCAAACGTTTCATCCAGTTTGTTAACGTTTGATGATCTTTTAAACCGAGTATTTTCGTGGCTTGCTTTTTAACATTGCCACTGGCTTTTAACGCTGCTATAACATACTTTTTTTGAATGTCATCAGTGATTTGAACTATATCAACTTTATCGTGAATTGACATAGTAATTTTGTGATCAGGCTTATTCTTTTGAATGTTTATCATGCTATCAGCGATGTCTTTTTCATCGACAACCCGGTTATCTGACCATAAAAACGCCCTATTCAATGTACTCCACAACTCACGTATATTGCCCGGCCATGATTGGGTGCATATAAAATTTATTGCTTTATCGGAAATATTTTTACTTTTGTAACTGGGGTGTTTAGCGCCTGCAAGATTTATTTGCTCTGCCAATTGCTCAACTATATACGGAATATCTGCTTTTCGTTGATTAAGTGAAGGCATATCAATAATGCCTACTGCTAATCGGTAAAACAAATCTTCTCTAAACTTACCTTGTGCAACTAGAGCTGATAGATCTTGGTGGGTGGCGGCAATAATACGAACATCTACATTGATGCTTTTTGTGTCTCCAAGACGTGTAACCTCACCTTGTTGTAAAGCTCTAAGTAATTTAACTTGCACGTTTAGCGGTAATTCACCGACCTCATCTAGAAATAATGTTCCGCCATCTGCTTGCTCGAATAAACCGGGATGGTCTTTATCTGCTCCAGTAAACGCGCCTTTTTTATGGCCAAAAAGTATTGAGTCGACAATGTTTTCCGCTAATGCTCCACAGTTCACTATTCTTAATGATTTTTGTGCACGTAAACTGCCTTGATGTATCGCATTGGCCATTAGCTCTTTGCCTGTGCCTGTTTCGCCCAAAATAAGTGTTGGCACTTCAGATGCAGCAATTTTTTGCGCTTTTTTTATTGCCGTTTTCATTGCGTCTGAATGAGAAGTTAATTGATCGAATGCACGATAAAGACTCGGCTCAGATGTTGCTTTTGCAGCAATGCCTTTAGAGGCTGATTGAGCATAGGCATGCGCAAAATCAAGCGGGATATCTACATCTATTACTTCATTCTTAGGAGTGGACTGTAAAAAACGCGTGTTTGATTTTCCCTTACCAATAAGCACAGATAACGTGGTCATTGTTGGCGTACCTGAGGTAAGATTTATTGACAGCGTATCGGCTTCATCACTTAGTTTTGAAATCCATTGATCAGCCACTTTAGATATTGATTGATAATCTATCGGGCTGTCTATATGGGCTTTATATACCTGAATATCTTGGTTGGGGCGATTAGCAATTGCCATGCGTTTTTGTAGAAAGCGCTCAAACTGGTTCCATTTGTCTTCATCTTTATTCGACAAGATAACGATTTTATCAAAAGGAATTGTCGATTTAAGAGCTATTGTACTTATAGCAGCATGTGCTTCGACAAGCATGTTTTCAAGATCTTTAGTACCTAGCCAGGTGAGAAGAGTATGCATCCATGAGTACTCATAAGGTAGAGGAAGTAAATTATATTACATCATATAATCATCTTTACTAACAACAATTTATTCTTCTATATATTCAATAACATCGTCAACTTTGCAGCCAAAATAAGCACACAATGAATCGATTGCTTTAGTCGTAGTAGAATATTGATAACTTGGGTTCATCATCTTTGATAATGCTGTTCTATTTACCCCAGCAGCGTCTGCAATTTCCTGCAATGTAATTTTTCTTCTTTCCTTAAATTCTTTTTCAGCTATTAACTCTTTGATTTTAAACCTAATCACTGTATTTCATCCTTAAATGAGCAAAAACAACTCAAAATGTTCCTTGTAAGAACATTTGTATAATGCTTTAATGTTCCCATCAAGAACAAATGATTCAAACCAAGAACATAAAGAGGCTTTTATGAAGCAAACATTACTTAATGCGAAAGAACTTTCTCAAAGAATAAAGTTTAGTGCGGCATATATCAACCATACGTTGAAAGATAATGTGTTCTTTGAGGGCGTCCATTACATCAAGCCATTTGGTGGCCGAAAGATTTTCTACATCTGGGAAGAAGTTGAGCGTGAGTTATTTAAAAAACAACAACGTCGGTTAGTTGTTCCTATGGCTCGTGGAGGTGTTTGTCATGGGTAATATTAGGGCTAGAGATGGTAAGTTGTTTTTTGATTTTACTTACCAAGGGATAAGATGCAGAGAACAAACGGTATTAATTGATAATCGCATAAACCGATCTAAATTGAACAGCATTATGAACACTATAGAAGCTGAAATCCGCCTTAATCGCTTTGTGTTCAAATCGTATTTTCCATCAAGTACACGATGCCAACTATTTTCAGAGATTGATCTTAAAGTACAACATCATTTGGCTGAAAATGTTGAACCATTATCCACACAAATCATGTCAAATATTCCAACTTTTGAAGAGTTTATTGGTGAATGGGTTGCTGAAAATAAGATCCAGTGGAAAAAAAGCCATTACAAGAATGTGCAGATGATTATTGAAAGTTATTTACTACCTGTTTTCGGTCCTATCAGACTTAACGAAATAACAAGACCTAGTTTGATAAAATTCAGAGCATCTATCTCGGAATCGCGGAGATCTGGAGTAAAAGGAGCTTTAAGTAATGATTGGATCAATCATGTGATGACACCTTTGCGTGGCATTTTAAATGAAGCAGCTATGCGCTTTGACTTCCCTACTCCGTTTATCAATATCAAACCGTTAAAAATTGATAAGACGGCTATTGAACCGTTTTCACTGGCTGAAGTGCAGTTTTTCTTGTCTAGAGTTCGTGATGACTTTAAAGACTATTACATTGTGAGATTTTTTACCGCAATGAGAACGGCTGAAATCGATGGACTTAAATGGCAATTT
>Ga0114914_1000053_pt1 | contig 52830 bp, 53 predicted proteins | sample MalvirAntarct_38_FD_89689 | JGI IMG/M metagenome (GOLD analysis project Ga0114914, IMG submission 89689) | Marine viral communities from the Global Malaspina Expedition - Malaspina viral metaG Antarct_38 | ecosystem: Environmental > Aquatic > Marine > Oceanic | place: Orkney Island (southeast)... | reverse complement strand
GACGAAGGGTTTCCACCACAGCCGCAGCTGCCAGCGACCGTCAGGCGACCGATCGCCGACCACGGCGTAGAGCTGGCCGTTCCAGCGTGTCGCCAGCGCGCTTTCGGTGGTCTGCTGCGGCGGGGCCCAGAAATTGCGCGACTGCGGCGTCAGCTCGCGCGCTTCGCCGTCTCCATAGTGCGCGGAAAGACGGGCCTGGACCGCGGTCCAGTTCGGTCCGGCCACCGGTTCGACCCCTTCCAGGACGACGGTCCAAGGGCCCACCGTGGCGGTATCGCCCTGTTCGATCGCGGCGAGCCGTTCCTTGGTGAAGGCGCTTTCGCTGGCCATGCCGATCAGCGCGACCGCGATGCCGAAATGGGCCACGACCATGCCCCAGGTCGCCAGCGGTGTGCGTGCAAGCTTGCGCCCGCGCAACGGCAGCCAGCTGGCCACCGCCAGTCCGATCCCGAAAGCCAGTCCGAGCAGCGGCAGCAGACCGATTTCCGTCAGCAGGCTGGTCAGGACCAGTGCGGCCACCACCAGCGCCGCGGTCAGCGCCACTTCCTTGCCGATCCGGTCGATGCGATCCTCGCGCCAGCGCAGCAGCGGACCCACGGCCATTACCGCGAACATCGGAATGGCGAAGATTGCCCCCACCGGATTGAAATATGGCGGCCCCACCGACACGCGGACATCGAAGGCTTCGGTCAGCAGCGGGTACAGCGTGCCGAGCAGGACGATCGCCAGAATGGCACTGAGCATGACGTTGTTGAACACCAGCGCACCCTCGCGGCTTGCCAGCGCAAACCGTTCGCCTTCGCTGATCGTGTTGGCGCGCAGGGCGAACAGCAGCAGCGCGCCGCCGATAAAGATGCCTAGCAAGACGAGGATGAACGTGCCGCGTTCGGGATCGACCGCGAAGGCATGGACGCTGGTCAGGATGCCCGACCGCACGAGGAAGGTCCCCACCATACTCATCGAGAAGGCCACCACGCCCAGCATGATCGTCCATGTCCGCAAGGCGTCGCGGCTGGCGAGGACGCTGGCCGAATGCAGCAGCGCGGTGGCTGCCAGCCATGGCATGAGCGAGGCGTTCTCGACCGGGTCCCAGAACCACCAGCCGCCCCAGCCAAGCTCGTAATAGGCCCAATAGCTGCCCGCGGTGATCCCGATCGTCAGCATGATCCAGGCGGCCAGCACCCAGGGCCGCATCGCACGCGCGAAATCGGGTGTTACCTGCCGGGTCAGCAACGCGCCCACCGCGAAGCTGAAAGCGACCGACAGGCCAACATAGCCGAGATAGAGCGTGGGCGGGTGGAAGGCGAGACCGATGTCCTGCAGCAGGGGGTTGAGGCCCATTCCCTCTGCCGCGGGGACCGGTAGCCGCTCGAAGGGGTTCGAACTGAGCAGCAGAAAGGCATAGAAGCCGAGCGAGACAACGCCCTGCGCCGCGAGCGTTGCGTTCATCGTCCGCTCGGGCAGGCGCCGTTCGACCAGTGCGATCAGCGCCCCCGCCAGGCCCATCACCATGACCCACAGCAGCATCGAACCTTCGTGATTGCCCCAGGTGCCCGATAATTTGAACACCAGCGGCTTCAGCGAGTGCGAATTCGATGCCACCAGCTTGACCGACAGATCGGTGATGGCGAACAGCCAGACGAGCATGGCGAAGGAGAAGGTTACCAGCACGCCCTGGACGATCGCCGCGGGGCGGATCAGCGCGGCCAGTTCGCTCGCATTACCGGCGCGCAGAGCCAGGAAACCAGCAACCATCTGGAGCGCGGCAAGCGCGGCGGCAAGCCACAGGGCCGCAAGACCGAGTTCGGCGATCATTCGAGACCTACCGTGGTTTCTTCGGCCATTTCGGCAGCGCGGTGCTGCTCCATTTCCTGCAGCTCGCGCGGGACGTAGTTCTCGTCGTGCTTCGCCAGCAAATTATCCGCGATAAAGGTCCCGCCGGGACCGAGCCGCCCCTCCGCAACCACACCCGAACCCTCGACGAACAGATCGGGCGCAATACCGCTGAACCGGACAGGAACGCGCGCACCATCGTTGCCCGTTACCGCGAATGTCAGCGTGACGCCGTCCGCCGCAGTCTGCAACGATCCCTCTTCGACCATGCCGCCGAGTCGCACCGCCTGGCCGGGTTCGGGCGGGTTTTCGAGCATCTGTTCGGGCAAGTAGAAATAGCTTGCCTGATTGCGCAGCGCATAAGCCGCCAGCAGTCCCGCCCCGATCAGCGCGACCAGCGCCAGGACGACAAGCACGAGCCGCTGGTGTTTGGGTTTCATCGCGCTCATTTCCTGCGGCTTTCATCACGGCGCTTCTCGGCTCGTTGCATATCGAACCAGGCCCAGGCGACCATGCCGAGCGTGCCGATGACACCCACCGCATAGGCCGCGACGACGAAGTCCCACTGGTCGAGCGCTTCACGCATCACACAGCCTCCATCGCGCGGCGGCGCAAGCGGGCTTCCGCCTGGATATCGGCAAGCAAGGCGCGCATCCGGGCCAGCACGACACCGCCGAACAGCAGCGAAAAGCCGATCACCGCGACCAGCAGGGGAATGAGGAATTCGGCATCGATCGCGCTCTTGCCAACGGTGATGCTGGGTGGCTGGTGCAGCGAATTCCACCATACCACGCTGCGGTTGATGATCGGGATATTGATTGCGCCCAAAAGGCCAAACAGCGCGGGAATGCGCGGTGACAGCCCTTCGCGCTGCGCGGCCTGCGCCAACGCGATATAGGCGGCATAGAGGAAAGCGAGCACCAGCATGCTGGTCAGCCGTCCGTCCCACACCCACCAGGTGCCCCAGGTCGGACGTCCCCAGATCGAACCGGTGGCCAGGCAGATGATCGTGAAGGCGAGGCCCGGAAGCGCCGCGGCGCGTGCCGCCAGCGCGGCCAGTGGATGACGCCAGACGAGAAACGCGAGACTGGACAATGCAATCGCCATCCAGCCCCCCATTCCCAGCCACGCGGCAGGAACATGCAGGAACAGTATGCGGACCGTTTCGCCCATCAACCGATCGGGCGGCACCTGGAACAGGCCCCAATACAGCGCCGCAGCACTCGTCAGGAGGCCGCCGACCAGCAGCGCCGGCGTAAGCCAGGCTGCAAGCGACAGGAACCGTTTGGGATTGGCGAAGCCATGCATTGAAATTTACCGTCCGGCACCGCTTTGGCAGCGCTCATCAGGCGTCGCAAGACCGCAGTTCAACGACCGATCAGTTCCTGCGCCATGCGGTCGGCAACCTGGTCGGGCGATACGCCGGTTTCGTCGCTCTGCCGCCAGATCTGCTCGAGCCGACCGGGGATCAGCGCGATACGCTTGCGCACTTCGTTGATGTCGCAAGGGGCATTGTCGCGGCGGCACAGATATTCGAGCGTTACCGAGATGATCCCGCCCGCGTTGATGACGTAATCGGGAGCGTAGAGAATACCGCGTTGCGCCAGCATCGGCCCGTGTTCGGGCCGCTTGAGCTGGTTGTTCGCGCCGCCGGCCACGATCTGGCAATCGAGCCGCGCGATTCCTTCGTCGTCGAGCACCGCGCCCAGCGCATTGGGGCTGAAGACATCGCAGGCGATCGACATCACCGCATCGGGAGCCGCGGTTTCGGCGCCGAGTTCGGCGGCCAATGCGGTCGCGCGGTCTTCGTGGATGTCGGACAGCGTCAGCCGGGCGCCATCCTTGGCCAGCAGCCGCGCGACGCCGCCGCCAACGCTGCCGGTGCCCTGCACCGCGACATGGACGCCAGCGACGCTATCCTTGCCCAGCTTGTGCTTGACCGCAGCCTTGATGCCCAGAAAGATGCCCAGCGCGGTAAACGGGCCCGGGTCACCCCCGGCAGCGCCCTCGCCTTCAACCGGAAGCCCCGAAACATGCTGGGTGCGCTGCGCGACGGCGGCCATGTCGGCTTCCGAGATGCCGACGTCTTCGGCCGTGACGTAGCGCCCGCCAAGCGCATCGACGGCATCGGCGAAGGCCGCGAGCAGTTCGGGAGACTTGGTCTTGTCCTTGTCCGCCAGGATGACGGCCTTGCCGCCGCCCATGGGCAGTCCGGCCATGGCGTTCTTGTAGCTCATGCCGCGCGACAGCCGCAGCGCATCGCGCATCGCATCGGCGGGATCGGCATAGTGCCAAAAGCGCGTGCCCCCGGCACCGGGGCCGAGATGCGTTGAATGCAGCGCGATAATCGCGGTCAGCCCGCTCTTGGCATCGCGCACCACATGAACCAGTTCATGGTCATCGAAATCCGCTTCGGTCCAGAAAGCCGTCATGCGTGCGCGCCCCATATGCTTAGGTGGACGGCTGGAAAACGGGCAAAATGGGGCGATCGACGGGGTTCGAACCCGCGACCTCCGGTACCACAAACCGGCGCTCTAACCAACTGAGCTACGATCGCCATATGCCCCCGGAACCGCCCGGGAAGGGGGCCTGATACGCATGCGGGTAACAGCGTCAAGCCGCCCTGCGCAACGGCGCGTGCCTGTTGCACAATGAAGTGCATATGGGAAGCGAAAATCGCAAGCCGGCTTCATACACGCAATTTTCTTTCGCGGTTGTGGTCGGGTCTTCGCGCGCTATCGTGTTACCCATGATCCGACCGGGCGAATCTTCAGCCGATACCCTGATGGACCACCGCGGCATTCAGCGCGTGCCGAGCGATCGGATCGAGCTGTTCCAGTTGCGCGAGTTCATTGACGGCGACTTGCGAACCGAGCTGATCCGCCTGATCGAACAGGACCGCCGACCCTCGACGCTCGCCGATGCCGGCGAAGACCGGTATTTCCGGACCAGCGAAACCTGTGACCTCGACGCCGGCGAACCCTGCGTGCGTGCGCTCGAGGACAAACTCGCCGCGCTCAACGGCATCGATCCGGCGTATGGCGAACCGCTTCAGGGCCAGCGCTACGACGTCGGGCAGGAATTCAAGCCGCATTGCGACTATTTCAATCGCGGCGGAACGGACTGGGATAAATACTGTTCGGTCGCGGGGCAGCGCACCTGGACGTTCATGATCTATCTGAATGATGTCGAGGCAGGCGGTGCAACGCGGTTCAGGGTCATGGGCAAGACCTTCCAGCCCGAAGCGGGAAAGCTGCTATGCTGGAACAACCGCCGCCCTGACGGGACCGAAAACCCGGCCACGCTGCATCACGGCATGAAAGTCCGCAAAGGGCGCAAATACGTGATCACCAAATGGTACCGCGAGAAGCCCTGGGGCTGGTAAGCGAGCCCCGCGCAGAGTGTGGCGCAAACGCAAAAGGGCGGCCCCGCGGGACCGCCCTTGCATAAGCCTTGTGGCTCGCTGCGCTCAGTTCTTCTTGAGCGACAGACCGCCGAAGCGCTTGTTGAAAGCTGCGACGCGGCCGCCTTCCTGAAGCTGCTTGGTGCCACCGGTCCAGGCCGGGTGGCTGGTCGGATCGATTTCGAGCGCCAGCGTATCGCCCTCGCTGCCCCAGGTGGAGCGCGTCTGGAATTCGGTACCATCGGTCATCTTGACCGTGATCATGTGGTAATCGGGGTGACCTTCGGCCTTCATGATTTGCGTCCTTTGAGCTTCGGAGCGGTTCCGACCGATCCAGCTGTTTGTGGGAAAGGCGCGCGCCTAATCGGATTCCCTGCCAAAAGCAAGCCCGATCACGCGGCGCCGCTTGCGCCGTTCAAGCCGCGAAGGATTGCCCGTAGGCACTCCGCAGCCGGATGCGGATCAGTCCGCCGGAGCGTCGGCGATCATGGCGGTGAACTGGACTTCGCAGGTCACCTTGCCGTCAACCGAAGCCTCGCCCGCGAACTTGCAGACTCGCGCGCGTTTCTGGACGAAACTGGCCTTGAGGTCGAGCAGGACGCCGGGCGTCACCGGGCTGCGGAACTTGGCGTTTTCAATCGCCATGAAATACACCAGCTTGCCAGACCCGGCGAGCCCGAGGCTGTCGACTGCGAGCACGCCGGCGGCCTGTGCCAGCGCTTCGATCTGCAACACACCGGGCATGATCGGCGCGCCGGGGAAATGCCCCTGGAAGAAGTCCTCGTTGAAGCTGACCGCCTTCACCGCATGGATCCGCTCGTCGGGCACGAGCTCCTTCACGCGGTCGACAAGCAGCAGGGGATAGCGATGCGGCAAGCGCTTCAGCACCTCGACGATGTCGAAACCCGTATCGCTCATCACCCTGCTCCTTCGTCCAGGCTCAGCGGCCGGCCGGCTGCGCAGCGGGCTGCTGCTGCTGCGCCTGTTGCTGGGCGGCCTGCTGCTGCGCGACATTCATCAGGACCTGCGAGACGGTCTGCTGCGCGGCGAGAGAATCCTGGCGCGGGCGCCAGCCTTCGGGGGGCGTGATCTGGACGGTCGGCACGCGCTGGTCGAGCACGGCGACCAGATCGTCGGTCACGTTGACCGCTTCGGGGGCCCACTGGATCGCATCGGGGGTGAGCAGCAGCTGGATGTTCTTCTGCTGGACCACCTGCTGGCGGACATTCTGGTAGTCGTTGATCAGCTGTTCGATGGCATAGGTCTGCGCCAGCACGATCGGCTGCGAAGCCTGGCCAAGCTGTTGTTCCTTCTGCTGGATCTGCTGGACCACGCCGGGGTTCGCCTGCAGTTCGGCCTGGCTCAGCTGGCCATTGCTGTCGGTGTCGAGGCTCTGCTGCAGCGTCTGCATTTCCTGGCGGAGCGTGCGGATCTGGCCGATCTGCGCGGCGAATTGCTGGTCGATCTGCTGATAGGCAGCGATCCGCGCCTGGCTGCGCACGATCACCGCTTCAGGGCTGCTGGTGGCGATGCCGGCCACCTGGGCTGCGGCGGGGGTGGCGATGGCCGCGGTGCCCGCGAGCGCGGCTGCGGCGATGGTCTTGGTGAAAAGTTTCATCAGAATTGCGTTCCTACGTTGAAGGAGAAGGTTTTGGTGTCGTCACCGACCTGCTTCTTGAGCACGCGAGACACGTCGATCCGGAACGGACCGAAGGGCGAGTTCCAGTTCACGCCTACACCGACCGAGATACGCGGCGCCGGGCTGTCACCGACGAAGACTTCCTTGAAGAAGGTCCCGGGAATGACGTTGCGTTCATTCTCGGTACCGTCGGGAGCAAAACGGTTGGTCACCGCCTGGATGATATCATTGCCCTGGTCGTCGACACCGGGCTGGAGATACAGCAGATTGCCGTTGCCGTCGGTGGCCTGCAGGCCGTTGGGATAATCCTGCAGAACCGGCTGGGTCACGCTGAACAGCGAACCCACGTCGAGGAAGATCGACGGGCGCAGGCCCATTTCGCGGGCCCCGCTGCCGAGCGGGATTTCGAGTTCGGCACGGCCGAGGTAATAGGCCTTACCGCCCAGCGCATCGTCGACGCGCTGGTCGCTGGCGAGCGCTTCTTCGATCGTCTGCGGGACCAGCGGCGTCGCATCGTCGCCATCGTCGTTGAGGTACTGCAGGCGAACGATGCGGGGGCCGACACCGCGAATGTCGAAGCCGCGCATCTGCGGTTCACCGAGGAAATAGCGGTCGGTCAGGCGGACATCGTCCTGCCCGGCGACCGAATTGTCCTCGAGGCTGCGGATCCAGCCGCCTTCGCCGGTTACCGAGAAGATGAACCCGGCACCGACCGGCCAGTATTTCGCGGCACGCGCACGCGACCGGACATATTTCACGTCGCCGCCCAGACCGGCGAATTCGGTAGTCCAGCTGACGGTTTCGCCGCGCGATGGGCGCAAGCGGCTATTGAGCGTGTCGTAATTGAACGTCAGACCGACGATCGAGCTCGTGCGCTCGCCGATTGCTTCACAGAGATAGCGGCTGGCAAGGATCGGATCGCAGGTGGCGATGCCGTCCCCATCGCGGTCGGAGAAATACAGCCCTTCATCGAGTGACACATCGTCATAATTGAAGGTGTAGCTGCCGATCGCCGAAACATATTCGGTCAGCGGAACGCCGGCACGCACCTGCAGACCGGTGGTCGACTGTTCGAAGGTGGTGTTGCGTTCGTTGTTGCGGAAGTTGAAGCTGTTGGTGTCGCGGCGATAGATATCGACCCCGGCAGAGATGTTCCGATCGAAGACATAGGGCTCCGAAAAGCTCACCTGCGCCGATTTCGAGTAGCGCGAATAATTGAGGCTCAGGCCCACGGTCTGGCCGCGCCCGCGGAAATTGCGCTGGCGGATCGAGCCGGCCAGAATGAAGCTTTCGAGGCTGGAGAAGCCGGCCGACAGCTGCAGTTCGCCGGTCGCCTGTTCCTCGACATTGGCTTCGAGCACGATCCGGTCGGGCGCGCTGCCCTCGACCTGGTTGATCTCGAAGTTTTCCTGGAAATAGCCCAGCGAATTGATGCGCGCGGTCGACCGCGCGACCGACAGCGAATTGAAGGCATCACCTTCGGCCAGACGAAATTCGCGGCGGATCACTTTGTCCTGCGTCAGCGTGTTGCCGTTCACGTCGATCCGCTCGACATAGACACGCGGCGCCTCGCGCAGGACGAAGCTCACGTCCATCGTCAGGCTGTCCTGGTTGCGGCTGAATTCGGGCGCGACATCGGCAAAGGCGTAGCCGAACGTGCCGGCCAGCTCGCTCAGCTGCTCGACCGTGTCCTCGACCTGCTTGGCGTCGTACCAATCGCCGCCCTGCATCGGCAGGCGAGCGGTCATCGAGGCGTCGTCGAAATCGCGGATCTGCGATTCGACATCGACTTCGCCGAATTTGTAGCGCTCGCCTTCCTCGACCACGTAGGTGATGATGAAATCGCGCTTGTCGGGCGTCAGTTCGGCCACTGCCGAAACCACGCGGAAATCCGCATAGCCTTCGGTGAGGTAGAACTGGCGCAGTTTCTGCTGGTCGAACGCCAGGCGATCGGGATCGTAGCTAGTGTTGGAGCTGAAGAAGCTGGTCAGCCGCGCCTGCTTGGTCAGCATTTCGCCGCGCAGCTCGCCATCGGAAAAGGCATCATTGCCGATGATGTTGATCTGGCGGACCTTGGACTTGGGCCCTTCGCTGATCTCGAAGACGATATCGACGCGGTTCTGCGACAGCTGCACCATCTTCGGTTCGACCGTGGCGGCGAAGCGTCCCTGCCGCTTGTACAGCTCGATGATGCGAGCAACGTCGGCGCGAACCTTCGAGCGCGTGAATATCTGCCGCGGCGAAAGCCGGATTTCGGGCAGGATCTTGTCGTTCTTGATCCGCTTGTTGCCCTCGAGGATGATCCGGTTGATGACCGGGTTCTCGACGATGGTGATGACGACATTGCCGTCGCGGTTGACGACGCTGGCGTTTGAGAACAGCTCGGTTGCGTAGAGGTCCTTGAGAACCGCGTCGCCCGCCGCCTGCGTCCACGTGTCGCCCGGACGAAGCTTGATATAGGACAGGATCGTCTGCGGCTCGAGCCGCTGCGCACCGCTTACCGCGATGGTGCGAACCACATCGGCTTGCACCGCTGCGGCAGACGCAGCCTCGGTCGCGGTTTCTTCCTGTGCGAAAGCGGCGACCGGAACACCGGCGAGCATGGTACCGGCCAAGAGGCCCACCGCCAGCCGTGTGGCGGAATTCCTGCGTCGCGAGGCGGCAAAAGCAAAATCAGTCATCGACAAGGAGTTTCCCGTCCTCGTTATACATACAACGTACCCGGCTGGTGGCGCCCCGATCCGGCAGAGGGTCGCAGCATGCGGGACGACCCTGCCGTCCCCTGCCCCAAGCGCCTGCGCCGATCAAGCTTTGCCACCGTATATCGCCGGTTTCCCGCTCCCTTTCCCCGGCTAATTCCCGAAAACGGGCAAGCTTACGAGGTCGTTGATCGTGACGAACACCATCAGCATGAGCACGAGGGCCACGCCGGCGCGGTACGCCACTTCGGTTCCACGGGGACCCACCGGCTTCCGACGGACAGCTTCTGCCGCGTAGAAAGCCAGGTGCCCGCCGTCGAGCGCCGGGATTGGCAGCAGGTTGATGAATGCCAAGTTAAGCGAAATGAGTGCGGCGAAATTGATGAATGCCATGGCGCCCAGGCTCAGCTGTTCGCCCGAAAACTTGGCAATCTTGACCGGCCCGCCCAGTTCCTGGACCGAGCGTTCGCCGGTGAAAATCTGGCCGATCCCGGTGACCATCATGTCGATGATACCGAGCGAGTGATCGACCGCCAGACCGAGCGAGGCGATCATGCCCTGCGGTTCGAAATCGAAAGACGACGCGCCCGACGCGATCCCGATCAGACCGACTTTCGAGACGTTGCCGAACCGGTCTTCCATCTCGACGCTGCGCACGGGCACCGCGAAGGTGCGTTCTGCCCCGTCACGGTCCACCGTGATGTCGAGCGTGCGGCCGGGGTAGAGCAGGATCGAATCCTGCACGTCGCGGAAATCCTCCATCCGCTCGCCCTCGACCGCAACGATCCGGTCGCCAATTTCAATTCCCGCGGCCCGCGCCGGCGAGACCTCGGCAAATTCGGCCACCGTCATCTGCTGCGCCGCATCGGCGGGAACCGGCTTGCCGTAAAGGGCGAAGAAGCCGGCGAAAATCGCCAGGGTCAGCAGGATATTTGTGGCTGGGCCAGCAAACACGATCAGCGCGCGTTTCCACAGCGCCGCATGATGGAAACTTCCGATCCGGTCCTCGTCGCTTGCCAGCGCAGCGGCATCGGCATCGGGAATGCTCGCGGGGTTCATATCGCCCTTGAACTGGACATAGCCACCCAGCGGCAGCGCGCTGAGTTTCCAGCGCGTCCCGCGCCGGTCGGTGAAGCCCGCGATTTCCTTGCCGAAGCCGACCGAGAACGCCTCGGCATGGACACCGAACCAGCGCCCGACGAGGTAATGGCCCAGCTCGTGGATCGTGATCAGCGGCCCGAGCAACAGCGGGAAACCGAGCACGTAATACAGCCAGAGAGGAAGGTTCAATTCCACGGGTCAGGCAGGCTCCAATATGCGCGTCGCGCGACTGCGGGCATCCTCGTCCACCCGCAGCACGTCTTCGAGCGTGCGGGGAGCTTCGGGCAATTCGCCTTGGTTGAGGACATCCTCCACCACTACGGCAATCCGGCTGAACGCAATCTTACGGTCGAGGAAGGCGGCCACGGCAATCTCGTTGGCTGCATTCAGCACCGCTGGCGCGGCTCCGCCCGCCTCCGCCGCCTCACGCGCGAGACGCGTGGCCGGAAAACGCGTTTCGTCCGGGGCGAAGAAGGACATCTCGCCGATTGCGGGCAGGTCGAGCGGTGCCATCGGCGTATCCATCCGCGCGGGCCAGGCGAGGCACGAGGCGATCGGCACACGCATGTCCGACGGTCCGAGCTGCGCCAATGTCGAGCCGTCGCGGTATTCAACCATCGAATGGATCACGCTCTGCGGGTGCACCACGATACGGATGCGATCGAGCCCGACAGGAAACAGGTGATGCGCCTCGATCAGTTCGAGGCCCTTGTTGAACATCGTCGCGCTGTCGACGCTGATCTTGGCGCCCATGTCCCAGTTGGGATGCGCGATCGCCTGTTCGGGCGTGACCGCGGAAAGGTCATCCACCGTTCGCAGCGGGCCGCCACTGGCCGTGAGCGTGATTGACCGGACATCCTCGATCCTGCCGCCGGCGAGGCATTGGAAGATCGCATTGTGTTCGCTGTCCACCGGCAACAGCGTTGCCCCGTGGCGGGCGACTGCGGCGGTCATCACTTCGCCCGCGGAAACCAGCGCTTCCTTGTTGGCCAGCGCGATTGTCCCGCCCTGTTCGATGGCAGCCATGACCGGCCCGAGACCGGCGCAGCCGACGATCGCAGCCACGGTCATGTCGACCGGGCGCGAGGCCGCTTCGCACAGGGCACCCCGCCCCGCGGCCGCTTCGATTCCGCTTCCGGCCAGCGCATCACGCAGCTCGCCGAGCCGGCTTTCGTCCGCCACCACCGCAACCTGCGCACCGAATTCGCGCGCCGAGGCTGCCAGGGCCGCGACGTTGCTGTTGGCCGTAAGCGCGACCACGTTCCACTCGGCCGGATTGCGGCGAACGAGATCGAGCGTCTGTTCGCCCACCGAGCCAGTGGCGCCGAGGATCGATATCGAACGCATCAGCGTGCCGCCCCGAGCAGGATACCGGCCAGCAGCACGACGGGGATCATCCCGTCCGTCCGGTCGAAGACGCCGCCATGACCGGGGATCAGCCTGGAACTGTCCTTCACACCGGCCTTGCGCTTGAGCCAGCTCTGCAGGAAATCGCCCGCCTGAGCGACGACGGCAACCGCCGCGCCCAAGCCCAGGATCTGGCCCGCTTCGGAGAGGTCGAAGAACATCGTCGTCTCGCCCGCAACGCTGCGCGCCACAACGTAGATCCAACCCGCAATCCAGACGGTCGCACCGACGATTCCGCCAAGCAGCCCCGCCCAGGTTTTCGACGGGCTGATTGCCGGCGCGATCTTCGGACCGCCCAGTGTGCGTCCGAAGAGATAGGCAAAACTGTCCACGAAAATGACCGCGCCGATCACTCCGACGACGATCGGCAGCGGGAAGCGCGACAGCATGTAGCCGGCAACGCCAATGTAGATCGTGCCGGCAAGGATGCCCGCCAGGCGATAGGAAATATTGGATGTCGCCTTGACGACGAGCAGGACGAACTCGACCAGCGTGGCCAGAACCACGGCCAGCACGAACCAGCCGAACCACGGTTCGCCCGCGACCAGCGCGCTCACCGACAGCGCGATCATCACCAGCGCGGAAACGATCCGTACCGGCAAATCGGCATTCTTGCGCGCGGCTACGCCCGCTCCAGTTTCAGCGTCCACCAAATCGCCTCTCCCTCTCCGCGAACTCGGCCAGCGCCCCGGTTAGGTGGTCCGGGGTGAAATCCGGCCATAGCACATCGAGGAAGAGCATTTCCGCGTATGCTGCCTGCCACAAGAGGAAATTCGACAACCGCACTTCGCCGCTGGTCCGGATCAGCAGGTCGAGCGGCGGCAGATCGGCGCTGAACAGATGGCGTTCGATCGATTCCTGCGAGATTTCGCCTTCGGCCGCCGCCTTGCGCGCGGCTTGCGTGATTTCCGCATGCGCGCCGTAATTGAGCGCGACTGCCAGCGTGCGCGATCCTTGCGCGGTCTGCGCCAACGCATCCTCTAGCATCTCGACGATGTCCGGTGCCAGCGAACGCCAATCGCCGAGGATATGCAGCCTGACGTCGTTGGCGATGAATTCGGGCAGGTCCGATTTGATGAACTTGCGCATCAGGTTCATCAGATCGTCGACCTCTTCCTCGGGCCGCTTCCAGTTCTCCGAACTGAAGGCATAGAGCGTGAGGCATTCGACCGGCGTATCCTTCAGGCTGCGCACCAGTTCGCGCACGGCCTCCACGCCCTTCCTGTGCCCCATTGCGCGGGGCAGGTGCCGGCGTTTGGCCCAGCGGCCATTGCCGTCCATGATGATGGCAACGTGCCGCGCAGCTTTGTCAGGGGTGGTCACGAGTTCGTCCGATAGTGGCGGGCACTGCAGGCGTGCGCGCGCGAACCGAAGGTTCGGCATCGCCCGCAGCGAACACAGATGCGGCGCGGGCCGCTCACTGCGTGAGGATTTCCTTTTCCTTCTGCGCGGCGACCGTATCGCATTCGGCGACATATTTGTCGGTCAGCTTCTGCACTTCGTCCTCGCCGCGCTTGCGCTCGTCTTCGGAAACTTCCTTCTTCTTTTCGTCTTCCTTGAGCGCTTCCATGCCATCGCGGCGCACATTGCGGATCGCGATCTTGGCCTGTTCGGCATATTGGCCTGCCAGCTTCGCCAGCTCCTTGCGGCGTTCCTGCGTCAGGTCGGGCATCGGCAGGCGGACGTTCTGCCCGTCGATCATCGGGTTGAGACCGAGGTTGGCCTTGGCGATACCCTTTTCGACCGCGGTGACATTGGCCTTGTCCCACACCTGCACGCTGAGCATGCGGGGTTCGGGCGCGCTTACCGTGGCGACCTGGTTGAGCGGCATCATCGAGCCGTAGACCTCGACCATCACGGGATCGAGCAGGCTGGTGTTGGCGCGACCCGTGCGCAATCCGCCAAGATCGCTCTTCAGGCTCTCGACCGCGCCGTTCATACGGCGGTCGATATCGGCTTTGTCATACTTGGCCATGGCGGTTTCCTCTGTCTTTTCGTTCAGTTCCTGACGATCGTCTGCACGCCCTGACCGCTCAGCACGCGGGCCAGATTGCCTTTCTCGCGGATCGAGAAAACGACGATCGGAATATTGTTGTCGCGGCACAATGCAACCGCGCTGGCATCCATGACCTTGAGATCATCGGCCAACACCTTGCCGTAACTTACGGTATCGAAACGCTTGGCGCCGGCATTCTTCTTCGGGTCACTGTCATAGACGCCATCGACGCTGGTGCCCTTGAGCAGCGCATCGCAATTCATTTCCGCGGCACGCAGGGCTGCGCCGCTATCGGTGGTGAAGTAAGGCGCGCCCACGCCGGCCGCGAAAATGACGATACGGCCCTTTTCGAGATGCCGCTCCGCGCGGCGCCGGATCACCGGTTCGCAGACCTGGTCCATCTGCACCGCGCTCTGCACCCGGGTCTGCACGCCGAGCTGTTCGAGCGCGCTCTGCATGGCCAGCGCATTCATCACCGTGGCGAGCATGCCCATGTAGTCGGCCTGCGCGCGGTCCATCCCCTGCGCCGCGCCCGCCATCCCCCGAAAGATGTTGCCACCGCCGATGACCAGGCAGATCTCGAGCCCGGTCTCCTTGGCCGTTTTCACTTCGCGCGCCAGTTCCATCACGAATGCCGGATCGATGCCGAACTGCTGATCGCCCATCAGCACTTCACCCGAAAGTTTCAGGAGGACACGTTTCATCGTCGAAAGGGGCATGGATTCTCGCTCGGCAGAAGTTGGCGCGGCTTTAGAGCGCATGAAGGGCGCTGCCAAGTGCGCGGGAGGTTTTGGAACACCAATGGGATAGGCGGCCTTCCGGCCAGCGCGTGATTTGGCGCAGCGCTCCACGCGGGTTGCTTGCGCAGAATCACCGTCGCCCAATGGAAAGCGGCCGCCGAACCGAAGCCCGACGACCGCCCCCGAATACGGGTATTTCCTAGTAAGCGCAGGAAAAGGCTTTGTTCCAGCCTCTTACTGCGGCTCATGCACAGAATTATCCGGCTGCTGCAGCCGCAACTTCCGCGGCGAAGTCGGATTCTTCCTTCTCGATGCCTTCGCCCAGCTGGAAGCGGACATAGTCCACCAGCTCGACCTTGGCGCCGACGTCCTTGCCGGCCTGCTCGACGACCTGAGCGATGGGGGTCTTGTTGTCCATCACGAAGACCTGGCTGAGCAACGCATTTTCCTTGGCGTACTTGCCGATTGCGCCTTCGACCATCTTTTCCTGGACGGCTTCGGGCTTGCCGCTTTCGGCAGCCTTTTCCTTGGCGATCGCGCGTTCGCGTTCGATCACTTCGGCGTCGAGGCCGTCAGCGGTCAGCGCCTGCGGGAAAGCGGCGGCGATGTGCATGGCCAGCTTCTTGCCCAGTTCCTCGAGCTTGGCGGCGTCGCCTTCGCTCTCGAGCGCGACGAGCACGCCGATCTTGCCGAGGTCGGGCGCCACAGCGTTGTGCATGTAGGGCACGATCACGCCATTGGTGACCGAAACGGTCTTCATGCGGCGGACCTGCTGGTTCTCGCCGATGGTCGCGACATTGTTCGTCAGCTTGTCGGCAACGCTGCCGCCATCGGGATAGTCAGCAGCCTTGAGCGCTTCGACATCGTCGGCCGAGGCCTTGAGCGCGACCTGCGTGGTCTTGCGGACGAAGTCCTGGAACTGGTCGTTCTTCGCGACGAAGTCGGTTTCCGAGTTCACTTCGACGGCAACGCCCCTGGTGCCTTCGACGGCAACGCCGACGAGACCTTCGGCAGCGGTGCGGCTCGACTTCTTCTGGGCAGTGGCGAGACCCTTGGCGCGCAGCGCGTCGACTGCGGCTTCGATATCGCCGTCCGCAGCTTCGAGAGCCTTCTTGGCGTCCATCATGCCTGCGCCGGTCTTTTCGCGCAGAGCCTTTACGTCAGCAGCAGTGAATGCAGCCATGGTGTTTTCCTTCTCGATATGATGTGCGGGCACCGGGCCAGCTAGGGAGCGGCCCGGCGCGTAACTCCGCTATATGACGGGCGCATGATGGCGCCCGTCAATGGAGGGCTCAGGCCCCGACGGTTTCCTCGGGCGGATTTTCCATCGCGCCGACATCGGCACCCGAATCCTGCACGCCGTCGCCCTTGCCGCTCTTGGCCGCATTGGCGACCGCTTCGCAGTAGAGGCGGATGGCGCGGGCAGCGTCGTCATTGCCCGGGATCGGGAAGGCGATGCCCTCGGGGTCGACATTGGTGTCGAGCACGGCAACCACGGGGATGCCAAGAACGTTGGCTTCCTTGATCGCCAGATCTTCCATGTTGGCGTCGATCACGAACATCACGTCGGGAATGCCGCCCATGTCGCGGATGCCGCCCAGCGAAAGTTCGAGCTTGTCCCGCTTGCGGGTCAGGTCGAGGACTTCCTTCTTGGTCAGGCCGGCAGTGTCGCCCGACAGGCGTTCGTCAAGCGACTTGAGATACTTGATGCGTTCACTGATCGTCTTCCAGTTGGTCAGCATGCCGCCGAGCCAGCGATGGTTGACGAAGTGCTGGCCCGAAGCGAGCGCGGCTTCGCGGATCGCGTCCTGCGCCTGGCGCTTGGTCCCGACGAACAGCACCTTGCCGCCCGAACGGGCCGTCTGCTGGACGAAGTCGAGCGCGCGCGCGAAGAGCGGCACGGTCTGCGACAGGTCGATGATGTGGATGCCGTTGCGCGCGCCGAAGATATACGGCTTCATGCGCGGGTTCCAGCGGTGGGTCTGGTGGCCGAAATGCGATCCGGCCTCGATCAGTTCCTGCATCGTGACGGTAGGAGCCGCCATAGTAGAATTCCTTTCCGGTTATGCCTCTGAAAAGCTGGAACCCGAATGCGGTCATGTCCCGCGGCGGGCACCGGTATGTGCGCCTTCCATGTGGATTTGCCCGCAGCGCAACGACCGGGAATCGCCCGAATGCGTTGCAGACCGCGCGCCCTTAGCGCTGCGGCAGGACAAAATCCAGCATCAATTCCGGATGCGAAACGGAATTTACGAGTCAGTTACCGCTTGACAGCGCAGAACAAACAGGGAACAAATGTTCCAGCAACGGAACGGCCGCGTTGCAGTGCTGGTTTTCCACACGGCTGGGCCCGGTCTGTCAACAGGTTTGTCGACAGGCATCTAGGGAGATTTAGAGATGTTCGCATTGGTCCTGATCACGTTGTTTGCCGGCATGACCGCGGCGACCGCGGCTGTTCTGGCCGACAGCGCGCTGCGCTGGTGGTCGGCTTTTTCAACTCTGCGCCGCGAACTCCCTGGCCAGGCGGACTGCGCCCTTCCCGCGCTGCGTCCGACTCCCGGCGCAGCGCGTCCCGCATTGCTCCGCCCTGCTGCACTGCGGACAGCGAACCGCGGGATCAGCCGCGCCGCTTGAAACGGGCGTAGCGCAGTAGCGAATAGGGTAGCAGCAGCAGGTAGCCGGCACAGATCGCGCTAAGCGTCCACCATGGCTCGACCAGCAGCGCGGCGAACAGGAGACCCACGAAAGCCAGCACCTCGAGCCGGATTCCCCTCCGCGGGCGCAGCGAGGTCCAGCTGGGAGTGGCGATGTTGGAGATCATGAGAACGGCTATCGTGGCCAGCCATATGCCGACGAGAATGGGGTTGCGCAGATCCTCCATTCCCGTTGCCATCCACAGATAGAACGGCGCGAAAGCGAGACCCGCCCCGATCGGCGCGGGCACGCCGGTGAGGAAGCCGAGCGATTTATGCGGCTGGTCCTCCACATCGATCTGCGCATTGAACCGCGCGAGGCGCAGCGCACAGCAGATCGCGAAAGCGAGCGCGGCAAACCAGCCGAGCCGCGGCTCCGCCGACAGCGACCACAGGAAGATTATGATTGCGGGCGCGGTGCCGAAGCTGAGCGAATCGGCCAGGCTGTCAAGCTCGGCCCCGAAGCGCGACTGCGCCTTCAGCGCACGCGCGACCCGGCCATCAACCCCGTCGAGCACGCCGGCAAGGATGACGGCGACGACCGCGGCACCCCAGTTCTCGTCGATCGCGAAGCGGATGCCGGTCAGTCCGGAACACAGCGCGGCGGCGGTAACCGCATTGGGGATCATCGCGCGCAAGGTCAGCGCGCGCGTGTGAATCTCGGCGGGCGGTTCGTCCTCGGTCGCTTTCGGCCCCAGGCGGACAGCCTTATCGTGTTCGGTCATTGTGCTACACCCTCAAGCAATTGCTGTGATCCGATTTCGGCCAGCACGGTTTCACCTGCGACGACTTTCTGGCCCAGCAGGACCTTGGGATCGGTTCCGGCAGGAAGATAGACATCGACCCGGCTGCCGAAGCGGATCAGCCCGATCCGCTGCCCCACGCCGACCGTGTCTCCGGGCTTGACGAAGGGGACGATCCGCCGTGCGATCAGGCCCGCGATTTGCGTGAAGCCGATCTTCAGCCCATCGGTCCTCTCGATCAGCAAGTGCTGCCGTTCGTTCTGCTCGCTCGCCTTGTCGAGACCCGCGTCGAAGAACTCGCCGGGGATATAGACCACCCGGCGAACCGTGCCCGCGATCGGTGCCCGGTTGATATGCACGTCGAAGACCGACATGAAAATCGAAATGCGTGTCACCTGCCCCGGGGTAAGCCCGGGATGGCCGGTGCCGTCGTCGACCATCATTTCCTCGGGCGGGTCGACCTGCGCGATCAGCGAAACGAGCCCGTCGGCGGGGGACAGGATCACCCGGTCATCCTGCGGCACCACGCGCTCGGGATCGCGAAAGAAAGCGAAGACGCCGAGCGAGAGGAGCAGGAGCGGCCAGCCGATGATCTCCCAGTCGAAACCGATCAGGAACACGAGGCTGACGAGCACCGCGACCGCGCCGAACTTGCGGCCTTCGGGATGAATCGGCGGCCATGACCAGCGCACGTCGCCGCGGCCACGATTGTCGAGAAGATCACCTGCCATCGCAAACACCTAGGGCCTGGGCCCCACGGTCACAAGGTGTCATCCCACCTTGCGCACGAACACCGCCCCCGCCGAGTATCCGGCGCCGAAGCTGCAGATCAGCCCCGTATCGCCGGCCGACAGATCTTCGTGGTGCTTGTGAAAGGCAATGATCGACCCGGCGCTGGAAGTGTTGGCATAGGTATCGAGCACCGTAGGGCTTTCGTCCGCACTGGCTTCGTGCCCCAGCACCCGCTGCGCGATCAGCCGGTTCATGCCCGCATTGGCCTGATGCAGCCATAGCCGGCGCAGCGCCTGCGGATCGATGCCAAGTCGCTCCGCTTCGGTCACGATCATTTCGGCGACCATCGGCACGACTTCCTTGAAGACCTTGCGGCCTTCCTGGACGAACAGCTTGTCCGGCTTCCCCTCGCCTTCGGGTGAAGCGCGGTTGAGGAAGCCGAAATTGTTGCGGATGTTGTTCGAGAATACGGTCTTGAGCCGCGTACCGAGGATATCCCAATGCCCTGCCGGGGCCATTTCGGCGTCCTCGACGAGGACGGCGGTCGCCACATCGCCGAAGATGAAGTGGCTGTCGCGATCGCGCCAGTTGAGGTGGCCGCTGGTGACTTCGGGACTGACCACCAGCACGCTGCGCGCATTGCCCGCGCGGATGTAATCGGCAGCGGTCTGGATGCCGAAGGTCGCGGACGAGCATGCGACATTCATGTCGAAGGCGAAACCGTCGATCCCCAACTCCTGCTGGATCTCGATTGCCATTGCCGGATAGGCGCGTTCCATGTTGGACGCCGCGCACAGCACCGCGTCGACATCGGCCACGTCGCGGCCTGCCCGCTCGAGCGCATCGCGCGCCGCCTTGACGCCGATCTCCGCCATCACCGAAGGTTCGTCATTCGATCGTTCGCGCATCCGCGGCGCCATGGTTTCCGGGTCGAGGATCGGCGCCTTGGTCATCACGTGGCGCGCCTTGATCCCGCTCGCCTTTTCGATGAACTCTACCGAACTGGGCTGCAGTTCCGCGACTTCGCCCGCCGCAATCGCCTGCGCATTGTCGGCATTGAATATCTCGACGTAGCGATTGTAGCTTTCGACGAGTTCTTCATTGGTTATGGTTTCGCCGGGCGTGAACAGCCCGGTGGAGGAGATGACCGCGCGCCCGGCCGAATTCTGGTTCTGGCTCATTGCGGCTGGTTAGTCTCGCTCAGATTTTCTCGCAACCGTCTAACCTGCCCCGCCCTGCCGTCCGGCCGCTGCGCCGCGAGACGCCGCAGGCCAGACCGATGCCCCCCCTTGGCAATGACACGGCGACTCGATACCGCAGCCGCATGCCCGAACTGTCCCTCAGCCGTCCGACCAGCTTCTGCGATGCCTGCGCGATCCGCAATCGCGCGATTTGTGCCGATCTCGATGATCGCGAGATCGGCCTGCTCAACGGCATTGGCCGGCGGCGCCATTTGGTCGCAGGCGAGCAGCTGATGTGGGAAGGCGACGAGGCCGTGCTGGTGGCCAACGTCATCGAAGGCATGCTCAAGCTCTCGACGCATCTGTCCGATGGCAAGGAACAGATCCTCGGGCTCGTCTATCCCTCGGATTTCCTCGGCCGGCCTTTCGGCGAAACCTCGCCCTATGGAGTCGAGGCGCTGACCGACGCGGTCATCTGCGTCTTCGAACGGAAGGATTTCGAACGCTTCGCCAGGGATCACCCCCGGCTCGAACACAAATTGCTCGAACGAACGCTGACCGAACTCGATCGCAGCCGGCGCTGGATGTTGCTGCTGGGGCGGATGACTGCCGAACAGAAGGTCGCCAGCTTCCTCCTGGAGATCGGCGAACGGCTGGGCAACGCCAAAGCCCGCGCAGGCATCCACGTCCCGCTGCCGCTTTCCCGGCAGCAGATCGCCGATGTGCTGGGCCTGACCATCGAAACGGTGAGCCGGCAACTGACCCGGCTGCGCAATGCGGGCGTCATCGACTTGCCCTCGCGCCGTGAAATCGTCCTGCAGGACCTACCCGATCTCAAGGCGCGCGCCAGCTGACCGCCGAGCCCCGCGGGCCGGTTTGTCATTTAGTAGAGGGTGGCGGTGGTGGACAGGGCTGGAATGCGACAACCTACTGTTTTCAGTAGCTTGTTTTGGCAAACTTGCCCGCAACAGCTATAAGCATTTCAGTACTTTATGTTCTATTTGGCGAACCAATTGCGAGGAAAAAGACTTCGTCGTCAGCAACGAGATTTCTCCTCGTGTGAGCATCCCCAGCCCTTATCGCGTCGAGTGCGCCCGGACACGACGATAGACCGGTGAAGGGTTCTACTACCCTCGATAGGGTACAGCGCTGCCAGGTAATCCAGGCAGGACCGGAGCAGACCTTTTCAGTTCTCTCTTCCCATGACAATTCTTGTATCGCTCACCGCTCTTGCACGGGCATGGAGCATTTCGGTGAACTTTCGGCACAACCATCGCTGACGGTTCGTCACTCACGTCCTCAATCTGGAAATCTGTCACAAGAAGCGCGGAACCATCCGGATTGATCAAGACTGTAGAAGGCATCCGAGCAGTGGTCTGATTGACCATGGTCGAGCCGCCGCCCTCAATCGGCTTGCTAGCATCAGAATGCAGGATTATCGAATCAAGTTGCTTACCGACGGTCTCCGCGCTCCTAGGATCGTCAGCAGATCTGCGTACCATTGCTTCTAGCATGTCTCGCACGCCCCAAGCCGGCGCTCCGACCTCGATTCTCTCTCTGATCCTGTCTTCGAAACCTCGGGCTGCCAATCCGCCGCTGCCAAAAACGCCCACCCAAGTCCAATCCTCCGGAGCGTCGTCTCGCAAACTCATAAACCTCACACGAAAAGGTTCTCCGGGAGCTGGAGAGTTCGAAACTTCGGCCGCAACTCCGACTGGCGGAATACGCGAAAGATTAAATCCCACGATCGAAATGGTAAGCACTTTTTGGCTGGCTTGAAGTGAACGAATAGCAGGTAAGGTACTGAATCGTTCGGTGAGCTTTTCAGCTAACGCGTTTAAAAGCGCTATCGGCTCTTGGGTTGAACGCGCTAGTTCGCCGAGCTGCTCCATCAGCCAAATTTTGGTAGTGTGTTTCGCGACAGTCGCTAACCCGGTGAACGCAACGGAAAGCCGAAATCCTGGCAAAGTCAGCGAGAAGCATTTTTCATGCTCCTCATCGACTACCTTTTTTCCACTCGTCAATCGCCGATCAGTAACCTGGACAACGAAGTGTCGATTCATAGCTGCGAGGATCAAGGTCATCTAAGATTAGTCTGGTACATAGGCGAAAAAGGCAAATGGTCTGACGCGCCAACGAGTGATGGACGCATGAGATGTAGAGCTCCGACGCTTGGCAGCCAACACCTTTCCCCTTCTCACGTAAGATCAAGGGCGACTAGAAAGAAAGCGCACTAAATGCCTACTCCAACGCGGCCACATTCCAGTATCGTCTACGATAGACCAGAAATTTACGGTGCTGCAGATTAATGGCATTCTCGGAGAAATTCACTTCTCATTTTACACTAACGCAACGTTATACGCGTTAATAAGGATGCCTGTTATGCATGTCTTTGAGCCAGCTTGGCGTTGCATTTATTGCGGGAGAATACCGGCGAATCGGAAATCTTTAGGAAAAGAGCATATTCTGCCCCTGAGCCTCGGGGGCACGACGATCTTGCCACGGGCCAGCTGCACACTCTGCTCTGAAATTACTAGGGCTTTTGAGGAAACCTGCGCGAGGACCATATTCGGCGTTACACGCCTTGCCGGCAATTTCCCAACTCGAAACCCTGAAAAGCGTCCTACTATGCTGACAACGGGGGGCACGGTGGACGGTGTAGAAACCGAAATTGACACTCCAGTTGAACACCATCCAATTGCTGGAGCCCTCCTCCAATTCGAACCGCCTGGACTTCTATTTCCAAGGCCATCGACAAATACTTTCAAATGTAGAGTGAGATACTACCATTTTGAAAAACTGGGTACACCTGAGACAAGGCAAAATGCATTCAAGCCGAAATATACTTCGAAATTCCTCGTTACACCTTTCGCAAAAATGCTCGCAAAAGTCGCCCACAGCCTAGCAGTTGGACAATTTGGGTTCGAAAGCCACGAATGGTTGTTACCGGATGTTATCGTAGGGAACGCACTCAATCTGCCAGATTATGTTGGTAGCGTTGACTGGCTCGACGGGGGGGACGAAGAACAACTTCTCCACCCTTCCGGCGAACCAGAGATGTTGTGGAGGCCATCCACTTCCCTAACGCTTCAAGAGATAGTGGCAAACGACGGTACACCCTATGTCTGCGTTGACATAGGGCTGTTCTTTGACTTTTCTCCCAAGTATAGGGTTTTAGTCGCGAAATCCAAACCGGGAATACTATACAGTACCGAGCAACAGCTTGGATAGGTCTCGAATTATCTATCTGATGACCAGTAGTTTATGCGTCTGATGTAAGGATACAACTGCGCCTTGCGCCCAAAGCTCGAGCCACTATTGCTTGCTTGATGTCCCGCCGATTATCCCGCTTCCCAACGCCACAGCGTAGTTTTGACCTAAAAGAAGGCTGGAAGGAACACGACGGATCCGATTGCCCTGTCGATCCAACATCCCTCCCCGGCGTCTTGTTCCGCGCTGGAACGCGCTTTCAGTCGGGTAAGCGCCGTGCCGAGGACTGGCAGCAATTCTCGAGCGGGGATCTCTGGGCATGGGCCGGCCGGACGCCCGACGGCTTCGACATCATCGCCTACAAGCCGGAGAGCGAGTTCGTGGAGATACCGCGCGGCGGGAGCGCACTGTGAAGCTGAAGCTCGAATTCGTCCTGCTCGCCGCGCTGATCGTATTGCCGATTGCCGCCTCCCTCCTCGGGTTGGTGAATTAGCTTCGATTACTCAATCAATTAGACCGGAAATTGCATCCCGTTTGAGAAATTGCGTGCGATATTCGGACTTTTCAGCGGAAGGTACTGGCAATTCGCGCAACAGATCATATTCGCTCGGCGAAATCACACCGCTGGAGAACCTCCCATGCTAGTTAAGCTAGTCGCACTTCAGGCGCCAATCATCGCAGGAATCTTTTCTATCGCTGGCGTTTTAATGACACGGTCAGTTTCGGAATCCCGCGTAGTTGTCGCTCGACAGACCTTGTTCGCATCCCTGTACCCTGTCCGCGTAGAATGGCTAGATAGCTTTTTGGGGGCGGTAGAAGATTGGGATCGCGAGATGGGGCAAGCATTCAGCGAAACCAACGAAACTTACGACCCCGTTCCCCTCAAAAAAATTGATGAACTCATCGCTAGATCACGGACCCTTTTCGGCACCGAGGTCGTCATTGCGGCGAATGAGATAAAAGAAAAATGGGAGGTTGTGAAAGGAGCGCGCAAGCTCGCAGTTTCGGGAGGAAGCGAAGCTGCCGACCAAGTGGGGCGCACGAGGCACGACGCTTACCAACACCATCACGAATTGCATCGCGTCTGTCGCCCATACCTCTACGTTGGCGATATTCGAAACTATTCAAAAGAAGCAAAGCCAGCGCGGCGAATGATCGGCTTTACTTCGGTGCGGAGATCACGTGGCACGTAAATTAGCTGGGTAAAGTCATTTCGTCCCGAGGCAACAGTGCAATTTGGCGGCGGGGCGCAACTCAGGGCGAGCTTTCATCGTCAGAAACCCGGACGCCACACATCGGCGGCAATTCGGTCTCGAGGTAATAGTCCGACAGCCACGCCAGCCTGTCGCCCATCGCACAGGCGACGTCTATCACCTGGTTGAGCAGTTCGCCCCAGGGCTTGAATCGAACCGAGGAAATAACCCTTTGAAATCAATTTGCTTCTTAGGTTGAGTGCGGAGCCTCCCCCACACTCTCCCCCACATTTTCGTTCATTTGACGGTGGTTCGGTTCAGCGTTTTGACCGAAAAGCTGAATAAATCTTCGGTCTGCAGCGCGCCTGATCGCAACATAATGACACGTTCTGACACTGTCCAATTGCGAGTTGGCGGCCTGGTCAGTTCAATGCCCGATGCCGCTCAACCAGCCTATGCAAACTGACCGTCGTGATGCGCGTTGCCTTGCCAATTTTGACCGTTTCGAGTTCGCCACTAGAGATCAATTCGTAGAGCTTCGTGCGCCCGACACCGATCATGCGGGCAGCGTCATTGACCTTAACACAGATCGGCTCGACAGGTTGCTGAGCACTCATTCTGCCGGTTCCTCTTCACGATAGTGCGCAGGATCGGCAATCCAGCGATTGATTGCAGACTCATGCCAGCCTGCGCCATGGACGCTTATCTTCACCTGGGACGGGAAAGTCCCCTCTGCGATCTTGCGATAGATCGTGGAGCGTGAAAGACCGGTGCGGTCGAGCACGGTCTTCAAGCGAAGGATGCGTTCTGTGTTGGACATTGGGCGTTCTCACTTTGACATTGGTAGCCCCTCTGCGGAACATAATGAGAACTTTATTGAAAGGTGCAAGGGTCCGGTTCACTTGGAATTCGGGGAATTTTTCAACGATTTGCACGATTTGAACCGTCTATGGACGATTTGGGACTTTTGCGGACAAACCGCTCCGATGCCGTCAGCTCGGAAGATTTTTTCGCTCTACCCGATTTTGCGACAGACATGCGCTGATTTGCGACGGCGACGACGGATTTCCGCGCCAATGTTGCTCGATTTTGCGCGAATCCGGTTGAGCATGTGCCGCTAGCCCGATCCTTGCTGATTTCCCATTTTGCATGGGCGAAAGAATTTTCTCCTGTCGAACCTGGCCGCCCGAAATGACTGAAACGGGGCCGCTTGCGGACTGTCCGGTCCTGGCGGAGCAACGTAGCAAAGCTGCTATTCCGCTTGCGGGGTGCGTAGCTGACTCGCGGTTTTCCCCAAGTGCAGCCACACACAATTGGGGATGGTTGCGGTCGCGTCCAATCTAATGTCGGTTTCACCGAACCAGACAATCAAATCTCGACTTCTTGTAAATCGGGCTGGATGAAAATGGCAAATTCTATTCGCCCCCTCAGAGTAACCCGTCCAGAAAGCCTCGAAAGCCGTGGACCGGCAATTAATAATTCCCCGCATTATTGCCTTGCAAATCTTCACTTCCCGCGGTGTGATGGAAGTGCGATTTGCCACTTGATCGCGGCACCTCGCAGCGCCAAACCGGAACTGAAGCCCATCCCTGCGGCAACCGGTGCGGGCACGGCAAAGGTTGTCAGAACGACGAATGCCGAGGCTGCCAGGATCGACGCGGTGACGTATAGTTCGCGCTGCAACAACACGGACGGCACCCCACCAGTGATATCCCGGATTATGCCGCCGACGCAGGCCGTGATTACTCCAGCAGCAACCGCCGGGATTGACGGGATGCCAAAGGCAAGGGCCTTGCCTGCACCATAGACCGAGAATGCCGCCAACCCCGCTCCGTCGAACCAGGACAGGGCCCGGTCCGGCCAGTGGCGAAGCGGGATTGCCCATACGGCGATCGCCACCACGATACACAAAATAACGGTTGTGGCATCCTGCATCCAGAAAATCGGAGCACCGATGAGGATGTCGCGCAATGTCCCTCCGCCTGTTGCCGTTATCAACGCAAAGAAGCTTGCGCCGACGAAATCCATTCGCTTGCGAGCCGCTGCGAGCGCTCCGGACGCCGCGAAGACCGACAGGCTGGCAATGTCTAGCAAAGTTAGCAGGGGGTAGGTTGTGATCACGACACAGTGACCTAGTTGGTGTCAGGGGTTTTGGAAATTGCAGATTAGCGCAACTAGTAAATCTTGGGCAAGTCAGCGTCAGTCGCCCGGCGACAAGCGTCTGCAGCGGAAGATGTCCTTCAGCATAGCGAGTGATCGTATCCTACCGTACGGCGGCATCACCCTCGGCGATAGGCGAGCTGCAATCGATCCTTCGCCGTTCATAATCTCGGACCTGCAGGCTCGCACGCTCAGCGCTCTAGGTCCGCATATCATTGGATCGGCCTTAATCCGCCAACAACCGAGCTGAGATTTGCAGATCCGGGGCATTTGTGGAGCCGAGAGCTGTCTGTTCTAAGTCAATTCAGAATTAGAATAAGTTGCCGTTAAACAATCTTTCTTCGATTCGAGGCTGCCTCGTGCGAATATGTAGATCGACCTACAAAAATTGCTCGAAAGAATTCTCGCGATAAAGCATTGAAACCAGTCTGGCGATACAGTCAGGTGCGCGATTGCTCTATCAATTAGTAGAATTGCTCTAGCGGCTCAATCTGAACGAATTAGTTGAACGGTGCTCAGGGATCGCTAGCGCGCCCGTAATGCGGCACCATTCTCAGATGTAATTTTTAGCGCACGATCCGCATCGCGCGACAGCATCGACGATCCCGTCAGTGCGGAAAGAAACAGCCGTTCTTGTTGCATTAACGCTGGCGCGCACATCTTGCGCGTGACCGCCAACTCGTCGTCCACGATCAGCCGTGAATTTTCGATCCGGTAAGTTCCGGTGTAATTGTTGCATGTTGCAATTCCGGAAATCCTTCCCTCGTCTGAAAATCGAATGGTGATGCGGCTGCCGTCGATGATTTCTCGGCCGTCGATATCCTCTACTACCCATTCGCGACCGGGTTCCAGCACCCCGGCGCCCGCCATCGAGCGCGAGCATTCCGGATAGTCGCGCGCACCGATGCGAAGCTGAGCACTATCGCCCCGCTCCCAGAACAGGGCGTAGTCGTTCGAGCCGGGAGCGCCTCGCTCATACTTCGTGCCCGATCCGCTCGGCACGCGCGAGAGGGCGTATTCGCGTCCATCGAGCTCGATGACCGCGCCTTCCTGCGAATAGTCGGCAGCCACGCGTGTGGTTCCGCAGACGAAAGCGGTTCGATCCGGGGAGACGGACGAGCCGGAGCCTGCCACGCGAACGAGTCGAACGTCCCCGAAATCGCGGTCTCCCGCTGCCGGATCGAACAGCCGGGCGGTGTCTGTGGTCCATGCGAGATTTCCGTCCGGCCCGTGTATCGTAGCGCGCAGCGAATAGCGCCCGCGGGAGGACAGCTCGTCGGCATCCACGTCGAGCATGAAGGGTATGGGAATCTGCCTTCCGTCGAGCTCAATCGTCTGGCTCGCGATGGTCGGCGATGGCGCATCGGCCAGCGACACGTCCTCGAGGCTGACGATAGCAGTGCTCCCCGGCGGCAATGCGATCCGTTCCCGGTAGACGAGGTTGCCTTTCAGCATGATTTCGGTTTCGCCGGCTGAGGCTTCCGCCTGTTCCCCGGCATAGGTGGTGCAGGCACCCAGACCCGCGAATGCAAGGGCGGAGACAAGAAGCAGATTTGTAGTGCGCATTTCGATCCTGAGGTTTCTGGTGGGTCTGGGTTCGAACGGCTTCAAGGCATCGGCGTTCCTGTCATCGGTGCTGCGCGGCGGCTCCGCGGCGGAAGTGGTTCGATACGATCAGGCAGAACGCGATGGAGACGACCATCATCGCATAGGCGACCAGTCCGTAGAGGGCTGCGCCTGGAATCGTCCACAGAAGCAGGGCGTCGTTCCCGCCCGGCACGGTCTGCGCGCCGAGGCCCATCAGGAAGCCTCCAAGCAAACAGCCGGTGGCCCTGGTGACCGATGGTTTCACCCATGAGAACAGGCTGGCGAGCCATGTGCTAAGCCACGCTCCTGCAAAGATCGTGAGAGCGGCGATGTCCGTCCCCAGTCCGAGAGCGAACAGCGATCCTCGGAGAGCACGGTCGATCGAGGACAGATAGCTCCATTGCGGACTGCCGGCGAAGAGGGTTGCACCCAGGACTCCCGCAGCGACGAGATAGAGCAGGGCCGCATTGCGTCCGCGTTGCAGCCGAAAGATCGCCCATCCGAGCGTGAGCAGTGCGAGAATGGCGAATACGGGCGCAGGTGTCAGCGATAGCAGATCGCCTACCCGATAGCTGTCCGGTTCCTCGGGGAGGATGTAGAGGTTCGGCCAGGCCGACAGGGCGGCCGCCAGCCCCACCAGGGTCAGCAGGAAGTTGGTATCCCCTTCTGCCAGACGCGAGATGCTTCCCAGCATGCACGCCCGATTGATCCATGCGCCGGTTCCCAGCAACAGCCCGCCGAGCACCGGTCCCCATCCGAGCTCATGATGGTCGGGAAGTGCGAAACCCGAACCCCCGATCATCAGAAGAGCGACGAGTGTGACCGCCCCTGCGGACGCCGCCGTGGCCAGACCGAGAAGCCAGTCCCAGCGCCTTTCGAGCACGAGCCTCCTGACCGAGGCCACGGTGCAGCTGTTGGCGCGGGCGAGGCAGAAGCCGAGAAGACCTGCAAGTAGCGGCAGCGCGACTTCGCCGATCATGCCTTCAGGACCGCCAGCTTCTCCTGCGTCATGTCCCGCATGGTGTGCCCTATGCCGCCTGTGCCATATCCCGACTGCCGTCGCCCGGCGAACGGCATCCAGTCGACCCTGAACGCCGAATGGTCGTTCACCATGACCGCCGAAGCATCGAACTTTCGGATCGCGTTCCACCCGAACTCCAGGCTGTCGCTGAACACCGCGGCCTGGAACGCGTAGGGCAGCGCGTTCGCCTGCTCGATGGCTGCATCGGGATCATCGTAGCCGTAGACGCAGACGACCGGTCCGAAGATCTCCTTCGTCGACACGTCGTCCTTCCGGCCAGGTTCGAGAAGCACGGTGGGGGCATAGAAGCGTTCCGAGAGCATCGTTCCTCCACACACTATCCTGCCCGATGACGCGTTGACCCAGCTGGCGACCCGGTCGATCTCCGCCGGTCGTATCAACGGTCCGCAGTCGGTGTTCGTGTCCTTGGCATCCCCGATCGTGAGTCCGGCCACCTTCTCGGCGAGGCGCTCGGCGAATTCGTCGCAGTTCGCGCGCGGGACGAATACACGCTGGACCGACACGCAGACTTGGCCGCTGTGGTAGTAGCCGCCCTTGACGAGCGCCGGAAGGATTTCATCGACGCGCACGCCCCTGTCGATCAGCACCGGGGCGGCGCCGCCGTGTTCCAGCGCGCAGCGCGTGCCGGGAGCGAGCTTCGAACGCAGCATCCAGCCGACCTTGGCCGAACCGATGAACGAGAGGAACGCGACGCGCGGGTCGGTGACCATGCGTTCGGCCGTGGGGATGTCGCAAGGTGCGAAGCGGCACCATTCCTCGGGTAGCCCGCTTTGGTGGAGGATTTCGACGAGGGTCCGGGCGCTGAGCGGCGTGTCGTCTGCCGGCTTGACGATGACGGGACATCCGGTCGCGACCGCGGGTATGACCTGGTGCACGATGAGGTTGAGAGGATGGTTGAAAGCACTGACCGCCACGACCGGTCCGATCGGCTCCCGGAAGGTGAATGCGGTCCGGCCCGCCCCCGCCTTCGTCAGGTCCATCGGAATCTGTTCGCCGCGCTCCGCCATCAGCTCGGTCACGGCGAGATCGAGACCGGTTATCGCGCGGTCGGCCTCGACGATGGCATCCTTCAGCGGCTTGCCGCCCTCCTTCGCGATCAGCAGCGCCAGTTCGTCCCGACGCTCTCCCATCGTCATCCGGGCGGTCCGCAGGATCTCGATCCTGCGGTAGGCGGGCAGCAAGCTGTTCGAGCGGTGCAGCTGCACCATCTCGTCGAGCCAGGCGTCGATCTTCTCCCAACCCGTCAGTGCGATCTCGTCGATTGTCTCGCCCGTGCTGGGATCGGCGACTTGAAGGCCAGCGGTCATTTCGCTTCCTTCCGCAAGGCGAGTTCTTCGGTCAGCACTTCCTTGTTCTGCGAATAGTCCACGGGCAGGTCGACGATGTGGACGCCGCCACGTGCGAACGCGTCTTCCAGGACGGTCTCGAGGTCGGCAGTGGCCTCGACCCTGTGGCCGGCCACGCCGTAGCTCTGGGCATAGGCGACGAAGTCGGGGTTCTCGAAGGTCAGTCCGTAGTCGGGAAAGCCCGCCTGGTCCTGTTTCCATCGGATCATACCATAGGCGCTGTCGTTCAGTATGAGGACGACGAGGTTCAGGCCGAGGCGCTTGGCGGTCTCGATCTCCTGGCTGTTCATCATGAAGCCGCCATCGCCGCAGATGGCCATGACCCGGCGGTCCGGATACAGCATCGCGGCCATCATCGCGGACGGGAGCCCCGCTCCCATCGTGGCGAGCGCATTATCCAGCAGGACGGTGTTGGGCTCGTAGGCGGGGTAGTTCCGGGCGAACCACACCTTGTAGATCCCGTTGTCGAGCGCGATGATGTCCTTGCGCCCCATCACCTTGCGCACGTCGGCCACGATCCTCTGCGGAATGGCAGGGAAGCGGGCGTCTTCGGCGCCGCGTTCGACATGGGCGTTGATCTCGTCGCGCAGGCTCGAAAAGCGGCTGTCGTCGCAGACCACCCTGCCGACCTTCCCGGCCAACCTCGAAAGGCTTCCGGCGACGTCGCCCACGACCTCGAGCTGTGGAAAGTAGACCTCGTCCACCTCCGCCGCCCTGTAGTTGACGTGGATGACCTTGCTCCCGCCGCGCTCCATGAAGAAGGGCGGTTTCTCGACCACGTCGTGTCCGACGTTGATGATGAGGTCGGCATGGTCGATGGCGTCGTGGACGTAGTCCCCATCGGACAGCGCCGTGGTGCCGAGATAGGTGGGGAGACCCTCGTCGACGACACCCTTGCCCATCTGGGTGGAGACGAAGAACAGTCCCGTCTCCTCGACGAAGCTGCACAGCGCCTTTCTAACGGAGCGACGGTTCGCCCCCGCCCCTACGAGCAGCAGCGGTCGCTTCGCTTCGCCGATCATGGCGGCTGCCTTCCGGAGCACCTCCTCGCCCGGTTCGGCGTAGTGTCTGACCGATGGTTCGAAGGGCGCGGCATCGGTTTCCTCCGCCGCGATGTCCTCGGGCAGTTCCAGCAGGACCGCCCCGGGTTTTTCCTCCTCGGCGAGCCGGAAGGCTTCCCGCACGAGCGAGGGTATCGTGTTGCCGTGCACGATCTGCTTGGCGAACTTGCATACGGGCGAGAACAGTTCGACCACGTCAATGATCTGGAACCTGCCCTGTTTCGATTTCTTGATGGGCTTCTGGCCCGTGATCATGACCAGCGGGAAGGCGCCGAGGTGGGCGTAGGCGGCCGGCGTCGTCAAGTTAGTCGCTCCCGGACCGAGCGTTGCCATGCATACTCCCGCCTTTCCGGTCAGTCGACCATAGGTCGCGGCCATGAAACCCGCTCCCTGCTCGTGCCGCGTCAATACCAGTTCGATCTTCGACTTTCTAAGAGATTCCAGGACGTCGAGATTCTCCTCTCCGGGAACTGCGAAGACGCGTTCGACTCCTTCCTCCTCGAGCGATCTGATCAGCAGGTCGCACGCCTTCATGGCCTTGTTTCCTCAATGTCCTTCATTATCTGCGACGAGCGCCCCTCCGCGAGTGCTTCCGCCAGTCGTTGTTGTGCAGCGTCAGGACCGCAGGTCACCAGCACTTCGTGCTGCTCCAGTCGGAGGTCTTCCGAGATCCTGTCGAAACTGTGTCCACCGACTTTCCGAACAATCAGGAGGTTAAGCTCGGGATGGTCCGCGAACAGGTCATACAGAGGGACAGGTGCTTCGCTTAGATGGACGTGCTCCGCGACCGAATGGTTGGGCGCTATCTCCGCCAGTCGTGTGAAACCGTCATGCTTGAAGGAACCGAAACGGGTCAGCAGGCGGCCGATGACTCTGCAACTCGTCCTGTCTACCGTCCGGTTCAGCATGACGAACAACGTGAACCCGATGGCGAGCGCGATCGTCGCGGCCTGCCAGATGGTCGATTGCGTATCCATCCCGGTCCCCACGAAAGCGACGATGAGCGTGGTAGCCACCGAAGCAAGCCCGATGTTGCCCGCAATGATCGCGGCCGTGATGATCTTCCGCCGCAACGGATGATTGACGATCATCTCGGTCTCGTTGGTGGTGAATCCCGCACCCGACAGGGCCGATACCGTCTGGAACCGTGCGATGTGATCAGGCACGCCCGTGTGCCGAAGCGCAACTGACGCAATCCGCACGATGGTGGTGGAGAGCGCCAGCAAGACAGCAATGGTGAGAGCAGCGGTCATTTCGCGCTCTCCTTAAATGGCTGATCATTGCCCATCGCAGTCTCGCTCGCCCCGGTCCGGCAGGCCTTCGCGAAACGGGCGGCCACCGGGTGGGCGCTGACACCGTGCAGCAGGATGCTGAGCAGGACGGTCAGGGTCACGCAGGCGAGCAGCTCGTCCGCTCCGGGCACGGGATAGCTTTCCAGCACCAGCAGTGCGAACAGGATCGAGGCCAGACCACGAGGCCCGAACCAGCCCAGGAACAGTTTCTCCCGGAAGCGAAGCCCCGTCGCCGTCAGCGACAGGACGATCGGCACCACCCTCACCGCGGTGAGGAAACCGAGTGCCAGCACCACCGTGCGCCAGGTCGCGTGCTCCCAGCCGATCGGAGCGAGGACCGCACCGAAGATGAAGAAGGTGGCCATCGTGAAGAGCTGCCCTTCGGTTTCCATGAATTCGGAGACGAAGTGGTTCGAGGACGACAGACGATTGCCGAAGGTGAGCCCACCCACGAAGGCCGCGATCAATCCGTTGCCACCGATCGCCTCGGCCGCGACGAAGCAAAGGAAGGCGGCGGCGAGAAAGAAGATGCCCTGATAGGCCTCGGTCGCGAAACCCTTGCGCACGGCGAAATCCAGCAGCGCCGCTGCCGCCCAACCCGCCGCAACGCCGGCGACCGGGCCGAGAGCGACCTGCATCAGTCCTGAAGTGACGAGATCCGTAGTGCTTTCACCTGCCATCCCGCCGGCCTGTCCTACCGCCGCGACCGCCGCGATCAGCACCACCGGCAAGGCTAGGCCATCGTTGAGGCCACTCTCTACCAGCACGCCCTGTCGCAGGCGTTGCGGTATCGCCTTGTCGGAAACGACCGCCTGCCCGAGCGCGGCATCGGTCGGCGTCAGGATCGCGGCGACGAGCAATGCAAGCGCCCAGGGTTGGTTTGGCGAAACCCACATCGCCAACGCGGTCCCCAGGGCGAGTGTGAGCGGCATGCCTATGAGGAGCATGCGCGCAGGTATGCCGGCATTGCCCAGCAGCTCGCCGATACGCACTCTTGTGGCATCGGCGAACAGCAGCAGGATCAGCGTCAGTTCGGCAATCAGGTGCAGAACCTCGCGCCCCTCCTCCCCGCCGATCAGCTCGGCACCCGCGAGCCATGTCAGCCATCCGAGGCCGGTGAATACGATCGGCATGGTGACGACGGACATCTCGGCTCGCTTCGACAAGGCGGCGAATACGAGCACGGCGATCAGCAGCGCGGCAAGGACGAGGTAGGTCATGCAGGTCTACTCCGGGAACACCGGGGTCGCGCCCTGCGCCAGCTTCAATCGTGTCCACAGGTTCATGTTGATGACGATGGCGGCGATCTCGGCGATTTCCTTCTCTGAGAAGTGCTGCGCCGCTTCATCATGCACGCCCTGGAAGTCACGCCCCTTGCCATCGGTCAGTGCGTCGCAATAGCGCAGGGCCGCCCGTTCCGGTGGCGTGTAGAGTTCGCTTTCCCACCAGCTCGCGAGATTGTCGATCTTGGCGGTGTCGATCTTCTGGTCGCGTGCTGCCTTCGAATGCAGGATGAGGCAATACGAGCAGGTGTTCACCTGCGCGACGCGCAGCCGCAACAGCTGGGCGAGCTTCTTGTCGAGATCGAGATCGGCGGTGTAGCCGAACGCCCCCGCCAACTGCTTGGCGTGATCGTGGAATGGCGTGAGGTCCGGATCGAACCGCGTATCCTTGAAGTCGGGTTGTGTGTCAGGCATCGGTCGTGGCTCCTTCTCTCCGGGGCAGTTTCCATTCGGGACGGGGGAAGTGGCAGGTGTAGCCGTTCGGATAGCGTTCCAGGTAGTCCTGGTGCTCGGGCTCGGCTTCCCAGAAGGTCTGCGCGGGTGAGACCTCCGTCACGGCGGGGGCGGGCCACAGCCCGGAGGCGTTGACGTCCTCGATCGTCTCGAGCGCGACCCGACGTTGCTCGTCATCGAGATAGAAGATTTCCGAGCGGTAGGACGAGCCGACATCGCCGCCCTGGCGGTTCTTGGTGGTCGGATCATGGATCTGGAAGAACAGTTCGAGCAAATCGCGATAGCTCACCACGTCGGGATCGTATTCGATCTCGATCGCCTCGGCGTGGCCGGGATGGTCGCGATAGGTGGGGTTGTCGTTCTCTCCGCCGGTGTAGCCGACACGGGTCGCAGTGACCCCGTCACGCTTGCGGATGAGGTCCTGCATTCCCCAGAAGCAGCCTCCGGCTAGGATCGCCTTCCTGGAATGTTCAGTCATGATCGTTCTCCTTTGCTTCGTCGAAGATGTGAACCCAGTCGCCGTATCCCTCGGAAACGAGGTCTTCGACCGGGATGAACCGCAGCGCCGCCGAATTGATGCAGTAGTGCTGCCCCGTCTCGCTGGCGGAGCCCGCACGGAACACGTGCCCGAGATGGCTGTCGCCATGACGCGAGCGGACTTCGGTCCGCACGTCGCCATCTCCTTCACGGCGAAGGACTAGATTGTCCGTCACCGGTTTCGAGAAGCCTGGCCAGCCCTGGTGCTTGCCCTGCTTGTCCGTCGAGCTGAACAGCGGCTCGCCTGACACGACATCGACATAGAGGCCGGGAAGCGTGTTGTCCCAGTAGGCGTTGCGGAAGGCCCGTTCGGTTCCGCCTTCCTGCGTGACGTATCTTTGTTCGGGCGTTAGCCGGGCCAGCGCGGCTTCGGTCTTGCGATACTTCGCGTCCTTTGTGTGCTTCGCGGCAGCGTTTCTCGTCATCGCTCAGCCTCCAGGACCGCAGTCGAGGCAACGCGGCGGCGGCTTCGAACCCATGTCCAGGTTGTAGTTCAGCATCCTGAGCGCGGTGCGTAGCCCCTCCTCGATCACCGGGTGGTAGAACGGACGTTCGAGCATCTGGCCTACGGTGAGGCTGGACTGCAGCGACCAGGCGAGCAGATGCGCGATGTGCTCGGCGCGCGGACCTATCATCTCCGCACCGAGGAACCGCCCGGTGTCCTTCTCCCCGTAGACGTGCAGGACGCCCTTGTTCACGCCCATGACACGGGCGCGGCCCTGATCGCCCCAGTCGACAGCGCCGGTCTCGAACTGTGCGTTCCGCGCGGTCAGGTCGCGATGACTCTCGCCCACGATCATGATCTGCGGATCGGAGAACACCACGCCCAGCGGCGCGCTGCGCGCGAAACGGCGGACTTCGGGGTAGTGCACGGCGTTGTAGCCCGCGACGTAGCCTTCATCGGCCGCTTCGTGGAGCAGCGGCAGTTCCGGCACGGAATCACCGGCGATGAAGATGTGGGACTGGCCACAACGCCCGCTGAGCTCGTCGTAGAGGGGTATTCCCCGCTCATTCAGTTCCAGGCTGGTGTTCTCGAGACCGAGATCGTCGACGTTCGGGCGGCGCCCCGTGGCTACGAGGCAGTATTCGAAGGATGAGATCACCTGTTCCCCATCGACCAGATGCGTGATTGCGACGCCATCCTCCGCCTTCTCGACCGTCTTGACGTCGGCGTCCGAATGGAACCGGAATTCGTCGGCGAAGATGTCACGCGCGCTGTTGACGACCGCGGTATCCGAGAGGGGCCCGACCCCGCCACCGCGACCGAACAGTTCGACGCGGACACCCAGGCGATGGAGCGCCTGCCCGAGTTCCAGACCGATGACGCCGGCCCCGAAAACGGCGACCGAAGAGGGGAGATCGTCCCAGTAGAACACATCGTCGTTGGTGATCAGGCGATCTCCCAGTTCTTCGAACATCGGAGGGATGTTCGTGCGAGAACCTGTGGCGATGATTATGCGTTCGGCACGGACGGTGCGGCCATCGCTGAGCTCAAGTTCGTGGTCTGATAAGAACTTCGCCCGGGCGCAGGCCTTGTGCTCGGCAGGCCAGCTGTCGACCGCTTCGAGCACGAAGCCGACGAACCGGTCGCGTTCCTCGCGCACGCGTTTCATCACGGCTTTGCCATCGATCTCCGGTTTACCAAAACGGACGCCGAAATGCTCGAAATGCTGTCCATGCCAGGCAGCGTCTGCCGCCGCTATCAGCAGTTTCGATGGCATGCAGCCCACCCGGGCGCAGGTCGTGCCGAAGTCGGCCGCCTCGATGAGCAGGACGGAATCGGTATGCGAGGAAACCTCACGATAGGCACGCATCCCCGCGGTGCCGGCGCCGATGATGGCGATCTCTACGTTCTGGTCAGCCATGTCTGGTCCTTTCCCTACGTTGTTCGTCGGACTTGCGCGAAGTCAGCCGATATCTTCGACCTGGTCGAGATATTCGCCGTAGCCTTCGGCCTCCATGTCGTCGCGGTGGACGAAGCGCAGCGCCGCCGAATTGATGCAGTAGCGCAGGCCGCCACGGTCCTGCGGTCCGTCGGGGAAAACATGGCCGAGATGGCTGTCTCCATGCGAGGAGCGGACCTCGGTGCGCACCATGCCGTGGCTGTCGTCGCGCAACTCGTTCAAGTTTCGCTTCTCGATCGGCTTGGTGAAGCTCGGCCAGCCGCAGCCGGATTCGTATTTGTCGGACGAGGCGAACAGCGGTTCGCCGCTGACGATGTCGACGTAGATGCCGGGTTCCTTGTTATCGAGGTGCTCGCCGGTTCCGGGTCGCTCCGTGCCGTTCTCCTGCGTCACGCGGAACTGCTCGGGCGTGAGGCGATCAATCGCCTCCTGATTCTTCGTATAAGTCACTTTCGGATGCCTTTCAGGACTGGAGTTGTTGGGATCGGAGCCGCGCCACGATCTCGCTGAGAAGCTGCGGATCGAGCCGGTTGCGGTAGTTGATGTCGAGGAAGCTGTATCTCACGCGTCGGTCCTCGCCGATCACGTAGGTAGCGGGCACCGGGACGAGCCATTGCGGGGAACCGTCACGCCTGACGGGTTCGAGACCTGTCTGTTGCGACATCTGCCTTATCGGCGCTGGCAGCTCGTAGAGCAGACCGTAGCGTTCCGAGACGCGGGCCTCCCGATCGATCAGCATCGGAAAACCGACCTTGTGTGCGTCCCGCATGGCGGAAGTCGCAGCTTCCGACTGAGGAGAGATGGCCACGAGGCTGGCGCCGATCTCTTCCAATGTGTCGTGCACCCTCGCGAGCGCGTCCATCTCGAGCGAGCAGAACGGGCACCACCGTCCGCGGTAGAAGCTGACCACTACCGGTCCGTTACGGATGGCGCTCGCGAGATTGAGCCGACCTCCTCCCGCCATCGGCAGATCGAAGTCGGGGGCTTGCTCGCCTGCCTGGATCGCGTCTTCGTAGGTGAATGCGTCCTTCATCGCTTGGTCGGCCTCCCGTACCAGTCGGACGTCTTCTTCGCTCATCGCGCTGAAATAGGCGTCCTGTCGGCGTTCGAGTTCATGGACGAAGTTGGTCATGGATATTCTCGATCGAGAGTATGGGCGGGTTGGAGATGGTGGAGCCTAACCGCGACTTGCCGCGAGCGCATCCCTCAACGCCCAGAGCGATACCGCGAGTAGGACGATGTCTTTTAGCAGAAACTGTCCGGGCAGGACCGATATGGCCAGCGGACCGACGTCGGGAAGGAACACGCCGGGCGTCGACAGGAAGAAGCTCGAGGTCAGCAGGAACGTCGCGGATGCACCCAGCGCCCCTGCGATGGCGAAGCGCGGTGCCAGATACCGTAGGGCCAATAGGCCAGCGATGACGAGTTCGATCGTCCCGATCAGCGCGGCTGCACCATCACGACCGAACAGGTCGAGCAGGAAGAAAACGAAGGGGCTGTTCGCTATCAGCCCCTCGATCGCTTCGGCTTCATAGGCGGTGAACTTCATCGCCCCGAACCAGACGAAGACCAGGACCAAAAAGAGGAAGATCAGCTTTCCGCCGATTTGATCGAGGAGAGCCTCCAGCCGGCGCATAAGGTTCGGCTGATCATGGAGGTCATCGGCGCTGGACATTTCTTCTTTCCTCTCTGGAATATATGTTCGATGTCAGAGCAGATAGCGGTGAGCTGATCGTTGCGGAACCGGCGCTACGCATATAGAAGATATTCCCGTGAGGAATAACAATGTCGATCTCGCCTTGATGCGACAGTTCGTCGCCGTGGTGGAAGCCGGCTCCTTCTCCGCCGCCGCCCGGAGGTTACGTGTGGGACAACCCGCCGTCTCCAAGGCGATATCCAGGTTGGAGGCCGATCTGGGTGCGGCACTGCTGCTGCGCTCCACCAGGTCCGTGCAGGTCACCGATGCGGGCGAACGTTACTACGAGGGCTGTATCGAAACGTTGGAGGCCGCCGAGCGCGCGGAACAGGCGGTCCGCGAGGAGAGCGAAAGCGACAGAGGGGCTATCAGGGTGCAGATCCCCGAACTCCTTTGGACCGGTTCGATGCCAGCGCAGTTCCAGGATTTCCGGAAAGACAGTCCGGGGATCGAGTTGACGGTCTTCACGCAACTTGAGGAGACCGCCCTTCTGGCCAGCGGGATCGATATCGGAATGCTGATCGGCGAGCCGTCGATACCGGACATGGTCGCGCGGAAATTAGGGGATACGAGAACCGCGCTCATTGGACAACCGAGTCTTGTGGCAAGATGGAGCGAGGCTGGCGGATCGCACGAACTGATGGACGCTCCGGCCATACATCTCGCGAATAGGGCCGACGGCGGGCGCTGGACCTTTGCCGAAGGCGGAGCTCGCGTTGCGCTCTCCGCACGGACGTCGATCCTCGTCGATACGCCAGGGGCCGCTCTCGTGGCGGCTTCGGCCGGCTTTGGTTTTTGGTGGACGACCAAAATCGAGGTCGAGACCGAACTACAGAAGGGCAATCTTACCGAGCTTCTCCCTTCGGCCATGTTGCCCAGACCGGTCTATTTCCTATTTCCTGCAGGGCGTCGACGCTCCCGACGTGTTGATCGCTTCGCTGACTTTCTTTCAGATCGACTACAGCGCATGATCGAGTGATCGTCTGCATCTCATGCTCGTTGTTGCCGACAGTCGATTAAAAACAGAGGGCAGCTTTCGGAACTATGTTGGGCTTGGCGAATAGATCGGGAATGGGGGCGCAAAGCTGACGCAAGCAATCGACTCCAATTTGCAGAGATTGGAGCCGCTCTCCTCTGCCGATCAGCCTGATTGCTCCGCCTCAAAAGCCCGCTTCCCCTTGCGCCGGAACAGCACAAGCGCCTGCGCACCATCAGCCCCACGCAACTTGGCGGCAACGGTGAGAAACGCACCGTAGAGCGCGGCGCGATCATCGTCGGTCAGCTCGACCAGATCGGCCTTGGCGACCAGGCCGCCCAGCTCGATCAGTTGCCGGGTCCGTTCGCGTCGTTTGACCTGCCATTCGCGCATGTCGGTTCGTGCCTTTACCGCCTCAAGCCGATGCCGCGCCGCCGTCGAGCGGAAGAGTGCCTTCCTGCTGCTGGCGAGGTCCGTTCGCAATGTTGGGTGACTTGCCCTGAAAAAAGGCCGCGCCGCGCTTGCGCCAGCCCTCCCCTGTCGCCTTGTCGGTGTTGGCAGCCGCATTGAGCAGAGCGCCCGCCAGCATGTCGGCATCGAGCGCATCGGCTCCGGTTGCCATGACCAGCGCGCCGAGGTCGCGCACGCGGCGCTCCTTCAGTTGCTTTGCCTTTTCGGCAAGCGCCTTGAGTTCCGAATCGAAATCGCGGGGTTTGCGCATGTGTTGTCTCCATCGTTGGTGTGATGGAGCCATGATAATCGGGACGGTAATCCAATGCAGTAAGGTCGCCGGGACAGTGTGATACCGCCTAGTCCCGATCAGGATTTTATCATGAGAGGGCGCGCTTATACGTCGTGCCGACGTGGCGTTTGGAGTGTAACTGGATTGCCGTCATGGCAATCTTTCACTTCAGCGCAAAGGTCATCGGAAGGTCGAGCGGACGCAGTGCCGTTGCGGCGGCGGCCTATCGTGCGGGCGAACGGCTGCACGATGAGCGGATCGACAGAACCCATGATTTCACCAACAAGGCAGGCGTTCTTCATTCCGAAGTGATGCTGCCGAAAGGCGCGCCCGAAGCCTTCGCCGACCGGGCCAACTTGTGGAACGCAGCCGAGGCCGCCGAGAAGCGCAAGGATGCCCAACTCGCCCGCGAAGTCGAGTTCGCCCTGCCCCGCGAGTTGTCGAAGAAAGACAACATCAAGCTGGCGCGCGAGTTCGTCAAAGCCGAGTTCGTCGAGAAGGGGATGATCGCCGATCTCAATGTCCATTGGGACATCGGCGAGGACGGCAAGGCGAAGCCTCACGTGCATGTCATGCTCACAATGCGGGAAGTCACGAAGGACGGCTTCGGCGCAAAGGTCCGCGACTGGAACAAGACCGCGCTGATCGAGCAATGGCGGGAGCGCTGGGCCGATCACGTCAATCGTGCCCTGGCCGAACGCGACATTGATACGCGGATCGATCATCGCAGCCTGGAGGCGCAGGGTATTGCGCTCGAACCGCAGGACAAGATTGGTCCTGCTGCCTCGCGCATCGGCGGGCGCGGGCTGGAAGCCGAACGGATCGAGGAACACCGTGCCATTGCCCAGCGCAATGGCGAACGGATCATTGCCAACCCGGCGCTGGCGCTGGACGCGATCACGCACCAGCAAGCGACGTTCACCACGCGCGACCTTGCTGCATTCGTTCACCGCAATAGCGACGGGAAGGAACAGTTCGACACGGCTTACAACGCGGTGCGCAGTTCGCCCGACCTGATAGCGCTGGGCAAGGACGGGCGCGGGCAGGATCGCTTCACTTCGCGGGCGATGATCGAAACCGAACAGCGCCTGCACCGCGCCGCCGACGCAATGGCGCGGCGCGGCCAGCACAACGTCAATGATGGCCAACGGAATGCCGCATTCGCCAGCGCGGCGAAGCGCGGCCTTTTCCTCTCAGGCGAGCAAAAAACCGCTTTCGAACACGTGACCAAGGAGGGCGGTCTGGCCATTGTCGTTGGCTATGCCGGGACCGGCAAAAGTGCGATGCTGGGCGTGGCGCGCGAGGCATTGGAAAGCGCGGGCTACAATGTACGCGGCGCGGCGCTTTCTGGCGTCGCCGCCGAGGGTCTTGAGAACGGCTCCGGCATCGCGTCGCGCACTATCGCCAGTCTTGAGCATCAATGGGCAAAGGGACGCGAAAATCTGACTGCCAAGGATGTGCTCGTCATTGATGAGGCAGGCATGGTCGGCACGCGCCAGATGGAGCGCGTGCTCTCCCATGCCGCCAAAGCTGGGGCGAAAGTTGTCCTGGTCGGCGACCAGCAGCAGCTTCAGGCCATCGAAGCAGGTGCGGCCTTTCGCGCGATCCACGAGCGCCACGGCGGTGTCGAGATCAGTGAAGTGCGCCGCCAGCTATCGGCATGGCAGCAGGATGCGACCAGGCACCTTGCAACGGGCCGCACCGGCGAAGCAATCCAGACCTACGAAGAGCGCGGCATGGTCCATGCTGCGGACACGCGCGAGGTCGCGCGAACAGAGCTGATCGAGCGCTGGAACCAGGAGCGGCAGGCCAATCCCGGCGACAGCCGAATCATCCTCACCCATACCAATGACGAAGTGCGCGCGCTGAACCAGATGGCGCGCGAGAAGATGCGCGTAGAGGGCGCGCTCGGTGCCGATGCCACGATAAAAGCGGCACGCGGCGAACGGCAATTTGCAACCGGCGACCGCATCATCTTCCTGCGCAATGAGCGCGGGCTTGGGGTGAAGAACGGGACGCTGGGCATGGTCTTAATGGCCAGCTCGCAGCGCATGGCGGTGCGCACCGACGATGGCCGCGAAGTTGCCTTCGAGACCAAGGGCTACGCGCACATCGATCATGGCTACGCCGCCACCGTCCACAAGGCGCAGGGCATGACGGTGGACCGCGGGCATGTGCTCGCCACGCCGGGGATGGACAGTCATTCCGCCTATGTCGCCATGTCGCGCCATCGCGAAGGGCTGGCGCTGCACTATGGGCGCGATGACTTTGCCGACCAGTCGAAACTTGTCCGCGCGCTCAGCCGCGAGCGCAGGAAGGATATGGCGGGCGACTACCAGCCCGAACATCCGGCCCCATGCCGCAGCCGATCTCGCCAAGGCGCTGGAGCGGCATCCTGAGCTGATTGCAGACGCCGCTGGCGGGCGCACCCAGGAAGCTATGCGCGCCATGCGGGAAGAGGCTGCCGTCCGCACCGATCCAGCGCTGCGAACAGAGCGCTTTGTCAGCGACTGGCAGGGGTTGAGCACGGCGCGCAAGAAGCTTGAACAGCAGGGTGACCGAGCAGGCGCGGCCCGCGTGTCGGCCAAGCTGACTGAGCTGGCAAAGGGGCTTGAGCGCGACCCTCAGGTCGAAGGCCTGCTGCGCGCCAAGACCCGCGAACTTGGCATCGATCCACGGCCCGAAAAAAGCATCGCCAACGAACTCACCGCAACCCTGACCCGTGAGCGCACCCGCGCCTTCGACATGGGCATTTAGGAGAAACGAGATGGAAGACGACCACATCGAAGAAGTGCAACTGGACCTCGAAGTCGAGGAACCTCCGGCCCCGGCTCCAGAACCAGAGCTGGCGGAAGAGTCCGATCCGGCGACGGAGGCCTTTGCCCGCCTCGAAGGCGAAATGGCGATGGTACGCCATACCGTCCAGAACATGGCCAGGGAGCGAGCCGACATCGTGATCCCGGATTACACCGCCACGCTCGGCCAGATGGCCGATCAGTTGGCGCAGGTCTCCAAGACTTTGACAGCCATTGGCAGCAAGCCTGCCATCGAACTGACGCCGGAAGAGATTGCGGGTCAGATCAAGCGCGCCTCGCACGACATGCTGCGCGACAGCAGCGACCTGTTCCGGCAGGGCCGCAAAGACCTGGACACTGCAACCGGTCGTCTCGCTGCAATTGTAGGGCGGGTCCGCGCCGAGGACGAGCAAAAACGTCAGACCTGGGGCTTTGCAGGCGTTGGTGTGCTAGCCGGAATCCTGCTTTGGTCTATCCTTCCCGGCACCATCGCCCGCGCCATGCCCGAATCTTGGCATTGGCCAGAGAGGATGGCTCGCAAGGCCGTAGGCGAACCGACCATCGTGGAAGCGGGCATCAGATTGATCCGGTCGCAGAACCCCGAAGCTTGGGAAGAACTGGCGGCAGCGCAACGTATTGTGAGTGAGAACCGCGAAGCCTTGGCGCGCTGCAACGAGAGGGCGCGCAAGGCGGAACGAGCAATCAATTGTTCTATTGAGATATCCTCCTGATGTGTCAGTTTTACCATGTCCGAGAACGTTTCCGGACATTCGGGTCAGGCCTTGGTTTGTGGACGTTCGGAGGAGGCTCGCTGTTGCCCGTGAGCCGCCATCTGACTCCGCTTGGAACCTTCGCAGTTATGTCGCTTTGTTTGGCAGCTTCAATCCCTATCGTGGGCAGGTATGTCTTGGACACTATCGACCCAGCTCGCCGCTGATCGACGCCAAATCTGGGATGAAGGCGAAAGGGTCTTGCGTTGCGCGATGCTGCCCCACCGAATGCCCCAAATGGCGGAATCCTCTCCCTCGCCAGTCGTGAAAAGCGGTGACCCGCATTCGTCACAGAAGTACTGAAACCGCTTGCGACCATTGTCACCGTACCGCGTATAGCTCTTCGGCGAACCGGTAGTGATTCTAATATCTTCCTTCGCTGCACGAACGGTGACCCGGTAGGCCGAGCCAGTCAATGACTGGCAATCTACGCAGTGGCAAATGCGAACTAGTGCAGGGTCAATTCTTGCTTCGTACGTCACGCGACCACAGTGACATCGTCCATCTATGTTCATCATTTGCCGCTCCGCCAATTTCGCCCGCCGAAAGTCTCTTTTAGCATCTTTTGGCCCAAGTGCAGACCGTCCACTCCTCACCCCCGTTGCAGCCCTAACGGGCTTGGTGCCAGACGTTTGAAAGCTGACGACCCAAATTTCAGCCTCAGGGAAGCTTTGAGAAGCTTTCGTCGCCTGGCCTTCCCGAATTTTTGGGAGCCACCACACCATTGCAATAGCTTCCCCATGCTTCCATCAGCTTCACCCGCGCGCCGGGGTTTTCCGGCGTGCCGAGATAGGTAGTGCGCCGATAGGCGGCTTGAACCGCGTCAGGCGTCTTGTGCGCCAGTGCAGCTTCGACAACCGCATTGGGGAAGCCCTCGTTCGCGGCCCAGTCGGTGAAGCTGGAGCGGAAACCATGGACGTGGAAAGGCTCCTGCATGTCGCGCATCACCTTTAACAGCGTCATGTTGGACATGGCCTTGCCGGTCATGCCGGGGAAAACCACTTCGGCTCCCTCAATCTGCATTGCCTCCGCCTTCCTAAGAACCGCCAGTGCCGCTTCTGAAAGCGGCACGATGTGCGCCCTGCTGCGTTTCATGTGTTCGGCTGGGATCGTCCAAAGGCGCTGGTCCAGATCGAATTCGTCCCACATCGCGAGCCGCACTTCCTGCGAGCGAACGCCGGTCAGAATGAGCAGGTCGAGCGCGAGACGCGAATAGGATGGTTTGCGGCGCAACGCGGTTAGGAATGGTGGAACGGCCACGTATGGCATCGCCTTGCGATTGCCCGGCTTCTTGACCTGGCGAGGCAGCCCTCGACCCGCTTTCAGGCTGCTATTGCCCGACGGAGCCTCCGTTGAGCGCCATCCTTTTGCGTGAGAGTAGTCAAGCACAGCGCAAATCCGGTTGCGAACCTGTCGGGCTGTTTCGGGGATTTCCTGCCAGATCGGCGTGAGCACCCCGATGATGTCGGCAGCGGTGATCCCGCCGGTCGTCATATCGCCCAGTTTCGGGAAGGCGTAGTTCTCCAAGCTGGCCAGCCACTGGCGACCGTAGACATCGCTCTTCCAACCTGCCTCGTTCTCCGAATGATATTGGGTGGCGGCTTCGCGGAAAGTGACCTTGGCGGCTTCCTCGTCCTTGCGCTCGGTCAGCACGTCGCGCTTCTCGACCTTGACGGCCTTACGGAGTTCTGCCGCTTTGGCGCGCGCCTCGGCCAGCGTAACCAGCTTTGCACTGCCCACACCGATATCTCGTCGCTTGCCATCCTGTTGGAGTCGCAAATTCCAATAGGCACCGCCGCGCTTGTCCACTTTCAGGAATAATCCGTCGCCATCCTGGTAGGTGCCCGGATTCGCCAAAGCGGCCTTGACCGCCACCGCCGTGAGTTTGCCCATTGCTCTACCCCCACATTCTTCGGGACCGAGTTGCGAAACCAAAGTGTGGGGGTAAGCCACTTTACCCCCACATTACCCCCACACTTGGTTCCGGTTGCAGGCAAATTGCAGCGGTCAAATGCGGACAGTAAAGGCGATAATACTCTTGATTGTCTGCGATTTCTAGGGCTTTTCGAGGATGTTCTGAGAAAGGGCGGTGGTGGACAGGGCTGGATTCGAACCAGCGTACGCTTGCGCGGGCAGATTTACAGTCTGCTGCCTTTAACCACTCGGCCACCTGTCCACACGGGCCATTTCACTGAAGAAATCGAGGGATCGGATAGTCCGACCCCGTGCCGAGAGGCGCCCCTTTGGCGAAGCGGCGCTTGCCTGTCAATGCCCTCGCTGGCACAGGCCCATGCAAAGTTACAGACAGGACGTATTCGATGGCTAAAGGCGAACGCAAACGCGCACTCAGGGGCCGTGCGGGCCGAATGAAGGGCGGCCGGGGCAGCGGCCGCGCGGGATCGGGGCAGGTGCGCTTGTGGGGCCGGCACGCGGTGGAAGCCGCGCTCAAGAACCCCGACCGGGTGCATCGCAAGCTATGGGCGACGCGCGATGCGATCGATACGCTCGATGGCGAATTGCCGGCGGATTTCCCGCTCGAATACGCCGAAGCGACCGATCTGGCGCGGCTGGTGGCCAAGGATGCCCCGCACCAGGGACTCGTGCTCGAATGCGCGCCGCTGGAAGACATGCATCTCGACGAGGTCCTGAACGGAGACCCGGCGCGCCCGATCGTGGTGCTCGACCAGGTCACCGATCCGCACAATGTCGGCGCCATCATGCGTTCCGCGGCCGCATTCGGCGCCGCCGCGCTTGTCACACAGGATCGCCATGCCCCGCCCGAAGGCGGCGTGATTGGCAAATCGGCCTCCGGCGCACTCGAAGTGCTGCCCTGGGTCCGCGTTGTCAATCTGGCACGCGCGCTCGAGCAGATCGCCGAGGCGGGATACTGGCGCATCGGTCTGACCGGCACTGCCGATGCGACGCTGGGCGAAACGCTGGCCGCAGGACCCATCGCGCTGGTGCTCGGGGCCGAAGGCGAAGGCATGCGGCAGAATATCGAATCGCATTGCGACGTGCTCGCGAAGCTGCCGATCGGAGAGCAGATCGAGAGCCTCAACGTGTCCAACGCGGGAGCGATAGCGCTCTACGCGGTCGCCACGCGCTAGCCCACTTCAACACGGGGGAACCGACATGAACCGCATCCTTATCGCACTGTCCGCATCGTTCGCGCTCGGGGGATGCCTGTTGTCGCCGGGGACGTTCAGCAGCGAACTGCACCTGTATTCCGACGAAAGGTTCTCCTTCGCTTATGACGGCGAGATCGAGATGCTCGCTCTCAGCCAGCTGGCACAGATGAACCGGGCGAGCGAAGAGCGTTTCGAAGCCGAATGCTATGACGAGGATTACGAGGTCCGCGAGTGCAGCGAGGCCGAGATCGCTGCGCAGCGCGCAGAATGGGAAGAGACTGCCGGCGAGCGCGCGGCAGAGCGCGTACGCGAAGCGGAAATGCTGCGCCAGTTCGTCGGCAGTATCGATCCGTCCGACCCCCAGGCCGCGCAGGAGATCGCCACGCGGCTGGAACGCCAGCGGGGCTGGGAAAAGGTCGAGTACCGGGGTGACGGCCTCTTTGATGTGAGCTTCGTCACTGCCGGGACACTGACGCACGATTTCGTCTTTCCCACGGTCGAAGGGATGCCGGGGGCCAATGCCTTCGTGAGCATCAACCTGCGCGACGGCGGCGAAGTACGCGTCGATGCCCCCGCCTTTGCTGCAGGGAAGGAAGAACCGTCCTGGGGCACGGCGTCTTTCGCCGCCCTTGCTGCCATGGCACAGGCCGAGGAAAGCGGCGAAGCCCCGCGAATTGTCGTGCCCCAGGGCACATTCACGATCGTCACCGATGGACGGATCCTGGCGAACAACACCGATGAAGGCCCCAAGCCGCACGCACGCGGGCAGTCGCTGAGGTGGACTGTAGGGCCGTCGACGCAGCAGCCGCCCACCGCGCTGGTGGCATTCGACTGAACGATACGAAAACGCCGCGCCCCCCGGGATGGAAAGCGCGGCGCAGTTCGGTTCCATCCGCGCGTCAAGCGCGCGGATGCGGAAATCGTGCTTAGTTCACGGCGTCCTTGAGGCCCTTGCCGGCCTTGAACTTGGGCTGGTTCGAAGCCTTGATCGTCATCGGCTCGCCCGTGCGCGGGTTGCGACCGGTCGAGGCCTTGCGCTTGGCGACCGAAAACGTGCCAAAGCCCACCAGGCGCACTTCGTCGCCGCTCGACAGCGACTTGGTTATGGCGTCGAAAACGCCTTCGACCGCGCTCGAAGCGTCGCTCTTGGAAAGGCCGCTGGAGTCGGAGACTGCGGTGATCAGGTCGTTCTTGTTCATTCTGGGAAACCCCCTTGTTTTGTCTTCGGGTGGGAATGGCTGAATCGCCTCGGCGAAGACGAAGGAATTGAGAGTTTTTTAGGCGCGCTGTCAAAGGCATTTTTGGCTGAAAACAGCGGATTTCAGGGCAAGACAGCGGAAAACTAGGGTGAACCGCGAATTCACCAATCAATCTGGCGAGTGGTCACGCGACATGGTCCGCGAAACCGAGTCCGCGGACCATGCGAGTCGCTGCAATGCAGCACATCAATTGTTAATGCGCAGTCTGTGATGCCACTCTTTGTGCGTGGTCGGGCTGCGCTGCGAGATCGTCGGCTTCGGTCCATTCGATCGGGTCCGGCACGCTGCACAGCGCATGCGCGAGCACTTCGTCGACATGGGCCACGGGAACGATTTCCAGCCCGTCCTTCACATTCGCGGGGATTTCCGCGAGGTCCTTGACGTTTTCCTCGGGGATCAGGACTTTGCCGATCCCGCCGCGCAGTGCGGCGAGGAGCTTTTCCTTCAACCCGCCGATGGCGAGAACGCGGCCCCGCAGCGTGACCTCGCCGGTCATGGCGACATCGGGCCGTACCGAGATCCCCGACAGCGTCGAGACGATCGAGGTGACCATCCCCACGCCAGCGCTGGGGCCATCCTTGGGCACTGCCCCTTCGGGCAAGTGAATGTGAATGTTGCGGCGCTGGAACAGGCTCGGCTTGATCCCGTAATGCGGCGCGCGCGCCTTCACGAAACTGAACGCCGCGGCGACGCTTTCATTCATCACTTCGCCGAGCTTGCCGGTGGTCTTGATCTCGCCCTTGCCCGGCGTGGTGACGCTTTCGATCGTCAACAGTTCGCCGCCGACCTCGGTCCAGGCAAGCCCGGTCACGGCACCGACCTGAGGTTCTTCCTCGCTCATGCCGTGCTTGAACTTGCGCACCCCGGCAAACTCGCTGAGGTTGTCAGGCGTAATCGTGACGCTTTCGACCTCGTTTTCGAGGATCTTGCGCAGGCTCTTGCGAGCCAGCCGGGCGAGTTCCCGCTCCAGCGTGCGCACGCCCGCCTCGCGGGTGTAATAGCGGATCAGGTCGCGCAAACCTTCTTCGGTCAGCTCGAATTCGCCTTCCTTGAGGCCATGTTCCTCGATCTGCTTGGCAAGCAGGTGGCGCTGGGCGATCTCGACCTTTTCGTCCTCGGTATAGCCTTCGAGCCGGATGATCTCCATCCGGTCGAGCAGGGGCTGCGGCAGGTTCAGGCTGTTCGCCGTCGTCACGAACATGATGTCCGACAGGTCGAGGTCGAGTTCCAGATAGTGGTCCTGGAACTTGCTGTTCTGTTCGGGGTCGAGCACTTCGAGCAGCGCCGAAGCGGGATCGCCGCGGAAGTCCTGGCCCAGCTTGTCGATCTCGTCGAGCAGGAACAGCGGGTTGATCTTGCCCGCCTTCTTGAGGTTGGTGACGATCTTGCCCGGGAGCGAGCCGATATAGGTGCGCCGGTGCCCGCGGATTTCCGCTTCGTCGCGCACGCCGCCGAGCGACTGGCGCACGAATTCGCGTCCCGTCGCCTTGGCGATGCTCTTGCCCAGCGAGGTCTTGCCGACGCCCGGCGGGCCGACGAGGCACAGGATCGGCCCCTTCAGCTTGCGCGTGCGCGCCTGCACCGCGAGATATTCGATGATCCGGTCCTTGACCTTCTCGAGCCCGTAGTGATCGGCATCGAGCACCTGCTGCGCCTTGCCGATGTCTTTCTTGACCTTGCTCTTCTTGCCCCAGGGCAGGTCGAGCAGCACGTCCAGATAATTGCGGATGACCGTCGCTTCGGCGCTCATCGGCTGCATGGCCTTGAGCTTCTTGAGCTCGGCTTCGGCCTTTTCGCGGGCTTCCTTGCTGAGCTTGGTCTTGGCGATCTTTTCGGTCAGTTCGGCGATTTCGTCGCTCGCGTCGTCGTCGCCGCCCAGCTCGTTCTGGATCGCCTTGAGCTGTTCGTTGAGATAGTATTCGCGCTGGGTCTTTTCCATCTGCCGCTTCACGCGGCCACGGATCCGGCGCTCCACCTGCAGCACCGACAGCTCGCCTTCCATGAAGGACATGACCATTTCGAGCCGCTTGAGCGGGTCGCGCTCGACCAGCAGCGCCTGCTTGTCCGACACCTTGGCGTTGATCGCTGCGGCAATCGTATCCGCGAGCTCGCCAGCATCGTCGATATCGCCCAGCTGGTCCGCCGCGTCCTCGCCCAACTTCTTGTTGAGCTTGGCATATTCGCCGAATTGTTCGACCACCTGCCGCATCATCGCGACCACTTCATTGCCCGAAGCGGTTACCAGATCGCTCGACGAAACCACCGCTTCGACGAATTCGCCGCGTGGTTCGAGCGCTTCGAGCGATGCCCGCGCCGACCCCTGAACCAGCACACGGACGGTGCCGTCGGGCAGCTTGAGCAGCTGCAGGACCTGCGCCACAACGCCGACATCGAACAGATCGTCGCGCTCGGGATCGTCGCAGCCCGGGTCGAGCTGCGCGAGCAGGAAGATGTCCTTGCTTCCTTCCATCGCCGATTCGAGCGCGGCGACCGATTTGTCACGTCCCACGAACAGCGGCACCACCATGCCGGGGAACACCACGATGTCACGCAGGGGAAGAAGGGGGTAGCTCTGGGTCATCAATCAATTCCATTGGGGGCCGTTGTCGGCCGTTCCCGAGGAATATGGTGAGCCATGTCCCGCAACGCAACGCCGCCGGTCAAAGTCATGTGGATGGCTGGTGACGCGCTTCACACGCGTTTAATGTCGCTTAACCATACACCGACTCGGTGCCAAGACGCGTTCTGCAGTGGGAGGGCTAGCGATGCTGGGTTCAATGGTCTGCAAAATGCGCGGCCATCGCGTGAACCGTCGCCATGTCTGGGACGATGGGATGAATTTCCGGACGAATTGCGCGCGATGCGACGCGTCTTTGATCCGTGACCGCGAGGGCTGGCGCACCTTCGACAACAACCGCGATCTGGACGAACGGCGACGACCGCATCCTCGGCAGGACTGATATGCCATGGCCGGAGCGCATCTGAAACGCCCCGGCCAGGGAAGTGCACATTGGCGGAAAGGCCGTGTTTGGCCCGCTGAGAGCGCGCACCGACCCGGCGCGCACCCCGATCTTACATTCCGGGCAGCTTGAACCCGGCGGGAAGGCCGGCGCCCTGCTGGATCTTGTCCATTTCCTGACCCGATACGCGATCGGCGCGATCGCGCGCGTCGTTGAACGCCGCCGTCACCAGATCCTCGAGCATCTGCTTTTCTTCGGGCTTCATCAGGCTGTCGTCGATCGCAACGCCGACGATCCGGCCCCGCGCGGTCGCGCGCACCTTCACGAGGCCGCCGCCGGCCGATCCTTCGACTTCGATTTCGTCGAGCTTGGCCTGGGCATCGCTCATCTGCTTCTGGATCGTTTCCGCGGCTTTCTGCGCCTGCGCGAGCATTTCTTCCATGTTCATGCTTTTCTACTCCAAGGGATTTCGCGGCGCTGGGAGGATGCGCCGCCGTCTTCAATCAATTCCGCTTCGGGGAAGGTGTCGAGCGCAGCCCTGACGAGCGGATGCGCGCGTGTTGCTGCGGCGGCCGCATCACGCTCGGCCTCGGCCACTTCGACCAGCGAGGGCGCGCCACCCCCGCCCGGCACTTCCTCGACCGTCCAGCGCTTGCCGGTATGGCGGTGCAATGTCTCGCGCAGGACCGACGCGATATCTTCGGAATATTTCGCATCGCGCCCGTAGCGCAGGGTACCGTCGGTGAACTCGACCACCCGCACCTGCAGGCGCATGACGCTGGCCTGCTGCATCATCCCCGAAGCGTCGATCGCATCGACCGTTTCCTGCCAGTCCAGCGCCGCCTGCGGGGCCGCCTCGCCCCCGCCTTCCGGTGCGGGGGAAGATGCTGGCGCAGGTCCACGCTCGGCAAGGGTTTCGAGCTTCCTGGCCAGCTTGCCCGGATCGGGCATCTGTCCGGCATGCAGGGTGCGCAGCAGCGCCATGCGCAGCGCAACCAGCGGATCGGGCGCAAGCCGGACTTCCTCGTGCCCCTTGAGCAGCAATTGCCACAGACGGTGCAACTGGCCGGTGGGGATCCGCGCGGCCCATTCCGCCAGCTGCTCGCGCTCGTCCGCGCTTACCCCTTCGGGCTCGTTGCCGGAAACCTGTGCCACCGTGATCCGGTGGGCCACATCCATCTGCGCACGCAGCAGCGCCAGCGGTTCTACGCCCAGCGCATATTGTTCGTCGACCGCCTCGAGCAGGGCCTTGCCCTCGCCCTCCAGCAT
>Ga0114914_1000043_pt1 | contig 59816 bp, 62 predicted proteins | sample MalvirAntarct_38_FD_89689 | JGI IMG/M metagenome (GOLD analysis project Ga0114914, IMG submission 89689) | Marine viral communities from the Global Malaspina Expedition - Malaspina viral metaG Antarct_38 | ecosystem: Environmental > Aquatic > Marine > Oceanic | place: Orkney Island (southeast)... | reverse complement strand
TCATTGCATATCAGTATGCCTGCGGTTGCATCTTGTCTATCCAGAACCATACGGTAACCGAACGATTTGCAAGTTTTCAATTAGCAAACAGAAGGGTGTATAGTTTTTGCAAATTTGCAAAAATGCGCTTTGGTTCGCGCGGGGGCGGCGTTACGGTGGCGGAAATCTTATAGAGGTGCGTGATGAAAGATATTCTGGAACAGCTTGAAACCCGCCGCGACGACGCCCGACTGGGCGGAGGGCAAAAGCGCATTGATGCGCAGCACGCCCGTGGCAAGCTGACCGCCCGCGAGCGGATCGACCTGTTGCTTGATGATGGGTCGTTTGAAGAATTCGATATGTTCGTTACCCACCGCTGCACCGACTTCGGGATGGAGCAGCAAAAACCCGCAGGTGACGGCGTTGTCACCGGTTGGGGCACGATCAATGGCCGTCTGGTCTATGTCTTCAGTCAGGATTTCACGGTCTTTGGCGGATCGCTGTCCCAGACCCACGCGCAGAAAATCTGCAAGATTCAGGATATGGCGATCCAGAACGGTGCGCCTGTCATCGGGATCAACGATTCCGGCGGTGCGCGTATTCAGGAAGGCGTCGACAGCCTCGCGGGTTATGCCGAGGTGTTCCAGCGCAATATCGAAGCTTCCGGTGTGATCCCGCAGATCAGCGTGATCATGGGGCCATGTGCGGGCGGGGCGGTCTATTCCCCTGCGATGACCGACTTTATCTTCATGGTGAAAGACACGTCCTATATGTTCGTGACAGGCCCTGACGTGGTCAAAACCGTGACCAACGAACAGGTCACCGCAGAAGAACTGGGCGGCGCGACGACGCACACGCGCAAATCCTCCGTCGCGGATGGCGCGTTTGAAAATGACGTCGAAGCACTGGCCGAGGTGCGTCGTCTGGTCGATTTCCTGCCCGCCAACAACCGCGACATGCCGCCTGTGCGCCCGTTCTTTGACGAACCCGACCGGATCGAGGCGTCGCTTGATACATTGGTGCCCAGCAACGCCAACACGCCCTATGACATGAAAGAGCTGATCCACAAGCTCGCGGATGAAGGCGACTTTTACGAAATTCAGGAAGACTTCGCCAAGAACATCCTGACCGGCTTTATCCGTATCGAAGGGCGCACCGTGGGTGTGGTCGCGAACCAGCCGATGGTGCTGGCGGGCTGCCTTGATATCGACAGCTCGCGCAAGGCGGCGCGGTTTGTGCGCTTCTGCGATGCGTTCGAAATTCCGATCCTGACGCTGGTGGACGTGCCCGGCTTTCTCCCCGGTACGGGGCAGGAATATGGCGGCGTGATCAAACACGGCGCCAAGCTGCTGTTCGCCTATGGCGAAGCGACGGTGCCGATGGTGACGGTCATCACCCGCAAAGCCTATGGCGGCGCGTATGACGTGATGGCGTCCAAGCACTTGCGGTCCGACTTCAACTACGCGTGGCCCACAGCCGAGATTGCCGTGATGGGGGCCAAGGGCGCGACAGAGATCATCCACCGTGCCGATCTGAACGACCCCGAAAAGATCGCGCGCCATACCGCCGATTACGAAGAGCGTTTCGCGAACCCCTTTGTCGCGGCAGAGCGTGGCTTTATCGACGAGGTGATCCAGCCACGCACCACGCGCAAGCGGATTGCCCGCGCCTTTGCCTCGCTGCGCAACAAGAAAGCCGCGATGCCTTGGAAAAAGCATAACAACATCCCGCTCTAACGTCGTTTAATCCATATCCCTCGCGGTGCCTTTGCAGGTGCCCGAGGGGCAGGAGACCGCTTTGGTTACCGATCACCCCTCTCTTTCCGCGTCTTTGGCTTACGGTCTGCATCCAGCGGGTGCGGCACTGAAGTGGCTTGCGGTTGGCGCAGCTTTCGCCACGGCCTCTGCCGCGGCGCAGCCGGTCGAGGTGCCGTCGGGCGAAAGCATCGAATTGCAAGAGGTGCTGATAGACGAGGTGGGCGTGCAGACATGGCTGCGCTTCCGTTTTGTAGCCCCTTATATCGCGCGCGATACGGGCGCTGTGGACTTTGCGCAGGTTGGGGCCGATATGACCTATCTGTGCGACGCGCTGGCCATTCCCTACATGGCGCAACATGCGCTGGACGGAGAGGTCATCGTGATCTCTTTGGCTGATCGCGTCACGGAATTCGGGGTGTCCGACCCCGAGGCCACACAGTTTTTCGAGGCATTTCGCCTGAGCAACGACACCTGTATCTGGGAGGGCCTTTGATGCACCCACAACATCTTGCGAGCGCTGCGGCACCAGCGCGCCGAACTGCGGCTTTGGCGTCACATCTGGCCGCATTGGAAAGCATACCGTATGCAACGCCAATGAACTGCGATAATGTCGCGGCGGGGAATACCGACGTATTTCTTACTTTAACATCGGGGTCTGATTGGCATGAGGCAGTGCCGGGCCCTTTAAACAGTGACAGGAGACTTAGATGTCCAAGAGCATCACAATGCTGGCCGCATTCGGCCTTATCGCAGCCGTTGCGGCATGCGCACCCAAGCAGCAAGAAGAATATGTCGTGGTCGCACCCGAGCCCATCTCGGTTGAGCCCGTGTACACAGGCAAGTACAAGTAATGCTTGTCGGGGACAGGCCTCTGCGCCTGTCTCCAACCCCTCTGCGGCATGTAACGCAGGGGTAGCACCGCGCATCGCCCTCGCAGTCTGGGGGGTATCATGCTGAAACATCGCGGTTTTCCGGGGCGTATGCCCGGATCAGACTATCAATTCGTTATCCGTCGCGCCAATCCGCGTGGGGTCACCCCGCTGACCCGTCGCGAACGCCGTTCCGACCGCAAGGCGGCGGACCGTCGCGTTGACACGGCCTTTATGCGCGCGCTGTGGGAAGCCTTTGGCGACCAGCCGTTCGAAAGGGGCAATCTGGACGCGGGGCGTTTGTCTTGGCTCTTTGGTCGCGAGGTCGTCGCGGTAGATGACCCCTTTGATCCAGCCGATTACGAAGCAATGCTCGTCATCAACGAAGCCCTTGCCCGGGCGTCATTCCCCGACGCGTTCGAGGATTGATCATGCGCGTCGCCCCCTTCCTTTCGGCTGGTTTTTGCCACATGCGCGGCATGTTGGGCGGTAATTTGCCCGTTGGGGCAGGGGCGCGCGCCGTTATTCAAACCGCGGTGGAACCTTCTGCGAAACCATGCGTTTATCAGTATCACATCGCGAATAACGCACGATCAATAAAAGGTTTAATCCCATGTCCATCAAAACAATTCTTCTCGCCGTTACTGCGTCCGCTGGCCTCGCTGCATGCGGTGACACACTGGGCGAACAAGCGCTCGGCGGTGGTGTCGTGGGTGCCGGTGCTGCAGCCGTTACAGGCGGTAGCCTCGCGCAAGGCGCGGCAATCGGTGCCGGCGCAAACGTACTGGCGTGCCAATCCGGCGCAGTACGCTGCCAATAATCTGACATCTGCCGCGGCCTCGGGTCGCGGTAGCTGCATTGCCAAAGATTTTGCCCCGCTCAGCCGCGTGCTGATGCGGGGTTTTTCCGTTCACTCAAGACCAAAAGGGACAGTCGATGTTCAATAAGATCCTGATCGCCAACCGCGGCGAGATTGCCTGCCGCGTTATCAAGACCGCCAAGAAGATGGGCATCGAAACCGTCGCCGTCTATTCCGACGCTGATGCGCAGGCGTTGCACGTCCAGATGGCCGATGAGGCGATTCACATCGGCCGGCCTGCCGCGAACCAGTCGTATATCGTGATCGACAAGATCATGGACGCGATCAAGCAGTCGGGCGCGCAGGCCGTACACCCGGGCTATGGCTTCCTGTCCGAGAACGCGAAATTCGCCGAGGCGCTCGAGGCCGCTGGCGTCGCCTTTGTCGGCCCCCCTAAGGGCGCGATCGAGAAGATGGGCGACAAGATCACCTCCAAGAAAATCGCGCAGGAGGCCGGTGTTTCCACGGTCCCCGGCTACATGGGGCTGATCGAAGACGCGGATGAGGCGGTGAAGATCTCGAACGAAATCGGCTATCCGGTGATGCTGAAAGCCTCTGCCGGTGGGGGCGGCAAGGGGATGCGTATTGCGTGGAACGACGAAGAGGCCCGCGAGGGGTTCCAGTCGTCCAAGAACGAGGCGGCCAATAGCTTTGGCGATGATCGTATCTTTATTGAGAAATTCGTCACCCAGCCGCGCCACATCGAAATTCAGGTGCTTTGCGACGCCCACGGCAACGGTATCTATCTGGGCGAACGCGAATGTTCGATCCAGCGCCGCAACCAGAAGGTCGTGGAAGAGGCCCCGTCGCCTTTCCTTGACGAAGCCACCCGCAAAGCCATGGGCGAGCAATCCGTCGCCTTGGCGCAGGCCGTTGGCTATACCTCTGCCGGTACGGTCGAATTCATCGTGGACGGCGACAAGAACTTCTACTTCCTTGAAATGAACACCCGTCTTCAGGTGGAACACCCCGTGACCGAGCTGATCACCGGTGTCGATCTGGTCGAACAGATGATCCGCGTGGCCAATGGCGAAAAGCTGACCATCACCCAAGATGACGTGAAACTCACCGGTTGGGCGATCGAAAACCGGCTTTATGCCGAAGATCCTTACCGCGGCTTCCTGCCCTCCATCGGGCGTCTGACGCGCTACCGCCCTCCGATGGAGATCGCGGCGGGCCCCTTGCTGACCAACGACAAATGGCAGGGCGATGCGCCCGCGGGTGACACGGCTGTGCGCAACGATACCGGCGTCTACGAGGGCGGCGAAATCTCAATGTATTACGACCCGATGATCGCCAAGCTGTGTACATGGGCACCGACCCGCGCCGAGGCGATTGAACGCATGCGCGTGGCGCTGGATAGCTTCGAGGTCGAAGGCATCGGGCACAACCTGCCGTTCCTCTCTGCCGTGATGGATCATCCGATCTTTGTCGAAGGCAACATGACCACCGCCTTTATCGCCGAACAATACCCCGACGGCTTTGACGGGGTAGAGCTGCCCGAGGCAGAACTGCGCCGGATCGCGGCGGCCACTGCAGCCATGCACCGCGTCGGAGAGATCCGCCGGACTCGCGTTTCGGGCCGCATGGATAACCACGAACGCAAGGTCGGCACCGCCTGGAACGTCGCGCTGCAAGGCCAGTCGTTCGATGTGGAAATTCAGGCCGATCCAAAGGGCGCGACGGTGACCTTCGACGACGGCACAGCGCTGCGCGTTGCGGGCGATTGGACACCGGGCGACCAACTGGCCGAGATGACCATCGATGACGCACCGTTGGTGTTCAAGGTCGGCAAAATCTCTGGCGGGTTCCGCGTGCGGGCCCGTGGCGCGGATATGAAAGTGCATGTGCGCAACCCGCGTCAGGCCGAACTGGCCCGTCTGATGCCCGAGAAACTGCCGCCCGACACATCGAAAATGCTGCTGTGCCCGATGCCGGGTCTGGTGGTGAAAATCGATGTAGAGGTCGGCGACGAGGTGCAGGAAGGCCAGAACCTCTGCACCATCGAGGCGATGAAGATGGAGAACATCCTGCGCGCCGAGAAGAAGGGCAAAGTGTCCAAGGTCAATGCCGCAGCGGGGGATAGCCTCGCTGTGGATGATGTCATCATCGAGTTCGAATAAGCGCCATGCCAGCCGTTGCCATCATGGGATACAACACGGCGCTGCGGGGGATCCCTTCGCAGCACCGGCCCATATTGCAGCGGCTGCTGGCTGTTCAGTCGAAAATTTTACCTGACTTTTCCTTGGCTTCGCGAATTTCGCGTTGCCGGATGGTCATTTTGTCGATGCTGCGGGTGATCTCGCGCACATCCCAGGGGCGGGGCTTGCGCAGCTTGATCCCGCCGTCTTTGCCCACCAGCACCAACATGAACCCGCGTGGCCGCATCCGCAGCCGCAACGGGCTGCGCGCGCCCGGATCGGTATCGGTCAGGACAATCACGTCACGCTCGATCAGGTCTTCGGGCTGCTCGCGCAAAAGCTCCATCTGGGATTGGAAGGCGGGGTCATCCTCGCTGTCCGCAAAGACCAGAACCGGTCTTTTTTTCCAGTGGAATTCACTCAAATCTTCCATATCTGCGGGCAGGAACAAGGTGGGAACCTCGGGGTCCGTGGCCGTTTGCGCCCCCGCCGAGACCGCAAACAATCCTGCAAAAACAAGGGCTATCACTGGTTTCATTTTGTCTCCTGTCCGTACAGATATAAGCTTGCGCGACGCAATTGCGATGCACAACCGGACATCTGCGCATATTAAGCACTCTGCAACAGGTTTGCGGGCATGACTGTGGCTCAAACTCTTAGTGGGCCACAGTGGCTGGCCCCCGTTCAAGGATTGGGCAAGCAGATCATGGATATTCTTCTTCACGTCGGTGCACACCGTACAGGAACCACCAGTTTTCAACGCTATCTGGCGGATCACGCCGATCCCATTGCGGCGCAGGGCACCTGCGTCTGGGGGCCACGCCAGACCCGTGGCGGGCTGTTTGCGGGGCTGTTTCCGGCGTCGGGAATGCTGGCCTCGGGGCCGAATTTGGTAAACGGGCGCGTGTCGCTGCTGATGGGCAAGGCGCGGGACCTCGGGGCGGATCAACTGCTGATCTCGGACGAGAATATGATCGGTTCGGCGCGCCATTCGGTGCGCAGCGGGCGGCTGTTTCCGGCCATCGGCGAACGTATGGCGCGGTTCGGGGCCAGCTTTGGCGGGCGCGTGACGCAGGTGGTGCTGACCATCCGGCAGACGGACCATTGGTGGGCCTCTGCTCTGGCCTATACCGTGGGGCGCGGGCATCCCGTACCGGACGCCGACCAGATTGACCGCATCGCCCATGACCGGCGCGGCTGGCGCGATGTCATCACCGATCTTGCCTGCGCCTTGCCCGAGGCGAAGATCAGCATCGCCCGCTATGACGATTACGCGGGCCGCCCCGATGCGCTGTTTACGCAGCTCACCGGTCGTGCTGCCCCCGCCACCACCCAAGGCTATTGGCTGAACCGCCGCCCGGACGAGGCCAGCCTGCGTGCGCAGATGGGCCCCGACGCGGCAGGGCTGCGCAGTGACGGGCTGGGCAACTGGCACCCCTTTAGCGACGCGCAGGCCGCAGCCTTGCGTGAAACCTATGCGGACGATCTGTTCTGGCTGACAGCCGGTGCGGATGGTCTTGCCACCCTGACAGAGACATCAACCGCCCCAAGAGCCGGCACAAGCTGGCCAGACGGCGATAGAAGAAAAGGACACCACCATGACAGCGGACAAAGAAAACTGGCGCAATCTGGCTGAGGCGGAACTGCGCGGGCGTAGCCTCGATGACCTGACGTGGCACACGCTGGAAGGCATTGATGTCAAGCCGCTTTACACGGCGGAAGACACCGAAGGGCTAGACCATCTGGGCGGCATCCCCGGCGAGGCACCCTTTACCCGCGGGGTGAAGGCGACCATGTACGCCGGCCGCCCGTGGACGATCCGCCAATATGCGGGGTTCTCTACGGCAGAGGAATCGAACGCCTTTTACCGCCGCGCCCTTGCGGCGGGGCAGCAGGGGGTGTCGGTGGCCTTCGATCTGGCCACCCACCGCGGCTATGACAGCGACCACCCGCGCGTCGAGGGCGACGTGGGCAAGGCGGGCGTGGCGATCGACAGCGTCGAGGATATGAAGATCCTGTTCGACGGCATCCCGCTCGACAAAGTATCTGTCTCCATGACGATGAACGGCGCGGTGATCCCGATCCTGGCGAATTTCATCGTCGCGGGCGAAGAGCAGGGGCATGATAAATCCGTGCTCTCGGGCACCATTCAGAACGATATTCTGAAAGAATTCATGGTCCGCAACACCTATATCTATCCGCCCGAACCCTCGATGCGGATCATCGGGGATATCATCGAATATACCTCGGACCACATGCCGAAATTCAACTCCATCTCGATCTCGGGCTACCACATGCAAGAGGCGGGCGCGAACCTTGTGCAGGAACTGGCCTTTACCCTTGCCGATGGCCGCGAATATGTGCGCACGGCGATTGCCGCGGGCATGGATGTGGACCGGTTTGCACCCCGGCTGAGCTTCTTTTTCTGCATCGGCATGAACTTCTTTATGGAGGCCGCGAAACTGCGCGCGGCGCGTCTGCTGTGGTCGCGGATCATGGATGAATTCAAACCGAAGAACCCCAAATCCTCGATGCTGCGGACCCACTGCCAGACCTCCGGCGTGAGCCTTCAGGAACAAGACCCCTATAACAACGTGATCCGCACCGCCTACGAGGCGATGAGCGCGGTCCTGGGCGGCACGCAGTCGCTGCACACCAACGCGCTGGACGAGGCGATTGCCCTGCCCACCGATTTCTCCTCGCGCATTGCGCGCAACACGCAGTTGATCCTACAGGAAGAAACCGGCGTCACCAATGTCGTCGACCCGCTGGCCGGCAGCTACTATGTCGAGAAGCTGACCGCCGATCTGGCAGACGCCGCATGGAAGCTGATCGAGGAAGTGGAAGAGCTGGGCGGGATGACCAAGGCCGTCGCCTCCGGCATGCCGAAACTGCGCATCGAAGAGGCCGCCGCCACCCGTCAGGCCAAGATCGACCGCGGCACCGAGGTGATCGTCGGGGTCAATAAATACCGCCGCGAGGTCGAGGACGAGATCGACATTCTGGATGTCGATAACGTCAAGGTGCGCGACAGCCAGATCAAACGTCTCGAAGCGATCCGTAGCGCGCGTGATGAAGACGCCTGCAAAGCCGCCCTGGCCGAGCTGACCCGCCGCGCCGCAGAGGGCGGAAACCTGTTGGAAGGGGCGGTCGAAGCCGCCCGCGCCCGCGCCACCGTAGGGGAGATCAGCATGGCGATGGAAGAAAAATTCGGACGCCACCGCGCCGAGGTCAAGACATTGGCCGGCGTCTATGGCGCGGCCTATGAGGGCGACAGCGGCTTTGCGGAAATCCAGAAATCGGTCGAGGATTTCGCCGAAGCGGAAGGCCGCCGTCCGCGTATGCTGGTGGTCAAGATGGGTCAGGACGGGCACGACCGCGGGGCCAAGGTCATTGCGACCGCCTTTGCCGATATCGGGTTCGACGTGGATGTGGGGCCGCTGTTCCAGACCCCCGCCGAGGCCGCGCAGGACGCCGTGGACAACGACGTGCATGTCATCGGCATCTCGTCCCAGGCGGCGGGTCACAAAACGCTCGCCCCGCAGCTGATCAAGGCGCTGAAGGACCAAGGGGCCGAGGATATTCTGGTCATCTGCGGCGGGGTCATTCCGCAGCAGGATTACAAGTTCCTCAAGGATGCGGGGGTCAAGGCGATCTTCGGGCCGGGGACAAATATCCCCAATGCCGCGCAGGATATCCTGAAACTGATCCGTGCCGCACGCAGCTAAACGGACGCGAGGGGGCTGTCTGCCCCCTCACACTCCCCCGAGGATTTGAACCATCTGGAAGCAGGACCAATGATCGAACTGGACCATCTTGCCGTCGCGGGCGAGAGCCTGAAAGCCGCGTCTGACATGGCCGCGCAGGTGCTTGGGGTGCCGTTGCAACCGGGCGGCGCACATGCGGTGTTTGGCACGCATAACCATCTGCTGGGGCTTGGCGATGGGCTGTATCTGGAGGCGATTGCCGTCGACCCCGACGCGCCTGCGCCTGCCTATGCGCGTTGGTTTGATCTGGACCGGTTCAACGGACCGGCACGGCTGTCCAACTGGATTTGCCGCTGCGATGATCTTGACGCGACGCTGGAAGCTTTGCCCGAAGGCTATGGCGCGCCGGTGGCGTTGCAGCGCGGGGATCTGCGCTGGCGTATGGCGGTGCCGGAAACCGGTATGCTGCCCTATGACAATTGCGCCCCTGCCTTGATGCAATGGGAGGGTGAGGCCCATCCGACCCAGCGGCTTGATGACTCTGGCTGTCGTTTGGTGACATTGACGGTCCAGCATCCGCAGGCAGAGACGTTGGCGGCAGCGCTTGCCCCGATCTTCACCGATGCGCGCGTCGTGTTCGAGGTCGGGACACCGGCGCTGTCTGCCCGTTTTGACACGCCCGCGGGCCGCGCTGTGCTGGCGTGATCATCCGGCCTGCAACGGGCAGTGACGCCGGGGCGGTGGCGGCCCTGTGGAATGTGATGATCACGCAAACGCTGTTCACCTTCACGTCGCAGCCCAAAACCGGTGCAGAGGTCGAGGCGCTGATCACCGGTCGCGCGGGGCAGTTCTGGGTGGCCGACGCGGAGGGTGTCGCCGGTTTCATCACCTACGGGGCCTTTCGCAGCGGGGTGGGGTATCGCGATGCGGTGGAGCATTCGATCGTGCTTGATGCCGCAGCGCAGGGCGCGGGTGCAGGCCGTGCCTTGATGCAAACCGCCTGTGATGCGGCCATCGCACAGGGGCGGCGCGTCATGGTGGCGGCGATCAGCGGGGCCAATCCGGGTGCCATCGGCTTTCATGCGGCACTCGGGTTTGACCACGTGGGCAGGATGCCGCGCATCGGGCAGAAGAACGGGCAGCAGCTTGACCTAATTTTGATGCAGAAAATGCTGACGCCCCGCTGACTTCCCCGACGCTGCCCCGTATGGTGGGCGTCATGTCTATTTGGTCTCGCATCACCGAAGCTTTGTCAGCGCTCACCGCCGGTGAGGGGCTGTCGGCTGTTTTCGACCGTCTGCGCACCCCGCCAGAGCGGTCGGTGGCCTTTACCATTGCGGTGATCGCGCTTGGGGCCAAGATGGCCAAGGCTGACGGGCAGGTGACCCGTGACGAGGTTACCGCCTTTCGCGAAGTGTTCCAGATTGCCGAGGCCGACCAGCAAGGTGCGGCGCGGGTGTTCAATCTGGCACGGCACGATGTGGCCGGGTTCGAGGATTACGCCGCGCGCATTGCGCAGATGTTCGCGGACCAGCCCGAAACGTTGCATGACCTGATCGAAGGATTGTTCCACATTGCCATGGCCGACGGCATGTACCATCCGAACGAGGATGCGTTTCTGGTGCGTGTCGCGCAGATTTTCGCGATGGATGACAGCGATTTTGCCTCGCTTCGGGCGCGGTTCGTTCCCGATACCTCGCCGTTGCCCCATGCGGTTCTGGGCATTCCGCCCGATGCCTCGCTTGAAGAGGGGCGCGCGGCGTGGCGCAAGCTGGTGCGGGCTAATCACCCCGACGCTCTGGTCGCCCGCGGCCTGCCGCAAGAGGCCATCGCCATGGCCGAAAAACGCATGATCGACATCAACCGCGCGTGGGAGACCTGGTCAGGCAAGGCGCAGTAATGCGGATCGCGACCTATAACGTCGAATGGTTCACAGGTCTGTTCGACGATGAGGACCAACTGTTGCTGGATGACGGCTGGTCGGCACGCCACAATATCACCCGTGCGCAGCAGGCGCAGGCTTTGGGCACCGTGTTTCGGGCGATGGATGCCGATGCTGTGATGGTGATCGAGGCCCCTGACCAAAGCCGAAAACGCGGCACTGTGGCGGCATTGGAACGCTTTGCCGCGCATTTCGATCTGCGCACCCGCAAGGCGGTGATCGGCTTTGCCAATGACACGCAGCAGGAAATCGCGCTGTTGCTCGATCCGGACCGGCTGTCGGCCAGCCACGCGCCCGGTGGTTCGGTCGGGCAGGGGGATGCGCCGCGCTTTGACGGGACGTTGGACATTGATCTGGATATCGACGCGCGCGAGGATCATGTCGTCTTTTCCAAACCGCCGCTCGAGCTGGATATCGTTACCCGCGAAGGGGTGGCATTTCACATGATCGGCGCGCATCTGAAATCCAAGGCCCCCCATGGGGCCAAGACGCCGCAGGATGCGCTGCGCATCGGTATCGCCAACCGGCGCAAGCAGTTGGCGCAGGCGATCTGGTTGCGTCGGCGGATCGATGCGCGGCTGGACGACGGCACGCCGCTGATGGTCTTGGGCGATCTGAACGACGGGCCGGGCCTGGACAGTTTCGAGGATCTTTTTGGGCGGTCCTCGGTCGAGATTGTGATGGGCCACCGGCAGGATCGCGCGCTCGTCGAGCCCCATGCGATCCGCGCCTTGGGCCAGCGGATCGGGGCGATGCCCACCACGTCACGCTTCTGGATCGCGCCCGAAAAACGTTATCTGCAGGCACTGCTGGATTACATCATGATCAGCCCGTCCCTGACCGCGTATCGGCCGCAATGGCGCATCTGGCACCCGTTGGACGATCCGGAATGCTGGGGGGATGCCGCCTTGCGCGACGCCTTGATCACGGCGTCGGATCACTTTCCGGTGACGATTGATCTGGACCTGACGACGCGCCTTTAATCCCGCTTTCATCACAAGATGAAATAGGGCAGTCTTCGCCGCATGAGACAGTTTCTTTTGACCACCACCCTGATCTGCCTGTCCAGTGTCGCCGTGGCACAAGAGCAGGAAAACGACGGTTCCGGCTTTTCCTTGATGGAACGCGGGGCGCGGGATTTCTTTGACGGTATGAAGAAAGAGATGGCCCCCGCGCTGGAAGGGCTAGGCGAGTGGGGGCGCAAGGCCAGCCCCGCGCTGCGGAATTTCATTTCCGAGATGGGGCCCGCCTTTACCGATTTGCTGGAAGAGGTCGAGGATTGGAGCGTCTATGAGCCGCCCCAAAAGATGCCCAATGGTGATATCGTGATCCGCCGCAAGCCAGACCCCGCGCCGGAAGATGGCATGCCCGAAGACAAGACACCCGATGAAACGCCGCCCCCGCCCGCGATCTATCTGGACGAGGTGCCGCAGATCGACCTGTAAGACAGGCTATTTCTTGCAGGTCTTAAGCTGGACCTCGGCCCCCAGGGATAGGGCGAGGGAGTTCAGCCGCGCTTCGGCGACCTCTCCGAACAGGGGCATCATGTCGTCGGTCAGCCACAGCTCCAGCAGCTTTTTCTTGGGGAACCAGCGCAGGTGGCCGCGCTCTTCCTCGGGGTTCATCCACAGCATCGCGCCAAAGCGCATGGCCTTGCCCAGAATCTCGGCCTCTAGCCGGGTCTTTTCGTCGACCATTTCATAGAGGTCTTCGAAACGGGTATTCTCGCGCTTGTTGGAATAGCGGTGCAGCAGCGCCAGCCCCAGATAGATCCGTTCTGAATGTTTCAGCCCGCCCAGATTCGCCCGCGTTGCATTGTCGAAACAGACTTCGGCGCGGTAGTCGGGATGCGCGCGCCAGCTGACGTCGTGCAGCAGGCAGGCGGCCTTGACCAAACGTTTGCGCTGCGGCGGCGCAGATTTATAGAGCGGCAGGATAAAGTCGAACAGCGCCTTGCCGAACCCCGGTGTGCGCGCGTCCTTGGCTTCTGCAAAGCGGCAGGCCTCGATCAGAGGATCGCGGTCGCGCAGGCGTTGGGGCATCTGTTCGTACAGCATCCCCTCGCGGATCCCGTAGCTGGAGATCGCGATATCCTTGGGTTTGAAGGTCTTGACCAGCCGCGACAGCACTTCGGCGGCAAAGGGCACCAACGCCATCCGGCTGGAGGAGACGCCACTGATCTTGCGCAGCTCTTCATGGTCGCTGGTCTGGATGTGTTTCACCGTCTCGCGGACGGATTTCGGGGTCATCCGGTATTCATGCAGCACGTGCAGCGGGTAGCCGCGGCGCACCATGTCGATGCGCGCGATGGCACGCCATGAGCCGCCGACCAGAAACAGACGGTCGCGCTGTGCGCCCATCTTTTCGGCCAGCCCTTCGATCACCGTCTTGATCTGCGCCTGCCGCGCCTTGGCACCGCCCTTGATGTCGCGCAGTTTCAGCGGCCCAAGCGCCGAGGTCACCCGCTTGCCCACGCGCCCGCCCGAGATTTCCGCCAGCTCCATCGACGACCCGCCGATGTCGCAGACCAGACCAAAGGCACCGGGCCAGCCCAGCAAAACACCCTGCGCTGACAGCCGCGCCTCTTCCTCGCCGTCGATGACCCAGATCTTCAGGCCCGTCTCGCGCTGCACCTCGTCGCAGAAATCACGCCCGTCGCTGGCATCGCGCACGGCGGCGGTGGCGACGACGGTCAGCTCGGACAGGCCCATGCCCTGTGCCAGCTTGCTGAAGCGGCGCATGGCAGAGAGGGCGCGGACCCGGCCTTCGGGCGACAGATGACCTGTTTCGGCCATGCCCGCCCCAAGGGCGCACATGATTTTTTCGTTGTAGAAATAGGCAGGCGACCGCGCGGCCCCGTCAAACACCACCAACCGGACAGAGTTCGACCCCACATCGACCACGCCCACACGCGCCAGCGCACGGGCCGAAGGGTCTTGGAACAGGGGTTTGCCGAACAGGCCCAGATCAGCGACGCCCGTTTCGGGGACGGGAGAGGGCGGAGGGGTGTCGGTTTTATCTGCCACGGACGCTCCTGCGGGGGCCTTTGTTTGGGGGGCAAGTTGGCCCAGCCGGCCCGCCGCGTCAATCGTTAACGCAAACGGGCACGTGAAAAACCCCGCCGTGATTGGGGGGATATAAACGCCAGCGGGAACGCAATCGGACAGATGCGCCTTCGGCGAGAGTTTACAGGCAAAATGAAGCGGTTAGTCTTCGGTATGGGTCAGTTTCGGGACGTCGGATGCGCCCGCCGTGCCACGCCCGGAGAGAGAGGGGTTCTCCATGAAGAAGCGGTGGCAGTTGAAGGCGAAGGTGCCTTCTGCAATCTCGGGGCGGGCAAAGCTGCCATCGGGGGACATGACCCAGCTTTGCGCCACATCCGCAAGATTGGCCGCCATGACCTGACTGGTGATCTGCGCCTTGACGGTGGGGTTCTCGATCTCGACCAGGGTTTCGACGCGGCGGGTCAGGTTGCGGCCCATCCAGTCGGCGGAGGACATGAAGACCCGCGATTTCTTATGCGGCAGCCCGTAGCCATTGCCAAAGCAGACGATGCGTGAATGCTCCAGGAAGCGCCCGACGATGGATTTCACGCGGATGTTTTCGGATAGCCCCTTGATGCCGGGGCGCAACCCGCAGATGCCGCGGATCACCAGGCTGATTTTTACCCCTGCCTGGCTCGCGGCGTAAAGCGCGTCGATCACATCCGCATCCACGATGGAGTTCATCTTGGCCCAGATCTCTGCCGGTTTTCCAGCTGCGGCATGGTCGGCCTCGGCGGCGATCATCGCCAGCAGGCGCGGCTTCAACGAGATGGGCGAGATGGCGAGGTTGTCCAGCGTGTCAGGTTGCGCGTAACCCGACAGGTAGTTGAACACTTTGGTCGCGTCGCGGCCCAGCTTCTGGTCACAGGTGAACAGCGACAGGTCGGTATAAATGCGTGCGGTGATCGGGTGATAGTTGCCCGTGCCATAGTGGGTATAGGTGACCAGTTGATCGCCCTCGCGGCGCACCACGGTCGAGATTTTTGCATGGGTCTTGAGGTCGAGAAACCCATAGACGACATGCGCGCCCGCGCGTTCCAGCCGGCGCGACTGGCGGATGTTGGCAGCCTCGTCGAAACGCGCCTTGAGCTCGACCAGCGCGGTGACGGATTTCCCGTCTTCGGCGGCTTCGCACAGCGCCTCGACAATGGGGCTGTCGCGCGAGGTGCGGTAGAGCGTCTGTTTGATCGCCACCACATCGGGATCGCGCGCGGCCTGTGCAAGAAAGCGGACCACCATATCGAAGGTCTCGTAGGGGTGGTGCAGCAGCATGTCCTTGGACCGGATCGCGGCGAACATATCGCCTTCGTGGTCGGTCACGCGTTCGGGGATGCGCGGGGTGAATTGCGGCCAAAGCAGATCGGGGCGGCTATCGGTCACCAGTTCGGACAGGTCGTTGATGCCGATCATCCCGTCCAGTTCGATCACATCCTGCGGGCGCACGCCCAGTTCGGCCATGACCACGGATTTCAGCTTTTCGGGGGCACCGGCGGAATGGGTCAGGCGCACGACCTCGCCGCGGCGACGGCGTTTCAGGGCGACCTCGAATTCGCGCACCAGGTCTTCGGCCTCTTCCTCGACCTCAAGATCGCTGTCACGCAGCACGCGGAATTCGAAATGCGCTTTGAGCTTGTAGCCCGGAAACAGCCCCGGCACCTTGAGCACCAGCAGATCTTCGAGCGGCAGGAACCGCAGCGAGCCTTCGGCGGCGGGCAGGGCGACGAAACGGTCGATCTGCGCCGGGATCGGCAGCAGCGCCTGAAGGGGGCGCTTGTCGCTGGTGCGTTCCAGTTGAAGCGCCAAGGCGTAGCCGGTGTTGGGGATGAAGGGGAAGGGGTGCGCGGGGTCAATCGCCAGCGGGGTCAGAACCGCAAAGACGCGGTGCAGGAATACATCGTCAAGATAGGCCAGATCGGCCTCGTCCAGATCAGCGGCGCGTTCGAGCATGATGTTCTGGTCGTCCATCTCTGACATCAGATCGACCAGCACGCGCTGTTGTTCGGTCATCAGCTTGCGCGCGTCTTCGTTGATCAGCACCAGTTGCTGGGCAGGGGTCAGCCCGTCGCTGGCGGGGGTGGTGTTGCCCGCCTGAGCCAGCTCGCGCAGGCCGGCGACACGCACGGTATAGAATTCGTCGAGGTTGCCTGCCGAGATCGACAGGAAGCGCAGGCGTTCCAGCAGCGGCACGCGGGGGTTCTTGGCTTCTTCGAGAACACGCCAGTTGAACCCGAGCCAGCTGAGCTCGCGGTTATAGAAACGACCGGGGCCGGTGATGTCCAGATCGGGCATATCCTGCGGCGGCACGAAGGCGGATTCGAGAAAGTCAGCGTTTGTCATGACGGCCTTATGGCGTTGCATTGTAATGGGTTTGTGACGAAATCTGAGAAGATTATCGCGCGGCGTTAAACCCATTGTCCAGCACTTGTGCGGCCAGCGCTCGTGTCACCGGTTTTTGTTGCGCCAGACTGGCGGCATCCAGGGCCGCGACCAGATCACCCGCAGCTGCGAAAGACCGGTCCATGCGCAGCAGCAGATAGGGGATCACATCGGGTTTGGGGGTCAGCTGGCGGTCGGCCAGCAGCTTGGCCATGACGGCCGTGAGCAGGCTGTCATCGGGCGCTTCAAGTGCGGCCGCCGTCGCCGCGCGCATACGGCTCGTCAGGTCAGGCAGATGCAGCCCCCATTGGGGCACCGCCGGGGTGCCGGTCAGCAGCAGGCTATGGCCTTCGGCCAGCACCAGATTGTGCAGGTGGAAAAGATGCGTCTCGGCCGCATTGTCGCCTGCGATGTCGGGGACGTTCTCGACCGCGAGCGGGCCTTGGGCCAGCGCGGGGATATCGCCTGTGGCAATGTCGCGCGCGTCGACGATACCTGCGCCGGACAGATTGGCCCAGACATGCGCCAGATGGGTCTTGCCTGATCCGGGCGGGCCGGTCAGCACCATCTTGCGCCCCGCCCAGGCCTGCCAGCCCTCGATCATGGCCACGGCAATCGCGTTGGACGGGGCGACGAAAAAGTCGTCCCGTCCCAGTGCGGGGCGGCTGGGAAGGTCAAGTCCAAGCTGTTGTGCCATCGTGTCAGTCCGCCGTTTCGTCCAAGGTCTTGCGCTGCGTGCCCTGATATAGCGAGCTTTCGACATATTGCTCGGTCGCGAAGCGTGCAATCACGCCAAGGGCGGCGGCAATCGGCACGGCGGCCAGCATGCCGACAAAGCCGAACAAAGAGCCAAAGACCGACAGCGCGAGGATCAGCCAGACCGGATGCAGCCCGACCGAATTGCCCACCAGCTTGGGGGTGAGGAAGTTGCCTTCAATCATCTGGCCGAGCACGAAGATGCCCGCCACCATCCCGATCGAGAACCAATCCCCCCAGAACTGGAACAGCGCCAGACCGATGGCCAAGGCTCCGCCCAGAACCGCGCCGAGATAGGGGATGAAGGTAACCAGCCCCGCGATAAAGCCCACGACAAGGCCGAATTGCAGCCCCACCAGCATCAGCGCGATGGCATAATAGGCCCCTAAAATCAGGCAGACGGTGCCCATGCCGCGGATGAACCCTGCCAGCGTGCGGTCGATGTCACGCGCAATGCGACGGATCACCGGCGCGTGGTCGCGCGGCAGCAAGCGGTCGATCTGGGCGACCATACGGTCCCAGTCCAGCAGCAGATAGACGGCAACCACCGGCACGATCACAAACAGCACCATCACGTTCAGCAGCGACGCCGCCGAGGAGATCGCCGTGTTCAGCACCTCGCCGCCCCGTTCCTGAATGGTCGACCCGATAGAGTTGATCGAGCTGCGCAGGGTCGATCCTTCGTCCAGCAGGGCGGGGAAACGTTCGGTCAGGAAATTGGTGAAATTGCGGGTCAGCTCGGGGGCGAACTCGAACAGGTTGACGGCCTGATTGATCAAGGTCGGGATCACCAGCAGCGCCATCAGCACGAAGATCAGCAAGGCGACAAGCGTGATCACCATCGTGGCCATCGCGCGGCTTAGACCCACGGCTTCAAGCCGGTCGGCCACGGGATCCAGGAAATAGGCAATCGCCGCCCCGATCAGAAACGGCAGCAGCACGTCACCGGTGAACCACAGGAACACCAGAAAAAGCGCCCCCGCGACACCCCAGTATTTCATCTGATCTCTGATAGGCAGGCCCATGCCGCATCCTCGCATTCTGGTTTCGGTCGACATTGCGCAACGGGGGCGATTTTTCAAGGCCCGTGGTGAAATGGATCGGCAGCACCCGCCGATAGGGCAGGTGCCTTCGGCGAGGATTTAGAGCCATTTGGAAGCGGGCGTGGCGCGGTCAATGCAAGCGGACGCCCTGATCTTGCAGGGTTTTTTGCACGCGCTCCAGCGGGACGGCGTCCAGCGGGCAGCCCGAAGCCAGCGCGATGGCCGCCGCGACGCCCGCGCCTTGGCCCGCCACCGTGCAACACGCCATGTTGCGCGTGGCGGCATGGGCGATTTTATCGCCGCCGATGGCGCGCCCCGCGACGAGCAGATTCTTCACCCCTTTGGGCAGCATCGCACGGTAGGGGATATGCATATAGCGCCCCGTGGTGGGGATGATCAACACGCCGTAGCCGTCGATGAACTCGGGGTAGATGCCGATACTATCGTCAAATCGGGCCTGCTGGCGCACGTCGGTTTCGGTCATGTTGTAAACCGCGTCGATCTTGCGCGTATCGCGGATGCCAATGCTCATGCCGAAATTGCGCAGCCGCGCGGTCTCGCAGCCCGGCGTATAGGCCTTGAGCGCGTCAATCGCGTGCATCGCTTGCGCGCGGCCCTCGATCTCGAAGCGGGTCATGCTGTCGGGGTCGGTGCCGTCGCATTCTGCAAGGTGGACGAGGTTCATATAGGTCATTTCGCCACTGTCATGCACAGCGCCCCATGTGCCCCCGATGGTATTGAGGTTGGCGGGCATACGCCCGTCGCGGATGGCCTGGGCAAAGGGTTTGGCCAGAAACGGAGAGAACATCGCGTCTTCCTTGCCATCGGTTTCAACCACCCATTCGCCCGTGGACCAATTGGCGTAAGTCTGCGGGTCGGCCTTGACCCCCGCCATGAAGGCCGCCTTATCGACGCCCGCGATGTGGAACATGACCGAGGCGGCCTGCATCTCCTCGACCGGGGTCTTGTAGGTCGGGGCACCTGCACGGTGGGCGACATCGGCGTCGCCCGTGGCATCGATCACGATTTTGGCGAGGATCGCCTCGCGGCCCGCTTTTGATTCGACGATGACACCCCGGATCGTGTCGCCCTCCATGATGGGGGCTACGAACTGGCGGTGCAGCATCGGGTGGATGCCTGCTTCGGTCACCAGCCGGTCGGCGACAAGTTTGAACCCCTCGCTGTCCAGCTCGTAGCTGAGCGATTGGGATTCGGGGCTGGCAGCCCCCATCGCCTTGGCGCGTTCCTCGAATTCCCAGCCGATGCCGCCGGCCTCTATCGTCTGTTCATGGCGGTACCAGGCAAAGCCTTCGACCCCGACCACGGTGATATTGCCGCCAAAGCAGCCGAACCGGTCGAGCAGCGTCACCTCTGCCCCGGCGCGGGCGGCGGCAAGGGCCGCGGCCAGACCACCGGGGCCGGAGCCGATCACCAGCACGCCGGTCTCGTGGATCACAGGGGTTTCGCGCGCGGGCTCTAGGATCAGGGTCATGGGGCGTCCTTTTTGTTTTGTGCCGCTCACAACAAACGCGTCTGTGCGCCGAGGGTCAATCGGTTGCGGGACGCGGGACCTGGTGCCCCGCTTCTTGGTGCCTGCTGTTGGTGCCCCTTCTGTTCGTGATTGTCTCGGCGCGGGGATTATCATAGTCAGGTGCCAACACACTCTGAGAGGATCATCATGCGTCTGTCCCGTTATTTTTTGCCTGTGCTCAAGGAAAACCCCTCTGAGGCGCAGATTGTCAGCCACCGGTTGATGCTGCGGGCGGGCATGATCAAGCAATCGGCGGCGGGCATCTATTCGTGGTTGCCGCTTGGCTTCAAGGTGCTGCGCAAGATCGAAACCATCGTGCACGAAGAACAGCAGCGTGCGGGCCACATCCCGATGCTGATGCCGACGTTGCAATCGGCGGACCTGTGGAAGGAATCCGGCCGCTTTGACGCCTATGGCCCCGAGATGCTGCGCATCAAGGACCGTCAGGACCGTGACATGCTTTATGGTCCCACGAACGAAGAAATGATCACCGATATCTTCCGCAGCCACGTCGGGTCGTACAAGGACCTGCCGATGACGCTGTACCACATCCAGTGGAAATTCCGCGACGAGGTACGCCCCCGTTTCGGCGTCATGCGGGGCCGCGAGTTCCTGATGAAAGACGGCTATACCTTTGATCTGACGAAAGAAGATGCACTGCACGCCTATAACCGCCATCTGGTGACCTATCTGCGCAGCTATGAACGCATGGGGCTCCAGGCGATCCCGATGCGCGCGGATTCCGGCCCGATCGGCGGCGACGACACGCATGAATTCCTCGTGCTGGCGGAAACCGGCGAATCCGAGGTGTTCTATGACAGCCAGATCACCGAGCTGAAGTTCGGCGACCGCGAGATCGATTATGACTCCGTCGACCAATGTCAGGCCGTGATGGAGGAGTTCACCTCGCGCTATGCCCGCACGGACGAGACCCATGACGAAGCGCTCTTTGCAGAAGTCCCCGCCGAACGCCAGCGCAGCGCGCGCGGGATCGAAGTGGGGCAGATCTTCTATTTCGGGACGAAATATTCCGACCCGATGGGGGCGACCGTACAGGGGCCCGATGGCAAGCCTGTGCCGGTGCACATGGGGTCGCACGGCATCGGCGTCAGCCGTCTGCTGGGCGCGATCATCGAGGCATCGCATGACGACAAGGGCATCATCTGGCCCGAAGGCGTGACGCCGTTCCATGTGGGGATTGTGAACCTCAAGCAGGGTGACGAACAGGCGGATGCGGCCTGTGACGCGCTGTATGCCAGCCTGCAGGCTCTGGGTCTGGACCCGCTGTATGACGACACCAAGGAACGCGCGGGTGGCAAGTTCGCGACGATGGATTTGATCGGTCTGCCATGGCGGATCACCGTCGGGCCGCGGGGGCTGAAAAACGGTGTGGTCGAGGTGACCTCGCGCCGCACCGGCGAAAGCGAAGAGATGACGCCCGAGGCCGCGGTCGAAAAGATCGCCGGGATTTATCGCGGTATCGCTTAACCTTTAACGACGGGCCTTGTAACGAGGGGCCTTGAAGAACGGGGGCGGATCATGAAGCGCTGCACAACGGACCTTTGGGGCGTTTCATGATCCTGCGGGCGCTGACCCTTGCTGGCGGTGTGGCGGGCGCGGCGGTGACCTCGCAATTCCCCGAATACTCACAGCAATATCTGCAACGGTTGGGCGGGGCGGTCGATGCGCTGCACGAGGTCGTTGCCGATTTCGATGCCAGCGCCCAAGCGGTCGGCCTGTCGCGCAGCGATGCCTTGGCGCAGATGACCGGCACCGACTTTATGGAGCGTCGCCGCGCCGATATGGCCGCGACCTTTACCCGCTACGAGACATTGCAAACCGCCCTGACCCGATTGCAGGGGCAGGGGCCTTTCATGCGCGCCTACCACCTGCCGCAGATGTCGGACCCGCAGATCGCGGGGGCGGCGTGGCAGGCGTTTCAGCCCGCCGTACCGTTGAATTTTGCCGGGGTGGTGTTTGCTGGCGTCGGTTTTGTCGCGGGCGGCTTGGGGCTTGGGGCGCTGCTGCGACTGTTGCGTGCCCCGTTCCGGCGGCGCGGCGCCCGCATACCGGCGCAGGGCCGATGACACCCGTGCCTTTACCTGCGGTACACCCTGCCGCGCGACCACTCCTCGCTTGACCCGATGCGCCGAAACCGCGAGGTTGCGCGCGATTGATCCCAGATCGGAGCCATCCCTTGGCCAAACCAGTATCCTCGACACCGCCCTTCGCCCCTTTTGAATGGATGATCGCCTGGCGCTATCTGCGTGCGCGTCGCGCCGAAGGTGGCGTGAGCGTGATGACCTGGATCAGCCTGATCGGGATCACGCTGGCGGTTTTTGCCCTGATCGCGACCCTTGCCGTGCGGTCGGGCTTCCGGGCTGAATTCGTCGATACGATCCTAGGGGCCAATGCCCATGTGACCGTGTATAATATGGCGTCGGTGGATGAGAACGGCGTGTCCCAGACGGGGATACCCGATTACACCGAGATGGCCGCGCGTGTGGCCCAGGTGCCGGGCGTGACGCAGGTGGCCCCTTTGGTGCGCGGTCAGGTGATGGCCAACAAGGGTCAGGCCAACGCAGGGATCGAGATTTTTGGCATCGAGGCCGCCGATCTGGCCAATATCCCGCGCATCGCCAACCCCGAAACCGCCGATGGCGATCTGGCCGATTTCGAACAGGGCATCGCCATCGGGTCCGGCGTGGCACAAGCACTGCGGGTCGGCTTGGGCGACACGATCAAGATCATCTCTCCGAACGGGGTGAAAACCGCCTTTGGCACCTCGCCCCGCGTGAATGGCTACGAGGTGACCTATATCTTCTCGGCCGGGCGCTATGACATCGACCGCACCCGCGCCTATCTGCCTCTGGCCGAGGCGCAGTCCTTCTTCAACCGCGAAGGCGTCGCCGACGAGCTTGAGGTGATGGTCGAAAACCCAGACAGCGTGGATGATCTGACCGTGCCGCTGCTATCCGCCGCGGGGGAACGCGGCCTGATCTGGACATGGCGCGATGCGTCGGGCTCGTTTTTAAGCGCGCTGGATATCGAGGACCGCGTGATGTTCGTGATCCTCAGCATCCTTGTCTTGATCGCGGCGATGAATATCGTCTCGGGCCTGATCATGCTGGTCAAGAACAAGGGGCGCGACATCGGGATCCTGCGCACCATGGGGCTAAGCGAAGGGTCGATCCTGCGCGTGTTCTTCATCTGCGGGGCCTTCACGGGCATCATCGGGACCGCGATGGGGGTGATCCTTGGCTGTCTCTTCGCGCTCTATGTCGATCAGATTTTCGCCGTCGTGAACTACATCTCGGGGGGCAACGCATGGGATCCGTCGATCCGCGGCATCTACTTCCTGCCCGCCAAACTGCAATTCGGTGACGTGATGTCGGCCATCGGCCTGTCGCTTGGCCTGTCCTTCGTCGTCACTATCTTTCCCGCGCGCCGTGCCGCGCGCATGAACCCAGTCGAGGCGCTGCGCTATGAATGATCCTGTTTTGCGGCTCTCGGGGATTGGCAAATCCTACAACCCCGGCCAACCGAACGAAGTCAACGTGCTGCGCGGCATCGACCTGACCGTCGCCGCCGGAGAGGTCGTCGCACTGGTCGCCCCCTCTGGCGCGGGCAAGTCAACGCTGCTGCATATCGCGGGGCTGCTGGACACGCCTGACGCGGGGACGGTCGAGATTGGCGGCACCGATATGACAGGGCAGTCCGATCGCAAACGCACAGGCGTGCGGCGGCGCGATGTGGGGTTTATCTATCAGTTCCACCATCTGCTGCCTGAATTTTCTGCGTTGGAAAACATCGTGTTGCCGCAGCTTGCGAACGGTGTCTCGCAGTCCGAGGCGCAGACCCGCGCGCTATCGCTGTTGGACGAGGTCGGCATCGGCCACCGCGCCGACCACCGCCCGGCGGCGCTGTCGGGGGGCGAACAGCAACGGGTTGCGTTCTGCCGTGCGCTGGCCAATGCGCCGCGGCTGCTGCTGGCGGATGAGCCCACAGGCAACCTTGATCCGACCACCTCGGATCAGGTCTTTGCCGCGCTGATGACGCTGGTGCGGGGCACGGGGCTGTCGGCGGTGATCGCGACCCATAACCTTGAGCTTGCCGCGCGGATGGACCGCCAGATCCGGCTTGAGGCAGGGCAGCTCGTCGCGCTTTAAGGCGGCTGCCTTAATTTATCCTTACCCAGACCCAACTGGCGCCACGAGCAGGGGGCAAACTGTGTCAAAACAGGATGTTGCCATGTCACCTTTGCTCGTCATGCTCTTTGCCGCTTTCGGCCCGATGCTGGCCGTGTTTGACCCGTTTGGCGATGATACGGAGGATGAGGTCGAGGACGAAGAAATCCCCATCGGCACGCCCGATATGGGGACGACCACGGGCGCAGGCATGGACGATGCACTGACCCCCGACCCGGCAGATCCTGAAGCCGACGCGCCAACCGATGTCCCGACCGCGGAGGATCCAGCGGTCGAGACGATCGACGACACCGCGCAACCGCCCGAGGATGACGCACAGTCGCAAACCGGCACGGCGGGCGATGATACATTACAAGGCACCGACGGGCGCGACATCCTGTTTGGCGGGCAGGGCAATGACACGCTTTCGGGCGGGGTCAACGCCCAAGACGGCAGCGACGACGGGGTCGCGGACGAGCTGATCGGCGAAGACGGCGACGACAGCCTGCGATTGGGGACGAATGACACCGGCATCGGGGGCACGGGCGCGGACAGTTTCACCGCGATCTACGGTGCCACGGGCGGGATCACGGTCACCGATTATGACGTGGGCAACGATGCGCTGATTGTCGAAACCGACGATGAAAACGCCTCTGTCACCGATCAGACCGTCGCGGATGGAGAGTTGACGGTCACGCTCAGCACAGGGCTCACCATCACCCTGCCGGGGATCGAAAACCCCTTGGCGGAGGATGAAATCCTCTTTGTGCTGACCAACCCGCTACAAGACGCGGCCTGATCGTTCTCAGGCTTGCTGGGTCAACCAGACACCGGCACACATCAAGGCGATGCCAGCGGCCCGCGCGGCCCCCAAGGGTGCCACCTGCGCGCCGAACAGCCCGAAATGGTCAATCGCCGCGGCGCTGAAAAGCTGGCCCACCAGAACAAAGAACACCGCATTGCCGACGCCGAAATGCGGCGCGATAAAGGTGATCGACAGGATGTAGAAGGCTACCAGAAATCCGGCCAGCAGCAGATGCTTCGGGGCCGCGGGGATCTGCGCAAACCCTTGCCGCCCCACCAGCATCGCGACCAGCAAGCTGACGGTGAACGCCACCACAAACAGCACCGTAGCCGCTGCCGCAGGGGATCCGATCCGGCTGCCAAGCCCTGCGTTCAACGCGGCCAGAACGGGAATGCCAACCCCGGCCAAAAGCATCACAACTGCATAATGCGCCATGAGTATTCCTAATCTTTCCCGTTTCTTGATCCAGATCATGGCGAAGACCCCCGCCAAGGGCAAGCATCCCCGTGACCTACCGGAGGATCATATGATGAAAACCACAATCGCCCTCGGCGTGCCGCTGTTCTTGGGGCTGGCCGCTTGTATGCCCGCACAGACCCCGCCCGACGCCCCCGACCGCGCGGAAGGGGCGGCATTTTTTGCCGAAAACTGTGTGCAATGCCACGGGCTGAAGGCGCAAGGGGCCGGTGCCGCGGCCAAGGACCTTCGCCCGCAGCCCCGCGACCTGACCTTACTGGCGCGGAACAATGGCGGGCGGTTTCCGCAGACCAAAACTCTGGCCTATATCTACGGCGACCCGGCGGGCGATGCCACAGACAGCCACCTGCAACGGGTGATGCCGCAGTTTGGCGAGGGCATGGCGCTGGATCTGGTGCCAGTCGATCTGGATGGCCAGCTGACGCCCACACCACGGGTGCTGGCGGGGCTGCTGGTCTATCTTGAAAGCATCCAGCGTTAACTACAGATCCCGTTCACCTCGACCCCGTCCCAGGGCATACGCACCGCATAGGGCCGGCTTTGGGGCAGGGGTGCTACGGGCATTTCTTGCGAGATCAGCGCATGCAGCCGTTTGGTGCGCGGCGCCTGCGGGTCCAACGCACGACAGCAGACGAATTCCTCGACGATAGAGCCTTGTTGTTCAAAGGCGAAATCCAGAAACTTCGGGTCGCTCTCCAGATCAAAGAGATACGGGTCCGCGCCGCCGCCATGTTCAAACGCCGCACGCAGCGGCGAATAGCCCGTCGTCTTGCGGTTCTGCCACTGCCAGATATGGGTCAACTCATGGGCAAAGATCATCGCCGCGATCAGCCCGATCCGGTCGGGATAGTCGGGCAGGTAATCGTCCAGATACCAGTCTTCGTCAAACAGCACCGTATTCCACAGCGCCACGGCAGCGGGCTTGGTGGTGATCACCTCGCCGACCTTTTCGGGCGGCAGGATACGCTCGCGACAGGTCGTGCGCGGCCGCGCCTTGCGCGTCATCGTCACCCCGCGCGAGGGCGACCCGTCATGCAGCCGCACCTTGGGGTAATCGAGCGTATCCCCCATGATATCGCCCGCGAACAGCAGCTCATTCTGGGTCAACGGCCGCCCGCAAGAGGCCAGAAACATGAGGAGGATAAAGGCTCGGATCATGCCGAAACGTTGAGTGAAAGCGCAGTGCGGATCAAGCGGTATTTTTGACGTGAGGCCCGTGTTGAAATCTTCCGGGGGAAGGTTTCAGGGGCGAACGGGCGGAGCGGATATCCAGCGGAACAGATGTTAAGGGCCGCGCCTGACCCTGGGGCGGAGGCCGTCTTGCAAACTGTCCGGGGGACAGTTTGAGGCTGGAGCGGTCGAAGACCAGGGGGCACGAAGTGCGCCCTCCCGTCGGGAGGGTCGGGCGCGGCCCGAGGCGGGGCCTCGGGCTGTAGTGTAAATGCGGTAAAGGAGGTTCAATTCGGTTGGCGATCGACTCCTGCTTTTCTGTCGAAGCGCCTACCTCATGGGGTAAGGGAAGGAGCTATGCGCCAAAGGTGCATGGGTAACATTCAGAGATATAGCTGAAAAGGGGTCTATGGTAGTGCGTCAACCTTTCGATTGGAAGCACAAACGAAATAAGCGCTAACCTTAGCAGGAGCCATCTAGAAGAACTGCGAATTTCAGGAATGCTCTCAAGCTCTCTATTCTCTTTCAGCCGGAGTATCGATGGCAGGCGAAGTGGAAGATCGTACCTGATATTCAGCTAGCAGTACCCTATTTGGCAGATGTGGGTCTACTATAGCGATAAATCCTATAAATAATGGAAGTGCGTAATCAACAATATATATTGATAGTGCTTTAATCGAATTCCCCCACATATTGCGTTTCTCCTTGAGTATCTCCTTTTGTTTCTGATGCTTGTAATCTAGCTCTTCAATTTCACCTTGAGGGCTCCCGTCAAACTCAGGATATTCCGGCATTCCTAAATCAATCTGTAGACTAAGAGTCTCACGCCGTTGCTTGGACACAGTCCTCTGCTCAAAAAGTTCGGAAATAGTGTTGTGTATCGCAGGCAGTGATCGAAATATGAAAACTAAAAGAGATATTGCCGTGAGCAATCGGCCTGCGGACACAAGTTTCCACTGTGAAATACGAACCGAGTATCCAAGTATCGTTAGCTGGTCGGATAATATATCAATACTAGCGAAAAACACTGTAAAAGTGGCTATAAATAATAGAGATTTCCTTGCCTTCAAATTGTCAGGAGGGGATAGGTGGTCAAATAACTGCCAATTCATACCCCAATCCCCTCAAACATCCAGCTCCTCCACAAACTGGGCGTTCTCCTGAATATACTGGTAGCGCAGCTCCGGTTTCTTCCCCATCAGACGCTCGACCAGATCGCCGGTCTCTCCGGGCATGTCTTCGTCGACGGTGACGCGGATCAGCTTGCGGGTGGTGGGGTCCATCGTGGTCTCTTTCAGGTCTTTCGCGTCCATCTCGCCCAGACCCTTGAACCGTTGCAGATCGATCTTGCCTTTGCCGCCCAGGCCTTTCTCAAGCCACATGTCCTTTTCCGCATCATCCGCCACATAGACGCGCTTGGCCCCTTGGGTCAGACGGTAAAGCGGCGGACACGCGAGGTAGAGGTGCCCGGCGTCGATCATCGGGCGCATCTGGGTGTAGAAGAACGTCATCAGCAGCGCCGCGATATGGGCCCCGTCGACATCCGCATCGGTCATGATGATGATCTTGTCATAGCGCAGGTCATCCAGGTTGAACTTCGTGCCCATCCCGACGCCAAGCGCCTCGCATAGATCGTTGATCTCGGCATTGGTGTTCAGCTTGCTCGACGCGGCCCCCAACACGTTAAGGATCTTGCCCTTCAGCGGCAGCAAGGCTTGCGTGTTCCGGTTGCGCGCGCCCTTGCCGGACCCACCGGCGGAATCGCCCTCCACGATGAACAGCTCGGTGCCTTCGCGGGTCTTGGAGGTACAGTCGGTCAGCTTGCCGGGCAGGCGCAGCTTTTTCGTGGCGGTCTTGCGCGCGGTCTCTTTTTCCTGACGGCGGCGCAGGCGTTCTTCGGCGCGCAGCACAAGGAAATCAAGGATCGCCCCGGCACTTTTGGTATCCGCCGCCAACCAGTTGTCAAAGTGGTCGCGCACGGCGTTTTCCACCATGCGCTGCGCGTCCACCGTCGCCAGACGGTCCTTGGTCTGGCCGACGAATTCAGGCTCGCGGATAAAACAGGACACCAGCGCACAGCCACCGGTGATCAGATCGTCGCGGGTGATGGTGCCGGCCTTCTTGTTGCCGACCAGCTCTCCGTAGGCTTTGACTCCTTTCAGGATCGCGGACCAGAAGCCCGCCTCGTGGGTGCCGCCTTCGGGGGTGGGGATGGTGTTACAATAGGACTGGATGAAGCCATCGCGCGACGGCGTCCAGTTGATCGCCCATTCGACCTTGCCCGGTGCGTTGAACTTCTCGCGGAAGTCGACGGTGCCGCCAAAGGGATGCTCGGCGTAGGTTGTCGACCCTTTCAGCGTTTCGTTCAGATAATCCGACAGGCCGCCGGGGAAGTGGAACGTCGCCTCTTGCGGGGTGTCGCCGTCCTGCTGGCCGCATTTCCAGCGGATTTCGACGCCGGAAAACAGATAGGCCTTGGACCGCGCCATCGCGAACAGCCGCGCGGGCTTGAGCTTGAGCGGGCCAAAGATCTCTGCATCGGGGTGGAAGGTGACAGCCGTGCCGCGCCGGTTCGGGGCCGCGCCGATTTTCTCAAGCTTGCCTTGGGGGATGCCGCGCGAAAACTCCATCGCGAACAGCTCGCGGTTGCGCGCGACCTCGACCCGCAGGTGATCCGACAGCGCGTTGACCACGGACGACCCCACGCCGTGCAGACCGCCCGAGGTCTCGTACGAATCGCCCGAGAATTTGCCGCCCGCGTTCAGTGTGCAAAAGATGATCTCCAGCGCCGATTTGCTGGGGTCTTTGGGGTGCGGATCGGTGGGGATGCCACGCCCGTTGTCACGCACGGTGACATGGCCGTTTTCATGCAGTTCCAGTTCAATCCAGGTGGCATGGCCCGCCACCGCTTCGTCCATCGAGTTATCGATGATTTCCGCGACCATATGGTGCAGCGCGCGATCGTCCTTGCCCCCGATGTACATGCCGGGGCGCAGGCGCACGTGCTCCATATCCTCAAGAACCTGGATCGAAGAGGCATCATATTCCTTGGCGTTGCTCTGCGCACCGGAAAGAAGATCGGACATGTAGGGGCCTGCCTGTCTGTTGCTTTTGTTGAGCCTCCCACTATGCCAGAGCGCTATGGTCGGGGGAAGGGCGGATGACGTCGCAATGCGGTGTTTCCTGCGGCTGTGCCTTTGCTATCATCGGGGCAGGAAACCGTTGGAAGGCTTGCCATGACGTTTGACACCGCTGCCCCCACCACCCTGCGCGATGTGCCCGACTGGCGCTATATGATGCAGGAATGTGACGAGCTTTATCGCTACCTGCCCGCGGGCGGCAGCGACCGGATCAAAAGCCATCAACGCAAGGCGCGCGAGGCCATCGCAAGGCTGCTGCGGGGCAATGCCGAACTGCGGTTACAGCCGCGTGCGGAAAAGCCCGTCACCGCCCATCTGCGCCGCGCGCTGGACGAGGGCAAGCAGGGGGCCTTGGCCCCCGCGGTCCGGGCGCTGGATGCCGTGGCCCATGACCTCAGCTGGCAATACGGCTACGAGAAAGTGCCCAAGGGGCTGACCAACAGCTATGCCTATGCCGAACTGGCAGGGGCGCAGGGGCCGGTGGTCAGCCATGATATCATTCTGGGCGTGGTGCTCTTCGCGCCGGGCTGCACCTATCCGGCCCATGCCCATAAGGGGATAACCGAAAGCTACGTCTGCCTGTCCGGCGCGGTGTCGGAAAATCATCAGGGCGTCTATGTGCCCGGCTCGATGATCTTTAACCCGCCCGAACATCTGCACCGCATCACCGTGGGCGACCGCGAGCCCGCGCTTCTGGCCTATGCGTGGATGGGCGATCCTGCCGATCTGCACCAGCAGAAAATGGTCTTTACCCGCGCCCGTAAATAACGCGCGGGACGGGGCAGGCGTGGCCTAAAGCCAGTTCAGAATGGCCTCCGCCACCTCTTGCGGTTTTTGGTGGTGCAGCCAGTGATCCGCGCCCTCGATGGTGACGCGGGTCAGGTCGGGGGCGTAGTCCTCAAGCCCGCGGGTCGTCTCGGGCAGCAGCGCGGTATCATCAGTGCCCCAGACCAGCAGATGCGGGCAGCGCACCTGCAACCGCGCCGGATCAAAGCTGAGCGCGTCATCAATCGCCTCGCCCTCGGCCCCCAGTTTCAGCGGAGAGGCGCGATACCAGTTCACCATCCCGCGCAGCCCCGCCGCATCGCGCCAGGCTTCCTTGTAGCCCGCCAACGTCTCGCCCTCTAGCCAGCTCATATCCATATGCGCCGAGAACAGCCCAATCAGCTTGTCGAAATCATCCGCGGCCAGAATATCCTCTGATCCCTCACGGCGCAGGAAATGGATGTATTGCGAGGCATCGGTCTGCGCACCGCCCTTGGCAAGCTCGCGCTGGAAGGGGGCGGGGTGGACGCCGTTCATGATGATCAGCTTCGATACCAGATCAGGCCGCCCGATGGTCAGCGCATAGGCGACAGAGGCCCCCCAGTCATGGCCCAGCAGGATCACGGGCTCGTCCCCGATCAACGCCGCCATATCCGCCACCAGCTTCGATGTCTTATACTGCTCTACCTCGGCGGGTCGCCAGCTTTGCCCATAGCCGCGCTGGTCGGGGGCAATGCAATGGAACCGTTTGGCCAGCAGCGGGGCCAGATCGTTCCACGCGCCCGAATATTCGGGAAAGCCATGCAGCATCAGCAGCTTGGGCGCGTCCTCATGGCCCCAGTGGCGGATAAAGAAAGGATTGCCGTTGATCTGGCGGGTTTCGGTCCAATGGGCGGTCATATCGTCTTCCTTTTCGGTTTGTCCGGGGCGGGGCCGGCGGGCAAATGCTCCAGTCGCAGCCCTGCGGCGGTGCCCGGGGCGAAACCGGGCCAGTCAGCCCCGTCCAGCATCCCTGCGGTGTCGTCACCGCGCAGATGCATCCCCATAAAGGCCGCCGCATAATGTTGCGCGATATTGTTCATGCGCAGCGTGTCCCAGACCGGATCGGCATAGTGCTGGAACGGTGCCCACCCCAGCAGATCCGAATGCGCCCAGCTTTCCAGCGGGGCAGGGATCGGCGCGGCGGCATTATGGCCCGCGTTGATAAAGCTCAACAAATAGCGGTCGCTGGCGCAGCCGGTGAAGAGGCGGCGCATCGCGGCATAGTCTGATACATCATCGACGGTGCCGGCCATCATGAACAGCGGCGTGTCCATCTGCGCCAGCCCACTGGCATCCCACATCGCCTGCCCGTTGCCCCAAGGGCCAATGGGCATGATCGCGCACAGCCGCGGGTCGCGCAGGGCGGCGTGGGTCTTTGACCCCGCAAGATGCCGCGCAAGGCTGCCGCCCTCGGGCGCGCGGGGATGCTGCAACGCCGTCTCGGCCAGACCCGCCCCGCCAAAAATCATCGCCCCGTAGCCGCCCATGGAATAGCCGATCAGCCCGACGCGGCGACACGCCACCAGATCGCCCAAGGGCCCCGTCAGCGCCTCCATCGCGTCAATCACCGCGCGCTGGTCCAGCGGACGGTTCAGCAACGTCACCCCGAAGGCTTGCTGATCCTCATAGGTGCTGCCCGCGTGATCCGGTGCCGCCACGACAAACCCTTGGCGCGCAAGGGATTCCGCCAGATGGCTCAGCAAAAAGCGGTTGCCGGGATACCCGTGCGAGATCACGATCAACGGCGCGGAAAATCCCGTGGCGACAAAAGCCTCGCGGCAGGCCGACCCGTGCAGGACAGTCGGCGTCACACCGTCGCGCAGCAAGGTGGCATAGGACGTCCCCGCACCCGTGCCGTCGGCCGCCGGATACCAGACCTCTAGCGTCAATTGGCGCGTGTCGGAAACAACGGCGGTCAGGGTGGTCACGCCGACGGGATGGGGGCCGCGCTGCGCCAGCGCTGGCGCGTCGGGGCGCAGCAGATCGATGCGGTTGTGCAAGGCGGTATCCTCCCAACATTGGTGTCGCGACTGTGGCGCGGCCAGCCGCAGGGTGCAAGCCCGCCCGACCATCCAGACCGCCGCGCTGCCTTCCCCTAGGTCATCGGCTCTTCCCCTTGCGGGCCGGGCGGCGTAGGAAAGGCGCATGACACAGCAAATGACATATCCGGGCCACGCCCGAGCCATCACCGTGATGGGGCTTCCGCTTGTAGGCGGGCATCTGGGGCAGATCGCGATCGGGGTCTCCGATACGGTCATGGCGGGTTGGTACAGCGTAGAGGCGCTGGCCGCTGTCACCCTCGCCAGCACCTATTTCTTCGTGCTGCTGATCTTCGGGTCGGGCTTTGCATGGGGCGTGATGCCGCTGGTCGCGGCCTTTGACGCCGAGGGCGACGAGGTCGGCCTGCGCCGCGCCACCCGCATGGGCATGTGGCTGTCGATGGGCTTTGCCGTGCTGGCGCTGCCGCTGATGATCTGGTCGCGGCCGATCATGGCGTTGATGGGGCAGGATCAGGCGCTGGCCGATATGGTGGACGGCTATCTGTTTATTGCCGCTTGGGGCATCTTCCCCGCGCTGATGGTCATGGTGCTCAAAAGCTACCTCGCCGCGCTGGAACGCACACAGGTCGTGCTGTGGATCACGCTGCTGGCGGGCGTCGCGAATGTGCTGGCCAATTATGCGTTCATCTTCGGCAACTGGGGCGCGCCAGAGCTTGGCGTGCGCGGTGCGGCCATCGCCTCTGTCACGTCGCACAGCGTGTCGCTGGTCGCCGTGGTGATCTATGTGCTCTGGAAAATGCCGCAACACCAGATGTTTGTCCGCCTCTGGCGCCCCGATTGGGAGATGCTGGCCCGTGTTTTCCGCCTTGGCCTGCCCATCGGCTTCACAGGGCTCAGCGAGGTCGGGCTCTTTGCCGCCAGCGCCGTCATGATGGGCTGGCTGGGCACTGTTGCACTGGCTGCCCACGGCATCGCGCTGCAACTGGCGTCGATCACCTTTATGGTGCACCTCGGTATCAGCAACGTGGCCACGATCCGCGCAGGCAATGCCTATGGCCGCCGCGATCCGGCGCATCTGGCGCGTGGCGCGATTACCGCGACGGTGATGTCGGCGCTGGTCGCAGTGTTGACGATCTTTGTCTTCGTGATGTGGCCCGAACCGCTGATCAACCTGTTCATGCAACGTGACGAACCCGCGCGCGACCAGATCCTTGTGATCGGGGTGGGGCTGCTGGCGATGGCGTCACTGTTCCAGCTTGTCGATGGCGCGCAGGCCGTGGCCTTGGGCATTCTACGCGGAGTGCAGGACACCACAGTGCCGATGCTCCTTGCGGGCTTCAGCTACTGGATCGTGGGCATGCCCGCGTCGTATCTGCTGGGCTTTGTCTTTGATCTTGAAGGGGTCGGCGTCTGGCTCGGGCTGGTCTTTGGTCTTGGCGTGGCGGCGATCCTGCTGAACGCGCGCTTCTGGGGCAGCGTGCTGAAACGGCTGGGGCCAACAGACCCCGCAGCCGCGTAACACCACCTGCTGACCGGCAGCCGCTTCGCCTAGGGCAGCCGGTCGGCCTTCTTGCGTACCAACGTGCTGCGCAGATCATGCATCGCCAACAGCAGCGCGTCCGTGACGGCATCAAGCTGGTCGTCCGTGGCCTTTGACTGCACCCACTGCGTTGTCAGGTTCAGATAATCCACCGCACGGTGGATATCGTCGATGTCGCGCTGCGCCAGCACCTGTGCGCGCTCGGTCATCCACTGGCGGATACGCTCCAGATCGCCGTCCGACAGCACGCGATCGCCTTGGGGTTTGATCTCGCCGTTGCGGATGTTCACAACGGCGATCTGGTCCATCTCGATCCGCCGCTGGCGGTTCTCTGCATCCACGCGAAACACCGCCGCGCCATTCTCGCGCACGCGAAAGTAATACTCTGGCAGGTCGCTCGCCATGGGGGCTCCTTTACGGTCTGGCTTAGCTCAGCGCGGCGCAGAACTGCTGCAAACGGGTGCAGGCTTCTTTCAGCGCCGCGTCCGAGGTGGCATAGCTGATGCGGAAGTTCGGGCTCAGGCCAAAGGCCGCGCCAAAGACGACGGCAACGCCGGTGTCTTCCAGCAGCGCGGTGGCGAAAACCTCGTCATCGGTGATGGTGACGCCCGACGGGGTGGTCTTGCCGATCAACCCCGCGATGGACGGGTAGACATAGAACGCGCCTTCGGGTTTGGGGCAGACGATGCCGTCGATCTCGCTCAGCATATCCACCACCAGATTGCGACGGCGGGTGAACATCTTGTTGTTCTCGGCGATGTAATCCTGCGTGCCGTTCAACGCCTCCACCGCGGCCCACTGGCTGACGGTGCAGGGGTTCGACGTGGATTGCGACTGTACCTTGCGCATCGCGCCGATCAGCTTTTCCGGCCCCGCCGCATAGCCAATGCGCCAGCCGGTCATGGCATAGGCTTTGGACACACCGTTGACCGTCAATGTCCGGTCATACAGCGCGGGCTCCACCTGCGCGGGGGTGCAGAATTTGAAATCATCATAGGCCAGATGTTCATACATATCATCGGTCATCACCCAGACATGGGGGTGACGCATCAGCACGTCGGTGAGCGCCTTCAGCTCATCCCAGCTATAGCCCGCGCCTGTGGGGTTCGAGGGCGAGTTGAAGATGAACCATTTCGTGTTGGGCGTGATCGCCTCTTCCAACGCCTCTGGCGTCAGCTTGAAATCATTCTCCAGCGTCGCGGGGGCAATCACCGGCGTGCCACCGGCCAGCAGCACCATATCGGGGTAGCTGACCCAATAGGGCGCAGGGATCACGACCTCTTCACCGGGGTTCATCGTGGCCATCAGCGCGTTGTACAGGATCTGCTTGCCACCCGTCCCGACGCTGACCTGAGACGGCGTATAGTCCAGCCCGTTGTCGCGCTTGAACTTGGCGCAAATCGCCTGCTTCAGCTCGGGGATACCGTCCACGGCAGTATATTTGGTCTTGCCTGCGGTGATCGCGGCGATACCGGCGTCCTTGATGTTCTGTGGCGTGTCGAAATCCGGCTCTCCGGCACCCAGCCCGATCACATCCTTGCCTGCGGCCTTCAGCTCGGCAGCTTTTTGGGTCACGGCGATGGTGGGCGACGGTTTTACGCGCGCAAGGGTCTTGGACAGCAGTTCCATTTCGGCCTCAGTTTGATATGTGTGCAACACCCTCATAGGGCGCACCCCCGCACCGATCAAGCCAGATCGGTCCAAACAGGAGAGACGCAATGGCCGAGAACGAAGACTGGTACGCATCCGACGTGGCAACCTTTGGCGACCGGGTCGCCGCCGCGCGCGAGAACGCGGATATGACGCAAGCCGCGCTCGCCAAGCGGTTGGGGATCAAGCAATCCACCCTGCGCGGCTGGGAAGACGACCTGTCCGAACCCCGCGCCAACCGCCTGTCCACCCTCGCCGGGGTTCTGGGCGTGTCGATGATGTGGCTGATCAACGGCGAGGGCGAAGGCATCGACGCCCCCGATGACACCGCCGCCACCGACGCCAATATCAAAGAAGCATTGATCGAACTGCGCGACATGCGCGCCGATCTGTTGAAACGGGCCGAACAAATGGGCCGTCTCGAAAAGAAACTACGCCGGATTTTCAAAGGGAACACCCATGGCTGAGCTGCACGAACACAAGGTCAAACGTCTGCATATGCGCTCCATGCGGCGAGGTATTAAGGAAATGGATCTCATTTTACCTTCTTATGCCGCAACCCGTCTCGCGACGATGGATGATGCGGCATTGTCGCTCTATGACGACATGCTGAGCGAGAATGATCACGATCTTTATCAATGGGTTACGGGGCAAACACCTGCGCCCGAACCCTTTACCGCGCTGATCGCGGACATCCAGATTCATCTGGCGGCAAACCCGCTTTAGGCGCGGTTTCCCCTGCGGATGTCGGCCCCCGCGCGCCGACATCCGTCCGGTTTAACGATATATTTTATTTTTATCTTCAGCTTCCGCCCCAATCGCAATGTCGGAGTTGAATATGAGTATCCAAAACCCCATCCCCATCCCCCCGTCAGAGGCGGGATTCATGCAAAGCTACCTCGATGCGCTCGGGCTGGTCGAACGGCTGCACCGCCTGTTGCTGGACGTGATCAAGGATGAATTCGAACGCGTCGGCGTACTGGACATCAACGCCGTGCAGGCGCTGCTGCTGTTCAACATCGGCGACAATGAAGTCACCGCCGGAGAGTTGAAAAGCCGCGGCTACTATCAGGGCAGCAACGTCAGCTATAACCTGAAAAAACTGGTGGACATGGGCTATATGCACCACCAGCGCTGCCAGATCGACCGCCGCTCGGTGCGGGTGCGGCTGACCGGCAAGGGGCGTCACATCAGCGGCGTCGTGTCAGACCTGTTTGGTCGCCACGCCAGCGGGCTGATGCACAAGGGCGCGCTGGGCGCATCGGGCATGGATGACATCACCCGGGCGCTCAAACGGATGGAACGCTACTGGACGGACCAGATCCGCTATATCTACTGACCGCGCAGGGCGGGCGGGGCAGGCGGGGCTTCGTCAGCCAGTTGCGCCAGCGACAGCACCGCCAGCTCGCGCAGCAGCTTGATGGTCATGGCGGATTGATAGGCGTCAAACCCAGCGGCGGGCAGGGCAAAGGCACCGGGGCCGGTGATCACCTCTGCCATGAAATACCCCGTCAGCGTGCTGTCCTCCTCCGCCGCTTCGACCACCAGCGCGTTCACCGTCAGATCACGCCCGGCAAGCTGTCGTTTCACGTCACGGGGGCGGGGCCCAAGGTTGGATATCCCGTCGCCCGAGATATCAAGCGTGTGCTTCAAACATGCGGGCCGCTGCGCCAGATAAGCCGCCCCGGCCGCCACCGCCACGCCAAGCGCGGTGCCGGGCGACGCGGCCGCGCGCTCCACCTGTCGCAGCCCGTCGATCAGCTCTTGCAGGGCGGCGGCATCACGGATCGACCGCCACGGGGCAATAACGCGCTGGTCTGTCGGGCCGCTCCATTCATAGACCAACAGGGACACCGGCGCCTCCGGTGCCGACAGGATCGCCGCCCGCACCGCCGGATCGTCCAAGGCCCCGGCAACCCCGTCCAATTGCAAGCGGTACTCCCGCGCATCGACGGACCCCGACACATCCAGCCCCAAGGCCAAGGCCTGCCGACACTCCGCCACACCAGCCGACGCCCAAAGCGTCGCGCCGACAAGGGCCGCGACCCCCGCGCGGATCATCCCGCGTCCTCGACCACGGGCAGGCTGCCAATCGCAGGGGGTGTCAGCTCGCGTTCCAGCTTGATCCGCATGGCGCGTTCAAAATCCTCGAACCCGTTGGCTATCACCAGAAACGCGCCGGGGCCGTGCAAAACCTCGCGTTTGTAAAAGGCGATCAGCCCCGTCTCGGCCTCGAAATCGGCGGCATTCACCACCAACCCGTTGACCGTCACATCGTCAAAATCAAACGACCGATAGGCCAGCTGCGGGCCAAAGCCCTCGTTGTTCTGACCATCCCCCGCCAGATCAATTGTCTTGTATAAACAACGCGGTGCCCGCGCCATGACCGCCGCACCAAACCCCAGCGCATAGCCCATGGCGGTGGGGAAATCATTATGACTGCGCTGGCTGCCCGCCACCACGCCCGCCGCGCGCGTCAGATCGTCGGGCGAGTCTATCATCTGCCAGTCGAGCACGATCTGTTGGTTATAGCGCCCCGACCATTCATAAACGGCCAGCGCCACCGGCAAGTCGCTGGCGAAAAACGCCCGCCGCACCGGGTCTGACAGCAACGCGGCGGCGGTGCCGCCACGCTGCAAACGGTCCTCGACCGCATCAACCGAACTGGACACATCCATCGCCAGCAGCAGCGCCAACCGACACTCCGCCGCCGCAAGGGTCGCGGGTGCGACGCCCAGCGCTGTGGCAAGGAAGGCCGCCCGGATCATCGGCTTACCAATGGCCGGTGTTTTCCATGCTGGCCCAGGGTTCTTGCGGCTCCAGCCGGTCCCCTTCTTGCAGCAATTCGACCGACACATTGTCAGGCGACCGGATGAACGCCATATACCCGTCGCGCGGAGGACGGTTGATCGTGATCCCGTTCTCTTGTAGCATCTTGCAGGTTTCATAAATGTTTTCAACGGTATAGGCGAGGTGCCCGAAATGACGGCTGTCATCGGGCAGCGCATCATCGCCGTCCCAGTTATAGGTCAGCTCCACATCCGCATGGCCGTCGTCCTGCCCGGGAGGGCACATGAAAATCAGCGAAAACCGCCCATCCTCATTGTCGATCCGGCGGCGCTCTTTCAGGCCCAGCAGCTCGTAGAAGGCTTGCGATTTCTCCAGATCCTTGACGCGCACCATCGTGTGCAAATATTTGATCGGCATGGGTTGGCTCCTTTGCTTTCGTCTTCGACCTGCAGGGTAGCACGGCTGGCGGCGGTTGCCAGCGGGCAGGGGGCCATAGCCTACACAAAACCTTGATCAGAAGGCAGATTTAATGCCGATGCTGATGCCGACACGGTTGATGTCATAGAGGTTAATGTTGCTATCCGTACGCGAGGCTTGCAGCGTGGCAGACGGGTTGAACCCGTAATAGTCAAACTGTTGGAACGTGGCGGTGATATCGGCAAAGATGCGTTTATCCTGTCGGCCGTCCGCGCTGTGGCGCGATACATCGTAATCGCGCAGTTCCACGCCCATCCCCAGTTGCAATGCGGCCCCCGCCACGGGCTTGCGAAAGACATAGGCCCCGCGCAGCTCTACCTCGTCATATTCGGAATTCGCATCGGGCGAGGTCGCAACCGATGCCCCCAAAGACAAATAGGCCAGATCGCCCGAGCTTAGGTTCTGCGTGAACGAGCCCGAAATACTGGTGGTCTCCATATCGACGGTGCGTTGGCCGTCCTGCCGCTCATGTTCCAGCGACAGCATGGCTTTCTGGCGCGGCGCGATTCTGTAGCTTTGCGAGATACCCGCCCGCATACGGGTCGCGTATTCGGCCCCGCCGTACCAGCTTTGCCCCAGCTGGGCAGAGCTTTGAAACTCGCCCCGCGCGTCCAGATTGATCTGCCGGAACCCATAGCCCAGCATTACCGTCCCAAAGGCAAAGTCGCCCCCGTCCACCATCGGCGCATCCGCCTTGGCACTGTCGCTGAGTGTGAACGTGCGGTACGACAGCCCCAGCGTCAGATCATGCGCCCGCGTGGCTGTCTGGTGGAACCGATAGCGTGTGTTCAGGCCAAACCCGTATTCGATCCCCGATAGCGCCTGCGCACTGCCCGACAGGACATATTCCACCGGCCCGCCAAACAGGATCTCGCTCACCACATAGTTCAGCTCTGATGTGTCGCGCGCGCTGCCATTGTTGATGTTCGAATTGGGGGCCAGCGTGAACGACAGCTGGGTCTGCAGCGCGTTGGTCTGGCGCACATAGTTATAGTGTTGTTCTACCTGTTTGCGGGCGCGGGGGCCGGGGGCGTGATGTGCCGCCCTGCGCAGCCACAACTGCGCCCGCGTCTTATGCCCGGCGGATGATAGCGCCTGCGCCATAATCATCGCACTGGCGTATTTCTCTGTGCCGCTGTCGGCCATGCGCCAAGCGGTGCGGCCAGCGGCAATCGCCTCGTCCGTCCGGCCCAGATCACGCAGCGCACGGGCCCGTAGCACCTGCGCCTTGAAATCCCCCGCATCGCGGTGCAGCAGCGCATCGGCAAAGCGCAAGCCCTGCGCTGCGGCCCCTGTCTCTACACTGCGCACGGCGGCATTGCGCAGCTGATCGGGCGACAGCACCACCTCTGCCCACGCCGCGCCGCTCGCCGCCGCATAGATCGCGGCGACAAAGGCCAACTGCCTTGCACCCTGAGCCACCCGTGCCACCGCGCTTACGGTGTGACGGCCGTCGGATCGCGGTAGATGATGAACCCGCTGGTGTCGCGCGCCGTCACGCCCTGCGCCTCTGCCGTGTTCTCAAGCACCAGCACGCCGACAATCTCCTGGCTGTCGTCCCCCGCCATCACGGCGTAATAATTCCCGCTCTCATAGGCGACCGTGTCGCCCTCGTTGTTGACAAAACTGCTGTTGATCGACCCGATGATCTCTCCGTTGGCATCCAGCACACCGGGGCCGACCTCGAACAATGCGGCCGGCAGGCTGGTCAGCGAGGAGTCATTCTCCGCGTTGATATTCGCCACCACATCCGACGTGACATCCCGACCGTTCACATCATAGATACGCCGGTCCGAAAGCCTGCCCGACACACCATCCCCGACCGACCCGTCAGCATCGTTGAAATCGCCGAAATCGACCTGCACCGTCAATGTCCCGGTGGTGTATTGCATCCCGCCCGCGCCGCTGAAATCGCGGATACCAGCGGTGGAGCCTGTATAGATCCCCTGCGCGCCTTCCGCACTCTCCAGCGTCACACCGCCGGCGCGCTTGTAGATGAACCCGCCGAAACCATAGTCCGCATATTGCCCCGTGCGCACAATCGCGAATTGGGTCTTGGGCGTCCCGCTGGCATCGGTGTTCTTGCTGACGCCATAGATCGCCCGATGCGCGAACTGCTGGATCGGCTGGCCGGTCTGGCTGTCGTTGACCGTCTCTGCGGCTTCGTAAACCGCATAGGGCCCCAGATCGGCCACCTGCGTGCCGCGCGCATAGACATTGTTCCCGTCAAAGGCGAGCCCATCAACCGTGAACGTATCGTCCCCAGCGTTATAGGTATATCCCTCGGCCTGACCATTGCCATTCTCGTCTTCGGGCTCGGTCCGGGTGATGTCGCTGTCGGGCGTCGGGTTCTCGGTCCCCGGTGGCAACCCTTCCCGCGAGGTAGAGCCTGCGCCCCCATCGGTGCTGCCGTCCGTGTCGTCTGTCTCGCCGTTAAACGGCGTGCCACTGCCACATGCTGCCAAAAATGCGCACAGCGCCAGCGCTGATGTCCCGAATTTCATAACTGTCTGCCTCGAAAATTTCTTGTTGATTGCCGCGACAGTCGCCAATCGCGCGCCCTGCTGTCAACGCTCCACCTTGCCCCACGTGCATTTGCCGCCAAAGTGCTACCCAAAAACAATACCGCATATGGCGGTTCCGGTGGCCTGCTGCCGCAGATATAGTAGACCCCGAATCCACGCCCATATGACAGGACGCCCCCCCATGCCGATCAGCCCCGACCAACAAGCCGAAATCGACGCTCTGCGGGCAGAGCCGAAACAGACCCTGCGCGCCGTCTCCGAAGGGATGGAGACCCATCTCTACAAGGCCATTCCCGTGCTCGACCACGGCTTTGTGCGCGTCATCGACTATATGGGCGACGATGCGGCGATCTGTCAGGCGGCCCGCGTCAGCTATGGGCGCGGCACGAAATCGGTGCAGAACGACGAAGGGCTGATCCGCTACCTGATGCGCCACTGGCACTCCACCCCCTTCGAGATGTGCGAGATCAAGCTCCACGTCAAACTACCCGTCTTTGTCGCGCGCCAGTGGATCCGCCACCGCACCGCCAACGTCAACGAATACTCCGCCCGCTATTCGATCCTGGACCGTGAATTCTACATCCCCGAGCCGTCCCATGTGAACGCTCAAAGCGTGGTGAACAATCAGGGCCGCGGCGGTGTGCTGGAAGGGGCAGAGGCCGCCCGTGTGCTCGAAATCCTCAAGTCCGATAGCAACCGCGCCTATGACAATTACGAGGCGATGATCGCCGAAACCGGCCCCGACGGAGAACCGCAGGACGGTCTGGCACGAGAGCTGGCGCGGATGAACCTGCCGTCGAACATCTACACGCAATGGTACTGGAAGGTGGACCTGCACAACCTGTTCCACTTCCTGCGTCTGCGCGCCGATGCCCACGCCCAATACGAGATCCGCGTCTATGCCGATGCCATCTGCAACGTCGTCGCCGACTGGGTCCCCGCCGCCTACCGCGCCTTCGAGGATTACCGTCTAGGTGGCGCGACTATGTCCAATACAGCCCTTGAGTGTATCCGCCGGATGGTGAAGGGTGAGGAGGTCACGCAGGAGACCTCTGGCATGAGCAAGGGGGAATGGCGGGAGTTTAAGGGAGTGATTGATGGGTGAGGCAGTTTAATTGAATTCTGAAGAACTTATCGCGCGTCTTGAAGTAAGGTCTCATGATGGAGGTTTCCGAGTTACTGCTCGGGAATCTGCCAACTTAGAATTCAAACTACTGCTTGACCTTAATTCGTTCAAAAAATGCCTTAAAACAATCGCTGCTTTTTCAAATCAATCCGGCGGAACAATTGTCTTTGGAATTAGAGACCGTCCACGAGACCTTGTTGGTATTGGAAATGCTGACTTAGACGAAGGCTTGCAATCGGAGCAATTGGTTCGAAATATTGTTCCATGCCCGCAAACGCATTACTTTACGTTCGAGATGCATGGGATGAATTTTGCAGCGATTCACGTTTTCCCAGTTAGTAAGCCACCGGCTATTGCAATTCGTGACTTGTCTGGAGAAGGCGGCGTCGGGCAAATTTTAACGCAAGGAATGATTTACCGTCAGCGTCGTGGTCAGACATCTGCAATATCTGGTGAAGAGTTTTCGCAATTGTTGGCACATCGGGACAGCCTTATACGCGCTGAGATATTCGGCTTTCTCGCGCGAGGGCGTGACATCGGTTTTGATAAAGCCGTCGTCGCTGATACTCGGCAGACTGAAGGCGAAGATGGGGAAGTGACCTTTTTCCTTCCAGCGGACGCTGCATCTCAACTGAACATAGTCGATAGAGCTAGACTAGTAGAAAGTGAGGGCGCTCCAGCTTATGAGATACGTGGTAATGTACAGTTAACTGTCCCAAGTGAAGATGATCCTCGAATACCCATGAGGGCGGCAGAATCTGCGGAAGCTATAAGAGGTGAATTAGAAGATGTGTTCTGGAACGGGTTCCCGTGGACGCATTCTCATCTTAAGCGAGCTAGCGGCCATTTAGGCTTCTGGCAAGTTGCCGACGGAGACAACGTAAACACGGGGCGAGAAACTTTAACTGGAACAACGATCTATTTTCAGAGTGGGAGGGACGCCGTAGCGAATTGGGCGAGGCAGAACCCCGATGACTTTATTGAAGCTGTAGGTTCCGCAGCAACCAGAACTGCGTGGCTTGACCTTCGTCAGGATGCCCAAACCGACTAGAAGGCTGAAGTCATTAGCGCATACCCCAAGCCCAGTCTAATTCACCCCATAGACTACCAGCAAAATACCCGCACATTCCGCGTTCGAGACTTCGAACAGTCCACTGGACTGTTCAATCCGGCTTTGCCGGACCGTGCCTCACCCCCCCCCACGGGGCGGGGCCCCCACGGGGCGGGTCAGCGGATGCAAAGCATCCGCGTCACCGACGGAGCGAAGCCTTGCCTTCGCGGAGCAGGCGCTTCGCTTCCACCCCTCGGTTCGGGCGCGGCGGTCCCTGTTTAGGTCAACGCATACATCCCCGGCGAAATGCTTGCGCATTCCGCGTTCGAGACTTTGAACAGTCCACTGGACTGTTCAATCCGGCTATGCCGGACCGTCTCTCACCCCCACACACGGAGCGGGTCAGCGGATGCAAAGCATCCGCGCTACCGACAGAGCGAAGCCTTGCCTTCGCGGAGCAGGCGCTTCGCTTCCACCCCTCGGTTCGGGCGCGGCGGTGCCGATTTAGGTCACCTCATACATCCCCGGCGAAATGCTTGCGCATTCCGCGTTCGGCCCTTTGAACAGTCCACTGGACTGTTCAATCCGGCTTTGCCGGACCATGCCTCACACCAGCGAACGCCCCCCAGCGCACGCCAGTCTAACCAAAAATAAATCAACAATAACAATTACTTAAGTTACCCATGGGTAACCCGAGCCCCGTTCCGCAGCCCGCGCCTCTGCCGTTACGCCGTACCGGCAACACACCCCTAGGGGGCAAAAAGGCTAGACTTGGCCGCTGACACTGGGCAAATTAAGGGAAATTGAAAATAACGAGGGATATTATGCGTCTAACAACAGGAATGATGGCCGGATTGGGGCTGATGGGCGCGGTTCTGCTGCCCGCGCAGGTCTCGGCAGAGCCCAAGATCTATGCCTACCCGTCCTCGGCCAACTATTGCCCCGCAGGGCTTCAGCCGATCACCATTTCCGGTGTCATCTGCTGCGGCACGCCGAACACCAGCACCAGCTACCAACAGATGATGGCGCACCCCGCGCCGAAAAAGCACAAGGTGCGGCACTATACGCCGCGTCCCGTCACCTATTCCTGCGTGCCGGGGGAAAAGGGCTGCCGCTAAGCCGCAGCCCCGCGTGCCTCTGCCCGCAAGACGACCAGAAAACCCGGTGTCCCTTGGGCATCGGGCTTTTTTACAGCAGTTCCAGATCCGTCGCCATCTGACGGCCATCGCGGCCCTCTGACATCTCGAAGGACACTTTCTGCTCGTCCGCCAGTCCGGTCAGCCCCGACCGTTCCACCGCAGAGATATGGACAAACACATCCGATCCGCCGCCCTCCGGCGCGATGAACCCGTATCCTTTGGTGGTGTTAAACCATTTGACTGTACCCGTTGGCATTTCTCAACGCTCCTCATTAATCGCTGTCACAGCGTCGAAAAATTGCTTTCGCCGCCTTACGCGATAAAAGGTTGTTCACCCGCGCCGGAAATCAAGAAATTTCGCGCTGCCCGATTATCTTAGGACATACGAAACCCCAAAAAAGTGAGGTGAGAATGCTGATCTACGGTCTGAAAAACTGCGATACCTGCCGCAAGGCGATCAAGGCGCTGCCCGACGCGCAGCTGGTCGACGTGCGCAAGGACGGTGTCCCCGCCGACGTGCTGGCCCGCGCCCACGCGCAATTCGGCGCAGCACTGGTCAACACCCGTTCGACCACATGGCGCGGTCTGGACGACGCGGAACGCGGTGCCGATCCGCTCGAATTGCTCGCGGCCCATCCCGCCTTGATGAAACGCCCCCTGATCGCGGTGGGGGAGGATCTGTTCCTCGGCTGGAACGACGCGACAGAGGAAAAGGTCAAAGCCGCGCAGTAACCCTCAGCGGCGGCGCGCCAGCAAGACGCGATCCAGCGCAACCGGCCCGCCGCCCTTGACCACCAGCACCACCAGCAGCAGCACCCAAAGCCCGCGTTGGTCCAGAATGGTCCCGTCCGGCAGGCGGTCAAACCACTGGCCTAGCGCGCTCCACTGCCCGTGGCCGTATAGATCGGTGAGCGATTGCAGCACCACAAAGCCGATCATCCCCAAGGCTGCAAACCGCGTGAACAGCCCCAGCACGATCAACGCGGGCAGCACGAACTCCGCCAGCGTCCCCGCATAGGCCACCAGCCCGTGCCACGCCGACAGCGCGGTCGCGTCATAGCCCGCCGCCTCGAACGCGCGGGGGAAGATCTGGACATAGGCACCGGTGCTCAGCGTGAACAGACCGTCAAGCTTCGTCAGGCCAGAGGTAAAGAAATACTGCGTCAGCACCGCGGCGAACAGGAACCGCGCCAATGTGGGCAGCAGCCAGTCTTGCGCGGTGATCCAGCCGGTCGTGCGATCGTAAAGGGTGAGGGTCTTCAGCATCTTATCCGCCGTTCTTTGCGCAAAACGCGCCGGTTGCAAAGCACAGGCCCAAAGCCGCGCCAAGGTCGAAATCGGGGTGCGTGGCCAGCGCGGTGTCATGGGCCTGATCAAGCGTGGCACCCGCAGCCAAGGCGGCGAACCATGCGCCGCCGCCGGGGGGCAACAGATGCGGGGCGGGGTCGAAGTCGGGACGGGTGATCAACACGTCCTGCGCCTGCATCTGCGGCTTGGGGGCATCCGCCTGCATGTTGAACCGCCAGATGTCATACAGCGGCCAGTCAGAGCGGAGCAACACCGTCGCGGGGGCGGGGGGCAACTGCGCCTGCATCATCGCGTCGGGCGCGATCTGCTGGAAGGCGGCAAGGTCGAAGGGCGCGCTGTCGGCGGCGTGATAGGACCGACGGAGTGCGAGGTCGAGACGGGCGCAATCGGGCAGGTAACCCATCTTTGACAAAGGCGGTTGCGCGGCAAGAAACTGCGGAAAATCAGCGCCATAGTGCATCATTAACGGAGAGCTCGGCGGATGCGCACGCACAAAGGCGGGGGCGATCTGGTCGAAGTTCTGCGTGCCCAGAATCTTGACCACCAAGGGAAAGGCGCTGTGCAGCGCGCCAATTAACGAATGGGTGACGTTGTTGCGGTAAACGTCATAGCGCGTGTCAGCGGGCGCGCCAGCGGCACCGCGCAGCCCCTCTGGGCGGTCCTGCGTCGGGTCCAGCAGGGGCGTTCGAAACCGGTGGAGCGTGGTCATCGGGCCAGCACATCCGCCGCGCGCTCTGCCTCGGCGCGCAGGGTCGGCCAATCGGGCACGTCATTGTCCCATTCCACCAGCACGGGCTTGGGGCCGGTGCGGTCCAGCGTATAGGCCAGCAGATCCCAAACGGGGTCGACCACGGGGCGGCTGTGGCTGTCGATCAGCAGCGGCTGGTTGAAACCGACGCTGTCTTCCTCGTGACCGCCGACGTGAAGCTCGCCCACGGCGTCTACCGGATAGGCGTCGATATAGTCGCGCGGGGAGAGGGCGAGGTTTTTCGCCGAAATGAACACATTGTTGACATCCAGCAATAAACCACAGGAGGTCCGGTGGGTTAGCTCGGCCAAAAAGTCAGTTTCAGACAAGGTGGATTCATCAAAGGCAAGGTAGCTGGAGGGGTTTTCCAGCAACATTTGACGCCCGATCGTGTCTTGCACCTGACTGATATGATCCGCCACGCGGGACAGGGTGGCTTCGGTATAGGGGAGGGGCAGCAGGTCGTTCAGAAACTCGCTGTCATGGGTAGACCATGCAAGATGTTCAGAGAAACTGGCAGGGTTTGCCCAGTCACAGAGCTTTTTCAAACGGGCGAGGTGGTCGCGATCCAGTGGCATCTCGCCACCGATGCTCAGGCCGACGCCGTGCACAGATAGAGCAAATTTTTCGGACAGGGCGCGCAGCTGTGCCAGCGGGCGGCCGCCATCGCCCATGTAATTCTCTGCATGGATTTCGATCCATTCAACTGGACCAGGATCGTCTTGCAGGTCTTTGAAATGCTGGGGTTTATAGCCGACGCCCGGGCGTGCGGGCAATGTGTCGAAACGGGTGGCACCGTCTGGCATAAGAGGCTCCCTATCCGAGGGGTCGTGTAAAGGGGCCTGCGCGGCGGCATGGGGCGTGCCGCGCAGGCGAAGGGTTTAGGCCGCTAAGGGCTTAGGCTGGCAGGTCGCGGTCCAGCGCTTCGAGGGAGCCCATACGCTCGGACCCGTCTGCCATTGCGGGCAGTTCCATGTCGGCGCAGGTGCCTGCGTCAACCAGTTTCCAGGCGTTGCCCTGGTAGTCGGTGACGGATGTGCCAGCGCATGTGGTGCCCGGGCCTGCGGCGCAGTCATTCTGACCGGCAAGCGCCACGCCGTAGCATTTTTCTTTCGACGCGGCGTTTGCTGCGGTCGAATGTGCGGACAGGGCAGCGGCAACTGCGCCTGCAACGGCGAGTGTTTTCATTGTGTTGGACATTGGTGTTTCCTCCTAAGGTTGGTTGCTTGTCGATAAGGACATTAAGCCGCGTGGGGTGCGACAAAGCTACTCACATCGGAGTGTGTCACGGAGGCGTCAGAAAATCGCCGGTTTTTTTGTAACAATTCGCGAGATTCCAGCGTTGGGAGGCGCAATTTTGAAACATAGTGACATGTTCGGGGCGCAAGATCGTTGCGCCCCGAGGGGTTTGTTACAGTTTTCAGCCGCGCAAATCGGGCGGTGTGGCTTCGATGCCCAAGGCGTTCGCCACATCCGACAGCGCCTGAACCGAGGTCTGCTTTTCCCCCAGACGGCGGACGGACACGGTTTTCTCTTCGACTTCGCGCGCGCCGACTGCAAGGATCACCGGCACTTTGCCGACCGAATGTTCACGGACCTTGTAGTTGATCTTTTCGTTGCGGATGTCGGCCTCGGCGCGGACGCCTTGCGCCTTGAGGGTGGCGACGACCTCGTGCACGTAGTCATCCGCCTCGGAGGTGATGGAGGCGACGACGACCTGACGCGGGGCGAGCCAGAAGGGCAGCTTGCCCGCGTGTTCTTCGATCAGGATGCCGATAAAGCGTTCGAACGACCCCAAGGTGGCGCGGTGCAGCATGACGGGGCGGTGTTTCGCGCCGTCCGAGCCGATATAGGTCGCGTCCAGCCGTTCGGGCAGCACGAAGTCCACCTGATGGGTGCCGCACTGCCAGTCACGGCCGATGGCGTCGGTCAGCACGAACTCCAGTTTCGGGCCGTAGAACGCGCCTTCGCCGGGGTTGAGCGTGGGTTCGATGCCTGCCTTGCGGGTGGCCGAGAGCAACGCCGCCTCGGCCTTGTCCCAGACCTCGTCCGAGCCGGAGCGTTTTTCGGGACGGTCCGAGAATTTGACGCTGAAGTTTTCAAAGCCGAGGTCTTTGTAGATGCCCGACAGGAATTCGATGAACTTGGCGGTTTCGGCTTCGATCTGGTCTTCGGCGCAGAAAATATGGCCGTCGTCCTGTGTAAAGCCGCGTACGCGCATGATCCCGTGCAGCGCGCCCGAGGGTTCATAGCGGTTGCACGATCCGAATTCGGCCATGCGCAGGGGCAGGTCGCGGTAGGATTTCAGACCCTGGTTAAAGATCTGCACGTGGCAGGGGCAGTTCATCGGTTTCAGCGCGTTGACCGATTTCTCGCGGGCGTGTTCCTCGTCCACTTCGACGATGAACATGTGGTCTTGGTATTTCTCCCAGTGGCCGGAGGCTTCCCAGAGTTTACGGTCCACGACCTGCGGTGTGTTCACCTCGACATAGCCGCCGGCGCGTTGCTTGCGGCGCATGTAGTCTTGCAGCTGGGTGTAGATCAGCCAGCCGTTGGCGTGCCAGAAGACCTGACCGGGGGCCTCTTCCTGCATGTGGTAAAGGTCCATCTCGCGGCCCAGCTTGCGGTGGTCGCGTTTGGCGGCCTCTTCCAGCATGTTCAGGTGGGCTTTCAGCTTTTCCTTGCCGGTGAAGGCCACGCCGTAGATGCGTTGCAGCATCGCGCGGTCGCTGTCGCCGCGCCAGTAGGCACCGGCGATGGACATCAGTTTGAACGCGTCGCCCGGCACCTGTCCGGTGTGTTGCAGGTGCGGTCCACGGCACAGGTCTTGCCAGTCGCCGTGCCAATACATGCGCAGCGGTTCGTCGCCGGGGATGCTGTTGATCAGCTCGACCTTATAGGGTTCGCCGTTGTCCTCGTAATGCTTGATCGCGCGCTCGCGGTCCCAGACCTCGGTCCGGACGGGGTCACGCTTGTTGATGATTTCCTTCATCTTCTTTTCGATCAGGCCAAGGTCTTCGGGGGTGAAGGATTCCTTACGGTCAAAGTCATAGTACCAGCCGTCCTTGATGACGGGGCCGATGGTGACTTTTGTGTCTGGCCAAAGCTCTTGCACGGCGCGGGCCATGATGTGGGCGAGGTCGTGGCGCACCAGCTCGTTCGCTTGCGCCTCGTCGGCCATTGTGTGGATCGCGATGCTGGCGTCCGCGTTGATCGGCCATGCCAGATCGTAATGGGCGCCGTCCACTGTGGCGCTGATCGCTTTCTTGCCAAGTGATTTGGAGATGTCGTTCGCCACGTCGCCCGCAGTGATACCTGCGTCGTACTGACGTGCGTTGCCATCGGGAAGGGTGAGGGTGATCTGGGCCATTTGGGCCTCCTCGTCGGTTTGGCGCCTACGAGACGCCCGGTTGCGGGTTATATGCGTCCGGCCTGTTTGGCGTCGGTGGTCTGGCTTGTCAATATCACGGTGGGGCGCGCGGGCGCGGCGTGTGAAATGGGGCGCTGTCCTTTCCTTGGGGGCGCGGTGCCATAGATAACATCAGATTAACGGGTAGCGACGGGACGCGAAGACATGCAGGATGATGTGGCGCAGCGGGCGTTTGAGACGCTTTCAGGGGCAGAGGGTGACGCGCAGGACCTGTCGTCCCATGCGCAAGAGGCCGAGGCCCCGAACGCCCTGCGCCATATCGCCAGCCTGACCATGACCAAAGTGGCTGACGGGCTGATTGACCCCAAGCTCATGCTGTCGTGGCTGCTGACGGCACTTGGCGCGCCTGCGGTCTATGCCGGGGCGCTGGTGCCGATCCGCGAGGCGGGGGCGCTGTTGCCGCAGATCGTGATGGCGGGCTGGGTGCAGGCGATGGCGCGGCGCAAATGGGCGTGGGTCGCGGGATCTGCGGGGCAGGGCATCTTCGCGGCGCTGATCGTGGGGGCCGCGCTGCTGCTGGAAGGGTCAGCGGCGGGGCTGGCGATTTGCGCGGCGCTGGCGGGGTTGGCGGTCAGCCGTGCGGCCTGTTCGGTGTCGTATAAGGATATCCTTGGCAAGACCGTGGGCAAGTCGCGGCGCGGGTCGATCACGGGCACGGCGGGGTCTGTCGCCTCTGCCGGGGTGCTGGTGCTGGCGCTCTTGCTAATGTCGGGGTTGGTGCAGGATCGCGGCGTGGTGATCGCGGCGATCGGGCTGGCGGCCGCACTATGGGGCGGCGCGGCGCTGTTGTTTTCCACGCTGGACGAGGCCAAAAGCGAGGGCGGCAAGGCGACGCCTGCCAGTTTCTCTATCCTGAAGGAGGACGCGAACCTGCGGCGGTTCATTCTGGTGCGCGGGCTGCTGGTCGCAACATCGCTTGCGCCGCCGTATTTTGTGGTGCTGGCGGGGGGCGAGGATCAATCCGCCCTCGGCCAGCTTGGCGCGCTGGTGCTCGCCTCGGCCTTGGCGTCGCTGTTAAGCTCGTACGTCTGGGGGCGGCTGTCGGATCAATCGAGCCGCCGTGTGCTGATGTTGACCGGCATTGTCGGGGCCTTGGCGATGGGGGGTGCGGTGGCGCTGGCGCTGCTGGGGATGGCGACGCAGATCTGGGCCATGCCGCTGGTGCTGTTCATCCTGATGATCGCCTACCACGGGGTGCGGCAGGGGCGGTCTACCTATCTGGTGGATATGTCGCCCAAGGACCAGCGGTCGGCCTATGCCGCCGTGTCCAACACGGTGATTGGCGGGCTGCTGTTGGTCGCGGGCGTGGCGGGGGGCGGTGCCGCGCTGATCGGGCCGGTGGCAACGCTGGTTCTATTCGCAGTCATGTCCGCAGGGGCCGCGATTGCGGCGCTTGGGCTGCGCGAAGTCGAAGCGGCGGATTGATCGTCGGGGCCACGGGGCGTATGACTGGGGCGCGCATTTGATCCAAAGGGGTTCGCCCATGTCCAAACACAACCGCAACTTCGAGCTGACGATCAGCGATATCGACCTGATCGAGGCAGCGCTACATGTGACCAAACGCGATCTGTCGATGGATGCGCTGAATGACACCGCATCGATGCTGCCCGCCGATGCCGCCAAAGACAGCCTGCGCCGGATCGACGATCTGCTGGGCCGTCTGCACAACCAGAAAATCTTTTATCGCCCCGCCAAGGGCACCTATCTGGGGGGCTGAGGATGACGGCATCGATGTATCTGGAGACGCCTCAAGGGCGGCGGCTGGCCTATCACAAGACCGAAGGCACAGGCCCCTGCGTGGTGTTTCTGGGCGGTCTGAAATCCGACATGATGGGGACCAAGGCGGTATTCCTTGAAGACTGGGCCAAACGCGAGGGGCGGGCGTTCTTGCGGTTCGATTACTCGGGTCACGGGGAATCTTCTGGCGCGTTCACGGAGGGCTGCATTGGCGATTGGGCCGAAGACACATTGGCCGCGGTAGAGGCGTTGACCGAGGGCCCGATCCTGCCGGTAGGATCATCCATGGGCGGCTGGCAATCGCTGCTGCTGGTGCGCGCGCTGCCCGCGCGGATCGCGGGGCTGGTGACCATCGCCGCGGCCCCTGACTTTACCGAAGACGGCTATTGGGCCAGCTTTACCGAGGCGCAGAAAAAGACTTTGGCCGAGACGGGGCAGGTCGAACTGCCGTCCGATTATATGGAGCCTTACATCATCACCCGCCGGATGATCGAGGACGGGCGCAAGCAGCTGGTGCTGCGCGATCCGCTGCATCTGCCGTTCCCGACGCGCTTCCTGCAAGGCACCGCAGATACCGCCGTCAGCGTCGCCACAGCCGTGCGTCTGCTGGAACATGCGCAGGGGCCGGACATGCAGTTGCAACTGGTCAAGGATGCGGACCACCGCTTTTCCGACGACCGCTGTCTGGAGCTGCTGATCCAAGCGGTGGAAGAGGTCTCTGCCACGGCCTGAGGATAAGGGGCTTTGCCATGCGTAAACCGGCCAGCATGTGGAGCCTTGAAACCTTTGGGCGGGTCCGGCTGTCGCGGCATTTCTTTATGCGCGATTTCATGTACTCCGAGATCTCGGGGTTTCACGGGCAGCCCAATATCCCCGACAATCCCGATCTTGCCATCGAAAACGGACGGGCCTTTTGCACGACCCTGCTGGACCCGCTAGAGGAAACCTTTGGCCGCATCGCCGTGCGGTCGGGGTATCGGTCGGCGGCGCTGAATGCCTATGGCAACCGGCACAAGCTGAATTGCGCGGCCAATGACAACCCGATCGAATGTCACATCTGGGACCGTGGCGCAGGGGCGGGGGCGATTGCGGGGGCGACCATCGTGATCCCGTGGTTTGCCGACCAGTACGATCAGGGGCGCGACTGGCGTGATCTGGCGTGGTGGGTGCATGACCATCTGCCCTATTCCGAGATGTGGTTCTTTCCCAAGCTCGCCGCCTTCAACCTGACGTGGAGACCGCAGCCGCTGCGCAGCATCTCAAGCTATATCGCGCCGCGCGGGATGCTGTTGCGCGGCGGGAAGTCGCCGTCGGAGCCCTTGGCGCAGCGCCGTGCGCGCTATGGCGATTTTCCGCCCTTGCGTGGCATCGCCTATCCGTGATGAGGTGCGGCGCAGCAGCAGTGTCCCGAAGTGACGCGAATTTATGACTAGTGACAGGGACATACATGGCTGACCCTCTTGTTCTTCTGCCGGGCCTCATGTCTGACGCGCGGGTGTTCTGGCCGCAGATCGCCGAGCTGTCGGCGAAAACCGCTGTGACTGTCGGCCCGATTACCCAAGGCGAGCGGATCGAGGAAATCGCCTCTGGTCTGCTGGATCAGTTGCCCAAGCGTTTTGCGCTGGCAGGGTTGGGGTTGGGCGGTGCTGTCGCGCTCGAGATTTTGCGCCGTGCGCCGGATCGGTTGACGCGGTTGGCGTTGATCGATGCCAGCCCGCTGGCTGAGACGCCGCAGAGCGCCGCCGCGCGCGAGATGTTGATCGTCAAGGTCAAGTCGGGGCGGCTGGCCGATGCCATGCGCGAAGAGCTGAACCCCGTCTGGCTGGCCCCCGGTCCGGACCGCGCGGCGATCCTTGAGATTGCGCTGGATATGGCCGATACGCTGGGGCCGGAAGTCTATGTGCGCCAAGCCCGCGCCTTGCAACGGGCCCGCGACCAGCAGGCGGTATTGCGCAAGTGCAAGGTGCCGACGTTGGTGATGTGTGGCGAGGTGGGCAGGCTCAACCCCGTCAAACGCCATAGTTTCATGGCCGAACTGCTGCCCTATGCAATTTTGCGCGTGATCGAGGGGGCAGGGCATCTGCCTACGCTGGAACAGCCCGAAGCCACGACTGCCGCGATCAAGGAATGGTTGAAGATGCCCCTGACCCCTGCGTGATCGGGGCTGGTCAAGTGCGGGTTAGCGCAGCGCCTCGGTGATCGCCTTGCGCTGATCACACGGAACGATGTGCACGGGGCGTTTGGGCGTTGCTGTGTCCGGATCGATAAAGGGGGTCACCTTCCAGCGGCCTGTCACCTTGGCCGCGGCCGCCCGCGACAGCGCCCCCCAGATCAACCGTGGCAGCCCTTCGTTCCGCAGCTTGCCCGAGGGCGTCGGGATATAGCCGGTGCCGACGATCGGCCCAAGCGGGGCAGGGTCGGACAGGGTGCGGGTCATGATGCTGGCAAAGGCGAGCTTGGGCTTGCGCAGCGTGTTGAACATCGGCGTGCCACAGCAAGAGGCATACCAGCGCAGCAGATTTGTCTCCCCGAAGGAAAACACCGACAATTTTTCGAAACCCTGATCGAAGTGGAACCTGTCGGGGGTGGTCTGGAACAGTTGGATCGCCCGTGGCGCGGGGTCGGGCTGGTCGAGGTAGACCTCGGCCGCGCGGCAATCGATGCAGTGGCATTGGGCATGGCTGCCGCGCGCGGGTGTCACGCCGCGCAGGGTCCCTTTGACCGTGCCGCAGGCACAGGCAAAGGGCAGGTCGCGCGGCGCGGCGGGCATTATGCCGTCGACTTCTGTGCGGGGATCGAGGTTTTACCCGCGCTGGCCGGGGCCGCAGGGGCCTTGGGGGCTGTCGCCTTGGCCGTGCGCTGGTTGTCGTCGATGAACTTCAGCACCAGCGGGCGGATATTCTCGCGCCAGCTTTTGCCGGCAAAGATCCCGTAGTGCCCTGCGCCGTCTTCGAGGTGGCTTGCCTTTTTGTCGTCGGGCAGGCCGGTGCAGAGGTTCAGCGCCGCGATACATTGACCGGGGGCCGAGATATCGTCCTTGGTGCCCTCGACCGTTTTGACGGCGACATCGGTGATCTTGCCGATGTCCACGGGCTGCCCCTTGATCGAGAAGCTGTTGGTGCCGATCTCGTTGTCCTTGAAGATCCGCTGCACAGTGGAGAGGTAGAATTCAGCGGGCATGTCCATCACGGCGAGGTATTCGTCGTAGAACTTGTTGTGTTTGTCGTGGTCGCCCGCCAGCCCTTGTGCGACACGCATGATCTGGTCGCGGAAGGCCTTGGCATGGGTTTCGGCGTTCATCGTGATAAAGGAATTCAGCTGTAGCAGACCGGGATAGACCTTGCGGCCCACGCCCTGGTGCTGGAAGCCGACCTGCTGGATCATCATCTCTTGCAGCTGGTTCATGTTCACGCGGTGGCCGAAATCCGTCACCTCTGTCGGGCTGGCCGCGGTGTCGATGGGGCCGCCGATCAATGTGAGCGAGCTTGGCTGCGCCTTGGGGTCCTGTTCCGCGAGATAGGCGGTCGCGGCGAGGGTCAGCGGGGCGGGTTGGCACACGGCGATGACATGCACGTCTGGGCCCAGATGGCGCATATAGTCAACGAGCCGCAGGGTATAATCCTCTACGTCGAACTTGCCGGCGCTGACGGGGATGTCGCGGGCATTGTGCCAGTCGGTGATATAAAGGTCCGCGTCAGGGATCAGGCTGATGACGGTCGACCGCAGCAGCGTCGCATAGTGGCCCGACATGGGCGCGACCAGCAGGATCTTGCGCTTGGGCGCATCGCGGCCCTGTACGACGAAATGCACCAGATCGCCAAAGGCACCTTCCAGCTCTTTCTCGATCAGGACGGGATGGTCCGCACCATCAACGCCCACGGCGGGTGGGATGTCCCAATCAGGTTTGACCACCATGCGCGAAAAGCTGCGTTCGGTCACTTCGCCCCATGCGGCCATCCAGTTCAGCGCAGGGTTCGGGATGGCGGCAAAAGCGGGATACGATGCCATCGCCAACGCCGTGGCACCCAGCCACTGGTTGGTGTTTCTCATCGTTTCCATTAAATCGTAAGATGCCATATACTTCATGTAAGGGGTCTCCTGTTGGGGGCCTTGTGCCCGGCATCTTGTCAGACCCTCCCCCAAAGGTCGGCGCGATGCTGCAGGTGCAAACATAGGGAGGAACGGTTAGCATGACAATAAAAACAACCAAGACCGACGCAGAGAGCTCCAAGGCACAGGAACGTATGGAGGAAAACCTGCGAAAGGTCGAAGCGCTTGGCGCGCGGCTGTCGCAGATCATGGTCGGGCGGGACACGCATCAGGCGAGTTTGGACGGCCCGAATCAAGAGCTGTTTGCAAAGGCCGCCGCGTCCTATTGGACCGAAGCCGTACAGAACCCCGCCAAGATGATCGAACAGCAGGTATCCTACTGGAGCAAATCCGTCGGCCACTTTATGGAGGCGCAGCAGGCGCTGGCCAAAGGCAAGCTGGCCGCGCCGGAAGATACCTCGCCCGAGGATCGCCGCTTTGCTAACCCACTGTGGAAATCGCACCCCTATTTCAACTTTGTCAAACAGCAGTACCAGATCAACGCAGAGGCCCTGGGCCAAGCGGTGGATCATGTGGCCGATCTGGCCCCGCATGAAAAGAAACGGTTGCAATACTTTAGCCGCCAGATCATCGACATGATGAGCCCGACCAATTTTCTGGCCACCAACCCCGATGCGCTGGAACGCGCTGTGGCGACCGAGGGCGAAAGCCTGATCCGCGGGCTGGAGAACCTGATTGCCGATCTGGAGGCGAATAACGGCGAGTTGATCGTGCGGCTGGCCGATGAAAGCGCGTTTGAACTGGGCCGCAACATCGCCACATCCCCCGGCAAGGTCGTCTATCGCAACAAGCTGTTCGAGCTGATCCAATACAGCCCCAGCACCGAAAAGGTCGATGCCACGCCGATCGTGATCTTCCCGCCCTGGATCAATAAATTCTATATCCTTGATCTCAAGGCCCAGAACAGTCTGGTGAAATGGATCGTGGATCAGGGCTATACGCTGTTTATGGTGTCATGGGTCAATCCGGACCAAAGTCATCGTGACATCGGCATGGGCGACTATATCGAGGACGGGTTCCTGACCGCGATCCGCGAGGTCAAGGAGATCACCGCGCAGGAACAGGTGCACGCCGTAGGCTATTGCATCGCGGGGACCACGCTGTCGCTGACGCTGTCCCTGATGAAGCAGCGCGGCGATACATCCGTCAAATCCGCGACATTCTTTACCGCGCTCACCGATTTCTCCGATCAGGGGGAGTTCCAACCCTTCCTGACCGATGACTTTATCGACGGGATCGAGGCAGAGACCAAAGACAAGGGGATTCTGCCTTCGGTCATCATGGCGCGAACATTCTCTTTCTTGCGGTCGAATGATCTGGTCTATGGGCCCGCGATCAAAAGCTACATGCTGGGCGACACGCCTCCGGCCTTTGATCTGCTGTATTGGAACGGCGACGGGGCGAACCTGCCGCAGCGCATGGCGATGGAGTATCTGCGCGGGCTTTGCCAGCAGAACAAGCTGGTCGAGGGCGGCTTTGAACTGTTGGGTCATCGTCTGAAGCTGGAGGATATCGACGTGCCGCTGATCGCCATCGGCTGCGAGACCGACCACATTGCGCCGTGGAAAGACAGCTATCGCGGCGTGCGCATGATGGGCAGCGCGGACAAGACCTTTGTGATGACCCAATCGGGCCATATCGCGGGGATCGTGAACCCGCCGAGCAAAGGCAAATACGGCCACTACACAAACGACGACCTGTCGCTGGATCACGAGGACTGGCTGGAGGGGGCAAAGTTCCACGAAGGGTCGTGGTGGCCCCGCTGGGGCGCGTGGCTCGAGAATCGCTCTGACGGGAAAGTCGATGCCCGTATTCCGGGTGAAAAGGGCCGTGATACCTTGGGCGAAGCCCCGGGTACCTATGTGGTGCGCAAGGCAAGGGGCTGATCTGATTAGTCAATTTTTTATGGGGCGGCGGGCTGGAATGGCCTGATGCTGCATTGCAGAAAAAACTTGCAATGCCGCACCGCAGCATCTATCTATGGGGTAGTCATAACGTAGCGGTAGACGCCGCTTGACCCCAGAAGGAGAGTTTACCATGACGAAGACACCAGATTTCGCCGCGATGATGAAAGACATGATGGGTGCATTCCCAGTTGACACATCCGCAATGAACGACGCGTTCAAAACAACCGCGACACTGAACGAAAAGCTGTCCGGCGTAGCGCTGAACGCTGCCGAGAAATCCGCCGAGATTTCCAGCAAATGGACAAAAGACACTCTGGCAAAAATGTCCGAGATGTCGAAAGCCAAGCAAGAGCCAGCAGATTACGCCAAAGCAATGACCGAGTTCACCTCGGCCTCTGCTGAAGTCGCGTCCGAGCATATGGCCGCTTTCGCTGAAATCGCGAAGAAGGTCCAGATGGACACAGTCGAGCTGATGATGGCTGCGGGCAAAGACATGTCCGAAGAAGCAACAGCTGCTGTGAAAAAAGCGACATCCGACGCGACAGCCGCCACAAAGAAAGCCGCTGCGAAGTAATCGCACCGGCCTTTGGTTCAGGTAAAGATTGATCAGGGCAGACTTTGCGGTCTGCCCTTTTTTGTGGCACCTATCTTTTTCATTTAAGCTGCCCTAAGCTGCAATGCAGCATGCTATTTGGGAAGGATCTACCGTGACCGAAACAGTCAAGCCCCTGCTTATCAAACGATATGCCAGCCGCCGCCTGTATAATACCGAAACCAGTGACTATGTGACGCTGGATGATATCTCGGGGTTTATCCGCGACGGGCGCGAGGTGCAGATTGTGGACCTGAAATCAGGCGACGATCTGACCCGCCAATATCTGCTGCAAATCATCGCCGAACACGAAAGCCGCGGTGAATCCGTGCTGCCCGTGGATGTGCTCAACGATCTTGTGCGCAGCTATATGTCCCCCGATGCGAGCGTTGTGCCGCAGTTCCTCAAGACATCGTTTGACATGCTGCGCGACGGTCAGGCGCGGGTGCTTGAGAACATGAACACGATCAACCCGATGGCGAAGATGCCCGGTTTCGAGGTCATGCAGGCCCAGCAAGAGGCGTTCATGAAGGCGATGACCGGCAATATGCCGACACCTTGGAACGGCATGGGCAAGACCGACCAGCGCCCCGCCAGCGCCAAGGGCGATGACGCCGAAAGTCTGGATGCGATCAAACAACAACTGGCCGAGCTGCAGGAAAAACTGTCCAAGCTGAAGTGACGGCGCTTGGCCCCCGTTTGAACGGTTAAAGCCCACCCGCTGACGGGTGGGCTTTGGTGTGTCTGCCGGATGCCTCCGGCGGGAGTTTATCTGGCAAAATGAAGCCTCAGGCCGCGGCGGATTTCGTCACCGTCGCCAGCGCCCCGAGCAGCACATTCACAATCGCGTCAAGCTCGGCTGGTTGCAGTTGCACGGGCAGGCGCACATCGCAGGCGGTCATCAACATGGCGCGGGTGCGGGGTAGGTCGGGCAGGTCCTTGATGAACTGCCAGTTCCAGAAGGCGCGCGCGTTGTCGGTGCTTTGGCCGAAGACCTGAACCTTGACGCCGGCCTTGGCGCTGGCTTCGGCAAAGGCGCGGATGGCGGCATCGTCCAGCCCGACCAGGTTGAACTGGATGGAATCCGGCGCGCGGG